>JABAOC010001977.1_pt2 | contig 17300 bp, 15 predicted proteins | sample 7062161 | NCBI WGS metagenome assembly JABAOC01 (sample SAMN14538625, study PRJNA623070) | marine sediment metagenome | biome: marine biome [ENVO:00000428]; feature: marine pelagic biome [ENVO:01000023]; material: deep marine sediment [ENVO:00002113] | place: India: Gulf of Khambhat ... | reverse complement strand
GCTTTAAAAAAATATTTCGAGGATTTTCCGTCATCTCCGCTCATCCTTGTCTTCGCTATTATGCGAGATAAAGAGATTGCCAAGATAGCTAGTATCCTATTCCCCCTGGCAAAAAAAATTATCCTAACTCGATTCCCTTACTTTAGGGCTGCTTTGCCAGAGGAGATAAAGAAGCAGGCTCAGGGCTTTCAGGATCGAATTGTCTTAGAGCCAAACATAAATAAGGCTATAGACAAGGCGCTTCGAAGCGCTGGCCCCCATGGCTGTGTGCTCGCTGCAGGTTCTCTCTATTTGGTGGGAGAGTTCAAAAAAAGAGGGAAGTAACGAAGAAGGGGAATGTCCCCCTATATACTTGCTTTTTTAGGCTAAAAATGATAAATTTTTGCCTAATTCTTTCATCTTCCTTTTTTAAAAATGATCGAGATTGATGCCAGCTTCATCGCTATATTTATAATAGTTTGGATTCTGGTCTTTATCCTCTCACGAGTATTTTTTAATCCCCTGCGGAAGATAATGGAAGAACGGGAAGATAAAGTTAAAGGGAGACAAGAAGCGTTCCGAGAGTCTACAGAAGTCTATGAAAAAACTGTTAATGAAATTGAAGAAAGGCTAAAATCCGCAAGGATTCTCTCCGAACAAACAAAGGATAGTCTTAAGGATGAGGCTTTAAAAAAGAGAGAACGCCTGCTGGAGGATATAAGCACAGAGTACAGGAATCAGGTTGCCAAGGCTCAAGAAAAATTAGAGAAGCAGACCACGAAATTGAGGAGGGAATTAGGTGCTGAAGCCGAGCTCTTGGCCGAGAGAATCGAGCAGAAGCTTTTAGAATGAAAACTCCAACAAGAAAAATCTTACTTATTTTGCTTTTGTTGCCCTTCTTTGTCTCCATGGCTTCTGCAGACGAGGAGCATTCATCAAATTTCAGGGATTTTATCGGGAAAGCCATCAATTTCATCGTTTTATTCGGCGGCTTGGCTTATTTTCTTTTTAAGCCCATCCGGAATTTCCTCCAGAAGAGGTCTGAAGAGATAGAAAAAGGCCTTAAAGATGCCGAGGATGCCCAAAGAGAGGCAGAGCTGAGGCTTCGTGAAGCAAAGGCCCGTTTGGCCTCCTTAGAAGGCGAGATAGAAAAGCTAAAGAAAGAGGCAGAAATAGAGGGCCATAAAGAAAAAGAGAGGATTATTCAGCTCTCCCAACAAGAAGCGGAGAGGATCAAATATTTTGCTAAGCAAGAAATTGAAATGCTCACGCGTGCAGGAATCAAAGAGCTCAAGCAGTATACAGCAGAACTGGCTTCAGCATTGGCAGAAGAGAGGATAAGAAAAAGAATGAGTCGCGAAGACCAATCTTTTTTTATAGATAAATCCATTGAAAAGCTCGACGAACTCTATGAAAAGTAAAATTCTAGTAAAAAGATACACTCAAGGTTTAGTTAACTCTATCAAGAATGAAGCAGAGTTTTCGGCCGTAAGCCAGGAGCTGTCCAATTTTGCATTACTTCTCAGCAAGCACGAAAAGCTGAAAGAAACTCTTTTAAGCCCCTTCCTCCCCACGACAAAAAGAGCACAGATAGCCAAAGAAGTCCTGGCCAAGCAAACTTTTGGAGAGAAAGTTTCAAGGTTTATTTTACTGCTTGTTGAGCACAACCGACTTGAGCTCATTCCCGATATCATAGAGTCCTTGCCAGAGGTTTGGAATGAGCAGAAGGGAACTTATACTTATGAAGTGGCTTCTGTTGTTCCCCTCACAGATGACCAGAGGAAAAAGTTAGAAAAAAAATTAGAGTTATTGGAGAAGAGACCGGTTATACTGAAGTACAGAATAGATCCTGATTTGGTTGGCGGGCTTTGGGTAAGAAGAGAAAATATTGTTTACGATGTCTCGATAAAGGGAAATTTGATGAAACTTAAGGAAGAGATATCTGAAGGATAGGCAGAAAAATGGAAATTAAAGCCGATGAAATAAGCAAAATCATCCAGCGTCAGATAGAAGGCTACAAGGCAGAGGTCGACATCAAAGAAGTCGGGACCGTTATCTCTGTCGGAGACGGTATTGCGCAGATCTATGGGCTGGATAGAGTGATGTATAACGAGCTTTTGGAATTTCCCAATGATCTCTACGGCGTCGCGTTGAACTTAGAGGAAGACAGTGTAGGCGCAGTCCTCCTGGGAGAGAGTCATCTTGTCAAAGAAGGAGATATGGTCAAGCGCACTCACCGCATCATGCAGGTTCCCGCGGGTCCGGCCATGGTCGGAAGAGTAGTGAATCCTCTTGGTATTCCCCTGGATGAAAAGGGACCGATCAAAACGGATGACTATATGTTCGTCGAGCGTCTGGCTCCTGGCGTTGTTGACCGCCTGCCGGTTAAGGAGCCGTTGCAGACCGGGATCAAAGCCATCGATGCCATGATTCCCATAGGACGCGGACAGAGAGAGCTGATTATTGGTGACCGTCAGACTGGGAAGACTGCTATAGCGGTGGACACTATTATCAATCAGAAAGGCAAAGATGTGATCTGTGTCTATGTGGCCATCGGGCAGAAAAATTCCACCATCGCCTATATCGTCAAAATTCTGGAAGATCAAGGAGCGATGGACTATTCGATCGTTGTGGTCGCATCAGCCAGCGAGCCTTCATCCCTCCAATTCCTGGCGCCCTACAGTGGATGCGCTATCGGAGAGTATTTCCGGGACAACGGGCAGCATTCCCTGCTTATTTATGATGACCTCTCCAAACATGCTGCTGCTTATCGAGAAATCTCTCTCCTCCTGAGACGCCCTCCCGGCCGGGAAGCTTATCCTGGAGATGTGTTCTATCTTCATTCCAGGCTGCTGGAGAGGGCATCCAAATACAATGATGAACATGGAGGCGGTTCCTTGACTGCACTCCCCATCATCGAAACCCAGGCTGGTGATGTTTCAGGCTACATCCCCACTAACGTCATCTCTATTACAGATGGCCAGATATACCTGGAACCAGAATTGTTCAATGCAGGAATACGGCCGGCCATCAACGTGGGAATATCGGTCTCGAGAGTTGGAGGGAATGCTCAGATTAAAGCCATGAAACAGGTGGCCGGACAGTTGCGTTTGGACTTGGCCCAGTACCGGGAGTTGGTGACATTCGCTCAGTTTGGCACAGAATTGGATAAAGCTAGCCAGTCTCAGCTTGATAGGGGGGTGAGACTGACCGAGGTGCTCAAACAGGACCAGTACGTTCCCCTGCCTGTCGAGAAACAAATACTAATCATTTACGCGGGAAACAGAGGATTCCTGGATGAGTTTGGAGTTGAACGCCTCAGAGAATATGAGAAAAAAATGTTCGAGCATTTCGAGAAGGAACATGCCGATTTGTTAAAAAAGATAGCCGGAAAAAAAGAAATCGATGCCGAGTTGGATGAGGCAATCCATGGGGCTCTAAAGGAGTTTAACCTCAAGTTTAAAGAAGAGAAAGAATAGAATGCCCGAATTAATCGACCTGAGAAGAAGAATCAAAAGCGTCAGGAACACCCAACAGATTACGCAAGCCATGAAGACTGTGGCCACGGCTAAGTTCAAAAAATCGCAGCAGTTTGTCCTGGAAGGTCGACCGTTCTGGCACGAATCACCTCACCTGATGGCTAGAGTCGTTTTCTGGGCCAAAAAAAGGGGCCATCCTCTGTTGGTCCAGCGGGATGAGAAGAGAGTGGAAGGAGTAGTTATTAGCTCTGATAAAGGATTGGCCGGGGCGTTTAATTCCAATTTGCTGTCCAGAGCGCATGCTTTTTTTGAAGAAAAGGCTCTGGAAGCCCGCGTGAGTCTGATTTTGGTCGGGAAAAAGGCCGTAACTTTTTTTAAGAAATTGCCTTTTCCTGTTGATCGCTTGCATACTGAGCAGATCCAGAAACTCGGCCCGGAAGACATGAAAGACCTGGCACAGTTTCTCATGCGGCTCTATGTATTTAACCAAACAGACGCGGTGTACGTCGTATATAACGAGTTTAAATCCATTCTTACACCAAAGATATCCATCACCCGATTACTTCCCATCAGTTCCCCAGAGAGCCAGATAGGAGAAGAATTTCCGCCAGACTGGGAGCCGGGAACCGTCCCTCTCCTGGGAGCGCTCCTCCCGCTCTATGTTGAAAGTCAGATTCGGCATTTCTTTTTTGAGTCAGAAGCGGCTGAGCATGCGGCTCGGATGATGGCCATGGATAATGCGACCAAAAATGCAGAGGATTTGATCGATGATTTAACATTGGTCATGAACAAGATCCGTCAGGCTTCCATCACTAAAGAACTGCTGGAAATCATGACTGCGGTCGAGGCCTTAGCTAAAAAATAGAAACGATGGAGAGAAAGATGACAGAAAAAGAAGCGCAAGCCAGAGAAAAAAAAGAGGTGACAGAAAAGGCAAAGCTAGAGGTGAAAAAAGAAAAAACTGGTAAAGTCGTCCAGGTTATCGGTCCTGTTGTGGACGTCGAATTCAAAGGAATCGAGCTGCCAGAGATATACAATGCGATCCAGATCACGAGTGAGGGATTTGATGTCCCCACCCCCGTTAATATTATCGCGGAGGCGGAACAGCATATCGGAGAGGACCGAGTGAGGTGTGTATCCATGCATCCCACTGACGGTCTGGCTCGGGGAATGAAAGCAGTGGACCTGGGCGGACCGATTCAGGTTCCAGTCGGAGAGGAAACTCTGGGACGTTTAATCAATGTCATCGGAGAAGCCGTGGACTATCTTGGTCCGATCAAAGCCAAGACGCAATACCCGATCCATCGGCCTCCTCCATCGCTCGAAGATCAGAGTACGAAGCTCGAGATGTTCGAGACAGGAATCAAAGTGATTGACCTCATCCAACCCTTCTTAAAGGGCGGAAAGATCGGCCTTTTCGGAGGGGCAGGAGTCGGGAAGACTGTCATCATCATGGAACTCATCCACAATGTGGCTAAAAAACACGGCGGTTATTCTGTCTTTGCTGGCGTGGGAGAGAGAACCCGGGAAGGGAATGACCTCTGGCTGGAAATGAAAGAATCAGGCGTTATCGATAAGACCGCTCTGATTTACGGCCAGATGACTGAACCGCCTGGAGCCAGGCTGAGAGTCGGACTGGCGGCTCTGTCCGTCGCTGAATATTTCAGAGATGAGATGAATCAGGATATCCTCCTTTTCATCGATAATATCTTCCGTTTTGTCCAGGCCGGCTCAGAAGTTTCCGCTCTTCTGGGACGGATGCCTTCTGCGGTTGGCTACCAGCCGAACCTGGCTACCGAACTCGGAGAGCTTGAAGAAAGGATCACATCCACAAAAAAGGGCTCGATCACTTCTGTCCAGGCCATTTATGTTCCGGCAGATGACTTCACTGATCCCGCACCAGCTACCACCTTTTCTCATCTTGATGCCACGACCAACCTATCAAGGGCACTCACCGAAATGGGAATCTATCCGGCTGTTGATCCTCTGTCATCATTTTCCCGGATACTGGATCCTAGGGTGATCGGCAAGGAACATTACCAGGTGGCCAGAGACGTGAAAGAAATACTCCAGAGATATAAGGATCTTCAGGATATCATCACCATTCTGGGTATTGAGGAGCTTTCGGAGGAGGATAAGGTTATCGTCGCCCGCGCGCGAAAAATCCAGCGGTTCCTTTCCCAGCCATTCAACGTGGCCGAAGAGTTCACCGGAAGAACCGGCAAATATGTCTCCATCGAAGAAACCGTAAGGGGCTTCAGGGAGATCACGGAAGGCCTCCATGATGATAAGCCGGAACAGGCGTTTTACATGGTGGGGAATATCGATGAGGTCGTTCAGCGTGCAGAGGAATTGAGAGCCGCATGACAAATAGTCTGCTTTCGTCCATCGGTCTCAGAGTCATATCTCCGCGAAAGCTTCTTGTGGACGAAGAGGTTCAGGAAGTTTCCCTCCCCAGTCTCGAAGGCTATATAGGGATTCTTCCCGGCCATAGACCTCTGATACTCGCTTTGGGAGAGGGAGATATCACATACCGGCTGGCCGGAAGAAAGGAACACTTAACCGTTCGGGGAGGTTTCGCGGAAATCCTTCCTGAAAAAGTTCTTGTTTTCATTGAATCGGTCAAAGATGAAACCCAGCAGCCCGATGAAGGGTGATGATGAGACTCTTGATTCGTTCTACATGGGTCGAATCCTCGTCCTACAGAAGAAGAAAGGCTACCGTTTTTCGGTAGACGCACCTCTCCTGGCTGATTTTATCCAAACCAGAGTCGATGATGAGATCCTGGAGTTAGGCACAGGAAACGGTATCGTCTCTCTTCTCTTGAGCATCAAGCCCTTTAAACATATCACCGCAGTGGAGATTCAAGAGTCATTGACCGACCTCGCTCAAAGAAATGTCCGGATTAATGACCTCGATCAAAGAATAACCGTTGTTCGAGAGGATTTGCGGAGATTCCGGTCCAGAAAAAAATATGATGTTATCTTTTCAAACCCACCCTACCTCAAAAAAGGAGAAGGTCATCTCAGCTCTTCGGAAGAAAAATCTATCGCAAAGCATGAATTGAAGTGTGACATTTTTGACATAATGAGCAAAACCGGGGAACTCCTGGAGAAGAAGGGGAGAGCCTTCTTTATCTTTCAGACAAAAAGGAAGAAAGAATTCCTTCAGGCGGTGGAAAGGAACAGGATGCGAATGGAGTCTGTTCGTTTTGTCCATCCGAGAAAGGAAGGCCCCTCGAACCTGTTCCTGGCGTCGTGTAGTTTTTCTCCAGAACAGGAGACCTTATTGCCTCCTTTCTTTCTCTACGATGAGGAGGGGAACTACACTCCTGAGGCCGATGAGATATTCAGAGGACGTTCCCCAAAGGAATCCCTTTTGTGAATCTTATCTGATGATGATAAAATCTAATGACTTAGGCCTGAGCTGTTTTTTTCGGTTGGCCAGCTAATTTTTCCGTGTGTTCGGAAGTTATGAAATATTAAAAGGATGTCCCCCTGGGAAACGTCCTTTACATGACGATGGCGAAAAGAAAGATCAAGAAGTTCGAGGAGCTTATACAGATACGTGAAGAGCTCAGGCATCAGAACAGGAAAGTCGTTTTCACCAACGGCTGCTTTGACCTCCTCCACAGTGGACATATCCACATCTTCAGGGAAGCAAAGAAACTGGGGGATGTGTTTATTGTCGCTGTGAATGAGGATGAATCAGTCAGGAAGATAAAAGGGGAATCGCGCCCCATCTTCCCTTTGGAAGAAAGGCTTGAAGTTTTGGAAGCGATCGAGGATATCGATTATCTCCTTTCTTTCGCAGAAGAGACTCCCCAGAGAGTTATTGCTGCTCTGCTGCCTGATGTGCTTGTCAAAGGAGGAGATTGGGCTCCCGAAGAAGTGGTCGGAAAGAGAGAGGTCGAAGAAGCTGGCGGAAAAGTAGTCATCATCCCTTACCTGGAAGGCCGGTCCACATCGGAAATCATTGACAGGATCAGTGAGTCCGCAGAAAATAAGAATTAAAAAGAGGATAGATAGTTTTTTAGGAGGCCATCCCTTTGAGATCAGGCCTCATCTGACCGTGAAAGCCTGAGAATGATTCCGGCCTTGTCGGTGCGATCTTGACAGGGCCTGATACCTTGATCTTTTAAAAAAGCAGTCGCCCCTTTTTTCAAGTAGATTTTTTTCAATAAGACGATTGAATAAAAAAAAAGGCCTTATTCCGAAAACTGGAATAAGGCCGGTTCAATAGAATATTTTAAGGCAATAAACTAAGAAGCAGTTTTACATCTTGCTCAGGATGAGCGTTTACAGCCTTCACCACAATGGGCAACTCGCGGAACTGAGAATCTTTTCATTTGTTGCTCCTTTCTTTGCTTTACTTGAATTATTCATAAAATCTGCTGACAACCTGTTTTATCATTTCTTATGGATACTTAATCATTCAATGTCAGCATCTTTTACCCTTCGGGCGAGCAAATCTGACGACCTTTTCTTAAAAAAATTGTCATCGCGAGCAAAGCGTGGCGATCTCATAGTGTATCGCTAACTTCATGAGATTGCCGCTGTCGCTTCTCTCCTCGCAACGACGTCTACTTCGTTACAGCCCAATCGCGGTGGCCACAGCTTCATGTGCTGTGCCTCGTATATCCGGCAACCTCGACTCGTTAATAACCCAAGTATGTATACAATATTAATCCTATCAAATTAATAGGAATTTGTCAAGCTCTTTTTTAGAACAGGCATTTTCCTTCCAACCAGAAGTCTTTTTCGAATCTATGAAGATAATCACAGCACCGATCCAGTCTTTAAACTAATATCATACACGAATCTCCAATCTTTTCAACTGGTGATGTTCGCGGTTTCCAGTGTTTAAATTCACCCCAATAAATCACAAGTTCATGTGATTACAAGTATTGTCTAGGCGGAGTATATTAGTATTGTACCATTGAAAATGTGGACAAGTGATGATTCGAAAAGTATGATTGATTTTTAAAATTTTATCGAGGATAGACAATGCGTGAAAGAATTCTTAAATCACTGGCAAGGGCTCATACGCGGCATCCCTGGCGGATGTTGGCTGGTGTCGCTCTGTTGACCATCATTTTCGCTCTCTTGGCTTCGCAGATAAAAATCACCATGCGCTGGTCAGACCTCCTGCCTTCCAAAGATAGACGGACAGTTCACTATAACCAAATTATCGAAGAGTTTGTCTCTGCAACAAGTATCGTCGTGGTTGTTCAGGGGAAGGAAGAGCGGATCAAAGCCTTTGCCCAGGAAGCTGTTCCCCGGATAAAAGCGATTGTCGACTCGAATGACAACACGCTTTTTGTCAGGCGTGTGGATTATGGGCTAGAGATGGATTTTATTAAAGAGCACGGGCTGATGCTCGTCAAAGCGGATGACCTCGAGAACATGAAAGATGTCTACACAGATCCTAATCTTGTTCCTCTGCTGACGAATATTAATAATAGCCTGGAGAAGGAGTATGTCGGTCGAGAGGAATCTCTTTCGACGCGAGAGAAAGAAGACGAAGCCTTCGTGTTTCTGGATGGTATCCAACACCTGATCACTACGATGCAACACTCTGTGGAGGATGATGCTTCTTCGGATGCTCAACCAGTCAATTCCCAGAATCCTCCTCATGAAGCCGTGGATAAACTCCTTTTTGGGGAATCGTATATGCTTTCATACGATAAGACAGCTTTGGTCATGAATGTCATTCCGAACTTCACGATGTGGGATATGGGGAAGGTGATCGATGGTGTGGATGCAATCCAGAAAACGGTCGATGAGGTTTTAGTCAACTATCCGGATGTGGAAGCCGGACTCACCGGAATCATGCCGGTCGGCCATGATGAGATGGTTTATGGAGAAAAAAGCATTAGTTATACGACTTTTATCGCTTTGGTGGCTGTGTTTTTCCTTTTGGTTTTTTCCTTCAGAATGTGGGTGGCTCCAGTCCTGGCTCTTTCAAACCTGATTGTCGGCATCATCTGGGCTGTTGGCGCTGCAGCCCTCCTGGTTGGCACGCTGAATATAATGACTTACATGATGACTGTGATCCTGATCGGCTTAGGAATAGATTTTTCGATCCACATGATTTCCGGGTTCACAGAGGGGCGCTCATTAGGAAAGCCAATAGGCGTGTCCCTGGAGGAAACTTTTTTGAAGAGTGGGAAGGGAATCTTGACCGGAGGGATAACAACCAGTGTTGCCTTCCTGACATTGAGCATCAGCAGTTCCCGGGGGATGAAAGAGCTGGGCATCGTTACAGGTGTGGGCCTGCTGACAATATTAGTATCCACTTTCCTTCTTTTGCCGACTCTCCTGGTTTTGCGGGAACGCCGGTTTGAGAAGAGGAAACAAAGAGGCCAGTTAAAAAAAGAATTTAAAGTCAAAGATATTTCCTTTAAATCGCTCGGAAACATAGGGTTTTTTCTCTCCCGGCGGTATCTCTTCACTCTCATCGCGTCCGTCCTCGCCACAGGGCTGTTGATCGTTTGCGCCACGAGGATCACATTTGACCAGAATTATATGAATATGGAACCCAAGGGATTGCCATCGATCACGCTTCAGGATACTGTGCTGGAGAAGTTCGACCTGAGCATGGATTATGCGCTGATCCTGGCCGACAGCGTGGAGGAGTCTCGGGAAATCGCTGAGCAATCCAAAGATTTAGGCTCGGTGGCGATGACAGAGGACATTTCAGTCTACTTTCCGTCAGAGGAACAGCAGGAAAAGAGGTCTCCTCTGATCAACAAGATCCGGAAGGCTATGCAGGGCTCCCGACCTCTCAGCACATTCAGACAGGACAGCCTGGAACCATTCCTCCAGGAGCTAGAGCGGCTGGAGATGAACATCATGGAGATTCAGGACATGGCTTATTTGGGAGGGCAGGACAAGGTGGACAGGAAATGCGCTGAGATTGTGGGAGAACCGGATGACGCAGAGCCTCAAAGTCTTATCCGTGATCTCGTCAGGACCATAAAGCGAGACACAGGGATGGCAGCAGCCGGGCTTGGAAGATACCAGAAAAGTTTTGCTCCTTATTTTAGGGAGTCGGTCCTTCGCATGTCTTCACTGGAACCTATAAAGTTAGAGAGTCTTCCAACGACAGTTTTGGACAGGTACTCCAACACGGAGAGATCACGCTTCCTGGTCACGGTCTTCCCTGCAGACAACATCTGGAAGGATGCAGAGTTTCTCAAGCGCTTTGTCCGAGACCTGGAAAGAGTCGATGAAAACGCCACGGGCATGCCGCCTGTATTCAGAGCTCTCATAGAAGTTATCGGAAAGGACGGGAGGAATGCGATCCTCCTCACTATTTTTGTCGTCTTTTTGCTGCTCTGGCTGGACTTCAAAAAGCCGGGGCATGCGCTCATGGCCATGATTCCTCTGACCGTAGGTGTTTTCTGGATGGTGGGCCTGATGGGATTGTTCGGGATAAAGCTGACTGTTGTGAGTGTCATGGGGCTTCCCATGATCATCGGAATCGGAGTGGATGACGGAGTCCATGTTGTGCACCGCTGGTGCATTGAGGGGAAAAAAAGGATTGCTCATGTTTTTTCGACCACGGGCAAGGCGATCCTTCTCACCAGCGCTACCACTATGCTTGCTTTTGGCTCTCTGGTGTTTTCGGTCTGGCCGGGATTTGCCAGTCTGGGTGTGGTCATGTTTGTCGGCGTGGGCGCCTGCTTTTTATCAACAGTTATCGTTCTTTCCGGCATTCTGGGCATGTTGGAAAGAAAAAAATAGAAAAGTGGCCTGACCCCATACTCTTCTAAAAAAGCCTATCCCCTTTTTTTGCTTTTTTTATACTTTATTGATTCTTATGGCTTTCCACTAATCTCTCTCCAAGCCAGGCCCAGATCTTCTGGTGGAAATTCCAGCTCGGAGGATTGTCTTTCAGGAATGAATTAAGGTTGATCCCCTCTTCATTTTGAGGAATGATCCGGAATTTCTGGACAGTGTCCCAGAGAATCGGAAACTCAGGATGAAACTGTGTGCCGAGCACATGAGGATATTTTATATGCTCGATCGCTTCCGAGACATTCCCATCCAGGGAAGTGGCGATAATTGTCATTCCCTTTCCCGGCTTCTCCACCATCTGGTGATGACTGCTGATGATAAACGGAGTATCTTCTGCTTCAAATCCTAGAGCCGAGCATAATTTACCTTCTCCATCGAGTTTTATCCGGTGGAGATTGTACCGTAAGAGTCTTTCCTCCGGGTACACACGGGCGTAGGGATTATTGTGCCAGTTTTCTTTGCCAAGGGTGAATACATCTTCAGCGTATTTTTTCCCGTATTTCTCTGACCAGATGTCTTGAGTGAGTGTCCCGCCTGTTCCCACGTTGAGGCTCTGGGCTCCCAGGCATATTCCGAGCACAGGAAATTCAGGCTCTGACTCAAGGAGCGGCGTGAAATCTTCATCCTGGAATCCTCCGAGCAGATGAAAAATGAAGGAGAGTTCCAGAAAATGACGGTAGGTGGTGGAAATGCCGGAGAGGAGATTCGTCTTTTCTCCATAAATGTAGGGAGGGATATCCGCGCCACCGAAAAAGATGACACCGTCTGATTTATTGAAAATCATCTCGAATTCGTTGCTGCAGGTGTTCTTCTGAAAGAGAGTGTCTTTGCTGAGATCGCCCGAGATTTTATGAAACTTGAACCATCTGAGGTCATTTTCTCCAACGTATTCGATCGATCTCTGGTAATCGGTTCGTTCGTTCTCGTGGTAGACGCCGACGACAGTCAAGTTTTCGATAGCGATCAATCCCTGCTCCCGGAGTTCGATCAGGGCCCTTATAGTGCCCATGGAGGGGTAGAGAATAGTCAGCCTCACTTCTTCAGAAATCGGTTCAGCGGTGTCGAAGAATCGCTCAAGGGGTTGATAGGCGACTTTACATCCGCTAAAACAGATGATGAGAATTGCACATAAAATGATTGAAACAGCAAAAAAGGATTTTTTTAAATGAGATTTTTTCATTCCTGGCCCTCCTCAATATTTGGGGACGTTCCCCAAGGTACCACCTTATCTTAATTTATTGGTTTCATAAACACAATTAGTCGATAGAATGTCCCTCTGGGGAACGTCCCCTAAAGCGAGAATTATAGTTTTCTTTTGTTTATTTAGCAACAGGAAGAAGGCTAAAACGGAAAGGTCCATGAAGGAATTTCCAGAGTCATTTCCGTAACTGCGGAAAGAGAGATGATTTCTCTGTGAGAACGAGCCATAGAGAAAGGTTGGCAAGTGTCGTATAATGAAACGTCAACCCGAAGCTTCCGGAAGAGTGAAAATTGCAGCGCAAAAAAGATGATGAAGGAGGTCGATTCGAACTGCGGTTCTATTCCGGCTACAAAGGAGAAGAGATTCCCAGGGCTGTTGTCATCGGCACCAGGGAATTCAAGATAGAAGAGATTGTGTCTCGAAAGAGAGTTCTCGACCAGACAACAGGGAAAAGATTTGAGGTCTTCCAGTGCAGGATGGAAGGAAAGAAAGTAAAGATCATCCGTTTTGAGTCAGGTGAATGGGAAATTTCTTTCCCTGAGCCGGATTAATTTTCTCATCCCATCCATCTCCCTCATTTTCTGATCTTTCTTATTCGACGCAAATACATCACACGTCATAGAAAAAAGTGACAGGTGAACATGCTCAGTAATTTGGCAATGTTAATTTATGTCCTTGCGAGCTTGGCAATTTCACTCGCCTGTCATTGCAAGGAACGAAGTGACATGGCAATCTCACAAAAAATATATTTATTCCCGTGGTAATATAATTTCTCTTTACGAGATTGCCACGCTTCGCTCGCAAGGACACTTTTAACCTCGGCATTTTTAACAAAAGTGTTACTTAATTACTGAGCATAAACAGCAGGTTCCTTTTTGAGGACTGATCCTTTTAGTCCTTATGCTTATGAAAAGAAGGACTGACTCCCTTCTTCGAAAAGCGGCCTGTCCTCTTTTTCCCTTTATTCTTCGAATCATTGCAGTTTACTTGTGAGTTGTCTCAAGTATAATAGACGCATGAGTTTGGATTTCTTACGGGAAACAGAGGAATTTAAAGAGCTTCTCCAGGCCATAAGGCAAGGAGATAAGGGGCTTAAGGCCACTGGACTCATAGATTCGGCTAAGGCTTATTTTCTTTCTCTCTTGGCCTTGAATTCAAGGAAGAGAATTATTTTTATCCAGCCGCATTCTTCATCAATTTCCCAGATGGATGAACAGTGTCGATTTTATTTATCACAGTACTCATCCAACCTGCGCTTGAGTTCTCTGCCCTCTCTTTCTGAAACGCCTTACCAGGAATTTTTCCCTCCACTCGATTCAATCTCTTCCAGAATGAGATTCTTCTATGACTTGGCCACTCATCTGCCTTCCTTGGTCGTGACCAACCTCTTGGGATTGCTCAAGCCTTTTCCTACGCCTCAGAATATAAAGGGTCTTTTCTTAAACTTGGAGGTCGGAGCGAATGGAGGACGCGACAAGATTCTGGACACAATCGAGGAATATGGTTATACCCGAGAAGATTTAGTCAACTCCGCCGGAGAATATGCCTGGCGTGGAGGAGTTGTGGATGTCTTTTCTCCCTGGCATTCTTTTCCTTATCGCGTCGAGTTCAGCGGAGATGAAATCGCATCAATCAGAGAATTCGATACGTCGACACAGCGCTCGATAAAAAAAGTCGACCGTCTGCTGTTTCCCTCATTGAGAGAGTTCCCGAGTTCGCATCACTTTTTCAGAGAATGGGAGGAACTGGCCCAAGCCCGTGGAGGTACGGCGCCCTGGAAAGATACAAGCGACAAGATATCTCTGATAAAACAGGGAGATTTATTCCCCTCTTTTTTTTATCTTTCGCTCCTTCATAAAGAGCACTTTGTGCCCTTCACTCGTTATCTCAGGAATTATCTCTTCATCATCGATAATTTTGAAGAAACGGGGAAAGAATGGGAAGAAAACATCGAGGATTTGAACGAGCAGTATGCAGAGTTGAAAAAGCAGAAGAAATTTGCTCTTTCTCCGGAGGAGATTTATCCGCCTTCACTCTGGGAGATGATCAAGAAAGAAGCCATACGCTGGCAAGAATTTCCGGTGAGAAGAGGAAAGAAAACCTTTTCCTTCCCCTTCCAGTCTGTACCGCAGTTTAAAAATAAGATTCCCTTTTTCATCCAGTATCTCAAGAAATTGCAGAAAGAAAGGGAGAGATGCTTCATCTATTTTTCGAGCCAGGATGTTCGCCAGAAATTAGCCAGTCTCCTCTCTCAGCATCAAATCATGCATATCGAATCTTCCAAGCCTTTTATCTTGCCCAAAAATGAAGCCATCGTGCTTCTTGTCGGAGATATGACTCAGGGCTTCGGCTATCCCAGTGAAAAAATCAGCTTTTTTTCTGAAAGGGATATTATTACTGAAGAGAAAGTCATCGTCTCCCGTCCCCGAGTCAAACCCTTTCTCTCCCATTTCCAGGACCTCAAAGCAGGAGATTATGTTGTTCATACGGATTATGGGATTGGGATTTTCAAAGGGCTGATCAAACTGGATGTCGATAAAAGCGGACGGGAATTCATTGAAATAACCTATAGAGATGAAGACAAGCTGTTTGTCCCAGTTGAGGACCTCAACCTGGTGCAGAAATATTCGACTCTTGGCTCAAAAACGCCGCTTCTTAATAAATTAGGGACTCCATCCTGGGAAAAAACGAAAACCCGAACAAAGAAGGCTATAGAGAAAATGGCCAGGGAGCTTTTGCAGCTTTATGCGCAGCGGAAGGCTATTAGAGGATTCAACTACAGTCCTGACGGCACCTGGCAGTCTGAATTTGAGAGAACGTTTATATTTGAGGAAACAGAGGACCAGTTGAAAGCCATTAAAGAGATAACGAATGATATGGAATCCGAGCCTCCCATGGATCGTCTTCTCTGCGGAGATGTTGGATACGGGAAAACAGAGGTGGCGATCCGGGCATCCTTCAAGGCCGTGATGGACGGAAAACAGGTCGCTGTTCTTTGCCCCACCACTGTTCTTGCCAGTCAGCATCTGCAGACTTTCAGAGAGCGGATGGTTTTGTTTCCTATCCGGATAGAAGGCCTGACCCGCTTTCAGACGAAAAGCCAGCAGGATAAAATAATTGAAGATATAAAAAAGGGACTGGTCGACATTGTCATCGGAACTCATCGTCTCCTCTCCAAAGATGTTCAATTTCACGACTTAGGTTTGCTGATTATCGATGAGGAACAGAGATTCGGAGTCAACCACAAGGAAAAAATCAAAAAGATGAAGACTGATGTTGATGTCCTGACAATGAGCGCGACACCCATCCCCAGAACTTTGAACTTATCTCTGACCGGCATCAGAGATATTAGCCTGATCGAAACTCCTCCGAAAGACAGGCTGGCCATCCATACCGTAGTGACTCCTTTCAGCCCAAAGCTTATCGCCTCTGCCATAAAAATGGAATTGGCGCGGAAAGGACAGGTGTACTTCATCCATAACAGGATTGAAGATATCGATAAAGTGGCCAGGATGATCGGGAAGTTTGTTCCCCAGGCAAGAATAAGTATTGTCCACGGGAAGATGCCGAGTGCTGCCCTTGAGAAGAGGATGATCGATTTTATCAATCAGAAGAGCAATGTACTTGTTTCCACTACGATTATCGAAAATGGAATTGATATTCCTCTCGTCAACACCCTCATCGTTGAACGGGCAGACCTTTTCGGGCTGTCACAGCTCTACCAGCTCCGTGGAAGAGTGGGCCGTTCTTCTCGACAGGCCGTGGCTTATTTTCTCGTTCCTCCCTATAGCGCGCTCACTCCACTGGCTAGAGAACGCCTCAAAGCGCTCCAGGAGTTCNNGGAAATTTTTTGGGTTCGGAGCAACATGGATACATGGAAGCAGTCGGGTTTGATTATTACATGCATCTCTTAGAGCAAACAATAAAGGAGCTCAAGGGAGAAGCACGGAAAGAGATCAAGAGTGAGATCAACCTACGATTGGATATCCGCATCCCTGATAGCTACCTTCCTCAGATAAACCTGAGACTCAACCTTTACAAGCGCGTCTCCTCCGTTGAGAGTTTAGAAGAGATAGAGAAGATTAAGAGCGAAATCAAGGACAGATACGGTCACCTTCCTCGGAGTGTCAGGGGTCTTCTTAGCTACGGCGTGATAAAATTCCTGGCCCAAAGGATAAAGATCCGATCTATTGACCGCGTGGGAAAGAGAATTGTCATCAAATTTCACCCGACTTCATCCGTGAATTTGACGCGCTTGACCGGGCTCGTTAAAAAATACTCGGGAAATATCACTCCCCAAGGAGTAATGAGCTTGACCATGCGGGCTGAAAGAGAAAATCAAATAATGGATGAAACGGCATCAATCTTGAAGGAGTTATCTTTAATGTAATATAATGAACATGACTGGATGAGATGATGATTTTGATTAGAAAAAAGAGCCTGGTTTATTTGATGCTCTTGAGTGTTCTTATTTTGATTAACACGAATTGTAAAGTCCCGGATACACAGGAAGGGACCTCGGTTTTTGACCATAGTGACACCCAGAGAATGAACAGTGCTGTCCTTGAGGTCGAGGGCACGCTCTATTCTAATTCAAACTTCGAACAGTATATTCGGGCGACTCTTGGAGATGACCAGGAAGCTTTAACAGTCGTATCTTTGAGCCGGCTCTTCGACAATTTTATTGAGGAGAAGCTTCTGCTGCAGGCTGCGCGGATGGTAAATATGGTTTTGACTGAGGGAGAGAAGGAAGAATATCTGGAAAGGTTGTCGACCGAATTTAAAGCCGAAGAGAGTCAGGTTCCCGTGGAAGAAATGGATACAGATATCCTGTTCGAG
>JABAOC010001046.1_pt1 | contig 17304 bp, 18 predicted proteins | sample 7062161 | NCBI WGS metagenome assembly JABAOC01 (sample SAMN14538625, study PRJNA623070) | marine sediment metagenome | biome: marine biome [ENVO:00000428]; feature: marine pelagic biome [ENVO:01000023]; material: deep marine sediment [ENVO:00002113] | place: India: Gulf of Khambhat ... | reverse complement strand
AGCAGAGGACTTAATCCTGGAATTTCAGTTGCTACGGCAAGTCCTATGGGTAGTAGTATTGCTACTGCTCCTACATTTGACATAATGTTTGTCAATAAAATTGTAAAAATAATTAATCCTAAAATTATTAAAAACATATTTCCACCTGTTACATCAAATATACGATGTACCATCCAAGCACCAGCCCCTGTTTCTTGCATACCAACACCAAGTGTTATTGCTCCTCCATATAGCAATATTATTCCCCAAGGAACTCTTTTTTCAACATCTTTCCATGTAATACTTCCTGTAAGAAACAATAAAATACTTCCTAATATTGAAATAACCGCTAGTCCAAAATACTCTGGTGATGAAAAGAAAGTCCATAGAAAAATTGTTAAAATTAAAATTAAAGATACAATTATTTCATTATTGCTCATTTTTCCAGCCATGCTCACTTGATTATTAATCTCCTTTTTTGCAGTCGTAATGTTTTTTATTTCTATAGGGAACGATATTTGGAGAACAAGCCAAACTAAGGGTAAGGAAAAAAAAACTACAGGCATTGAATAGGTCATCCAATCGAAAAAGGTCACTATTATTGGAGGATTTAAATCAGATAGCACTCCAATTGTCAATGGATTCCTAGCACCACCCACAAGCGTACCCAAACTACCAATGGAACAGCCATATGCAATGGATAACATGCATATTTTTCCAAAATTACTTTTTCTTGGGGTAATTTTCATGGCTATTAAAATTGATGCCACAATAGGTAAAAATAGAGCAGCTACTCCATGTTCAGGCATTATAAAAGATAAAAATGCACAGGATGCCATTACTCCAAAAGTAAAAATTTTTGGATTTTTTTCAAAATAACTGAGTAATCTCAATGCAATTCTTTTATGCAACCCATGTTTTTCTATTGCACCAGCTAATATAAATGCACCTATCAAGAAAAAAACAGCTTGGTTCCCAAATGATGAAAAAACATCCTTTGCAGGAATAACACCTAATATAGGTTGAATGATTATTATTAACAAACCAGTAACAGCTAATGGAATTGGCTCAGTAACCCACAAAACCCCTCCCATAAATAAAATACCAATCATAATCTTACCATTATTTGATAATCCTTCTGGAGTAGGAATTAAATAAAGTAATGCAAGCAAAAAAAATGCTAATAAAATAAAAAATACATTTCTTTTTGTAAGAGTAGGTACCTTTCCTATAATTAATTTGTATTCTTTATCTTTTTTTTCATTATCTTCATTCAAGTTTTTCCAGCCAATCCTATTTTTTTGGTATTTTCCCTTCTAAATTTACGAATCGTTAATAATCTAATTATTTAATAAGCTTGGTTAATCTTTTGTCTAATAGAATAAAAAAATTAAAATTGCTTTTCAATTTTATATATAATTATTAACAAAGCTTTTTTAATTTAATTTTGTTAATCTGTTTTATGAGACATTCTATAAAAACAGGATTCAGTTTTGGCCTTACTTCAGGAATAATCACAACACTTGGCCTTATTGTAGGTTTATATTCTGGAACAAACTCAAGGATTGCAATTATTGGTGGAATAATTACAATAGCAATAGCAGATGCATTTTCTGATTCAATAGGTATTCATATTAGTGAAGAATCTGAATGTAAACATGATAATAAAGAGATATGGGAATCAACAGCGTCTACTTTTTTATCAAAATTTATTTTTTCAATATCATTTATTATCCCTATTTTATTACTCCCGCTAAATACAGCGATAATTATAAGCTTAATCTGGGGTCTTTCTCTTATTACGATTTTTAGTTACACTACTGCAAAATTAAGAAAAGCAAAACCTTGGAAAGCAATTCTTGAACATCTTGTTATTGCATTATTAGTAATAATTATTACACATTATGTAGGAATTTGGATATCTGTCACATTTAATATGTATTAAGAATAATAGTTTTATACTATTAAAGCATATAAAAACATTGATGAAGTTAATTAAAAATTTAATTATCTTGGTATCAATTTTTCTTACAATTTCATCCTCTATAGCCTATGATATTACTTTTTTAGATTTACAAACCGATAATGAATTCGTTTCCTGCATACCAATTGTTTTAATCACAGGTTTTGAACCTTTTAATGGATATAAGATTAATCCTTCTCAGTTGATTGTCGAAACACTAAATGGACAAAATATTGAAGGTGCAGAAATTATTGGAATAGTTTTACCGGTAAATTTTACCACATCGATTGAATGTGTTATACAAGCTATTACTGATTACAATCCATTACTTGTAATAAGTTTAGGTTTATCTCCAGTTACACATAAAATCGATGTAGAAAAATGTGGAATAAATCTAAGATGGTTGTATCGAAATAATAATAGTTTCCCCATACCTAAAAGATTAAATCCTTGTGGTCCTCTTATACGTATATCGCCACTTCATACAAAAAGGATAGTTTTAGAACTGAAAAAAGTAGAAATCCCATCCCGTCAAAGTTTTCATGCGGGTTTTTATGTTTGTAACGCCGTATTATATGGTACATTAGATTATATAAAAGAAAATAAAATACCAACAAAAGCAGGATTTATACACGTTCCATTTTTATCTTCCCAGCATCCTGATGGTATGGATTTGGAAACAATGATTTCGGCAGTTAAATTAGCAATTAAAATAAGTTTATAATAATGTCTTGTTTTAATTTAAGATTTAACTACCTTTAAAAAGTTTTATAAAGAAAAAACTACTGCCAAAAACTATGCAGGAGAGAACAAAAGCACAAATAACAGTTGGGCTACTGGCATTCTTTGCGAGTGTTTGGATTTTATTATATGAATTTGTAAAAAATTATCCCATTATTTTAGATGCAATAGGAATTATTATATTACTGTTTATAGTAATGCTTGTCCTTGCATATGTTATAATAGCTATACTAGAATGGATCAATATTTTTGATCTAAAAACAAATGCTATTCTAACACTGATTGTACTAACAGCGTTTATGATTAATTTAACTATTTTTTTATTAACCAACTCTAACTTATAATTTACTTTTTCTTCATTTTTTTAAGAAGATTTTGAAAATTTTTTTCGCTTTCATGAAGAGCAATTTCAACAATTTTTCTGTCTGTATTATTCTTCAAAATAATAGTTGCACCACATCTCCCATCTTCAAACGTTGTAGGAATTATCTTGATTTTAAAGTATAACTCTCTACCTTTTTCTGTAAAATCTATATCTTGTGAAAAATCTTTTCCACTAAGAGCTTCTTTCATTCCCACCAATAGCTCCCCTTCATCCTTAAAAAAATCTTTTATTGTTTCAATCACAGATTGACCTATAATATTATTTCTCTCTATTCTCATAAAATTTAACAGTGCATCATTAATCATTGTAATTTTAAAATCCTCATCAAAAACTAAAATGTAATCTGAAGTATAATTTAACAAATGTAAAACGGGTATCCTGCGTGCGGGGAAAAAGACTTTAGCTGGACCAAATGTTATCATTTCGACATGACCTGATATTCGCATAATATCTAGATATTTTGCTACGGAATTTCGATTTACCTTGATTTTTCTTGCAATATCTGTTACTGTCATTCCCTTAGGATTTTCCTGTAAAGTCTTTTTAATCAATGAGATCTCTTGTTGATACTCATCCATTGGTTGAATATAATTTGTTAACTATTTATGCATTTCTCTTTTGAATTGCAATTATGCCATGCAAAGACCAAAAACTATTTATAATAATTAATTCATGCTGATTTGCCAAGCATAAATGCATTGCAAAGTATGGTGATGGGAAAAATATGAGGAAAATTATCACTTACTCATTTGTTAACTTAACCAAGTGCAATTTCATTCATGATAATACAAAAGATGTTGAACAAGTTGATATTTGGGGAGCAAATCCCATCTCTATAGTTCCACCATCTCAAAAAAATACTAAACAACATTACTTGCTCCTGTAAATGAGGTACCTCTTACCTCCCGTGCATCCTATCTCTCTTTTTGAGAGGTACCTCCATTAAATATAATAAACAATCCCATTCCTTTTTAATAGTTAAATATATAATGATTCATAACAATGAAACGAGAATTATCATCATTTGACATCTATGTAATTGTATCAGAATTAAAAGATATAAAGGGTAGTTACATAGATAAAATATATCAACTTACAAGATCCGAATTACTCATAAAACTAAATAATAGAAAGACAAATCAAAAAGAAATCCTTTTTGTTAGAAATGGTGAATTTTTAAGTAGAACAGAAAAAAAATTTGTAACCCCTAAAAAACCCACAATGTTTGCAATGGCCCTAAGGAAATATTTGTTGAATGGAAGAATTAGCGAAATAGAACAACACGAATTTGATAGAATAATAAATATCAAAATTGTTAAGAAAAAAAGCACTTACACTTTAATATTCGAACTATTTTCAAATGGCAATATCATATTGTTAGATGCAGATGGAAAAATAATATTGCCGCTAATTAAACAACGCTGGGCTCATCGAACAATAAAACCGCATGAAGTATATATTCCTCCTCCCCCTCAGATTAATCCTTTTCATTTAGAAAAAGAAGAATTTATAGATTTATTGAAAAAAAGTAAAAAAGATCTCGTAAGAACGTTAGCTGTGAATATTAATTTAGGTGGCGTTTATGCAGAGGAATTGTGCATTAGAGCAAATATCGATAAAAACATAAATATTCAAGAAATGAGTGATAATTCCATAAAAAAAATTTATGAAGTATTACAAAAGTTCTTACTCATATTCAAAGAAAAAACATTTCTACCAACTTTTGTTAAACAAGATGGAAAAACTATAGATTTAATACCAATACCATTTCAAAGTTATTTAGAAAGTGAATTTGTAAATACTGATAGTTTCAACAAAGGTCTTCAAGAATTTATTGATTTTAAGAAAATAGAAAAAAAAGAAAAAAGCAAGTATCAAATTAAAATTGAAAAGCTGAAAAGGCAGTTATTACAACAGAAAAAAACTATCGAAGATTTCAAGAAAAAAATCGAACAAAAAAAGATAGAAGGAGATATTATCTATCTAAATTTTCAGGTATGCCAAGAATTATTAGATGATATTACCCAGATATTAACACACAAAGAAAAAGAGGAAAAAATCAGTCAAGTTAATAAAAATAGAATTGTTAAAAATTTTGATCCTACATCAAATGAACTTATAGTTATATTACAAGATAATATAGGGAAAACTAGAGAAGTTAAACTAGATTTTAGAAAGACAGTTTCAGAAAACGCAGAAAATGCATATCTTACCTCAAAGAAATTTCAAGAAAAATTAAAAGGCGCTCATGAGGCCTTAAATAAAACAAAAAATGAAATAAAAACCTTAGAAGAAAAAGATACTATCGAGATAAAAAAAGACATAATAAATAATAAACAATTTTGGTTCGAACAATTCAGATGGTTTTTATCAGCAGAAGGAAACATTGTTGTTGCAGGTAGGGATGCAAAAAGTAATGAACAAGTAGTAAAAAAATATCTCAAAGTAGGAGATAGATACGTACATGCTGATATCCATGGCGCTCCAAGTTGTGTCGTTAAAAGTATTGATATAAATGACAATAAAATTTCAATATCCAAAAAAACATTGGAAGAAGCCTGTATTTTTGCTGCTTCTTATTCAAAAGCTTGGAAGCAATTCGGCGAGGCCCAAGTATATTGGGTATTACCAGAACAAGTAAGTAAAACTCCACAAAGTGGGGAATTTCTTCCCAAAGGTGCATTTATCATCCGTGGCAAAAGAAATTATAAAAAATGTAAAATGGAGATTGCAATAGGAGAAATTAATATCAAAAATTTTACTAAATTAATGGGAGGACCAATTGAATCAGTAAAAACAAGATCAGATAAATACATAATTTTAACTTCCGGAAGTATTAAAAAAAGTGTAATTGCTAATAAATTAACAGAGATTTTTAATGTTTCTGAACAAACAATTGAGCGCGTTCTTCCACCTGGTGAGATAAAAGTTGTCAAAACAATTGGATTTGAATTCTAATAGATGGTGGATATGAAGGTACTCTTTAAGGATCTTAAGAAAGGTGAAATAAAACTCATTCCAGAAAATCTTGATGACATTTGGCATCTCTATAATATAATAGATGAAGGAGATCTAATTCGAGCTATTACCTTTAGAACCGATGAACAAAAGGACGATAAAATAAGATCTAAAAAAGCTGAAAAAAAACGAATGAAGTTAGGAATTAGAGTTGAAAAAATAAATTTTCATGAATTTTCAGATAGACTAAGAATACATGGAACAATCGAAGAAGGCCCTCAAGATTTAGGTTCATACCATACGATCAATATTGATGCAGAAAAAATGGAAAAACTATCAATAATAAAAAATGAATGGAAAAATTATCAGTTAGAAAGAATTGACGAAGCAGTGAAACAACGATTACAATCTATCTTGCTGTTATTATCACTTGATGAGGATAAAGCCACGGTAGCAATCCTTCGTCAAAGTGGTGTTCAATTTATCACCGATATAGAATCTAAAAGAACCGGAAAGATGTATGAAAGTAAAGAATATGAGCATGAGTATTTTGGTGAAATTATAGCTGTCTTAAAGCAAAATAAAAAAAAGGAATCTCCTTTAGTAATAATTGGTCCAGGTTTCACTAGAGAAAATTTAATTAAATATGGAAAAACAAAGGAGCCAGAAATATTTGATAACTATATAAGTCATGGATCTGGACAAGCCGGTATGAATGGAATACATGAAGCGGTAAAATCAGGTATCGTAGAGAAAATAACAAAAGATAATAGGGTTCTACTCGAGACAAAATTCATTGAACAACTTTTTGAAGAAATTAAAAAAGATGCATTAGCAACCTATGGGGAAACTGAAGTTGAAGCTGCTCTAAATAAAGGGGCAGTGGAAAGACTTCTCATATCTGATGTTTTAATTCGAACAAAAACCGGAGAACAACTATTAAAACTTGCAAGAAAGACAAATAGTAATTTTACTATCATAAATACAATGCATGAAGCAGGGAAAAAATTTGATGGTATTGGTGGTGTTGCCGCTCTCTTACGGTTTAAAGTTTAAATTAACCTACCACTACCAGTTCTAAGTATCATGGATAAATAGGGAGGTGTGTATTCTTCATCTTCTGAATTATCTGCCGAATTGTTACCTCCATCTGACCCAGTTTCCTTTATTTCTTCTTGTGTTACTGAACCGTCGTAGTATGTATACATAATTTCTAAATTAAAAGAATTTCCCTTATCTCTTCGTCTTAAATTACCTAAAATCTCCCCCACAGTTACAGTAACCTTTATGCCAAATTCTTCATATTTCCATTTATCTTTAGTATGATTTTGTTTAAGTTTTTGTTCTGCATCATCTAAATCTTTTGCCTCTATTGGCTCTGTTATAGGCATTGTATTAATTCCATTGATGATAATTTCAATGTTATTTATTGCCTTACCGTCACTTTGAAGTGATTCTTCATAAACATCACCATCTGGTGTGGTAATTTCTATTTTAAGAGTATCACGTCCTAATATTCCAAGTAGAAATGTTCTATCATCTTTCCAAGAAATGTTAAAGGTGATGCTCTTAAGGTTGTCTTGATCTATTGATATGTTGCTTTCATAGGGTGTTTTTTTATGTGCTCTTTCACTGATAGTTGATAGATATCCTGTTTTTTCTTCCCAGGTTACTGCAAACATACTCATAGCGCTCTTAGGTAATCCCTTATCATTTCGTTCCAGAGGTTCGTACGCTGTAATTCCAATCGCAGCTATAATAATGACTGCAACTGCAATAATGATAATCAATTTATCATTCTTTTTCAAAGTTATCATATCGCCACCTTAGCACTATTGTAGGCTACGAGATAAATTTTTATTTTTCTTTACTTATAAGTATGTCTATGTCTTTATTAAATTTTTCCTTTGTTTAATATATTTATAAATCTTTTAATTAGAACAAATTTTTAAATATTAATCGGTAATGATAGGAATAAAGAAACCACATTTAGTACAATTATTTTTCTTTAAACCAACAATATTTGCAGAAAAACTATATCGTTCAACAATTTTGTTTCCACATTTAGGACAGTACGTATTTTCATATTTTCCATGAGGAACATTTCCAAGATAAGGATATTGAATCCCAACATCTTTAGAAACATCATAGATTTTCATTAATGTATCGATTGGAGTTGCTGGAACATCTGTCATATTATAATCGGGATGAAAGCGTGAAAAATGGACTGGTGTATCTTCACCTAACTTTTCAATAACCCATTTGCAGAATTTTTTAATTTCCTTTAAAGAATCGTTATGTCCTGTTATAACCAAGTAGGTTACTTCAACATGAATACCTAAATTTTTTGCAATTTCACAGGTGTTTAGGACTGGTTCTAATCGCGCTTTACATATTTTTTTGTAAAAATTTTCATGAAACGCTTTTACATCAATATTCATAGCATCTAAATATGATGATATCTCTTTTAGGGGTTCTTCATTAATATATCCATTTGTTACATACACTGTTGCGAGACCTGCTTTCTTTGTCAATTTTGCAGAATCAAAGGTATATTCATGCCAGATTGTAGGTTCATTATACGTCCAGGAAATAACCTTACACCCATGGTTTTTTCCAAGTTCTACTGCTGCCTCAGGAGAAATTTCCTTTAAAAATATGTCATCAGGAGAAGCCCTTGATATACTATAATTTTGGCAATGGTCACATCTAAGGTTACAACCTACTGACCCTAAGGAAAGTGCTACTGAACCTGGATAAAAATGATATAAAGGTTTTTTTTCAATAGGATCCTCTGCAACAGAAGAACAAGAACTGTATATTAAAGAGTATAATTTCCCCCCCTCATTTTTTCGAACTCCACAAATCCCTCTTTTATTTTCATTTATTGTGCAATTATGAGGACATAAAAAGCACTGAACCTTATTATCGCTTTTAGATTCCCAAAATTTAGCGTCTACCTTCATTCTGACAATTCATAGAATAGTAACTTATTAATCTTCTCCAAGAATCATATCTCTATGACTTAAAAAACGACCTCGGAGAGGATATCTATCAGTCATCTGAGGTTGCGAAGATTTAAAATCCTTAAAATCTTTATCAGTTCTTAATATATAACGAGCATAGTAAAAAGCTTCTTCAACTGAAACTTTTCCATCTCTAAAAAGATTAAGTGTTGCTTGTCTCCCAATTTTTGATATCCAAGGTTTGAACCCATCTGCTTCACCCGTTTTCAAACCTTCAAACCATAGCAATGAAAATAATGGGCCTTGGGTTGTACTTGCAAATCCTGTTCGGAATTTACTTGCCCCTGAAATTACTATTCTTCCAGGTCTGGGGATACCCGATCTCAGCATTAAAGAAGTTGGCAGGTTTAGGATGGTTTTATCAGCAAAACCACCACAAAAACATGCATCAACAATTATTGCAATTTTTGTTGATTTTAACGTACCCAATATATCCCCCAACTCTTTATCACTAATTGTATCGTCCCAAAGGAAAATTTGACTTCTTTCAAAGAGTTTTCCACCAGTGAGTGTGTTATTCACATCTCCATAGCCATGGTTGAAAATCCATATAAATACCTCACTATCTCTATACTTATTAGACTGACTTATTATATATTCAAAGGAGTCTATAACATTGTTTTTTGTAGCGCCTCCATAGGTAATATCGTATTCATGTCTGCGTTCCTGAAGTGTTTGAAATTTTTCACCCAAACCATTCTCTTTTCTAATCCAACCATCATCAAATAAAATAATTATATTGGAGGTAGCATAATTGCAATTATCAATAAGATAAGCCGCCATCTCTTCAGCAAGGTATAACCCACCGTTTCCAAGCTTACTATCATTTTGTATCGGAAAATTTGCTGCAGCAATAAAAATTGCCCATTTATGAGAATCAGATTCAATAATTGCAGGGTTGTAGATCTCTACAATTATTGTTTGTATATCAGAATATTTTTCACCATCCCAGGATCTTACTCTGATATTATAAGTACCATCATTAAAATCGTAAGTATTCCAGTCATAACTCCAATTTGTTGTTCCATCTGCTATTTCCCATTCATTATTACCAATTTTAACCTCTACATGCATTACATCCTCATCTCCATCAGGATCAGTTGATGTACCACTTATCATTACAAGGCTTGAAACCTTCATACTATTAGTTGGATACTTAATTTTGATAACCGGTTTTTTATTAGAACTCTCTTTATCTTCTTCTAAACATCCAGAAAATAAAGTAACAAATAATGTAACTGCTATGAATACAGCAATCAGTTTTTTATCCATTTTTAACATATAATATGTTGTAACTAACCATTTAAAATATTTTCTTAACAGTTATTACCCATATTTTCTAAATTTCAAATTCAAAAGATATTGTTTTTAAAGTGTTCATAGCCCTTATTTTCGAGTGTTTTTTTGATATTACCATCTTTAATAATAATATCCTTTCTTCTTGTAACTTTACCGATAGATGTAAGGTTCATATTCTCTTTATTAAATGCTTTTTTTACTTTTTCAAATTTAAGTGATGGAATAGTTACTAAAAGTTCATAGTCTCCACCTGAATGTAATAGAATATCATTAATATTCAAATCACTCTTTTTTTTATGTAGTCGTATCAATTCTTGTGATATAGGTAAACTGCTCATATCAATTTCAAAACCCACATTATTCAATTCTTGAAGTTGATAAAGAGAAGAAGATAAACCATCTGATATATCCATACTAGATGTTACACTTTTTTGTTTAGCGAGCATCCTTCCTTCCTTTAATTTTGGTAAAGGTTCGAAAAAAACTTTTGATATATTATTTTCTATAATTTTATTTTTTAAATTATAATACCCTGCACCTGCTTTTCCTATGGTACCTGTTACTGTAATAACGTCCCCTGGATTAGCTCCAATTCTTGACATAAATTCTTCCTTTTTAACAATACCAAAAGCAGTTCCACAAATAGTGATATCACTAGATTCTTTTGTATCTCCACCAACAATAGTTGTATCATACTTTATAGCACATGCATTTGCTCCCTTTGCTAAATCTTTAAGAAACGTTTCAGATGATTCTTTTGGTAAACCAAAAGATAAAACAAGTCCAAGAGGTATCCCACCTTTTGCAGCTATATCACTAAGATTAATGGCTACAATGAACCACCCTATTTGAAAAGCAGTCATTTCCTTTGGAATATGAGTTTTTTGTGAAATCATGTCTGTAGTAACAAGTAAATATTTCTTTTCAATTTCAAATGCAGCACAATCGTCACCAATACCAACCACAGCATCTCCTTTGGTTAAAATTTTTGAAATTGTTTGTATAGCTTTTCTTTCTCCTAAATCCATAAGTTTTATCACAATATACTACAAGAACATCTTTATTCAAAAAGTTTATCACAATAATAGTGCTTTCGCGAATAAATATTGAGGCGATAACTTGAAGAAGATTACATATCGAGAAAGTGGAGTTGATATCGAAAAGGAAGAACGGGCAATAAAGGGAATACTTTCAAGTGTTAAATCGCGTAGGAAAGGAATAGGCATACCACTAGGTGGACATTTTGCAGGGATGATAGAATTTGGTGAATATGCACTTGTATTATGTACAGATGGAGTTGGAAGTAAAGTGAAAATCGCATCTGAAGTAAAGAAATGGGACACTGTTGGAATAGATTGTATAGCAATGAATGTAAATGATGCCATCTGTTTAGGAGCCGAACCGCTCGCTTTTGTAGATTATTTAGCAATAGATGATCCGAAACCTGAATTAACTAAAGAAATTGGAAAAGGTCTAGAAGAAGGTGCAAAAATATCAAATATCTCAATCATTGGTGGAGAAACAGCTTCACTTCCAGATATTATAAATGGTTTTGATCTTGCAGGGACCTGTCTAGCTTATGTTAAAAAAAGTAATATTATAACAGGTGAAAATATCGCCTCCGGTGATATTATTATCGGTTTAGAGAGTAGCGGTATTCATTCGAATGGGTATACCCTTGCAAGAAAAGTATTAGAACTCTCTAACCTAACTTATTCTGATAAATTTCCTGATGGATCATACCCAAATAAAACAATTGGTGAAGTATTACTTACTCCAACAAGGATATACGTAAAGGAAATATTGGAACTGTTAAAAGAAATTAAAGTACATGGATTGGCACATATCACAGGTAGTGGACTAAGAAATCTACCTAGATTAAAAAAAGATGTAAAATTTATTATTAAAGATCCATATGAACCTCAACAAATCTTTAATTTTCTTAAAAAACAAGGTAATATTGATAATAAAGAAATGTATCAAACATTCAATATGGGAATGGGATTTGTAGTTATTGTTAAATCAGCAGATGTTGAAAAAGCCATTAAAATTTTAAAAAAATATTCCCAAGCAAGAGTAAAACAAGTTGGAAGAATTGAAAAGGGTAAGGGAGTTATTGTACCTTCACTTGGATTAGAGTTTTAAATTTTATATAAAAGATGGATAAGTGTTATTATTATTGGTTGATGCAGTAAATAGATTAGTAATGAATGGCGCCCTAAAAAACAAAAAACATGAATAAATTTGTATTTTGAAAAATCTTTCAAAACAAACTTCCTTTTATAATTTGGGTATATGCTGTTACCAACAAATATACCAATTAATACAACTCCCAACCATGGCAATAGTGGAAAATAATCAACTGTATAAAATGAAGCAGGGGTAAAACCAATCCAAAGTAACCAGTAAAAATCAAAAGTGAAATTTTTCAAAATTATTCCCATAGAGATAAGAATAATTCCTAATAACAGATTCTGATATCGAAACCGTAAAACTGGATATGCTAGGATAATTGATAATCCGATACAATGGAGTGCTCCAAAAACAATAAAACCTTCTCGTAGATAAATCCATGTAGCAAGCGTTATTAGTAATCCTAATCCAAATATCTTTAATCCTCTTTGTAGATATTTCAATCGTAACGCTTTTTTTGTTAATTTATACCCCACTCTTGAATAACTTAAAGTTAGAGAAATGCCGACTAATATAAAAAAAAGAGTACCACCTAAATATACATATACAAGAAATAAGCCAGAATATAAGCTTAATTGGATTATATTAAAATGATTAAGATCATACAAAAAATGGAAAAAAATCAGCATTATTACTGCAATACCACGTAATAGGTCTATTTCCCAAAATCGTTTAACGGATTTTCCAGTCACTAAAACCCAGAAGCTTCTTCATTTTATTAACATTCACCTTAGTGAATTTTACAAAAATNNTCTTTTGGATAATTATAGATAATCATTAATATTTTTCGACAAATCACACTTATACAACTAATGTTACTAATCTCAGTTGACATTACACAATATAAAAATAATAGCGGGGAGTGGATTTGAACCACTGATCTACGGGTTATGGGCCCGTCGGGATTTCCTGACTACCCCACCCATATAGGCACCTTCCTCATGGATAGATACTCGCTATGATGGATAGTCGACTCCACCGCCATATACACGAATTACTTTTCGTGAATACTGTTTCTTATACTTAAAGTTAGTAGCTGCACTAAATTGCTTGTTAGTAAAAAATTAATTTCCAAATTAAAAGAAAACTATTATAAATACAACACAAATGAAGATATGGGGAGAAATCATGGTAGAAATGGAAATTGAAACTCGTTTAGTAAAAAAACAATCAAAATTTCCTGCAGTATGCACTAATTGTGAAAATAAAATTGCTCCGGATAAGGTTTATTATGTAGAAGAAGGAGTAAAAGAACATATACATTCGCTGATTGCACGCAAATTTTGTACAGATTGTTATGCAAAATATGGTGAACGAATTTTAATTAGAGGAATTAAAGATTAAATCATAAAAAAAATTTTCTTTAAAAAGATTTTTCAGTAATATATTGATTAAAGTATCCCAATTCGCAGGGGTACCCGAGCGGTCAAAGGGGCAGGGCTTAGGACCCTGTGACGTAGGTCTTCGAGCGTTCAAATCGCTCCCCCTGCACTTAATTGTAATGTAGTTGGGAACAAATGAAAATTATTGCATTTACAGGAATGCCATATTCAGGAAAATCAGAAGCTGTAAAGATTGCTAAAGATCAACGCATACCAGTGATAAGAATGGGTGAAATGATATGGGAAGAAACAAGAAATCAAGGATTAGAGTTGAATGATAAAAATGTTGGAGAAATTGCAAATAGCATGCGTAACAAATATGGCAAAGATATCTGGGCGCGCCGAACTGTTGATGCAATTAAGGCGAAAAATAAACTAAATCAGATTGTTATTGATGGAATACGTAGTATAGAGGAGATAGAATTTTTCAAAAAAGAATTTGGCACCGATATTGCGATCATTGCTATAGATGCACCTGATGAATTAAGAAAAAATAGATCTTTAAATCGTAGAAGAAAAGATGATACTATCAATATACAAAATTTTCAGGAGAGAGATAAAAGAGAGTTACAATGGGGACTGGGTGATGTTATAGCTTCAGCTGATATTATTATTTCAAACGAAGGAAGTATACAAGATTTTCGAAATCGGATTAAAGAAGTTTTTCAACAATTATGAAAAGCGATACATTAATCTATAGTTTCTAAGATTTTGCTCACAGATTTTAATGTTTGAAGCAAAAGTAACAATTATGTTAAAAAAAGGAGTATCAGATCCTGAAGGAGCAAATACGCTTAAGGCACTTCATTTGCTTGGTTTTGATGAAGTAATAGACGCAAAAACAATCAGAACCTTTGATCTCTTAATAGAAAGTAAAGATAAAAATAAGGTAAAAAAGGATGTAGAAAAAATGTGCCAGCGATTGCTCACAAACCCAGTTATTCATAATTATATAATTGAAATCGAAGAAAAATAAAATCGGGGAGTATTATTGGAGTTAGACAGTTTATTTAAAAAAAAGAGAACTTCGTTTGATTGCTATGAGATAGATTTTTTCTCTGCAACAGATAATCAATTACAAGAAATAAGCGACAGAATGGGTCTTGCACTTAATACAACAGAGATGAAACGAATTAAGAATTATTTTCAAACAAAAAAAAGAAATCCTACAGATATTGAATTACAGGCTCTTGGACAAGCATGGTCTGAGCATTGTTGCTATAAATCTTCAAAGGTTCCATTGCAGAAATATATCTATGGAATTGAAGAAAAGAAAATAGTTGCACGTGAAGACGCAGGAGTAATTGAATTTGATAATGATCATTATTATTGCGCTGCGTTAGAATCGCACAACCATCCTTCAGCTATTGAACCATATGGAGGAGCAGCTACTGGCATTGGTGGAATTGTTAGAGATGTCGTCTGTATGGGAAGTCAACCTATTGCTTTTATTGATCCTTTGTTTTTTGGTCCCTTGAACCTTCCTTTTTCCTATTTATCAAAAGGGGTTAAACATCCACGATATCTTTTTAGAGGAGTAGTTGACGGAATCAGAGACTACGGAAACCGCATCGGTATTCCAACAGTATCTGGTCAGGTATATTTCCATGAGGGATACACAGGTAATTGCCTTGTTAATGTTGGCTGCGTTGGGATAATGGAAAAGGACGAGCTTATTCATAGTCGAGCAAAAGCTCCTGGAAATGTATATATTTATGTTGGTGGAAATACAGGTCGGGACGGTATTCATGGCGTAACATTTGCCTCAGCAGAACTTACAGATGAAAGTGAAGAAAGTAGTAGATCTGCTGTACAGGTTGGAGATCCTATTACAAAAGAACCAGTAATTCATGCAACACTCGAATGTAATAAAAAAGGACTACTTGAAGGATTAAAGGATTTCGGGGGAGGTGGTCTTTCGTGTGTTTGTGGAGAACTTGCTTATTCTGCTGGTCTTGGTGCAGAAATCCAACTTGATGATATTCCATTGAAGGAAGAAGGTTTGCATCCTTGGGAAATCTGGATTTCGGAAAGTCAAGAGCGCATGATGTTTCTTGTAAAACCAGAAAATGTTGGAAAAGTTCTACATATATGTAAACAATGGGACGTTACTGCTATCCCAGTTGGAAAGGTAATAAAAGAACAAAAAACACGTGTTTTTTACAAGAATGAATTAATTTTAGAAATGGATATGGATTTTTTGACTGGCGGTCCTGTTTATGATGATTGTACTCGGCCGTTTATACTCCCAAAAACAGAAAATAATGAGAGGAAAGAACAAAATTTCAAGATGCCTGACCTAAATGATGCATTAAAAAAGATACTGAATTCCCCTAATATTGCCTCAAAGGAATGGGTAATTCGACAATATGACCACGAGGTTCGAGGAAATACAGTTATCAAACCACTCCAGGGGAAACTCGGTTTCGAATCGCATGGAGACGCGTCAGTTATAAAACCTCTTGAGAATTCTTTTAGGGGATTAGCAATAACTGCTGATGTTAATCCTCGTTTTATGGAACAAAATCCATATTGGGGAGCTTGTTCAGCAGTTGATGAAGTGTGTCGCAATCTTATATCTGTTGGTGCTAAACCTGACTCCCTTCTAGATTGCCTTAATTTTGGTAACCCTGAAAAACCTGAACGAATGGGAGAATTCTATGAAGCATGTCGAGGAATTGGGTATATGGCCAGATCACTTTCTTTACCATTTATATCTGGAAATGTAAGTTTCTACAATGAATCGATAAAAACTGCAGTTCCACCAACTCCATTGATATTGGGATTAGGAATTGCTGCTGATATAAGGAAATGCATAACCTCTGATTTCAAAGAAAAAGGAAATTTAATATATCTGGTAGGAAAACAAACTGAAAATGAAATGGGCGGCTCAGAATATTATAACTTTTCTGGAATTGATGGTGGAAAAATTCCAAGAACTGATGCTAGAATACTAAAAAATTGTACGAATGGAATTCTATCATCGATAGAAAAAACATACATATTATCATGTCATGATATAAGTGAAGGTGGAATGGGTGTTTGTTTTGCTGAAATGGCAATAGGTGGCAATATTGGTGGAGAGATTGATCTATCGAAAATTTATACAGATTTACGAACTGATTTTAAATTATTTTCAGAATCAAATACAAGGTGGTTAACTGAAGTAAAACATGAAAAATATCGCGAATTTGAATCGTTGCTTAATAAACATCATTCACCATTTAAAAAAATTGGAATAACAAAAGGCAATAATATTATTGTCAATGATAAGAAAAGAGTTATTAATCTTAGTATTAAAGATATTAGACATTCTTGGAAGAGCCCAATTTGGTCTTTAATGGGTTAAAGGAGATTTTCTTCGATTTTGGTTTCTTT
>JABAOC010007829.1_pt3 | contig 17305 bp, 16 predicted proteins | sample 7062161 | NCBI WGS metagenome assembly JABAOC01 (sample SAMN14538625, study PRJNA623070) | marine sediment metagenome | biome: marine biome [ENVO:00000428]; feature: marine pelagic biome [ENVO:01000023]; material: deep marine sediment [ENVO:00002113] | place: India: Gulf of Khambhat ... | reverse complement strand
GCCAAGACACCAGCTCGACTGGTGACTATCTCGCAGTGGAAGAGAAAAGTCTTAACAAATCTGCGGAAAGCGTCCGCGACAACAAAGAGATCAGGGAACTAGTAACTGAGGTCAACAGAATTCTTGAGAAAAAAGGACTGTTTTACAGTAACGAATATTTTTTCCATCTAGAATTCAAGAACGCGCCGAGTTCAAGGGAAAGACAAAAGTATGCTGGCAAGATTGCGGAGGTGGTTCAACGGATGATAGATGGAGCCAGTGGAGTGGATTGTGGTGGTCAGGTTGTTGTAAAGATAGAGGACTGTGATTGCATCAAGAAATTCTGTCTATTCTCAATAGCTAAAAGCCGAAAGGTGGTTTTCGGTTATGCGCCAGAGGGCAACTTCAGCCGTGATGTGCAGCGTGACACCTTTGATGCCGTGGCAAAAATATTGGAGAATAGCGACTCTAAACTGAAGACACCGAAAGAAGAGAAAAAGAAAACTATTCTCTTGATCACCAGTGATTGGAACAACTTCATATTGGCTGATCAAGATAACGTAACTCACGCCATAGGCTCTTTTGATGAACAAAGTCACGAGCACATCGATGAGATATTTTTCATAAACAAGAGAGACTTTGAGAACGGATACAATGTTAACAAGGTCAAGTGACTTCGATGCCTCGAACCGAGGGAGACGAACTGTTTCTCTCAGAACAGTTGCGGACAGCCATAAAGGCTATCCCTACGACTGCGGTTTGAAGATATGATCAAGAAGATACTCATAGCCAATCGCGGTGAGATAGCCGTCAGAATTGTAAATGCCTGCAGGGAGATGTCCATCCCCACGGTGGCCGTCTTCTCCACTGTTGACAGAAACTCACTGCACGTGCAGANNGTGCAGAAAGCGGATGAGGCATACTGCATCGGGGACCCGCCCCCTCTGGAAAGTTATCTCAACATTGACAAGATCGTTCAGGTTACGAAGGAATCCGGGGCTGATGCTATCCATCCGGGCTACGGCTTCTTGGCGGAGAACGCGGATTTTTCCGAAAGATGCGAAAAAGAAGGGATCGTCTTCATCGGGCCGAATTCGAAGGCTCTCAGGTTGGTTGGCGACAAGGTGGCATCACGAAAGACCATGACCGAAGCCAAAATCCCGATCATTCCCGGCATGATGAGCAGCGGAAAGGACTCTTCGAAGTTCAAAGAGGCTGCAGAGAAGATCGGGTATCCCGTGATGATCAAGGCTTCCGCAGGCGGCGGGGGAAAGGGTATGCGCGTCATTCAGTCCCCGGGTGATCTGGAGAAGGGAGTCGAGGCGGGAATGCGAGAGGCCAAGTCGGCATTTGGAGATGAGTCCGTTTATCTGGAGAAATACATAGAGGAGCCGCGGCACGTCGAGTTTCAGGTGCTGGCAGACAATCACGGAAAAGTGGTTCATCTGTGCGAAAGGGAATGCTCCATTCAGCGGAGACATCAGAAGATAGTGGAGGAAACGCCTTCTTGCGCCCTGGATGAGAAGCTTAGAGAGAAGATGGGCGAGGTCGCCAAGAAGGTGATTGAGGTCTCCGGCTATAACAATGCAGGCACGGTGGAGTTTTTGCTCGACAAGAACAGGAACTTCTACTTTCTGGAAGTCAACGCCCGTCTTCAGGTAGAGCACCCCATCACCGAGCTGGTGACTGGTGTGGATCTGGTAAAGCAGCAGATCAGAATAGCCTCTGGAGAAAAGCTCTCACTTGATCAGGACGAAATCAAACAACGTGGGCACGCCATAGAATGCAGAGTCTATGCAGAAGACCCGGAGAACAACTTCTTTCCGTCCTCCGGTAAGATACTTTTTATGAAGGAGCCGACGGGACCGGGAATCAGGCATGACTGCGGCATCTACTCAGGGTTGGAGGTTTCAGTCTACTATGATCCGATTCTCTCCAAGGTTATCGCCTGGGGTGAGAGCAGGGAGGATGCCCGCAAGCGCATGGTTCTGGCGCTGTCGGGCTACACGGTTCTGGGGATCAAAACCTGCATCGAGTTTCTTTCGGCCCTGATGCAGCATCCCGAATTTGTCTCCGGCAATACACAAACCAGCTTCATCGACAAGAACATGTCGGATTGGATTGGGAAAAAGAGGGGAAAAAGATTCATCAATGAGGCTCTTATAGCCGCCGCCATATCCTCTCAGGCCAGGCCAACCGGCAGGAGGGGCGTGAAGACCACAGAAGAGATGCCCGGTCCCTGGCTAACTCTGGGGAAATGGAGCCTGGGAGGCTCTTAGCGAGAATCACGGTCGGAACCGAATGGAACTGGAACTCCGCATAGAAGATCAAACCCATAAGCTGCAGGTTGAATTCAAGGAAGGTCAGTACCACGTCAACCTGGATGGCAAGGATTATTTGGTTGACTCCTCCAAGATCTCCGACAACTGCATTTCTCTCTTGGTAAATGGTAAGACGTTTACGGCCTATCTTGCGGAAGCCGACGGCAAGAAATACGTTTCCGTCGAAGGCGAGCAATTTACTATTCAGGAAGCCGCCTCCGAAAGCGCGGCAGCCTCGGGCGCCGATTCGACCGGAGTTGCCGAGGCTCCGGTCGCCGCCTCTCCCATGCCCGGCAAAGTGGTGAAGCTACTGGTGATAGAAGGGGACCAGGTGGAAAAAGGACAAGGGCTGGTGATCGTGGAAGCCATGAAGATGGAAAACGAGATCAAATCGCCGGTGAACGGGATGGTGGAGAGGGTTAACTTCAAGGCCGGCGACCTGGTCGACGCTGCCCAGCCGATTGTGGAGATAAAGCCGGAAGACGAAGCCTGAACCCCGGAAGGCCCTAAATCCTCTCCCCAAAGATTTACTTCCCGCTCAAACGTACAACCCCTTGAGATTCTCTATGCGGCCCGATGCATTAGCATTTGGCCGGTAATCACAGAGACCGACAGGTCCAGGTTCCTGGGCTGCCTTGGTACGCTCAGCTGCCGACGGCCAGCTGCCTAGCGACCAGGCGGAGTTTTCTTTCTAAACAATGTGGAGACGGCTGCAAAATTCTTGTGGAAAAAGAACACCATGATCCCGAAAAAAAGGTAGATGAAATCCCTGATGAGCAAACTAGCCCCTTCCTTCTTTCCGGCGGGATCGGTGGAGAAGCAGCCGCAGTTTAGATTTATGCCCCTGAAGAGATTTATGGAGATGGCGACTATGAAGACCACCAGAAGAGTGGATATGACAAGCGAGGCACTTTCGGTAAATATGCCGAAGATCAGGAATAAGCCAGCCGCGAATTCGACCCAGGGCAGGCTGACGGCAAAAACGTTTATCAAGAAGTCGGGCAGAATCCTGTAGTTGTAGACTATTCTGGCGAACTGCTCTGGGTGAGCGATCTTGTCCAGGCTGGCGTAGATGAAGGTTGCGCCCAGAAAAACCCGGAAGAGCAGGACCACCCTCTTGTCCGTTACTAGACTGACGATTGCTCTTATTGCGCTCATCTTCTATTCACCGGTCTCTACGGATAACCCGGCATCCCGCCATTCTTGCCAGCCACCGAAAAACACCTTGACGTCCTCGTAACCCAATTCGATCAATTCCCTGGCCAGAAGAAGACTGGTTTCACACTCGGTCCCATCGCAGTAAGCGATGATCTCCTCGTCTTTGGGAAGATTCGGTAGGACCCGGGGAGCATGTTCCTCGAACTCCTCATAGGGAAGATTGATGGCGCCCTTGATGCGACCTGCCCTGTAATCCTCCGGGTAGCGGGCATCCAGGAAGATGGTATTCTTTGACTGGAACTTCATCTGGGCGTAGTCGAGACTGATGGCCGGTGGATCCTCGCCCTCCATATAACCATACGGGACCACCAGGCTGTCCGAGGTTACCTTGGGGCTCCAGTTACCCTTCAGCGTGATTCCACTCGGGGAGATGGCATTGTAGATCAGGCCAATGGCCGAGCCTAGGATAATTATGCCCGTTGTTTTGAGAAGTATCTGTGAGAACTTTGGCTGGGTGCGCATGGGTGTCTGGAATCTACTCCTCGACTACAAAAGCCCCAATGGGAATGCTGATTCTGGCAGCTTTCGAGCATTCGAAAGCCAGCGTCAAGGAGGTCTGAAGAATTCCGGAAGTTAAGTCGTCTTTCAATGCCAGAGCCGCCTGAACGGACTCTCCCGGCTCAAGCATTCCGTCTTCAAGATCCAGGCTGAAGTTGCTTCCCGGTCCTTCCACTTTCATCATGGACAGCCGCTCTCCGGAGATGTTCTCAATGATCAGAGTCTCGACGGGTTGGCTTCCCGGAGAAACCGAGTCGAAGTCGACGGAGGCCGGGGTTATTTTTACCAGGGAGCTGCTTGTACCAATTTTCGCGGTGAAGGCCACCTGGGCGAAGGGATTGTTGGGATCGTTGGAAATTATCTGCACCCTCTTTGTGGTTTGACCAACCTTGACCTTGTTGGGATCGAAAATAACGCTCAGTTCGGCGGTCTCATTGGGAGCCAGCTCTTGCTTGGAAAGAGGCGCGTTGGTGCAGCCACAGGTGGTCCTCACCTTGGCTATCACAAGGGTATCTTCACCGATATTCTTGATTTGATAGGTGTGCACCACCTTTCCGGTCTTGGGAACGTATCCGAAATCCCACATGGTTTCGGAAAAAGATATCTTGGCCCGGGATGCCTCCGCTTCCTCGGCCTCGGATGCTGTCAACTTGGTCTGGATGGGCATGAACTGTTGGCCGAATGCGGAAGCACCGGTAAACAGAACGGAAAAGGCTATGAGGTAACCCGTAAGACGCAAAACCTTCATAGATCCACTCCTTGAGGCTGTTAAAGGCCCTCCCTCCAACACTTCATTGTTTCTACGAACTCCGAAAAAGCGGAGTTGGCGGCAAAAGAGCAGAGCCTTCCCAACAGAAAAATACGTCAATCATTTCGCTAATACTGTCGTAGTCGGGAGATCCGATTCGGCACTTATGGAGCAGATTTGGCAAGAGCGAAATCCGGAGGACGTCGTTCTAGGCTACCGCAGCCTGAACAGCTCAAGAAGTCTCTCTCTTTTGAGAAGGAGCAGCAGGAGCGGGTATCCCAGTACGAAGCAGGCAGCGATTTCGCCTAGAGCAATGTATGCTACTGTAACCCAATAGGGAAGGTGGAAAAGGAGGTGGAGATAAAGGCTTACCCCCAAAGCGTTCACCACGATCGGTGGAACCGGAGCCAGAATCGGCTTTTTCGTTCTGGACACAAGATAGGTCAAGAAGGCGGCTAGAAGTGTGCACAGGCTCCCGCCCATGATGTCGGGCAAACCGAGGCCGCCGTATACATTGGCGGTGAGGCAGCCGACAAAAAGTCCGGGTATGGCTGCCGGGGTAAGATAGGGGAGCACGGTCAAGGCCTCGGAAATGCGTACCTGAATGGGCCCGTAGCTTATCGGCGCCAGGGCCACGGTCAGTGCCGCATACAGGCCGGCGATGATGCCCACCTGGGCGATGAATCTGGTGGACATGCTCATCGGTCGCTCCATTCGCCAGTTGGAGATTTAATACGTTCGCAAGAATTCATGCCATTCCGCCTCGAAATCCTCTATGCTCTTTCCATAAGTGCAAGAGAAGATGTCCTGGTAGTTATTCCGGTTAGCCTTGGCATAGAAGCTTTTGAATCTATCCAAACCGTGTTGCCCGATGAGAAATCCCACAAAGCTGGCACTCTGATCATAGGGACGGAAAGCTGCGCGAAGCTCCTCTGAGCCATACAGGGTCTTGAAGAAAGCGTTATCAGCCAGCTGTGATATAGTAAGTAGCTTGCCATCTGCGAGAAGCTCTCTGCCGCACACGTGAACCACGGAATTCCTCCAATTGAGCGAAGGGTAGAAGTAATCACCTACGCCTCGAGCCAGCCCTTCACTCAAGAATCTGAACTTGCAAGTTCCTATGGTCCAATAGGCGATAACGTGGACGCTCTCGTGCTTCGCAGAGCTACGTATTTGGTGATGATATCCCGAGATCTTCTCTAGTTCAGGAAAAGCATGTGCGGTCGACCTGGTGTCTTCGCCTTTCTGGAAATCCTCCCTTGAACTGTAAATGTAGCAACTGATCTTGTTTTCGTACGTCACGTTTAGAGTTTTGACAATGTCCCGAAACTGGTAATCCAGGTTTCCCTGTATGTACTTGATCTCCTCGGCCGTCTCAGACTGGGGACGGTAGTAGAGGTAATAATGCTTGGATTCCGTCAGCTCCCAGTTGTCATCAACTCCGCCGATCTCGGGGACGAGCACCTGATCAACGCCACAAGACAGTGTGAGCGCCAATCCAAGGGCGAAGAGAAAAAAGCACCTTTTTTGCCTTTGCATTGGTCAAAACCCACGGTTGAGTTTGACGGAAAACCAATCTAGTAGATAGCCGCTGCCGGAATAGAAATCCGGGCGACGGGTTCCCCTATAGGGATTTCTTCCATAAATCCAGGCATCCCTTCTGAAGGCAAACTCAACGGAATGAGTTGAGGATACTCGATATTGAAGGAAGATCTCAACTCGTGGCTTGAACCACCAGAGGTATGCCTTATCCGAGTAGCAGCCATCCGTTCTGGTCATGCTCTGGCTGGCATAAGGCAAGGAAAAGAGCACTCCAAGGTTGATGCCGACTGCTAAGCTTCTGTTCGGTGGTCTCCACAGTCCGCCGATCCTCGGGCCTATTCCTAAGTACTCGTCTTTGTGTTCGTTGTATCGGCCTGGACTGATTGAGACTCTCTGCCTGAGCTCGAAATTCTCGAAACACGCGCCCAGCCACCAGGAGAATCTTTGTGATCCGGGCATGGCTGGCCCGTGCCAGGTGAAGTCATACCTTATCGCCAACAAGCAAAAGCGGTTCTTGCCTTTCTTCCGCAGGTCATTGATGTTTATGTGGTCAGCTCTTCCATAGTCGACGGCAATGCGCATGCTCATCCGATAACGGGTGAAGCGATAGCCTACCGAGATAACAGGCATGGTGCTTTTCCAGACCAGGGGATAGTCCCGGCATCTCTTCTGGAGGGATAAATAGGAGATGCCAAGACTGAGACTCTGGCTTGGTCCGGACAGATCTTTAGCACGGGGAACCGCCCTGCCGCCCGGGGCAAGACAGAGAAGCAAAATCAGAAAGGCAAGGTATCTTTTCAGACAAGCCTCCAATTGATTGCCGTCACGAAGTCGGTGAATGCCACTAATACCTCTAATCTGGCGTTTGCCGAGCCCCTTGTCAACAAAAAAAAGCTTGCCTTGGCCGGTGAGTTTGGATTATATTCAGCCAGTCGAAATCAAGGGCGGGAACTTCATTCTGCGGAGAGTTGAATATGAAGATTCTGGTAGTAGGCGGCGGAGGCAGAGAGCACACTTTGGCCTGGAAACTCTCTTCCAGCCCCCTGGTGTCGAAGCTCTTTGCCGCACCCGGGAATGCGGGCATGGCCGAACTAGCCCAATGCATTAATCTGCAGGCGGACGATCTGGCCGGCTTGGCGGATTTCGCCGATAAAAGCAGGATAGATTTGACCGTGGTCGGTCCGGAGCTGCCCCTGACCCTGGGGATAGTGGATGAATTCGAGAAAAGAAATTTGAGGATCCTGGGACCGAGGAAGGAAGCGGCGGCAATAGAGGGAAGCAAGGTGTTTGCCAAACAGTTCATGCAGAAGCATCACATTCCCACCGCCAGCTTCAAGGTATTTGACGATCCGCACGAGGCCTCCGAATTCGTGAAGGGCTCGGACATGCCGCTGGTCATCAAGGCGGACGGGTTGGCGGCAGGGAAGGGGGCGATCATCGTGGAGGATACTTCCTCCGCGCTTTCCGCCATCCAAAAGATGATGGTGGAGAAGGCATTCGGAGAATCCGGCAATCGTGTGGTGGTGGAGGATTTCCTGGAAGGGGAGGAGATGACCGTGTTGGCTTTTACCGACGGTGAAACCATTTTCCCGATGCCGTCGTCTCAGGATCACAAGAAGATCTTTGACGGTGACCAAGGTCCCAACACGGGAGGGATGGGTGCCTACGCTCCAACCACCATCGCGGATGACAAACTGATGACCCGCGTCTATGACGAGGTGCTGGAGCCGGCCGTGGCCGGGCTGCAGAGCGAAGGGAAGACCTTCAAAGGCATACTCTACGCCGGCCTGATGCTCACGGACAGAGGCCCCAAGGTGATGGAATTTAACTGCCGCTTCGGCGACCCGGAGACTCAGGTGATTCTGCCCCTGTTGAAGAGCGACCTGGCGGAGATACTTCTTTCCATCGTGGACGGCGAACTCTCCTTGCAGGACGTGGAGTGGATTGACAGTTTCGCGGTCTGCGTAGTTCTTGCTTCGGCGGGCTATCCAGGTAAGTACGAGAAGGGCAGGGAGATATTCGGCCTGAAAAAGGTCAAGGGGATGCAGGATATCTGGGTCTTCCACGCCGGAACCAGGGGCAAAAACGGCAGGATCTTCACGGACGGAGGAAGGGTTCTGGGAGTCACGGCCGCAGACAAGAGCATGGAGGAGGCCATCAAGAAGGCTTACGCCGCAGTCGATAAGCTACGGTTTGAGGGCATGCAGTATCGCAGAGACATCGGACACAGAGCTGCCCAGGCCCAGAAGAATGTCTGGTAAGTAGCACCGGGCATACTGGCGGAGTCTCAGGACCGCAGAGCTGCGGTCCTGTCTTGAAAGTCCTGAGCCCGAGGCCCCGAATAGGGGTCGGTTTTGTGCGCGAGGAGCTTGCCCATCACTTCAGGGAACAGGTCTTTTGACCAGGAAAGGAACGGATGATGCGCGAGACGGAAGTCTTGATAGTCATGGGAAGCAAGAGCGATGAAAAGATCATGCTCAAAAGCGCAGAAATCTTAAGCGACCTGGGAATCTCCTGTCGCTTGGAAGTTAGCTCGGCCCATCGCAACCCGGAAAAAACGAAAAGGCTGGCCCAAAAAGCAGCTCAGGAGGGAGTGAAGGTGATAATCGCCGGAGCGGGAATGGCGGCACACCTTCCTGGGGTCGTGGCTTCCCATACCAGCCTGCCGGTGATCGGCGTACCTCTCTCCGGTTCAGTGCTTTCCGGATTGGATTCACTTTTCTCCGTGGTTCAGATGCCTTCCGGAATACCTGTGGCCACCATGGCCATCGGGGAAGCCGGAGCGAAGAATGCCGCGATATTTGCGGCCGAGATTCTGGCTCTGTCAAACGATCGGGTAAGAAAAAGACTGGAAAAATTCAGGAGGGATCTGGGGAAGAAGTGAGGTCTGACAGACGTCCGAGGATCTGCCAGTCTTCTTCCCGAGATTGCCCGAGGAGGAAAAATGGGTGCGGTCTTGATAGTCCTTCTGTTTGTTTGCATTGTCCTGGGTGTACCGATCCTGATTCTGATCATGTTGTACAACAGGTTGGTGAGGTTGAGAAACCGATCGGAGAATGCCTGGCATCAAATAGACGTGCAGTTACAGAAAAGAGCAGATCTTGTACCCAATCTGGTGGAGACAGTGAAGGGTTACGCCGCACACGAAAAGGGCGTGCTGGAGGAGGTGACCAAAGCCAGGTCCATCTACTCTCAGGCAGGCACGGTCCAGGAGAAAGCCCAGGCCACCAATATGCTCACCGGCGCCCTGAAGACTCTCTTCGCGGTGGTGGAGAACTATCCGGAGCTGAAGGCCAATCAGAATTTTCTCCTGCTTCAGGAAGAACTCTCCGGAATCGAAAGCAAAATAGCCTATGCGCGGCAGTTTTACAACGACGTGGTTTTATCCTTCAACAACGCCCAGCAGGTTTTTCCTTCGAACATCATAGCCAATTGGTTTGGCTTCAAGCCCGAGGAGTACTTCGAGATCGAGGAGACCAAAAGGGACGTCCCCAAGGTGGATTTCAAGTAAGAATCAAAGCTTGCCTCTGGTGCGGGCCGATGCAGAAGATTGCTGAGAAAAAAGACGCACGCTGCGTCAAGCCCAAGGATAACGGGGTCAATCGAAAGCCGGGGCACGGAGGTATCGAAAGACGGTGCCTCAAAGGTCCACCTCTCAGTCGTCTGTGCGCGACTTCTGGCCGAATCCGAAAGCAGTTAACGGAGGCTGTTAGGGATGCCGATCCAGATCCTTGTCATAATTGGACGAAGTCTGGGTGATTCTGCTTGCCTGCGTTTGTGTCGCCTCAAGCGCAGGGGGGATTCCAACGGGGTCTGCAAGATCATGATCTACGAGGAGATCGCCGCCAACAAAAGAAGAAGTTTTCTGCTGATCTTCTGTTTTGTGGTTTTTCTTTTGCTGCTGGGGTGGATATTCGGGGAAGCATACGGCGCGGGGCCGGCAGGACTGGTGATTGCCCTTGCGGTTGCCATCTTTGTCTGCCTGGTGATCTTCCTGGGGGGCGATAAGATGGTATTGAGTATCAGCCGAGCCAGGCCGGTGGACAGAAAACAGAACCCGTATCTGGCCAACGTAGTGGAAGGGCTGGCCATTGCCGCGGGAATTCCGGCTCCCAGGGCATATATCATCGAAGACTCGGCGCCGAACGCCTTCGCCACCGGAAGAGATCCTGATCGCTCATCCGTAGCCGTCACCACGGGGCTCTTGGATAAGCTCAACCGGCTGGAGCTGGAGGGAGTGATAGCCCACGAGATGTCACACATCAAGAACTATGATATCCGGTATTCCATGCTGGTGGCTATCATGGTGGGCACGGTGGCTCTGGTTTCCGATTGGATGAGAAGGAGCTTCTTTTATCGAGGGAGGAGAAAGGGCAAATCCGGAGGGGGGATAATCGTGCTGATTGCGCTGGTCCTGGCTATACTGGCACCGATCGTGGCCCAGTTGATGCGTTTTGCCTTGTCCAGGCAGAGAGAGTATCTGGCTGATGCGAGCGGGGCCCTTCTGACCAGATATCCCGAGGGCCTGGCCTCCGCCCTGGAGAAGATATCCAGGGACAAAGAGCCACTGGAGGCCGCAAATAAAGCCACGGCTCATCTGTATATAGTTAATCCCTTGCTGGAGCACAGGGGAAAGCTAAATTCTCTTTTCTCCACGCATCCACCGGCCGAGGAGAGGATCACAAGATTGAGGGCGATGTGAGAGTCGGACTTTGACCCGCCCCGAATTGAAGTCTGAAACAGGGCATAACGGTTGATGAAGGAATCACCTCTGCCGATTCTAATGTCAGGAGAGACAAATGGCAAAGAAGCTCTTCCTTTTCGAAGATGACAAATTCAATCAGTTTTTGCCTCTGACATACAATCGGCCGGTGTACGAGCTTTTGTGCGGGGCGACCAAGATCAGGGAGAAAATCAGTTTGCAGTATCCCGATGCCGAGGTGATCCTGCTGTGTCGCGACTATCTGGAGGGGGTGATGAGGGCAGAGGGCGGACGTAAAGTGAACGATTTCGACATCCGGTCTGACGACCAGATTCTTCTGGTAAATGGGAGAATTCTCCCTTCTGACGGACTATCCGAGAAAGTCCGCTTTTCGGAGGAGAAGAAATTCCTCTTCGCCGGCGACGACATGGTGGCATGGTCAGGGGACGGCAAGGCTTTCCACGACCTGAGAGACTGGTTTGGCGCGCTGCATGCCAAGGACCGGATAAGGTCCTTGAAGTCGGAAGTTGACTCAACCCAGGCAGAGGTTAAGATGGTGAGCTACCTGTGGGATTTGGTGTCTGAGAATGCCAAACAGATAGAGGCCGATTTCGCCAGGATCAAGGCGCGCCTCGATTTGAAGAATATGTTCAAGCACTGCCAGGTGGACGATCAGGCGCTGATTTATGATATCGATAGGGCGTACATCGGGAGGGACTCGGTGATCGAAGGGCAGGTCGTGCTGGATGCCCGGGGAGGGCCGATAATCATCGAAGAGGGAGTGAAGATACAGCCTCATACCAGGGTCGAAGGCCCCAGCCATATCGGAGCGGACTCCATTCTGGTCGGAGGCAAGATAGGGGCCGGAACCAGCATGGGACCGTGCTGCCGAGTCGGCGGAGAGCTGGAGGAATCGATCTTTCTGGGATACTGCAACAAATACCACGAGGGGTTTCTGGGACACTCCTACGTGGGCGAATGGGTCAATCTGGGTGCCCTGACCACAAACAGCGACCTGAAGAACAATTACGGTTCAGTAAGAGTGACGATCAACCGTACTGCGGTCGATTCGGGCCAAATAAAAGTCGGTGCATTCATAGGGGATCACGCCAAGACGGGAATCGGAACCCTGCTTAACACGGGCGTCTGTATGGGCTTCGCCTCCAACGTATTTGGAGGAGGGATGCTTCAGCTGAAATACGTTCCATCCTTCTTCTGGGGAAGCGTGGAAAGGCAGGAGACATATGAACTGGAAAAGGCGGTGGAGACAGCCCGGACGGTGATGAGAAGAAGAGGCCGAAAGTTGTCAGATGCTGAAGTCGACCTGTTCAAGAAGATCTACCAACTTACCGAAGAAGAAAGAGGGAAGTGAGGGTTGATCCGGGAGAGGGCGGCGGAAGATTGGAAATGCCTCGACCTCCGGTCCCCGGTGCGAAGAATGGACACAACCGCCACTGCGCAGTCAGAAAAACAGCCGAGCTGGACCTGAATCATCCAGGGTTAGAATCGGAGAGTTCATCATGGCGGAGCAGTCGCAGGGCGAGTGCAGGACTCTCCGGGAGGAAGCTCTGCCGGACCGGAGGAAGCTGTTATCTGCAGGTTGCCTGGAATCCCGCAGGGGGCAAAGGGCCGGATTGACTGCCAAGATAAGACAATGGAGAGAGACAATCCAGATTCCGCGGATTCCTGTAGACGGAACAGACGGGCTTAGCATATAGTCCATGCTGGATGAGGGACGAGCCACGTTTAGATAATTGCAGGAGGAGAGAGTGCCAGAGCTAAGAAAGGATCCAATAATTGGAAGATGGGTCATCATTTCCACTGAAAGGGGCAAGAGGCCATCGGATTTCTCGGGGGCCCCCAAGAGAAAGACAGAAAGCAAGCTCTGCCCCTTCTGCCCGGGCAACGAGTCCTCCACGCCCCCGGAGATTGTGGCAATTCGTCCGGACTCGTCGCAGCGCGACCGGCCCGGCTGGACCATAAGAGTCATCTCCAACAAGTATCCGGCCTTGCGGATCGAAGGGGATTTGAACCGGGAAGGGATAGGGATTTTTGACAAGATGAACGGAGTGGGCGCCCACGAGGTGATCGTGGAGACCCCCGAGCACGACAAGGATCTGGTGGATCTGAGTCAGAAACAGGTGGAGGATGTAATCTGGGCCTATCGGGAAAGAACGTTTGATCTGAAGAAGGATCCTCGCTTCCAGTACATCCTGATTTTCAAGAATCAAGGGGAAGCTGCCGGTGCTTCTCTGGAGCACAGCCATAGCCAGCTTATCGCCACTCCCATCGTACCCAAGAGGGTGGTGGAGGAGGTCGAAGGAGCCGGCAAGTACTTCGAGTACAAGGAAAGGTGCATATTCTGCGACGTGATAAAGCAAGAGATTGCCAATGAAGAAAGGGTGGTGATTCAAAACGACCGTTTCATCTCCCTGGAACCCTTCGCTCCCAGGTTTCCTTTCGAGACCTGGATTTTGCCCAAGAAACACCGGCCGGCCTTTGAGACGGTGAAAGGAGAGGACATGCCGGCATTGGCTTCCATACTCCTGGAAACCCTTCGCAGACTGGCCAAGGCGCTAAACAATCCGCCCTACAATTACGTTCTGCACACCAGCCCGGTGAATGACGACTGCGCCGAAGAGTACCACTGGCACATCGAGATCATGCCCAAATTGACCAGAGTGGCGGGGTTCGAATGGGGAACCGGCTTCTACATAAATCCCACCACGCCGGAGGACGCCGCCGCATATCTGAAAGAGATAGAAATCCAGACATTTCAATGATCGGAGGGGAAGAGTTGAAAAGCAAAAAGCTTAAGATTCTGATCGCTTCGCCTGAGGTGGTACCTTTTGCCAAGACCGGCGGACTGGCCGACGTGGCCGGAGCTCTGCCCAAGGCTTTGGCCAGGTTGGGCCATCAAGTCAAAGTGATTTTGCCCAAGTACAGGATGGTAGACGAAAAGAAGTTCAGACTGAAAGAGAGAGAAGAGGTTCCCCCCATCCCCATGGGGGATAAGCCTGTCAAGCTCGAATTGAGAAGTTACGGACTGGCCTCCACAGAAGTGGAGTACCTCTTCGTGAAGAGCGACCAGCATTACGATCGGGACGAACTTTACAAAGATCCGTCCACGGGCTTCGATTATCAGGACAACGACGAGAGATTCATACTCTTCTCCAGGGGGACCCTGGAGATTCTGAAAGCCACAGGCTGGCGGCCGGACATAATTCATGCCAACGACTGGCAATCTGCCCTGATACCCGCCTATCTGAAGACCTTGTATGCTGGTGATCCTTTCTTCAGGCACACCTCCAGCGTCTTTTCCATACATAACCTGGCCTATCAGGGAAACTTCCCCAAGAGCACGCTGGAGAAGATCGGAGTGTCTGAGGATCTTTTTTATCCCACCAGCCAGTTTGAATTCTGGGGCAAGGTGAACTTCATGAAGGCCGGAATATGCTACGCGGACGTGATCAACACCGTCTCGGAAACTTACGCGGTGGAGATTCAGTCCGGAGCCGAGTTCGGCCACGGCCTGGAAGGGGTCTTGAGAACCAGGAATAAGGATCTTTATGGAATCGTCAACGGCATCGATTACGAAATCTGGTCTCCGGAGAAGGATGATTTCATATCCTACAGCTTCAGTCGGGAGGATCTGTCGGGCAAGAAAAAAAACAAGGAGCTGTTACTCAGCTTATGCAACCTGCCCCGTCGCAGGGGACGTGTCCCGCTGATCGGGATCATATCCAGGCTGGCAGATCAAAAAGGATTCGACCTTTTGGCCGAGATAGCAGACCAGCTCATGTCTCTGAACTTGCAGATGGTGATCCTGGGCACCGGTGACGAGAAATATCACCGGTTGTTCGAAAAGATGCGTCTGAAGCATCCCGACAGGATATCGGTCAATTTGCGCTTTGACAACCCGCTGGCCCACCTGATTGAGGCGGGAAGCGACATGTTCCTGATGCCCTCGAGATACGAACCTTGCGGTCTGAATCAGCTTTACAGTCTGAGGTACGGGACGGTGCCCATAGTGCGAAAAACAGGCGGACTGGCCGATACCATAGAGGATTACGATTCGAAGACCGGCAAGGGTACGGGGTTTGTTTTCGAAGAGCACGACGCGTCTGCACTGCTGGATGCGGTCAAGCTGGCACTCAGAGTCTATCGCAGCAAAAACGCCTGGACCGAACTGATGAAGAACGGAATGGCCAAGGATTTCTCCTGGGAAGCCTCAGCCAAGAAATACGTGGAGCTGTACCACAAGGCCATCCAGAAAACGAAGGTTGTGCACGCCTGAAGGTGAAGTCGTCCCGAAGTCGCCGGACACATCGAGCTTTTCGCCCGATGAATCGGACGATTACAGGAACATCCTGGTCATCAGGCCCAGATAGTAACGCTTTCAAATACCCGCTTCATTCTGCTTGACTGTCCCGTCGATTCTCTATAGATTTCTTTCTCAGACTCGAGGGAACTTGCTTGTCCGCTGGCCGACCGCAGCTACCTGGAGGGAAGCGCATGCAAAGCAGGCTGATCCTTCTGGCTATCGTGATTCTCTTCGTGATTCATTGCCTCAGCCTGAATTTCACTCAGGATGATGCTTTCATTTCCTACCGGTACGCACAGAATCTGATTGAAGGCAACGGATTGGTATTCAACGCAGGCGAGAGGGTGGAGGGGTTCACCAATTTTCTGTGGGTGATTCTGTTATCCATTTTTGCCACTCTGGGTCTGGATATGGTGGTTGTCTCCAAAGTGGTTGGAGTTATGGCCGGCTGTGCCACGCTGCTTCTTCTCTACCGGGTCAGCTGCCTCTTGATTTCCGGAAGGCACCGAATTCTGCGGTTTTTCCCTTCCATCCTTTTGGCCTCCTCCAGCGCTTTCGCCTACTGGAGCATAAGCGGATTGGAAACCTCCCTCTTCGCCACGATGGTCATGGTTTCCGCTTATGGGTACCTGACTGCCGGACGATGGTGGCCGGTTTCCTGTGCCTTGGCTACGCTCATTCGCCCGGAAGGCGGACTGATATTCGGCATTCTATTCTTGGACGGGCTGCTGACAAGAAGAGAAAAGCTCCGGGAGTCCGCGCTGCATCTGTTGGAGTTCATGCTGCCGGTCCTGCCTTTTTTCATCTTCAGGATCCTGTATTATGGAGATGTACTTCCCAATCCTTTCTATGCGAAGACCGGCTTGTCGTTTGAGTACGTCCTAAGTGGGCTGGAATACTTTTGGACTTTTCTGAAGCACTATGGCCTTTGGGGGATTCTGTATCTGGTCCCGGCATTTTTCTACAGGCGTTTGGCATCTGAAGAGAGGCTACTGATTTTGCTCGTCTATCTTTACACTCTGTACGTGATCCTCATAGGTGGCGATGTGCTTGCCGGGCATCGCTTCTTTGTACCCGTTCTGGCACTGCTGTATTTGCTGCTTACCGTCTTGGCTCAAAGGGCTTACGCTGGCTTCGGGATAAGTCTGGGAATGACAGTGGCTCTGACATCCATGTTGTTTGCGGTCTGGGTGGTGTTCTTTTTAATTCCGCAAAAGTCCATCCGAGGTACCAGAGACACGGAGCATTACCTTGTGCAGGGGATGCGCTCAGTAGCAGCATATCTGAAAAACGACTACGGGTCCGATTTCTCGTTAGCACTTACCACCATCGGCTCCGTCTCTTATCATCTGGGGACAGGAGTGAGAGTAATAGATATGCTGGGGCTGACCGATAGGCACATCGCCCGGCACCCGGAGAAGGTGGAAGGTATTGCCGTCACCTGGAAAGAGCGAAAGTACAATACCGGCTATCTGCTTTCTTTGGACCCCGATTTCATTCTTTTCTCCACCGGCTACAAGCCCAGCGCCCCTGCGGAAAGAGCTCTTCTTCTTAATTCCAAATTCCGGGAGAACTATTACGCGCTCCCCATGCACCTCAAACAGGGGGAGTTTATTCCCATCTTCAAGAAGAGAGGAATCTACCCCAAGGAGAATCAGGTCTTCCAGGATGCGGGATTCGTTGAACTGTTCTGCCAGGCGGTTCACGTACTATATCGAGGAAGGATCCCGGAAGCCATCGAAAAACTGAAGCAGGTAGACTCGGAGGGCCCCCAGGACTTCGGCCTGGTGCCCGAGCTTCTGGGGCGAATCTACTTCCTCCTTCGGGATTACCCCACGGCCGAGGCATATTTGCAGAAAGCGATCCGGATGGACGACCGTACGGTGCTGGCACACGCTTACCTGGAGAAAATCTTCCGAGAAACCGGTCGAATGGCAGAGGCCGAGGCAGAGGGAAGGAAAGTGTTTTTGTAC
>JABAOC010035177.1_pt2 | contig 17320 bp, 20 predicted proteins | sample 7062161 | NCBI WGS metagenome assembly JABAOC01 (sample SAMN14538625, study PRJNA623070) | marine sediment metagenome | biome: marine biome [ENVO:00000428]; feature: marine pelagic biome [ENVO:01000023]; material: deep marine sediment [ENVO:00002113] | place: India: Gulf of Khambhat ... | reverse complement strand
GCGGGGTGGAGCAGTCTGGTAGCTCGTCGGGCTCATAACCCGAAGGTCGCTAGTTCGAATCTAGCCCCCGCTACCAAGAACCAGCAAGGGGTAGCCGGTTCTGGCTGCCCTATTTTATTGCTCCGAATTTGTGGTAGGGTGCAGAAAAGCATCTACCTCTGCCTTTTTCTTCCCTGGCATCCAATGAGAGTAGACATCCAGAGTCAGTTCTACAGAATGGTGACCCAAGTCCCGCCTTTACCAGGGCCTTGTTAAATACCCTGTACCTCCAATTGTCCTTGTTGATTAGGTTACCCATTTCGTTCGTAAAGATATATTCGGGTATATCTCCAAACCCTAAACCGAGACCATTCCTCTTGCTTTCTGTTTGAACGTAGGGATAGGCTTCTTGTCCTCAAAACCAAACTCCCCCACCCCGCTGCCTCAGCAGCAACCTTGTCTCCTGCCTTCCTAGATGTGCTCTTGCAATTCTAGGCAATGAACACCCGCCAAGGTCCCTCACTTTCCCCTGGAGGTTTATCCACAGGCAGGCGGTCAGGGACACCGCTTTTCTGCCGTACGTTGGCCAGCCTGTGAGCTTTTTTAGGTCTGTGTGAGAGGTGGCACCATTCTCTTCTTGCAGTAATCGCAGAAACAAATGCGATTATACCTCTGTATTATCTCATCATCAGTAGTAACCTCTTTGTCCTTCTTCCCTTCAGTAATAACTTGATCCTCTGATGTGATCTGCCTCCAGTCCTCATCTTTCATACAATCCCTGCATTTGACTTTTCCATCGTGGTTGCTAATACCTAGAACTTCGTCAATGCCGATAATTCCCATAGTCCCACCCCCCCTCTCACGGGCCTATTGTTGTTGTGACTTCATTGCTTGGCCTACTTTCAAGACGCGTTGTAGAGTCGTATGCCGTTAACACCCAATACCACGTCCCGCTCGGAACGTTCATATCCACAGCTGATCTTCTTGTAATAGGTGAAAAACTCGCGATATAATTGGCCGAACTCGTTCCATAAGCATATTTTCCACTTGTATCACTTCGATATAAACGGAACTCTGTAGTAGTGCCTGTATGAGAATCCCATGTGAATGTGACATTTGCGCCCAACGGTATAGATGGCACAAGCATCAGGCAGAAAAAGATAGCGATTAGTTTTTTCATGGCATTACCTCCTGTCAATAATTCATGCGAGAGCAAGCAGGGGCGAAGCCCGTGAGTATTTTTTGTTGACACTCCCTTTGGTCATCTCATATGGAGCCAACTTTGGTACCCCTTTCTGGTAAGACCCCCCCTTTTTTTGCTACGGGGGCTTCCTTAATCCCTTACCGCCATGCCCTTCCAAAGGCCCAGGGTAAAAGGTGAACCGTTTTTGCGATTCCTGTTGAAATTTGGGCTTCTTTTGGGTAAATACGCCAGTAGCGGATATAGTTTCCCTCCGCTAAGCCCCTGGCCGTTCCTGGGAGGGAGTTCGGTTTCAGGGGCTTTTCCATCTCCATACAGCCGGGCAATAAGAAGCCGCCCAAGATGTACTCCCGGCCACAAGCAAGCCGCCACATGCCTCACGACATGAGGTATCTTGAACGGTCTGTTTTTGGTCCTGGATACCATCGCTTATATTCAGTCGATTTGTTTTATTGCTTTATAGCTATACTATACCTTTGTTTTTTAGAAAGCAAACGTTTTTTTATTGATTTGCCATTTTTTTTATAGTATATATTCTTACATGGCAAGAGCGCTTTACAATACCCGATTAGAAAAGGATCTTATCAAAGAGTTTAAGATCCTGGCTATCAAGCAAGAAAAGCGTCAAAACGACCTCCTTGAAGAGGCTATCAGGGACCTTCTTAAAAAATACGAAAAGAAAACCAAGAAATAAGCCTTCAGTCTTTAGATGAGTGGTCTAATGGGAGAAGAACGGGAGAAAGGAGAGCAGAGCAATAAGGAAGCTCCTCACTCTTGGGCCCGAAGCTGGTAAAGAAGAGGAGATAAACGAAAGCGACAGAATAACCACTCTCAGGCTCAGCTTGCCCGTCGGCCAGGCCTAATGGCCTACGAAAATAGCTCGCATCGCCAAGGGGCGCTGCATTTTCCTGTTGACAAAGGGACAAAGGTATCCTAAAGTTAAAAAAGGAATAAGAAGACAGCGAAAGGGCAAACCCGCCGAAAGGCGGCGGCGCAAAGCCACGGGTCTACAGCTGAAAGGCTATGATTGCCGGGCTGCCGAGGGTCAGCTTGAACGATGCCTTTGGGCTATGAGGCCCAAAGGCTTTCTTATTTTGTGGTCAATGGGAGAATGCCACATTGGGAAAAAAACGAACCTATGAAGAGTTAGAACAAAGGGTTAAGGAGTTAGAAAGAGAATCCGTTGAGCGGAAGAGGGCAGAGGAAGCACTGACAGAGAGCGAGAGCAAATACAGAGAGTTAGCTGATTTATTACCGCAAACTGTGTTCGAAGTCGATGAAAGAGGCAACTTCACCTTCGCTAACCGTTATGGGTTTGAATCTTCTGGTTATACCCGACAGGATATTGATAAGGGCTTGAACGCCCTTCAATTATTTATTCCAGAAGACAGAGAGAGAGTTATGCGCAATATTCGGAAAATGCTGAGCGGGGAAAGATGCGAAGGTCACGAATACACAGCGTTGAGGAAAGACGGCAGCACATTCCCTGCCCTCATATACTCCAGCCCCATTATCCGCGGCAACAAGCCAGTAGGGTTAAGGGGAATTGTTATTGACATGACCGAGCACGAGCGGGCTGAGGGGGCATTGGCTGAAAGCGAGGAGAAATACCGCTCCCTGGTGGAGTCTACCGAAGATTCCATATACCTGGTAGACGGGAATTGCAGGTATCTGTTCATGAACGAAAAGCATCTATCAAGGTTTGGCGTGCGAATAGATGAAGTCATGGGCAGAGCATACAGCGAGTTCCATTCCGAAGAGGAAACAAAGGAGTTTGCAGGGAAGGTAAAAGAGGTATTCGAAACCGGCAAATCACTTTGGTATGAATATAGAAGCCAAAGGGACGGTGGATACTTCCTCCGAACGTTAAGTCCTGTTGGAGAACCAGATGGAAGAGCAACAGCTGTGACTGTGGTTTCAAAAGATATCACCGAGTTCAAGCGGGCGGAGGAGTCTCTGCGGGACAGCGAGAAAAGGTATAGGGAACTAAGCATTACGGACGACCTTACCAAGCTGTATAATTCGAGGCATTTCTATGACCAATTGAGGACGGAGATCGAGCGTGCTACTCGTTATAACCGCCCTTTGTCTCTCTTAGTGTTGGATATTGATAATTTTAAACACTATAACGATACCTACGGCCACCTAGAGGGGAATGGAGTTTTGGCCAAATTGGGGAAAGTCATACAGGAGTCTTTGAGGCAAACGGATTCAGCCTATCGATATGGAGGTGAGGAGTTTACGGTGATTCTACCTGAAACCAAAGGTGAGGAAGCTGTAAGAGTTGCGGAAAGGATGAGAAAGAGATTTGAAGCCGAAACATTTTCCCCCACAGTTGAAGAGAAGGTGCATAAGACCGTAAGTATTGGAGCCGCCCAGTATCAGCCTGAGGAGGAATTCTTAGCGTTTATGAGAAGAGTGGATAAGGCCATGTACGCTGCTAAAGACCAAGGGAAAAATCGGGTGGCTTTTTCAGAGAGTCCCGATGGGGATCAATATGCACAATCCGACCCTAGAGCTCACATTACTTCGCGTCACCTGTAGTGAGGAAACAGTGGGCAAGAGATATGAAATGGCCTCTGAAATGATGGGGATGTGTTTCCCTTGATTCAGCCGAAATTTTACAATTCCGCTATCTAGTCTATATCCTGGCCCATCCCCAAGGAGTTCTGATGACAATACATAGTCTATAATGCGGCCAGCATTTCAATGTTGTGAAATCAGACATTGATGGTTGGCATTTATTGAGGCCTCCTGGATCATTGCTCGGTAGAGCTGCACCAAACTTCTCTTCATGGCTAAATCCAAGTCTGCTATCTAGCTTCTCGGCTTGCTCTAAGTTAACATCTCTAATCAGGTGTCCATACCTATCAAGTCAAGTGTTGTCTGGATTTAAGCATGACCTGGCTGCCTTTGAGCTGAATGTATTTGATATTCTGACCCCGCTCAATGCTTTCCTCAAAGTATGTTAAAGGCTGGTGTAGTTTTGCGCGGAATGTAGGACATGTGAAGACAAAGCCATAGACCTATAAGGGATTAACCATTGAGATACCTTATCACAGTCATAACAGCAGCTTGCTTGCTAACTATTCCGGTGGGATCTTCGGCGTCAAACCTGTTTGTGGAGATCGGACTTGAAACAAGGTATGTGCATGGTGATTCCACGTACTATATCAGCGGAGTCGACCCGGTTTTAGGTTCCTGGGCAAGTGAGCTGGAATTTCCTCTGAACAATTTCATGGCAGGCCTCAATGTAACCGTCGGAAGGAGGCACTTGAAAAACCCCAATCAGACCGAAGAGTCGGTTCTGTCTCGTGTGGCTTGTTAGCGTTGATGATGATGCAGGCACCATGAAGGATTCCGATTGGATTGAAAATGATGCTGCATATGGTGAGCCCCCTCAAGCAGGCAGGGACCTGTATACAGAATCGGATGCCCAAATACGAGGGAGAATCCTTGATATAGACTATGCGTATCACTTTAGGTTCGGAAATAGGTGGACACTTGGTCCGATGATCGGTTATAGATCTCAGAAGTTTGAATACGAGATATATAATTACAGGGGGATGTACTGGACTACTCCTGTATCCGGGGAAGGTAAGGTCTTGGATTACGAAGTTACCTATACCATACCTTACATAGGTCTCAGCTCTGTTTTGCTCCTTGGTAAGACTGACCAATTTCAACTGCATCTTACCCTTGCTTATTCAAGTTGGGCAGAGGCGGAGGACAGGGATGATCATGTCTTACGATACAAATTATCTGAGGGAGACTGTGAGGGCGATGCATACTTGATTAACATTGACTTAGATTGGAACCTTTACCCTCATTGGATTCTAGGCCTGGGCGCAGAATACAGCGATATTGATACAAGCGGGTCGCAACACCAGCAATTTTATGCCGGAACCTTTGTCGGAACAACATATGACGTCGATGACATGATATCATCTTCCTCTTTCTCGGCCATAGTGAAGATCACCTACGCATTCTGAGCAAGGGTAGCCCGTTCAGATCGTGAATCTCTTGTACAAAACTACAATTGAGCAGATGAAGAGTCTTAAAGACATTGCAATAGAGATAGCAAGAGAGGCAGGGCAATTTCTTAAAGCTCGGCTTGATTCAGTTCATAAGATAGGGTATAAGGGTGAGATTAATCTGGTGACAGAGGCAGACAAGGCCTCTGAAGAGATGATTACCTCCAAGATAAACCATCAGTTTCCGGATCATGATATCCTGGGCGAGGAATTTACCTCTACTAAGAGGGGTTCTGATTTCAGATGGATTATAGACCCACTTGACGGCACTAACAATTATGTCCATGGCTACCCCGTTTTCTGCGTTTCCATTGCCCTTCACAGGCAGGATAAGATTGTCCTAGGTGTCATTTACAATCCAGTGCTCGATGAGATGTTTGTAGCAGAGGAAGGGAAGGGGGCTTTTTTAAACGGCAGACAGATCCATGTTTCCAGCACTGTTGGGCTAGCAGAAAGCCTGCTAGCCACTGGCTTCCCCTATGATATTCGGCAGGATAGCCAGAACGCCCTCAATTACTTCAACACAATGATTATGAAAGCGAGGGGTATTCGCAGGGCAGGTTCAGCGGCACTGGACCTTGCCTACGTGGCAGCGGGCCGCTTTGATGGCTTCTGGGAACTCAAATTGTGCCCCTGGGATACGGCCGCCGGATGGTTAATGGTGGAAGAAGCAGGTGGTATTGTGACGGATTTGAGGGGAAAGGAGTATTACCTGGATTCTCCGATTATCCTCGCCTCAAACGGGAAGATCCATGAGGAGATGATAGAGGCCCTAAACAGCGTTTCTCTTACTCTATGAGCTTCTTTATCTTATCTGCCTTCCTCTTAACTGCCAGGCCTTCCTTCACAATTGGAATATCTTCGACCACCTTCTCGACCAATTTATCTTCCAGGGATTTCTTCTCCTCACCTTTTTCCTTTGCCGCTTCCTCTTTCTCATCCAGGCTTAAATCCTTTTTCACATTCCTGAATTCCCTTATAGCACCTCCAATCCCCCTACCAATCTCCGGTAATCTCTTGGCCCCGAAGATGAGCAAGATGATCCCAGCAATGATGAGCAGTTCTGTTGTGCCTAAACCAAACATAAGATTAGCCCTCTCTTTAGATGATTTTTGTTGAATGTGTAATGGGTAGCTGTATCTCCATGACGGTATTCCTTAACCATTAGGATACAGGCTTACTTCAGAATTTCCTCTTCTCATGCGCCGGAAGCGGATCTTCCCTTGGCGAAACTACTAATCTACCCCCAGGTAGGTGGCTACCTATCGGGGTTAATTCTATTTATCAGTGTGGTGAGATCCCAGTCAACTAGTAGTCTCAGCCTTTCGTTTTCCTTTTTGTTCCGGTACACAAGATATCCCTTCTCCAGTCCATGGAGGAAAAGGTCTCTGGTTAATAGTACATCCTGTTTGCAATATTCAGTGAGTTTCTCTACTTCCCCTGCCTTAAACCACNNCTGCCTTAAACCACTCCAGGGCCTGCAGACCATCTGCGGGTTTTTCTTTATTGAGTGTTTCCCTCACCAGATGATCCAGGCTCAACCTGTATCCAAGCCTATTGTAGATATCCTCAAGTATGTCAAATGTGGGTATTTCATCTAAATCCCGACAGGTATAGGGCTCGAGCACTGCATAATCGAATCTCTTGAGATTGAAGCCAATCACCAGGTCTGCCGTTGAAAGATGTTCAAATAAGCTATCTATCTGATCCTCAGCAAAGGTATAGAGACGATTCTCTAAGCTATCAAAGAGGACAGCTACGGATACCATCATGAGGTGTACGTTCTGCCAACCACCCACTTCCGTGGCTGATCTCTGGGTCTCCAAATCAAAATAGAGAATTCTGTTTTGAGCCCCCTTTTCCGATGCCCTCTCTTCATTTACCTGGCACGCAATGCTCTTGAGCTCTGTATCAACAAGAGGAATATCAGCCAAGGATATGAGACCTGTCAGGGCCTCTAAAATCACTATGGCGCCCTTCTTGTCCAGTGGTTTATTGCCCGAACCACATCTTGGAGAGTATATACAGGAAGGGCAGCCTTCCTCACAGGGGCACTTCTTAATTAGATCGAGAGTCTGGCACAGCAGCCTCAGGATTACGTCAAAGCCCCTCTGGGCTAACCCCACCCCACCAGGATATCCGTCATAAATGAATAGTGCCCCCTTTCCCACCTGGGGATGAAAGTCGTACGATATCCCACCGATATCGTTTCTATCACATAACGCGAATAAGGGGAAGAGGCCGATGGCTGCGTGCTCGACAGCATGGATGGCCCCCATAAACTGTAGGCCCCTTTTTTCCACCACTCTCTTTATAATGGGCTCGATCTCGATCCACAGCCCGACTGTCTCAAATGTCTGGGATGGAAGGTCAAGGGAGACAACGCCGATCAATTCTTGGCCGGGCACCCTCCTTTTCTCATAGCCGGTTATCTCCTCCGTCACCTTAAGCTCGCCGAACTTGACAACAAACTGTCCTTTTGGCTGGCTTTTTGTAATCCTAATAATCTCGGTTTCCTTTTCCGATCTTACCTGGGTCATGTATTTGAGGTCTGTTCGGCGAACAATAATGTCCTTCTTGTCAATCAGTAACCGTTCAACAACATATGGACTTGCCCTGTGAAGGTATATGGCACCTGGGTGGCACTCTTTGAAGGCCCTGATACCATCCACTGTGCCTATGGCCTCTCCTGTTCCGCCTTCAAATATGGTATAGCTCTCTCCAGCTGAGCGTATGTCCACTGTCAGATGCGGTCTTTTCTTGGTCGCAAACCAGCGCGGCGTGCCTTCGCTTGTCCTGCTGAGCTCCCCGACGGATTCGAGAAGATCAAGGTGCCCTTTGAAATCCTTAGACCAGAGTTGGGCATCACCGAGGGTCAGGGGATCTTCGGCTGCCGCGCAGGGTAAGTGGGCTCGTATGATGTGGGCGTTGTTCGGGTCGATGACGGCGGCCTCAAACGACTGCTCGAAGAAATGTGTCGGGTGCTGCATGAAGTACTGATCCAGGGCATCTTGGTTAGCGATGAGGGCCACAAGGGAGTCGCGTCCAGAACGTCCCACCCTCCCACCTCTCTGCCAGGTATCAATTATCGTTCCCGGATACCCGACCAATAAACATACATCCAAGTACCCTATATCGATACCCATCTCCAGCGCACTCGTAGAGATAACCCCAAGCAGTTGTCCACTTGCTAGCTTACCCTCAATGGAGCGGCGTTCCTCAGGCAAAAAGCCAGCCCTGTATGAACTGACCTTATCCTTTAATTTGGGGGCTATCTGACTGACCCACATGCTAATCAGTTCAGTCACCTTCCGGGACTGCGTGAATGCAATTGTCCTTAAACCAGAGCGAAGGCATTGTATAAACAATTGTGTGGCCAGGAAATTGGTGCCGGATAGAGGATTGAAAAAGAGAAAATGCCGGCCGGATTGAGGGGCACCGCTCTGGGAAATGACTTCAACTTCTCTATCTATTAAGCTCTTGCCAAGTTCGTGGGGATTTTGGATAGTAGCTGAAGAGAGGATGAATTGTGGTGCCGAGTGATAGCGACGACAGATCCTCCTTAACCTCCTCAATATCTGAGCAAGGTGTGACCCAAAGATTCCCCGATAGGTGTGAACCTCATCAATAACAACAAAGGCCAAATGTGAAAAAAACCCAGCCCATTTCTCGTGATAGGCAAGTATACCCCTATGGAGCATGTCGGGGTTGGTCAGGATGATATTCGGAATCCTGCGCTTGATCCTCTGCCGATCCCCTGCGGATGTATCTCCATCATAGATGGTGGCGCTGATCTGGCCTTCCCCTATCCCATAGATAAACTCATAGAGGTTTTTCAGCTGATCCTGTTCCAAGGCCTTAAGGGGAAAGATGTAAAGGGCCCTTACTGTTGCCTCCTTTAAAATCTCCTCAATGACGGGAAGGTTATAGATAAGGCTCTTGCCACTGGCAGTAGGTGTACATACTAGTATGTCCTTGCCTTCCCGCAATTTGTGAATGGCCTTGACTTGGTGAGTATACAATCGGTCTATTTTGAAGTTTCTCAGGGAACCTAGGATGTCAGGGGAGAAGACCTCGGTTTGGTCGTATTCGGGGGCGTGGGAAGGGAGATAGCGGTAGTAGGCGATCTGAGGGCCGAGATCCTCTGACTTTTTTATTCGTTCAATAAACGCCGATATTTGCATCTATTGGGCTATCCTATGAGCTACCACTTATCGAGAACCTTTAGCATATTTTTGCCAAGATTGTAAGATGGCTCAACAAAAATTCTGTCGTGGACAAAGAAAACCTCCCCTTTGTCTGATAATGGTTGCCATGCAGTAGTTTATTTGATATGGTTCGTCGAAAAATCTTCTTGGGAAGGAGGAAGGAGAAAATTGAGAAAAGTAGCAGTAGTAGGAACAGGGCATACACCGTTTACCTTTGCGACTGAGAAGACCTCCATAGAGCTCTTTTCAGAGGCGGCCATGGATGCGATGAATGAGGCCAATTTGAAGCCCAAGGATATCCAGGCCCTCTATCTTGGGAATTGTCTGGGTGATTTTTCCGAGGGGCAGGCCATGCTGCAGTCTTATGCGGCCAATGACATCGGGGCCTTTCATATCCCGGCAACGCGATTTGAAGGTGCGTGTGCCTCATCGGCCTTGGCTATCAGAGATGCATTTATATGGGTTGCCTCAGGTTACTACGATGTGGTCCTTGCCGGAGGCGTTGAGAGGGCGGCGAGTATGGGAACACCTCTGGCTACGAGGACATTTTCCATGTTTACTGACAGTCACTATGAATATCCGGCTGGCCTCACCTTTCCTGCAATATTTGCCATGCTCGCCCATCTTTATGCAAAAAGGTATGGTATTGCCCTTGAAAAACTTAAGGAACAGATGGCTCTTGTATCCGTTCAATCCCACTACTATGGAATGTCCAATCCGAAGGCCCAGTTCCGTAAGGAGATAACCGTAGAGGATGTCTTAAATGGCTTTATGGTTTCCTCGCCGCTGCAGTTATTGGACTGCTGCCCTTTTTCCGATGGGGCGGCTGCCGTTGTGCTTGTAAGCGAAGAAAAGGCAAGACAGATTACCGATAAACCCGTATATATTACCGGTATAGGTCAGGCCTCATCAGGTAAGCTGAGCGCTCAAAAGGATTACCTTCCCAGAATTCGGGCCAGGGAGGAATCAGCAAGAGAGGCCTATGATATGGCGGGAATAGGTCCTTCGGATATTGATGTATGTGAGCTCCATGACTGTTTTTCTATAGCGAGTTTGATTGCCGCCGAGAGCCTGGGCCTTTTCGAATATGGTAAAGCAGGCGCGGCCTGGGAAAAGGGTGAAACAAAGATCGGGGGTAAAATGCCGATAAATGTCTCTGGTGGGCTGAAGGCCAAGGGACACCCCATTGGCGCAACCGGTGCATCTCAGGTAACCGAAATATATCATCAATTCAGAGGCGAGTGCGGGGAGCGGCAGGTCGAGGGGGCCAAGAGTGGCTTGACGGATACCCTCGGAGGCGATGGTGTGCTGTGCACCCTGATTATGCAGAGAGGCTGGTAGAGGAGGATAGAAGTGGAATACAAACTGACATTTAAGGAGTACGCTAAAGCCCTTACGAAGGGGAAACTACTAGGATTAAAGTGTAAAGGGTGTGGCAATATAACGACTCCACCAAAGATGACATGCCAGGAGTGCGGAGGTACAGATCTGGATATCGTTGAGCTTAGCAAGAGAGGTAAGATCGTAACCTTTACTGTCGTAAATGTGGCCCCGGAGGGCAGGCAGAATGAGGCGCCTTATATCATCGCCCTCGTCAAGCTTGATCAAGGCCCCTGGATAATGGGGAACCTTATTGACATTGACCCCGCAAGGGCCTCAATGGATCTGATAGATAAGGAAGTAACGATTGGCTTTCGGGTCTTTCCAGGCGATAAGTTTTCCCCTGGCGATCAGGCAAGGCCGGTGTTTAGCTTTGCATAGCTACCCGTTCCCTTTCAAGGTCCCTGATCCCCTGAAAGATTATATCAAAAAGCTCGGGAATATTGTCTTCCTCTACACAGGAGAAGGCTACCCTTATGTCCGTTTTACCCAGTGAGATCACCCCCACACCATATGTATTCAGTAGATGGAGCCTTAGCTCCTCAGCATTGCCCGTCTTAAGCCTCAGGCACATGAAATAGCCAGAATTAAAGGGATATACCTCCCAGGCATCTCCATATTTTTCCTCGGTCAGTACCTCCTTCACCCGGTTTGCCCTGTTGCGCATTATTCTGAATTTTTCCTCTTTTTCCGTCTGGTAGTTCTCCGAATTGAGGGAACCAAGGATGATAGATTGGCTCAGGTGGGGGCTGTTTGATATAGTGCCCCTGACAGCTCCAGCTGTCTTCTTCTCTAAGGCATCATAGGCGTCTTTTGGATTACCCTTGAACACAGTTCCATAAGTGATGAATCCAACCCTTAAGCCCCACACATAGTTCTCCTTTGTTGCGGCATCCAGTTTTATTGCCATTATTCTCTGGTGGATCCCGGCAAGCAGGGAAAAGAGAGATTCCCTTATTGACTGGGCATCATAAAAGAGCCCGAAATAGGCATCGTCAGTTATGACGAGGACATTTTTGCCCCCTTCTGCGAGATCGACCACAATCTCTACAATCCGCTGCGCCTCCGATACTGTCGGTGTATATCCCGTGGGATTATTGGGGAAGTTCAATAGAACGACTACTTTCTCTCGATTGCGGGCCTCTTTGCGAAGCGTAGCCTCAAAGGCACTCAGATTAAACCCTCCCTCTGATGTGAAAAGAGGGTACTGTTTGATCCCAGCCCCATGCAGGACCGTAAATATGAGGAGGTAGTTTCCCCAGATCTTATCCGGCAGAATGATAGCATCGTTTTCCCCTATCCACATATCAGCAGTGACGGAGAGACCATGGGTTATGGCATTCGTTACAATTGGCAGGCTTATAGCTTTCCCCACCAGGGAGGGGTTTTTCCTCACCATATGCTCCTGCCATGTCCTGCGCAGATTAAGCAAACCGAAAGATGGGGCATAACTCAGTGATTGGTCAGGGGCTAATGGTATGTAGGACATAACAGAGTCAAGATGCATTGGAACGCCGTTTTCAGTTGCGATACCTATGGTAGCATTGTACTTAGTAGCCTTTTCCTTGGCCTCGGCACTCTGCGAGAGGATTCCCTTTGGAAAGTAGAGATTTCTCCCCTTAGGTGATAGCATATCATAGACAGTGTGATTGGCGTCTTTGATAGTCTCATTGAGTTCTTGGGCAATCGGGTTCATACTCCTTCACCTCTCTTTCATCTCTTATAGAAGGCCACGGCCCCATATCCAACTACTCTCCGTTTCTCTCGCTTGCCTCTGATAGCCACATCCCCGCTATTTGCGTAGTGAAGAACCTTTACCGCATTTCCTCCACATTCCTTGACCGCCATCATCACTGTTACCACTGAACTCAACCCACAGAGGGTGGTGGACAGATTCGGTATTCCTTCTTGAAGGAATTCACTCCCAGCGTTGAGTATCAGCCCCGGGTCGAATTGCTCTATCAGAGAGAGCGTCTTCCTGTCAACCTTGTTTGCGTTCGTGTAATCTGGATAATGGGACATATCTGAGGAGGCCACGAACAGGACATTTCTGTTCACCGCTATCTCTGAAAGGGCCTTACCTATCTTCTCGCAACCTCGTAAGGATGGAGTACCCATTGCAATGGGGACAATATCGAAATCCTTCAAGACACGCTGGAGGAAGGGGATCTGTGTCTCTACAGAGTGTTCCCAGATATGTGCTTGCTCAACAAAATGAAAGGGTCCTTCTCTGTCTAGAAGGGTCTTAGTTATTTCCCTATTCACGGGAACCTTTCCCAGAGGAGTAACGTAGGTATCCCAGTCACCTACTGATGCCCCTTCGACATAAACCTGATGGCTTGGGCCAATGATTACTACCGTATCGTAATCCCTATCCTTGATTTGCCTGTAAGAATATGCGGCGACCTGACCAGAGAAGACGTATCCAGCATGAGGGCACATAAGACCCAGCACCCTGGCATTTATCTGCTTCTGTTTGACATTTAGGATGAAGTCATCAACTGTGCTCTTTAGGGCTTTCTGATCCTTTGGGTAGAAATAGCCTGCCACTGCGGGTTTCCTCGCCCTTTCCTTTGCGAAGACACCTGTGGAATAGAGGCAAAGTATGAACCCAGCAATAACCAAAGGGGCCCACCAACTCGGAGAGGGCATAGCGAACAAATTACGTTTTCTAAGGCGATCAGTCATCAGCTCCTTTGACCTCCTGAGCGATTAAACTAAAGAATTCCCCTCGCGCAGTTTTGCGACTTATGCTATGTGATTACCAACAGAATGTCAACGCTCGCCCTCTCAGTTTTCCTCCATGAAAGCCACATCTTAAGGCGCCTCATAGTTCCTTATTGGGGATGATACATAGAAATTCGAAGGGCTCTGGGAACGGGTTTTTAAACTGATGAACCTCATTCGGTTCAACAAAGAGCGAGTGCCCAGTCGTTACTACCCGCTCGTTCCTATTGTCATCTATGACCACTCCTCTACCCCTTTCTATTGTAACCAGATGCTCGTAGTTGTGACTGTGCAAACAGGAATGCCCGTCGGGCATGATCCTAAAATACCTCATAATGATATCTTTCGAGCCCTCTTCTGCCCCTATGAGGATCTTCACTGTCACATCCTTTGCCCCTTCAAGCTCTACGGGATTCTCCCGGACTTTATCATTCTCATTGATAATCATGCGAGCTCCTCCTGTTTCAAGGTATATAATAGCTGTCTTTCTTCCTGACTCGTTTAAATGGCAAAGAATAGGTCTCTCACTCCCTATACCATAACCCTCCTTTAGGAGCTACCTCAAAGCGTTCTATGCACTTAGGCTGCTGCATCCCCTCATAATGTGGCAGTAGGCAAGAGGCAGGGTAGGGGACCGCTGATAGGGCGATCTCTTTGGAAGTTCATAGGGTTCACCTTGACCGACTGCACAATTTCTTCTATACTCTACTGCGTAAGCAGAACCTCGATCAATTCTTTGAGAAGGACTTCTCGGACTGGATCAAAGGGGATACGTTGATTATTGCCTTATATACTGTAGCAATCCTCTGGGTGGCATTAGGCACCCTCTTGATTGTGTATACTGAAGGAACAATAGAGCTACTGAAAAGACTCGTTTTCATAGAGAAGGTAAGGATATTGGCCATTTTCCCCATCATCTTCGGTCTCATTTTGATAGCAGGTGCCTTTGCCTATACACAGATATTCTGGCTGTCCCTCATATTGGGCCTGCTTGCCTTTATGAAGGGGCTATACCTGCTCATGGGGCCATTATCACAGATCAGAGGTCTTATCGATTGGTGGTTCACTCAAGCGAGTGACAGTGTCATCCGTTTGAGCGGGCTGATTGTCTTTGTCCTTGGAATTGCCATGATATCGAATCTTCCATAAGTAGGCATTTTCGGCTCCGCATGAGCGGGCCTGTTGAGCAATATCAAGTCTCAACGATAAAACGTAAGCTGGGAATGGGGAGAAATGAAGATCCTGTTGACTGGCGCGAGCGGACTACTTGGTAGCGAGTGTAAGGAGGCCTTGAAGAGCCGCTATGAAATCATTGCCCCGGATAGGGAGGAGTTTAATATTACCAATTGGGACAAGGTTATAACGGCCATTAGTGAATTATCACCGGATATCATTGTTAATTGTGCTGCCTTTACCGGGGTGGATGAGTGTGAAACGGAAAGAGGCAAGGCTGAGAGGATCAATGTGGAAGGCCCCAGGAACTTGGCGCAGGGGGCGGCCAGATATGATAAGGTCATTGTTCATATATCCTCGGACTTTGTATTTAATGGCCGAAAGAGACTACCACAGCCGTATTTTGAAGATGATCCCATGGATCCCCTCTCTTTTTACGGCTTTACAAAGATGGAGAGTGAAGTAGCCGTGAAGCAAAACGCTCCAAATTATATTATCATCAGGACCGGTTGGCTCTATGGTATTAAAGGAGATAGTTTTCCAAAGAAGGTGCTTAGATCGGCTCTTAAGGGAGGTCAAGAATCCATAAGCGTTGTTAATGATCAGTTCGGCTCTCCCACGTGGTCCTACAGAGTTGCCCAGCAGATCAAGGTATTGATAGACAACCGAAGGGAAGGGGTTTACCATGCCACATCGGAAGGCTACTGTAGTAGGTATGAGTGGGCAAAGTACTTTTTTGACAGAATGGAGATTAAGACCCCTGTAGTTCCCTGTGCCTCCAAGGATTATCCTACACATGCAGTAAGGCCAGTCAATTCCATCCTTGAGAACCGACAATTGAAGAGAGAGGGGCTCAACGTGATGCCCAACTGGCGAAAGGATCTGGACCTTTTTGTTGATAAATATGGTGAGATATTGCTAAGGGAGGAAAAGGAGGCTACCACTTAGTTTAGCGGCCGGATTGGGAGTCCTTCAATAGCAATATTTGATGAGTAGGGGAGAAGCTCATCAATAGGGCTTCTTCCCTTTTCTATTCCGGATTTGTGTTATTTCAATTAAAGTTCCCTTAGCCTTCAGTGAGAGGTCTAAACCTAATTACTCTCTGGGGAGTTAGCCAAGCGTTTAGCCTTTTCCAACCTATTACCTATCGTAGTCGCGTCTTCAGGGCCAGGGGTAATTCTCTCAAAATGCCATTCCTCGGTATAATAGGACTTCTCGGTCACTTGGTAAACAAACAGCTCTCCGTCCTTATGATAGGCATATCCTGTTATTCTCCAATCGTGAGGTCGCTTTATAAGACCTACCCGTAAAAGCACAAGTTTAACAGGATGATTAGGGTTGGGATTTATGACCGCTCGGAATATTTTGCGTGGATGTGGCCCTAATCCCCATTCTTTAATCGTTTTCCAAGAGTCGAAGCTCGTAGGGCCGAATTCCCCATTAGCCTGAGCTATACTCCAAAGAAAGCAGAATGCTAAGGTTATCAGTAATGCCTTTCTCATCTTATCCTCCCAATAAATCGCCCGTGTTCACATTTTTGATTATCTGCCGACGGCAGGTATCATATAGCGATATTTCTGGATAAATTCAAACAGTTCTTTTGTTACCGGAACCTCGTGCAAATCATATTGAAGCAACTCCGCATATTTCTTCTCCTGCCAAAGAAAAGGAGCCTTTACACCGTGAATAGCTCCCCTTTACACATGATCATCTCTCAGTTGCTGGTCTCTGTATTGGCTCCACTTAGATTTCAGTCTGAGATATTTCTTGGTAAGCTTAGGGTCTCCCCATATATTCAGTTTATAGTTCCGTGCGTATCTTTCTGCCTCTCTGAATTCCTTGTCATATTTCTGGCTTAACCCATACTTGGTGTAATAAGGGCTTAAGCCCTGCCTCACCAGCTCAACGTCGAAATTGACTCCGTCCACAAAGACATAGCATAGGAGATGACCATAACGCCCTCTGAAAGGACCCTCAAATTCAAGGTCAACATATTTCCCTTTGAGCCTCTTCTTGGTGTAATCACAGGCAACCTCTCCCATAGGGTCTTCAGGCAGGAGAATTTCCCTTATATGACTTACTATAGGAGGGCAGCCTGTAAAGTAACTCAGGTAGGAAGCCTGACCGAAAAATGGCCACAAAAAAGGCAGAGCCGAATGACCCTGCCTTTGGTTTTTACGGACTTACATTGCTAGTTGCCGCCCCTTACAGGCTGAGCATCTCTTTCACGTTCGGCATTGGCCAATCATCATGACCAGCAAGCTTGAGATTATTGCAAAAGGTCAAAGCCCCATACCAGTCATATATCCATTCTGGCATTATCGCACCGTCTTTCAGTCACATTAGTCCAGTCATATTATCAGTCACGGTTCCATCAACATTGTCAGTAAATTTGGGATCGGGCCAGGCAAGACCCTTTTGCAAATCGCCATCCTCGCCAGCTTCATAGGATGTGATTTGCCCCGCCTTTGGCGCGCAAGCGGACACACAACATTCGTCCAGTTTTGGAATCACTTGGTTATCTACCGTTTCCTGAAGGATGTCCAGCTTTTGCATCATCTGCATGTGGGGTGATTCAGCTAGAACATTGCCGGCGTGAGCTAACACAACCATAAAGG
>JABAOC010003683.1_pt3 | contig 17326 bp, 23 predicted proteins | sample 7062161 | NCBI WGS metagenome assembly JABAOC01 (sample SAMN14538625, study PRJNA623070) | marine sediment metagenome | biome: marine biome [ENVO:00000428]; feature: marine pelagic biome [ENVO:01000023]; material: deep marine sediment [ENVO:00002113] | place: India: Gulf of Khambhat ... | reverse complement strand
AGACTCTTGCTAAACCAGCAGCAGGAGTTGAAGGCTCTCCGATCTCCGTGAAGTTTAATAAAGATGAGCCAGTTAATGAGATAGCTGTAACACCACTAAAGGCATCGGTATCATCAAGCGTGACTCCACTCTCTTGAAAGTCGCCTGTTGGATGGTCAGTTCTAATGACCTTGTTATCTGAAGTTGGGGTAAATGAAAATCCATCTGACCAGGATAATACACCGAATCCATCTGTTTGTAGAAATTGATTGGCTGATCCATCTCCATCTGGAAGTGTGAAGGTTGTGTCTCCGCTAAGTAAAGCTGGTGACTTAAAGCCATTGTAAGAACCAACGGCATCTTCAAAGCGAATTTCTTTTTCACTTTTAAGAGAAAAGTTTTCATCTGACTCAACTCCTTGACCAGAATCTAAAATTATTTTTTTTATTGCTTTTATTTCTAGGTCACTAGAACCCTTTGGCATAACCAAGAAAGGAAAGGTGCAAAGGAATAATAATAGAATAAAATTTCTCATACTGATCTACCTACTTCTAGCCATCTTTCCAATACAGAATCATATTGAAGGTCTAACGAGCTATATAGGCTTAACTCGGTGTCGCCATTTAATATAACCCCGTATTGTACGTCGGCATTGTTGATGATTATTTTTTGAGTATTGCTAACACATATTAATCTGACAAGTGTGCCATCTGCCCATGCTCCAGATGTGCCAAAAGGTTCTGATGCTGTTGTAATTGTTCCAACTATATCTGCTTGAACCCTTCTATATTGAAATCTATTATTAATATCTGATGAAATGGTTCCACCGTTAGAGATATCTTCTGTTGCAGACATTTGCCAAAAGCTATTGTTAATTGCTTGCTGTACGTCTGTTACCTGTGGTCCTGATCCTGTTCTGTTTAGTGTCTGTTGGCCTGTATAAGTATTGTCAGCCTGTTTAGAGCCAAAAGCTGCATTGAATACTTGTGCCGTTCCTGGCTGCCCATTACTTACACTCATGATATTTTCCTAAATGTTAATAATTTTGTCTCATACCAGTCTGGCAATTTCATAGATGTTAATTCCTTAAGCTTGTAGCCAACGCCATCGCCTGAGTCTCTGGTCTTCTCAAGGATCATTGTCTCATAAGTGTTTCTATTAGACCTGTCTTCCATAAACTCAACAATTCCTTTCTGGATAAGGTTATCGAGAAATTCAATTAAGTCTTCAACGGCTGTTGGATTATTGTCTATCCAGTCGGCTTTTGAGACATCGTTATTTGTTACCCATTTAATGTTGCATTCCATGAATTGAATATTACCAAACCGAACTACTTCAACAACGCCAGAACTAGAAGTATTCACGGCTGCCGATGTGGGATTTTTGAAGTTGCTGCTAGGCACATATTCCTGTAGCTCAAATTGAGGCAGATATTCCTTCCCACTAGCAGAGTTCCCGATATGGATCGTCTGAGAAGCTCTATTTGCTCCTGTAAAGCCCGCTAGACTGAATACGCTAGTCCCAAAGTGAGTCCCAGAGGAAACGAGCAGAGAGAACGAACTAGAGGCTGAGATCGTGACTAATCGAGTCGAACGGTCAACTGATACGGTATAATCCTGTGGAAGTTGAGAAGCGGCATTTAAAGCACGTTCTAGCTCGGTTATAAATTCAGTTAATGAATATGAGCCAACATTTAGCTCGGCAGTTATTTCCCCACTTCCCTCGTCGAAGTCTAGCTGATAATTGGCATCAGTTATAACGTGTCCAAAATAAAATGCGCTCTTAGTATTTAATGCCATCTATAGACCTTGTTTTAAGGTTATATTCTCATTATCAAATCCGGCGTTTAAAAGATCAGCTAATCTTCTAGCCGTGTTATCACTATCAAAAATTGAACCTTCTACATTTAGATTAACCACTGTTGAAGGCACTTGTTCTTCTGGTTCAAGTTCTTCTGGAAGAGTCTCAGTAACTCCAACGCCACCTGCACCACCACCTGCTCCGGCTGCTGCACCTGTAGCTCCTTCTCCACCACCACCAGCAAATGCCTTAAGAATGGAACCTATTGCAATTAATCCAGCACCAGCGGCTATTGTTTCAAATGGTGTTCCAAGCAACTTTAACTTAGCAATACCAACAGCAACAACAACCTCACCAACCTTAATTGCCATATCTGCAACGGTTAATAAGAAATTACTAAAAAGAGCATCTAATAAATTTTGACCATCTTTAACTGCTGTTACCAAGTTTTGAATTGTGTTAGATATTCCAGATGAAAAAGCCGAGTCAAAAGCTGCTTGTTGCCTTTCAAGTGAACTGTTTACTTTTTCGCCAGTTTTTCCAGCCTCTCTCGCAAGCTCCTCAAGCTTCTTCTTCATCTCTCTGGTGAAAGTGTCTTGATCTGTTAATATCTCAGCCAGCTTATCCCTTACGCTTTGTGCGGCTTCTGTATACCCAAGCTTTAAGACACCACTAAATTCTTTTCCAAAAAAATCCTGCGACTCTTCTGAAATTCTTCTAAATTCACCAGTCGCATTTTCAAGAGATGATATTATATCCTTCATCTTTGAATCAAAACCTGGAACAAATGAACCAACAAATTGCAATGTCTTTGAAAGACCTGCTGCTATAGCTGTTAGTCCGGCAAAAATTGTTGCCTTTATGCCTTGGAAAGCAAACCTAACAACTTTACCTAAAAATCTAAATGGTGCTTCTATGATTGCAATGATGGTAATAAAAACATCTGCAAAACCAAGTAAAGCTTTTGGGAATACATCTAAAAAGAAGTCCAATAAATCTTTTGCTGGTTCTTTTAGAGTTGATAATAAGACTGTGCCAACAGAGGATATAACAGCCTTAACTCTATTGAATTTAAAATCTACGGTATTACTTAATATCTCAAATGCTGTATTGGTTGCACCAGATGAATCTTTTATGCTTCCAAGAATTTGGTCAAATTGTTGTAAATTTCCAGTGATAGCAGTAACGGCTGTAAAGGCACGAATATTTTTAAATAATGTATTCAATGCTGTTGAGTTATCACCAACTTTATTTTTTAAGTTATCAAAGAATTCAGATAGACCACCAGCAGCTTTTATCCCTTGCTTTGAGAAGGTTATTATTTCTTTATTTAATCTAGCAAAACCTTCTTCTTGTGTTATTGATCCTAGATCAATTTGAGCTTGAATTGTCTCTCTTGTCTTGGTGTTTAATTCATCTAATACTTTTTGCGCCTGTGAGCTAGGTTTAAGCAATGTAGAAAATAACTGTCTAATTGCAGAAGCGGCTTCTTGAACAGGAATACCTGTTCTAGTGAGTGTTACAAGTGAACCAATAGCTTGATCGAAAGAAATTCCTGCTTCAGCAGCGATAGGTGCTACCCGACCAATAGAACCAGCTAGGCCTCTAAAGACTAACTGACCTTCTTTAACACCACGGAAGAGAATATCACTAGCTCTAGCAGCAGTTAAACCAGAATTAGAATAAGCATTAACAGCAGAAACAAGACCAAAGGCAGCCGTGTCGATATCTACCAATCCGGCGACCGCTGCCTTATTCGCAACTTCTAATGTAGCTAATTGATCTCTTGTTCCCTTAACACCGGCTGATACGATGTTATAAAAAGATCTCACTTGCCTCTGTTGAGATGTACCAAATTGTGAAGAGAATCTTAGAATTGAATCTGTTGTCTCATCAGTTACCTTTTGGTTTTCATCTAAGATTGAATTAACTTCTGCAATACCTTTTTCAAAAGTTATTGCACTTCTGGCTGCTGCAAATGTGGCATCTTTTATTCCACCAAGAACTTTTTCAACAAGCCTTCCAGTCAAAAAACCTGTTGCAATTGTTAATGCCTCTGTGACTCTTTTCTTGATGGCAGAGCCAATAGGTTTTGCAACATTCTCTTTGGCTGAATTTTCAACCTTAGACTTACCTTTTTTTATTCCATCAGCGGCTTTTTCACCAATACCAAGGAATGCTTTTGCGCCAGCCTTATCTAAAGCCTCAAAAGTTTTTTTCTCTAGCTGTTTTTTTAATTCATCAACTGAGTTTTTTAACTCTTGATTTTCAAGTTCTATACCAAGCTGAACTGAAAGTTTGTCTAATTCATTAGCCACCAAACATCCTTTGTAGTTCTAGTGCCATCTCTTTAGTAGACTTATTAGTCTTCTTCTTTGGATATGCTCTCTTGTGCCATTTGCGGTAAGATCGCTCTCTATCCTCTTTGTTTTTTAGATAAGGGAAACAGGCTACTTCAAAATCCCTTATCATCTCTCTTGCCTCAATCATTAACTTGGCTTTTTCAAGTTTGATTGTTGACCTTACGTCTAAATCAAGTAGCTCTCTATAAGAAAGCCCAGGGTAAAATCTTAGAAGTTCTGCTACTCTTACTTCTTCTGGGCTTAATTCTTTACGTCTGCTGCGGTCTCCATAATCTTAACTAACTGTCTTGGCGTTAGCTTTAATACAAAATCTTTTGGAAGACCTAAGCTTTCATAGAAGTCATACATTTCACTCCAACCGTCAGAGCCTTCTTTTTCTACTTCTCTAAAAGATTGTAGCTCCTGATTAGAGGGAAGCCTCATCTCGTGAGACTCCCCTTTGAAATTAACCTCTAGTGTTTCTTCTTCTAAATCCAGTTTTCGTTTAGACATGATGTTTTTTCCTTAGTTTATGCCTCTACATCTTGAGAAGAATCCCCATAAGAGTAAAGGTTAAGTTTGTCGTTCTTACTTGTGTCTACAAAAGCTTTGAACGTCACCTCCATCTTATGCAGCTCGGTTCCTGAATAAGTAATAGAAGTAAGGTCTGGAAAAGCGTTGTAGATTGTTAAGTTCTCAAGGTCGTCAGAACTGTTAGACGGTTTCATAACTAACTCTTTCGAGTATTGCTTCATGTTATTAAACCGCTTAGAAGTACCAACACCTACCATTAAAGATCCACCACCTGGAGTGAAGCTGTCTCCGGCAACATCTCCAACGATCTTAGACCATTTAGCCTGATCTACTTCTAGTAAAGACATTGTTACTTCTAGGTTCACACCATTTTGGATTTGATCTAAAAGTGTTTCACCAAGTTGATCTGCCTTTACATCTACAAATGAAAATGAAGGGCTGAAATCAGGCGCACCATCTAGTGAGCCAAGATCAGTTTTTTCACCAATAACTAAATTACTAAATGAAAAACCTGAGTCCACATCAGCAGCAGCATTTTGAGCAGCAATAGCACCGTTAGAAAGTGTTAATACTGAACCGCTTCTTCTAACTGCAAATCCACCTAAAGATGAAAGTGCCGTTTCTGTTAATGTGGCAATTTGCTCGGCACTATCGTTAGAAGTGTAGACAACTTGAACACCAGTTCTCCCGGCTGGGGCTGGATCAATGTCTGCACCGCTATCATACCAAACGTAATACTGAGTGACTGTCCCATCAAGGGCAACCTTCTCAAAATGCCATGAAGTACCACCAAGCGACCCTGCAACGTCTGCAACGGTGGTAACTTCGTCCTTGTTCCTTAGTCCCAAGAATACATCTGTAGGCTTGAGACCGATTTTGCTAGGATCGACCGCCATAATTTACTCCTTAGTCAAATGACAGAGAATACACCTAATACCGTAAACTCTACGGTAATTATAATAGAATTGTCATTAGTCTCCAATGGACTAGGGACAACACTATTGCCAATAACTTGTTTTATGGTCACTGGAAAACTTTTAATATTTGACGCTTTTAGTTTGTAATCGTGACCTTTATCTAAAGCTGCGTCTAATGCCGATTGTAGTTTTGATGTCTTACCACCCTTAAATAATAGCTGTACTGTAACACTGATATTATCTCGAATCTGGCAGTTATCAGTAATAGCATTACTTGGGTTAGACAAAGCAATGTGAAAAGACTTGTTAAAAACATTTTTGGCGACAGTTCCGATAGTAAAGGCATCTTTATGCTCCTTGAAGTCTGGGTCAAGGTCTAAAAGCTGTGTTCTAAAATAATTTCTTACGCTAGAAAAAGACATTTAGCCTCGCCTGTTTAAATCACCAGCGGTTGTATCCACTAGCTGTTTATCAAGTCCATCACCTGTTCTATCTAATCTTAAAAAACCATTGCTCTTTGCTCTTAGCATTTTACTTTCATACATTCTGGCCTTCTCATCGAATATGTCTCCAACCACGTTAGATTGATTATCAAAAATAATCATTAACGTGAGATACTTTGACCACTCATGCACTTCTTTAATATCGACAACAGCATCTTTAGTTAGTCTATCACCTTTGCTGTCTCTTATATTCGCATCGTTTAGGTCGTCTAAAATAAGCTCTTGAGCCAGTCTATGCTTATCCAAAAAGCTATTGCGACCATCACGCACATAATCCAATATGTCGTCCTCTTCCTCAACAAGGTCTTTATCATTAGAAAAAAGTTTGTCGTCCACCTCAGTAACAATAGAAATAGTCTGTGTTTTTGTGGTTGGTGCGCCATCTGTTGTGATCCTTGATGTAATGGTTATTGCTCCATCAGCAGAATACTGCCAATCAAGATATCTATTAGTAGTAACATCAATAAAACCAGAGCCATCACCTGGGTCAACTTCATATAAACTAATAGCGGCTTCATCTGGAGACACAAAACTTTTAGAGACATCAATTCTGGTCTTATCGTCTACCTGGACAACATCTTCTGAAATAATTTTATGAAAGATTGCCATTGTATGCCCCTATTCTATATTTACAAGCTTCTCGCCAAGTTCTGTTTAAGTCGTAGTCGTCAGTGTCTTTTACCTCTAGGTTTTTAAAATGAATTAACAAAGATAGAACAACTTCATTACACGTTAATTTATTAAGGTCCGACCCCATTGAGTTAAAAGTTATAATGTCAATTGATCTTGCCAATAAGCCAAGCAATTGCAATTTGTCATACATAAAGCCTTCAATAGTCTCAAACCAATCTATAAATCCATTATAGTTAGCCGAGATTTCTATTGAGATAGAGTCAACGATTGCATATTTTTTTAAGAACACATCAGACACCATATCTCTAACACCTTTAGATGTGCTGTCTGCAAACTTGGTTCTTCCAGAAATAGATTCATAAGAAATTGCCATGTGAGAATAAGCTTTCTTATGCCAAGGCCACATACCTTGAAACATCATTATCAACCATGCCAATACTGGAAATGGATGATCTTTAGGTCTGCATTTATGAATACTAATTTTCATTAAACACCTGATGTATCTATGTACCTTAATAAATTACATATAAAAGTTATACTCTGGTTTCCTATATTATTAATGCTTGCTCTAATATAAAAACCTGGAATTAGGTCTGCTTTATGCTCTCTTATTTCTGCCTTATCATCAGAAAACATATAGAAACTATTTGCGAAACTATCTACTACTGTTCCGGCTGGATAAATTAATCCATCTTTATCTAATGCTGAAAAATCTATTTCTGGCGGATTGATCTGCTCTCCACCAATAATTTGATATCTAACACCAACCATTAATGATGTAACATCTTGACCCATAAACTGAAGTTGAGGAATTTGCCAATCAATATTAACTGAAGTTGAGGCTGCAATAGTCTCCTTGAATATTCCACAATGCCTTACTCTAAAAGAATCATCAATGGCAACATTTGATCGCCTTTGTAATGGTCTTCCTTTTTTGTCTCTTGGTGGTATATATCCAACTGCCATTAGAAATCTCTCTCAAATCCAAACCCAATAAATTTAAACTGAGACAAACCAGAAGAAAGATCGCTTCTAATTCTCACCCGTATAAAATCATCTTGGGAAAAAGTACCTTGTTTATAAAGCTGAAATGGTGCTGCAAATGTTAATGTGGCTCTAAAGTAGTCAGTACCAGAAACATCAAATAAGTCAAAATCGCTTGGACCTCTTGAAAAGAATGAGGCAAAATCTTCTGTAGCCAAAATTTCAGGAAAATCAACTTCTGCATCTCTACTACGGATAGTGACTAAAACACCTTCATTCAAAGCTAGTGGTTGATTCCTAGACAAAAAATTAGTGAATTGAATTCCATTTCCAAGAGCCTCAAAGCGAAGTGAAGTAAAAAATCGTTGCTTCGTAGGAGAGGCATTGATAGTAAAATCTTGAACAACCGTACTTCCATCTACTCTTAAATCTGATGAGCCGACATTTTCCGCAAATTCAATAATTCTTCCTGTTACGTCACCTTCAGCGGCAGAAACACTTCCAGAAATTCCTAGCACTCCTAGCGTCGGGTTAGACGGGTCTCTAGCTAGTGAAGTGTTTTTCTGTCTCTGTATTAAATCGTCCCATGCTGGCGTAGTTTTAGTTGTTCCAGTTGCAGTAAAGGTAACATCACCTGGATTAACTCTTGAATAAGCAGCACCAGGCAATCTAGCTGTAACGTATAGAGTTGGTGAGTCGTCATATATCCTTCTTGCAAAATACCAAGAATTAAAATTTCCGTCAGCATTAAGATTCGTGACAATGCGATCAATTAAATCTTCTTCGGTGTCGCCAGCTTGAACAGTAGTATCAACTGAAATGGCAGGAAATAAACTAGGATCATCTCCAGCGGCAGCGGCCCAAGTAACAACATCACCTGGAGCGCCTACACCGTCAGTATCAATTGAACCACTTAATCCATTTCCACCAATCCATCCCCACCAGTCTACAATTGGATCAAAACCTCGAAGAGAATTTACGGTTACGTCGGCCTTAGCATTTAATTTTCTAACGCCTTCATCTAAAGTGATACTAGCAGCCAGTCCAGTTTCTTCATCGTAAAGCTGGACTGGCGTAGTTCTATCTTTATTATCTAAATCAGCCATTAAACCTCAATACCACTTAAAGTAGAATAGACATCCTGTTGATTATCTCTATTAGTAATAGCGACTCTTACATTGGCCGTTGCAACTTGCTTTAAAATTTTATCAAGGCTTAATTGAATGTAAGGACTTGATGCTTGAGCAAAGCCAACATACTTAGTTGTGTAAATTCCAGATGCAGGAGCAGTTTCAATTTGTAGTTCAAATTTAAATTCGCCTGATGCACTAACAACTAAATGTTTTCCTTTAAAAGTTTTTGCCGCTGTTACTGAATAGTCATGATTGACTGTAGCACTTTTAGCAACTGCCGCAGAAGTTTGATAATCAATAATTTCATCACCTGGGTCTTCTGCACCAGCAACGTAAACTGGATTAGACTCAGTACCAAAGGCAGAACCAGAATCATCTCTAAGTTTTGCCTTTACATGAGCATCATTGTCACTATCAATTTCCATTGGATTTGTGGCGGTTTGATCATAAAGTTTCGCCCGAAGGTACTCATCACCATCTACTTCGGTTTTTACTGGTAAGCTGCTGTCAATGTCTGCCATAATTAATCTCCTAGTTCAGACTTTAATTCGTCTAATCTCTTTTGTTGGTTTGAGATGTTTTCTTTTAACCGTTCAATATCAGCTAATCTTTCTTGAATTTTAAATTCCATTTCAAGCATTGCCATTTCTACTCTTTTAAACTCTAGCCTTCTTCTTTCTTTCTCTAAATTCATACTAAATTACCCATTATATTAGAGTCAAACTCATTGACCGATGATCTATCATGCTCAACTTCCACCAATATTGTAACACCGGCGGATACCTTTAAATTAAAGAAATCAAATTTTACATTAAAAATAGGCTGATAAGTCCTTTTAATTGATTCTGATGAGCCACCTATTTTTACTGTAAACTTTGCTCTATTGCTTCCACTGGCATTGATTCCTTTTAAAAAGAATACTTTACCAATTGGTACAGTGTATGAAGTTATAGTTGTTGGTGATCCTGATGCAACATTTGTTACCTGATTAAATATATTTGTTACATCTCCACCAGCACCGTCTTCAACTATTTCTACAGGGACAGGATTAGACGGTCCATTAGTTATACAAGCTCTGCGATCTACACCGCCATCAATAGAGTTCTCTTTAAAAGCTTCCTTATCTCTCTCTGCTCTTGTAGTTGGTAATGCCATTATTCATCACCTCCTACTTCTTGACCTGTGATTGGAACATTGAACCAAGCCCACCAAAAACCTTGAGCAAACTGAATATCAAAGTATGCGAACATAACACCATATTTGGCGTTATTAGTAAGCATAAGCCGCCGAAGAATCTCCGGCGACTTCGCTTTTAGGAATTGTGGAACTAATTCAACATTCCCCTGCAAGGTATTAGTCTCTCAACTTAATTGCTAGTGGAGACTTTCCAGCAGCGGCAGAACCTTCACCTAGTTGCATACCTTTTGTACCAAAAAGTTGATCCATAGCGTGTCTTTCAGAACCAACACCATACTCGTTAGCTGGCTGCTTATCCATTGCTGGACCTCTTTGCCAACCGATAGCACAAGCAGATTTCTCATACATTAGTGCTTGCTGAGAACCGATTAAGTTAGAAAGAACTACTGGCACACCATAAAGTCTACCAATAACACCATTTGGAATGTTTGAGCTTCCATAGGCATCACTTCTAACGAAATCAGGAATGTCTAACATTACTCTTTCTTGGTCAAAACCTACAGCAAGAGTAAGTCTGTTAAGGTCAGCATTCTCTTTTAATAGGTCTCTTCTCATATCCAAGATATTGTCTTGTGTAATATCTGCTGGAACACCACCATTTACAGATTGAAAAGCAACAGTTTCAAGTTGTGAAATAACCTGATTGTCAACATATCTACCGTGACCAGAAGCTGCTCTTTTTGCAAATTCCATTTGAGCTTGGATAGTTGTTTGAACCTCATCCATTGAGTCAATGATCCAAGCAACGTAAGCTCTTTGGTCAAGAGGAAGAGTGTCTACTGAAGCTGTCAATGCTGCTGCATCTCCGGCTGCACCTGATGCTCTGTTAATTGGAGTAAAGCTAGTTAGTTTCGGAAAACTAATTGTCTTTGAACCCTTAACGGCAAAAGCAGATACATCAGTAATAGTTCTAAAAAGTTTACTTTCCGCCTGTAGCTCTCTTTGAACTAAGGCGGCAATCAGGTCTTGTTTGGTTGAGGATAGTTGGGTATCCCCTGTAATTACGTCAGCCATGATTATCTCCCATTAGCTTGTTGTTTCTCCAGGGCATCAATCCTTTTTAGTTCTGCCTCGATTTCATCTTGAGACATTTGACTTACTGGTTTCTGCTCTGGTCTTGTTTCGATTTTAGTCGAAGGAGTTAAATCGTTGATGTTGGCGTTACCTTCTTCAAACAAAAATACATTTTCCTTCTTAGCCTTTGTTACTAAATTAATTAAGTCATCTTGATTAACTCTATAGCGGCTATCTACTTCTAGTGCTGCTAAATCATCATCAGAAATTAACTTAACCAGTTTATCAGCATCAACACACCCTTCTTTCATTGCAGCTTGTTTTACCTGTGATTCAACTGTATTCCAGTTGTAGCTATCTCTAGTTTCCTGCAATTCACCCTTCAGGTTTTTAAGTTGATTTCTAAGACTCTCGATAACTTCATCTTTTTTGCCTTCAGAAATCTTTTGGTTTTCTTGAAAGCTGTTGACGAGTTCTCTTAGTTCTCCAACTTCACCTGATAGTTTTTTGTTAATCCCTAGAAGCTCTCTATTTTTCGCCAATACACCCTCTGGATTTTTGACTTGCTCCTGATTAACCTGTTGTTGCTGATTTCCACTTTCACCGTTAGTGTTAGCGTTTTGACCGTCGGTCTGATTCGATGTTTCCATGATAATAGCTCCTTATCGTTTGAGTCAACACCCATTAATGGTGTCAATTATAACTTCTTCTTTATAATTTCAATTATTTCCCTTCTAACTGTGCCAGTTATCTTTAGTGGGTTTCTCCCTAAAGACAGTTGCCTCTCTAAAATCTCTTGATTAGATACTGCCTTTTTAGGTGTAACCGATCCTTTTTTAGTGAAATAACCAGGATGTTCGCCAGTAGGATATATCTTAACCAGAAGATCTTTTTTTATAATTTCCGATACTATCGAATCTAAAAATTCACCAGTAAGTGTTAAGTTTGATTTTTGTGCTGAATACTTAGGATGAGTAGGATTAGTTGATGCTATTCTACGCCTCCACTCAATAGTTGTGTCTTTTAATGCTGTAAAGTTTTTGGCTCTTATCTGTTTAATAACATGGTTTGCAATTGCTTCTAATACACCAGAGTCTATTATTCTCTGCTTTAGAGACTTTCTGATTTTATCAGCAGCCACTTTAGAATCAATTTTAACTGTCGCTTTCAGAACCATCTACTTCTACTCCATTGAAGTTAGAGGCAACTTCTTTAACATCGTCTGCTTTTACGCCAAAGTATTCTCTTTTAGGAACACCTTTAGGTTGTTTATTTCCAATATGTGCAAAAGCTTTTAGGTTATTTTTCTTTCCTCTATGAAAGATTTCTAAATCACCATCTTCATTTACTTTGACCTGAACACTATTAAGCATATTACCTAATAACTTCATATCAACATCACTCTTGGATATTTTCTTTCCTATAATTTCTTCTTTTCTTCTAAGATAAGTAAATTTCTTTTCGCCTTTTCTGTTGGATGCAGAACCATAAGAGGCAAAATTTTCCTCATTAATATCTAAATTATTAGCCGTTCTCTCTCTCATCTTTTTAACCAACTCTCTTCCAATTCTTTTCTTTTGAGAATCAGTAAACTCTTTACCATCACCAGCTAATTTATCTAGTGTGCTTTTAGGAATGACCTGTTTAACGGACTCCTTACTCTTCAGAATCCTGATCTTCTTCGCCACTATTTTCCTCTTCTACATTTTCTTCCTCTTCAATCTCTCCGATCTTTTGAACATTTGTCCCTTGAGGTAGAACCAATAGATTTTTCTTTCCTAAGATTTTTTGTTCATCATTGAATACTAATTGAATTTCTTTTTCAGCCTCTTCCCTAGACATATTATCTATATCCATCATTGCTGTTACGGTTGAGGACATAGACATTGCAATTCTTTGTGAATAGTAGTCTAACTTTTCTTGTGCCGTTTGAACCATTTCTGGCTTACTAAAAGAAACTCTTAGATGAACATTCTCATCAATCCTTTCGGTTTTATATTTCTTATCAAGTTCTTTCTTATTAATTAAAGCGTTATGCCAAACTCGAATAAGATCAAAAAGTTTATCCTCTACTTTTTCGTAAACGATATAGTCCTCTACGGATGCCTCAAACTTTTCAATCATAGAAAGTAATCTTTCAATCCCAGAGGCAAAATTATTTGCATCAGCTTTCCCTGTAATCGTTTTAGGGTCTACACCTTTAGATGAAAGGAAGTTAGCCAATAACATTTCAACAAACTTAATAGACCCATCTAAATCTGGTGAAGGATTAGCAAATTTAAAATCTGTGTCTACTGGATTTTTGCTATCAATTGGAAGAAATAAAACTTTGGTCACACCAACAGTCATATCGTTGACCATTAGTTTTTTGTCGCCTTTGATAATGGCCTGTGACCATCCCTGCATACGAACAATATGGTTTAGATCAGATAGCCCCATATTATACTGGATGGTAAAGTCTGATAGTGAACTAGAATTTCTTACGAAATATTCAAACTCTTTATTTAGTGAGACATCAATAAAAGGTAAAAATCCTTTAATTGGAGACTCTACAGTTTTACTAATTACTTCACCTTTCCCGTTCATAATGAAATTAAACTCTTTAGTCCAAACTAGATATTTTCTTAAAACGGCTTTATAGTCGTCTTTGTCTCCTATTGATTGATTAATCCCATCAGAATCAAGAGAGACATATTGGTCTGACCTTCCTACATATCCTGTTGGAGTCTCTGCTTTTCTGTTTTCTACAAATAAGTCTCGGTCAAAAGCAGATATGATATAGGCATCTGCGATCTCAGGGTTCATCTCATTTGGAATAACATCGTATTGGTGGCTTTTAAGGACACGAAGTACAAGCTGTCCATTAACAGGTACAACCATTAAAAGAGATTGATCTTGTAACTTGTAAAGCTCATTTGATTTCATAAGCTTTGAGTTAGCCATCATATCTCTGTATATTAAATCAAGAGCTTCCTGTTGCTTAGGTGTAGACCCCATAAGTGTTCGTCTTGGTTTTTCTTTGTAGATGGTTGCTTCTTCTTTAACAACCCTAGATGCTAAGTTCACGCTGGAAATCTTTGGCATCTTTCTAGCTGCTGGAATCCCAAAAGCCTCTTCTAATTCTTCTACAACATATTGATGCAAATTTCCTGAATAGACTTCACACTCTTTAAAAGAGGCTGCCTTTCTTTCCTGGTTTTCTCTTGACTGGATTTCATCTATAATCTTTTTTCTTCCCGACTGTGTGCTTAAGTCAGCAACGGATGCCATATCTACCTCTCAAACGTAAAGATTTCTCTGGTTTCATCATCTTCTAATAAATAAACAACCCAATATCCTACTGCTGTCGTAATGTGTTGGAATGGATCGCGGTCTTCCTCTTCATATTGACCTGATGGTCTTAGTCGTGTCAATCTGAAGCCTTCATCCGCCGTCGGCGCTTCTTTATAAATATAGCACCTAACCCTGCCTAAATCATTCAGGAATATCCCATTGACGAAATTGTGCCTTTTTCTAATAGCTGGATTTCGCCTAGGTACAAGAATTTCATAAGTTAAGTCTTGTGGATGCCTTCTAAGGAAGTTTTCTATTAGTGTATAGTCTGTGTTGAATGATCTGGTATCTCTATCATTTCCAGAGGCATCACCAAATACTCTGAAGTGCGCTCTTTGATGAAATATCTTTGCTCGGTCCATTGCTTCTAAGATGTTGCCAGTTCTCGCCCCATCCATAATAAATTCTTTTGCTATGTGGAATGTGCCTTGAATATATTGCCCGACCGCAGCCGACATTGGTTTTCCTTTTCCAATATTGAAGTCGAACATTATGTCTATTGGATGCCGAATATCGAAATTGTATTTTGTGTTTAAAAAGTTTCTTTTGGTGTCGTAGTTGTAATAAACGATCTCATGGGCTATCTCAATCCACTTTCCATATAAAAGCCGTTGTGCCATTTTTGGGTCTAAATCTTCTTTTAAGTTTTCAACATACCACTTAGGAAGAAATGGATTGTCTTCTGTTAAGGAATAGAATACGTGCCGCCTTTCGCTTTTAGATAGCATAAATCTTTTGTAGGCTGGATGAGATGGTGCATCTGGGTTAGTTGCAGACATTAACAAGTTTTCTTTTATGTGTGGAAGTCGACCAATACGACCTAGCATGGCTTCGTAAGCATCCCACATATCACCACTATTCTCTGTTAATTCTTCTATCGCCCCCATTGATAATTTTAAAGACCTAAACTTAGTAAACTTTTTATCTGCCCATGAACGAGAAATAATTTCAGAGCCATTAGAAAATTCAAACTTAGCTATTGCCTGTTTAAATTCGTAATCAACTCCTTCCTCGAATGAACCGAATAAGTGATCTAATAAAGTTGAGACTAAGGTTTCTTTTAAGTCAGGCATGGAGAGTCGACCAATACAACATCTAGCCTTATTAAATTTAATTGTGTGCTTTACAATTTCGTGTGCCATTAAAAGTGATTTTGCCGAACCGTAAGAGCCACTTAACATCACTTCATGCACACCAAGAGAGTAGTCCAGGTTAGCTATCTTTTTGACAGCATCGAATTGCCAAGGAATGTACCTAGGGTCAAACTCCTCAAATGAAGGAGTCTCCCTAGATACTTCAATTTGTTCACTCATCAGTTTTTTTCGGTTCTTCTAGTTTTGGTCTGACGACTTCACCTTCAATCGTGTTGTCATCATTCACGTTATAAGCCAGTTTGAACTTCTTCTCATTCTCACCGATCTGACCAACCTCCTGGCGATCAGTCCAATTGAATCTGTTCTTCATGTTAAAAATCCATGATGCCGTGCTTCCTTTTCCGTAGTGTTTATCTCCGACAGCCTGTGCCATTCCGATCTTTTCCCAGAAAGCCTGACAAGCCTCCACGGCTATTTTCTTCGCATCCGAAAATTCTTGATATTTTTTCTCCCAATCATAAAGTACAGACCTGTAAGTACCTATAGTTGCTGCAAAGGTCTCATAGCTCATGCCAGTCGCCATATGGTCGATTAGCATTTGACAATATTCTGGTTTGTATTTAGGAGGTCTCCCTACGAATGGGGTGTCATGTACCGTTGTTGCCATTCTCCATCTCCTTCTTTAGTTCGTTGAACGGTTTTCCGGTTTGGAGATCAATGGCATGTTTACCTGTGTATTTCTGCCATCGCTCAATAATAATATCACAATAGCGTGGTTCCTTTTCGATTGCCAGACATTTTCGCTTGGCTCTTTCACATTCAATTAGAGTTGTGCCGGTACCGCAAAAGGGATCCAAGACCGTTTGTCCTTCTTCTGTAAATGTATTGATAATAAATTCAGGTAGATGATTCGGAAAAGTTGCATTGTGGACCTTAGAAAATTCATTTCCACGCTGTGCCGGACCCCGATAAATATTGTGAACATCTCCACGAAATTCTCTTTTGCCGATTGCTCTTGATGGGTTATTGATGCTGTTAAAGACATGGATATATTCAAACATTACGTTGGTTACCCGTTTTGCCATTGCTGGTTGGAAGTGAACCTTGTCCCAGATTAAAGTATCGTTATAGATTTCACGGTTATCATTCATCCACTCGATAAGAGCAATTTTATTATTTGAGAGAGATTGTATATTAATAAAATGGTAATCAGCATGTGGCAGACAAGTGTGTAAAAACTCATTTAAGAAGTCCCGGTAATTAGACTGATCTTTATTGTCGTCTTTTGAATCGTACAGGCTATCTTTGTCAGTGTTCCTGAGAGAGCCTGAGAGCTTCGCTGAGGTCCCTACGTTATAAGGTGGGCTAGTGAATAGGATATCTGCTTTGGAAGCTCTACAGAGGCGTTCTAGGTCGTCTGGTGAGGTGCTGTCTCCACATAGTAAGAAGTGATCTCCTAATTGAAAAAATCCTTGGTGGGGGGTATAGACCTCACTGGACGGAGATTCTGGAAGGTATTGCCCCCCTTCTGGTTTTTCCAGTTCAATCTTCTTCAGCTTTAGTCCTTCAAGTCCAAGCAAGGAAATATCTATATTAATTTTTAAGTCATCAAGTCCTTTCTTAATTAAGTCATGATCCGTCTTAGATAATTCAGACAAAGTGTTGTCTGCAACTAGATCGGCGTACTCATGTTCTTCTGACTCATAATGTTGAAAATCAATTGGAGCTTCGATAGCTCCTAATTTTTTTAGTGCTAGAATCCTTCCATGTCCTTTGACGACTAGACCACTGCGCAATGAGACAACAATAGGACTTCTCATTCCATTATAGGAAATAACTTTACTCAACAACTCGACTTGTCCA
>JABAOC010010920.1_pt1 | contig 17335 bp, 19 predicted proteins | sample 7062161 | NCBI WGS metagenome assembly JABAOC01 (sample SAMN14538625, study PRJNA623070) | marine sediment metagenome | biome: marine biome [ENVO:00000428]; feature: marine pelagic biome [ENVO:01000023]; material: deep marine sediment [ENVO:00002113] | place: India: Gulf of Khambhat ... | reverse complement strand
TGGTGGAGATGCCAGAGTTTAACTGCTGCGGCTTCCCAATGGACCCGATAAATCATGATCTTATGCTTACCTTAGCTGCGCGAAATCTCTGCTTGGCCGAGAAGGAAAATCTGGACATATTGACATTCTGCAACGGTTGCTTCAGCATCTTGAACGAAACAAACAAGATCCTGACAGAAGACAGAGAACTGAAACAGAAGATCAACGGCTACCTAAATGACGTCGGCATGGAATTTAAGGGAACCAGAAAGGTCAAACATCTTGTCCATGTGCTCTCAGAAGATGTAGGCTTCGAAAAGATCAAGGCAGCCGTCAAGAAACCTTTAGCAGGCCTTCGAGTGGCGCAGCATGGGGGATGCCACATTGTCCGCCCAGTGAAATATGTGGATCATGGTGATGATCCTGAGAACCCCACGATGCTTAAGAATCTTATCAGATTGACGGGCGCGGAATGCTTGGATTACATGGACGAGGCAGAATGTTGTGGCAACCCGATAATAGGTGTCAATGAAGACGTCCCATTCCAGATGGCTAAGGAAAAGCTTGAACATGTCAGGGCTGTGAATGCACAAGCACTGATCACCGTTTGTCCTTACTGCCATATAATGTATGATCTTAACCAGCCTAGAATAGAGAGAGCATTCAGCAAGGAGTTTGGCATACCCGTTCTCCACTATACACAACTACTAGGCTTGGCAATGGAATTCACGCCAGAAGAGCTAGCATTGAATGAGTTGAGAGTTAAACCGACAAAGATTTTAGCTAAGATCCCTCAATAGAATCGAAGTTCTCTCGCTTTCATCAACAGAAAAATCTGAAAACAAGAATTACTTCTACGAAAGATAGATTCTACATTTGACCTCGAGTTAGCCAACTATGTTCTGAAAGAAAGTGTCAGGCGGTTTTCGGTTCAGCCTTCATTGCTTCTTGGAACAACTTTTTGACTGCTGTAATCCTTGCCTTCTGCGCTAAGACGTCACTCGTTAAGAGGTCTAAAGCCTCTTCTGGACACCATTTAACGCATTGCGGTTCGCCTTCATCTTGACACAGGTCGCAGATGAAAACGACTTTCTCATCAGGATGTAACATGACCGCTCCGTAGTCGCAAGCTTCAATGCACCATCCGCAGCCATTGCATTTATCTTCATCAACCATTATCAAACCGGTCTCTTCAGACTGCGTCAATGAGTCTCTGGGACATGCCGCAACACAGGGCGGGTCTTCGCAGAGCCTGCAGGCAACAGCCAAGTTTATCAGCTGATTTATTCGGACTACGCGTATCCTAGACTTCAACGGATTGAAGGCTTTCTCCTTTGTCAACGAGCATACGTATTCACAGACTTGGCAGCCTACACACTTCTCAGGATCAGCCGAGACGAATTTTCTTTCGTGTATCTTGACCATTAACTAGTCCTCCTCTGGCTTTTGCGTCCTCCCAGCCTTGCTTTCCGTCAGATGGATTAGATCCTCCATGCCAATTCCCCTTAGCTTCTCCTTGGTAGGTATGCCTTCCTTTGTCCAGCCACGGGCTTTATAGTAGTCGTCCAGAAGGAAGTCTAACTCTTTTTGGGTGACGTAGGCTCCCTTGGATGGTCCCTCATCGGGGACTGGAAGGTGCATTACTTTGTAGGGTAACGTGTCGTCCTTTCGCCCTAGGCCTTCCCGAATATTGAAAAGTCGGGCAGCATTGTTCATTCGCTCCCCAGAGAGTCTCAAGTCTTCTTCTGTCACATCGAATCCTGTCACCAAGCTGTAGAGCTTGGCCATGTCCTTGAAGCCGTCGTAGTAGGTGCCTCTGGAGAATTTGCAGACTATCAGAGAATCGATCAAGGCATATTGATCCTCCATGTCCACAACCATTTTTCCTCGTCCTTCCTCGACCTTCAGACGATCCACCTTCCCTTTCACATCGAAGGCATAGGCTCCATGCCTGTTGTGGTCTGCTCCTCTAAAGGAGACAGCGAAGCCCAACGCGGCTGTCTTAAGGGCTCTAAGGTCATATCCAGTGACTTCAACTCCTTTGATGTGCTGGGCAAGCTTTTCCGCTCCTTTACCTATCTTATCTCCTGCGATCTTCACTCCATCGGCCAGAATGTCGCCTACTCCCTCTCTGCTACCCATCATCTCTATAAGACGCACCATAGCCTCGTGATTGCCAAATCGAGCGTCCAATCCGCCAAAGTCTTTCGCCGTCAATATCCCATTTTCATAGCAGTCCATGGCGAAACCCGCTATTACTCCTGCGCTGATCGCGTCTATACCATAATAGTTACAGAGATCCATTCCTTTCATGATGGCATCCAGACGATCTACTCCACAGTACGGTCCCATAGCCCACAGAGTCTCGTATTCCATACGGGTTGTAGTTCCCTTGTAAGGACCCTCCTGAACTACACACATGTGTTCACAACGCATCGCACAGGAGCTACAGCCTATGATCTTCGCCACGTATCTTTCGTTCACAGTCTCTCCACTCACCTTCTCCGCGCCTTCAAAAGAGGCGTTGTTGTAGTTTCTAGTAGGCATAACAGACAAAGAGTTATGCACCAAGACGTTCAGAGGCGTTCCCAACGTTCTGTATTTCTGCGTAGCCGGACCTTTCATTCTCTCATGAAATTCCTTTACGAATTCCATGAATTGGTCAAGTTTAGCCACTGTGATGTCACGAGTACCCCGGACTGCAATGGCTTTCAGATTCTTTGAACCCATGACGGCGCCCATTCCTGTTCTTCCAGCCGCCCGGGTCTCATCATTGATAATGCATGCAATTCTAGCCAACTTCTCTCCGGCGGGTCCTATTGCCGCAACGCGAATGTAGTAGTCGCCTAGGTCTTCTCTTATCGCCTCGGTTGTTTCGACCGGTGATTTACCCATCAGGTGAGAGGCATCCAAGAACTGAACAGAGTCATCGTCGATCCATACATAGACTGGCTTTTCTGCCTTGCCCTTGAAGATAACGACGTCATATCCCGCCCTTTTCAGCTCTGTGCCGAATGAACCATGGGCTTTGGCTTCACCCACGCCGAAACTCTGGGGGGATTTCGAAATGAAAGCATGACCATTTCCTCCAGTGGGCCACATGGTGCCAGATATCGGCCCAGAAGCTAAGATCAGGGGATTTTCTGGACTTAACGGATCGACCCCAGGCTTGGAGTGATCTAGTAATAACCGAATGCCTAGTCCGATCCCGCCTATGTATTTCTTCGCGTATTCCTCGTTCAAAGGTTCAACTTGAGTCTTTCCCGTTGTCAAGTCTACATGAAGAACTCGACTGGCATAACCAAACAAACGTTTTCCTCCTATTTCGGACATTTGGCGGAATTAAAGAAATTGCGTACGTAAATATATTAATGTATCTGTGTAGAAGCCAGCTTTCACATGTGGCTGGACAGCATCACATCTGCCATGTATAAGGCAGATCTCACACATGATAAGGCAGTTTTAACGTAAGTCAGAAAGCATTTTCAAACAAAGGTTTCTGGAACCAAGCTGTTCTCAGGAANNATAGTCAAGACAAGGTGCTGACGAAATTCCTAAGCAGTCTTGCTGATTCTTGAAGCTTTTCCGATTCTTCGTCAGTCAAGTCACATTCAATAGTTAGACCGGACGAAAACGTTTTACGTCGACAGACCATTCTTTCCCATGGTGAAGTATCTGAAAAGAGAAAAGCTCCTGAGAAAGCTAGCTTTTGAAGAGAGAAGTTTCGATGGATTCTTAGTCGCAAATGAAGCTAATCTTCTATATTTCTTGGGATTTCCTGGAGCAGTCGCTCTCTTGATCCCAAGAGAGGCGAAGAGCATTATCTATGTTCACAATGTCAATTATGAACAAGCAAAGGCTGAAGGAAAAGGATTCGAGGTCAAACTGATTCAACGCAGCGAAAAGTTCATTGAAAAGATATCCGTGGATGTCAACAATTTCAAGATCGGAAAACTTGCTTTAGACACGCTGAGCTTCGAAAACCATCAGAGTTTAGCGACGAAGCTAAGGAAAGGGGCAAAACTGGAAATGCAAAACAAACTTATTTGGCAGCTTCGTAAAACGAAGGATTCACGCGAGTTAGAACTCATGCGAAAAGCTGGAGAATTGACGAGTGAGGGCATGAAAGCTGCTTACGAAACAATAAGGCCGGGAATGAAGGAATATGAAGTTGCCGCAGAGATTGAGTACGCTATGCGCAAGAGAGGCTCCTACGGAACAGCCTTTGAGACTATTGTCGCCTCAGGCGCACGTTCAGCCTTTCCACACGGTGGCTGCACTGATCAGACGATTCTAAAAGGAAGTCTGGTTGTAGTGGACATAGGCGCCACCTATCAATATTACAGATCAGACATGACAAGGACTATTGTCGCAGGAAGAGCCTCGGCCAAACAGAAGAAAATCTATCAGGTAGTTAGGCATGCTCAGCAAGAAGCTTTTCGAGCAACGGTTTCCAATTCAAAAGCAAGTGAGATAGACTCTTCAGCAAGAAGAGTAATAGATGATGCAGGATATGGCGAATACTTTGTCCACGGTTTGGGCCACGGTGTTGGTTTAGAGGTTCATGAACAGCCTACGTTGAACCCTGAAAGCAAAGATCGGCTAGGAGCGGGAAATGTTGTGACGATTGAGCCGGGGATATACATTGTCGGGTTTGGGGGAATACGCATTGAAGACACGGTTCTTGTGTTGAAGAAGACCTCCGAAAGGTTCACTCAGGGACCTTACACTCTAGAAAGAACGGGATAGTTCAGAGCGCATATTATGGAAACTGACGAATTCAAGAAAGAAGCAAAACATGCTAGATTAGCCATTTCTTTCAGGGTTTTTATGGTTGAATTGCAGAGTTGGACAAAAAGTTTAAAAGCGATACACAACACCATAAAGAAAAATGTATGAGGAGGATGGTAGAAGAGGTGTTTTCTCCCTTCTCTCCTTTCTCCCCTCGTGAACGTCTACCATCCTCTTCATCACAGTCTTAATGCAAATTGATCACTTATACCTTATGGAAGAATCTTCTATAAGAGAATCCTGCGTTGCAAAGTGGGAGAATTGGAGGTAGAAAGTTATTAGGTCGTTTACTCCAATCTAAATCTATCAATGATGTGAAAATATGGCAGAAATCTTAGTAATTTATGATTCTCGCACCGGAAACACAGAGAAAATGGCGTTCGCCATCGCCGAAGGAGCCAATCAGATCGGAGTGGAAGTGAACGTAAGGAAGGTTGATGATACAAGTGTTCAAGACTTGCTGAATGCTGACGGGATTGTGATGGGATCACCAACCTACTATGGTCAGATGTCTGCAAAGCTTAAGGCTCTAATCGATAAATCGGTCAAGATACATGGAAAGCTTCGGGGAAAGGTTGGGGCTGCTTTCACCAGCTCAGGGGGAATAGCGTCGGGAGCAGAGACAACCTTATTATCTATAATAGAGACCATGCTGATTCATGGTATGATTGTTCAAGGTAGAACTCATGAAGGCCACTATGGGGCGGCTGCAGTCGACTCGCCTAACAAGAGAGAACTCGAAGCCTGTCAAGACCTTGGGAAAAGTGTCACAGATCTCGTGCAGAAGTTGAAGCTATAGCAAGGGAAGTGGGCCCGGAGGGACTTGAACCCTCGACCAACAGGTTATGAGCCTGTCGCTCCAACCAAGCTGAGCNNTTCCACATTCCAGTTTCTTTTTGGAAGATTTTAAAAGCTATTGGTAAGATTAGTCTTCTGGTGACTGCTCTTGACTGAGTTGAAGGTCTTTACTCTGCCAACTTGCTCTACTTGTACTGTAGCTAAGAAGATCGCCCTTGAAGTTGCACAGAAGTACGGTGTTACATTCAGAGTCGTAGATATGGCAACGGAGGAAGGATTAAGCGAAGGATCATCCTATCATGTTATGAGTGCTCCCAGTATTGCCATAGATGATGACATAGTCGTTAGAGGTCATCTTATCTCTAAGAAAGGGCTTGAAGATGAAATCAGAAGACGACTTGACAAGTGGAAGATGTGTGCGGGTTTCAAGTAGAGACTAGACGACTCATTCAAATAGAGTCACAGTTACCTTTTGGTTTTTTTCTAGCACGTCGATGTTGAGTGGGAGGACAATATAACCATGAGCCTCTGTCATGCTCGTTATTGCTCCGGACTGTTTAAAGACTGGGTGAGCATAATTGCCTTTCAGCTTGACTGGAAGAAACTGCTTTCTACCCAGTGAAGATACGATCCTTTGAGCAAGTCTGGTCATGACTGTTTTTGTGGCTCTTGGTGGCAATCGGGCAATCTTTCGGATGGCTGGAACGAGTAGCAGATAAGCATTCAATAGACATGATGTCGGATATCCAGGCATTCCGAATACAGGCCTGTCATCCACCAATGCGTAAAGAGTTGGCTTGCCAGGCTTTATCTGAATGCCATGAAATAAGATGTTCCCAACATCTTTTGTCACGTTCATCAGGAGGTCTTTCTCTCCTACGGAGCTTCCGCCTGAAAAGACTAGCATGTCATATTCTAGAAATTCCTTCACAGCTTTCTTGAGGTCTTCGGTTGTATCTGGCACGGCTTGACTTCTTACGGGAATGCCCCCATTCTTGTTTATGATAGAAGATAACGTGTAGGAATTTACGTCGTAGATATGTCCAGCTTTCAGTGGAGTTCCAACATCTTGGATTTCCGTTCCTGTTGGAACTACTGCAATCTTTGGTTTCTCGTATACGCTTACTTCCTTCATTCCTAGAGCTGTTAGAGCGCCGATTCTTGCTGGATATAATTGCTGCTCTCCTCTAAGAACGACTTGTCCTTCTTCTATGTCTTCTCCCTTTGGAGAGATATTTGCTCCTGGATACACTGGTTTCAAAAAACTAATGGCGTCGCCTCTTTTCTCGGTGAACTCAACCATGACAACTGCATCTGCCCCGTCAGGCATAGGAGCGCCCGTAGCCACTTGGATGCATTGTCCTGTTCCCACAATCTCTTTAGACGGCGTTCCCGCATGTAGGACTGCTGAGAGCTTCAGGTTTTTTGGTTTAAGCGTGGTAGCTCCGAATGTATCTTCCGCTTTCACTGCATATCCATCCATGGAAGCCCTATCAAAGGGGGGTACAGACATTCTTGCCACAATGTCTTCCGTGAGCACTCTGTCGAGGGCGTTTTCGATCGGCACTGTTTCTTTTCTCTCTACAGGTCTTACAGATTTCTGGATGCGTCTCAAAGCATCCTCATAGGGTACGAGTTCCTGAAACGGTTTCATCTTGTTCATCGATTGGCCTCCTTGACCGTATGTCCTAGTCCAGGGAGTATTAGCTTCTTGAGAGCCAGTCTCACAGCGTTCTTGGACCCTGGAAGGCAAAAGATTATTTTTCCTTTAATTGTTCCTGCGGCTGCACGGCTGATCATGGCTGCCTCACCGATCTCTCTATAGCTTAAGAATCTAAACAGCTCTCCAAAGCCTTCTATTCTCTTGTGCAGCAGTCCCGTTATGGTTTCTGTGGTCAAGTCTCTTTTGCTTATGCCAGTTCCACCGATTGTAAGGAGAACGTTGATTCTTGAATCTTTGAGGATGTTCTTCACGGTGGTCTCAATTAGAGAACTGTCGTTTTTTATTATGATGTAGGTGAGGAGTTCGTGGCCTTTGTCTTTGATCAGTTTTCGGGCTATTCTGGCTGATTCGTCGGTCTTTTTGGTTCGAGTGTCGCTCACGGTTATTATTGCGAAGTTCGCCCTTATTGATGGGTGTAGATTGTGTTCACTTACCATGCTCTCTACCTTTGACCTTTCTTAAGACTCTTAGTTCATCTATCTTTGTCTGGGGGTATTGACCTTCTTCATCTTTTTCTAAATATTTCACCATGTCCCAGACGGTTAATAAGGCGGCTGTCGCACCTGCCAGTGCTTCCATCTCTACTCCAGTTTTGGATTTCGCCTTTACCGTACACTTTGCGATGACGCATTGGTCATTGAGCCAGAAGCTTATGTCAACCTTTGACAAAGGTATCGTGTGGCACAAAGGAACCAGCTCGGGCGTCTTCTTGGCCGCCTGGATTCCAGCTATGGTTGCGGTTGATAGGACATCCCCTTTTTCGATCTTGCTTTTCCGTATGTCTTGGATGGTCTCAGGTTTCAGCCAAATCTTTCCCTGCGCTTCAGCTACTCTGTCCACTTCAGGTTTATGGGATACGTCTACCATTCTTGGCAGGTGTAGCGGATCGCTATTCTCGCCCTGATCATCTTTCATCTTCATTTCCTCAGATGTAAGATCTGACAAGTTTCTCATCCCGTTTCCAATAGGGCTCTCTAAGAGCTGCTGCTTCTATGAATGCATCATTCAGTTGATCTGAGTCTGCGCATTCTCTTACAAGGGAAACTATCTCAACAAGATTGTCGTTCCTGAGAAGACAAGGTTTCAGCTTTCCAGAAGAGGTGACTCTCAAACGCGTACAGTTCTGACAGAACCGGGAGTTGTGGATAGGTCTAACAACTTCCACGCCAACCGAGTTTCCTTTTTTCTCAAGTGTGTACCTTCTCCGTTTATGAAGAGGGTTCTGGTGGACTGACACGGCTTTCTTTCTTAGCCAGTTCTCTATCGGAGTAGGATTATAGTGGAATTTCTGCCAGTGAACATGATTCTCAGGCTGTATCGGCTGGAATTCAATCAGCTGAAGTACGGCTCGTGATTTCTGTGCGAAATCTATGGCTTTTGGAATTTCATGGGTGTTGATCCCTTTCAGCATTACCATGTTGATCTTGACTGGATGAAGCTGACTCTCTGTAGCGGCCTTTATACCCTCTTTTACCCTAAAAATAAGATCTTTTCCTGTAATCCTTTGAAATAGTTCGGGAGAGAGCGACGGCAGGCTTATGTTCACTCTTTTGAGCCCAGCCTTGACAAGCTTGGCCACGCAATCTTTTAACAGTACACCATTAGTTGTTAGGGAGATTTCTTCAGCGTATTTGAAGATTCCTGATACAATGTCAGTCAGATCGCGCCTAAGAAGGGGCTCGCCTCCTGTTAGCTTCACTTTCCGCATTCCAAGTTTGCAGGCCACCTCTGCAATCTTCACTATTTCCTCATTTTTCATCTCGTAATTGGAGCCGATCTCTCCTTCCCTATGGCAATAGAAACATTCAAGGTTACATCTTTGAGTCACAGATATCCTTAGACTGTTGAGATGCCGACCGAACCTGTCGTATAGCACTTTGAGTGTTTCCTTTTCACGTTCTTTTCTGTCTATCTGCTCTACTGTTATGTATGGTTGTTCATATCGATTCTCTCTAGTTAAGTTTTACGCGCACGCTTAACTTTCAAAGAAGCTCTTCACCTTCTGAACAAGTGTATGTATATTGCTTTGAATTTGGCGTACATGTTTTCTCCACCGCTTTAGCCAAGCTCTTCTATTGCCTGTTTTGCCACTAAAACAGAGAGACCATTGTCCATGTATGAACAAACGTTACATCAATTTGAGCTATTCCAGTAATCTTTTCGAAGATGCTGTTTCTTGTGCTGCTTTTCAACCGGGCTTCTGTTAAGACGATGTCTTCTGGTGCGATAAACACGTTTACTTTGTCATCTACAAGATCCGAAACGGGGCTTGTCTGATGGTCTCCAATATCTATTGAGACGACGCCTTCTTGACTCGATACGCTTTCTCCGTTGACGATATTTTCCACGCCGACGAAAGACGCTATCTCCTCGTTTATTGGCTCGTTGAAGACGCTTATCGACAAAAACACTGTGCAAAAATTGTACTAGTTCTCGATACATGAAAGGCTGAAGCTCATGTCATAGTATTCCTCGTCGTAGAAAAGGAAGAATATGAATGACGGATACGGATGGACGTTGAAATCTAGGCAAGGAGGGTCGAAAACTCACAAGCTCTTCGCGAAGGCAATGTCCCAAAAACCTTAATAAAATATGTTGAGATGTGATCTAGGTGAGACACTGCCTTGGCGTTTTCCCAGAGAAATGAGAGAATCAAGCCTGCCTTTAAGCTGTGGTTCGAAATAGGGGATGAATACGTTTTTGGAGAAGGCGCTTTTATCCTTCTAGACGAGATAAGAAAAAAGAAGTCAATAAGCGCCGCAGCAAGAGTCGCAAAAATGTCTTATCGCCATGCCTGGGGCCTGATTAGGGAGATAGAGAGACACTTGGGAGAGGACGTCATAGAGACAAAAAGGGGTGGCAAGTCCGGAGGAAAATCAGAACTAACAAAAGCAGGACATTCACTGCTAACAGATTATCAGAAACTGAAGATGAAAATGTCCGAAACATGCAATAATTGGAGAAGTGGGCTGTAGCACACTCATTTTTTGAGTTCGACAGAAAGGATCTTGAGCCTTCAAAGCTTAGGAGTCAAAACCTTTGGATTCAAGGTTGCGAAGTTATCTCCACCGAGATGATAGATCATCTTGGCTTTTCCTGGATCATACTTATCTGCGAATACTCCCTTGTTGACGTAGGCTTTAATCACTCTTCCAACAAATATCGTATGATCTCCAGTTTTGAACTGGCTGTGAAGTTTACATTCTAGGTGAGCTATGCATTCTTGAATTATAGGCGGCTTCACTTTCTTGGCAGGCATGGACGTTAGCCCTGTCTCTTTGAATTTGTCATGGTTTCTGCCGCTCTTCCTGCCGCAATATAGAGTCTCCTTTAGAAGCTCCATAGTAGGAATATTCACCACGAACTCCGCTGTTTCCTCAATAAGATCGCAAGAATATCTCCTAGGCGCAATGCTTATGGCCACTAATGGTGGTTGAATGGATGTAGGCATGGCCCAAGCCAGAGTTATGATGTTCGGGTCTCCGCCGCTGTCAATGCACGAGACAAGTACAGTATGCATTGGATGAAGCAGCTTATAACTGGAAGAGACGCTCAAATCCACTGACTCTTTATCCAATATAGTATTTCACCTTACCGCTTGATATGAAAATCAGCCAGTCTACTTCTTGCCTTCTCTCTTTTCTTCTGATGCTCTGCCAGGAATTTGTTCACCTTTTCTGTCAGCTCGTCCTTACAGTGGCCACATAGAGTTTCGCCCGCCTTACATGATCTTTCGCGTTCAACCAGTTCCTCATCGTTCTGCTCAAACAAGTAGAGCAAGTATTGGAAGATTGTGCAGATGTTCGGGTCTCCACCTAGCTTCTCTTGTTCATTAACTGTCGCTTTTCCACCTGTATACGCGTTCCAAATCTTCTTCTTCACAGCATCGGGCGAATCTGTGGTATAGATAGATGTTTCAGGCTCCGAAGCACTCATCTTTCCTCCAGTGCCAAGACCCGGTAGGAATCTGCAATGGATCTGAGCTGGCTTATAGTAGCCAAGTTTCGGAGCCACATCTCGGGTAATTCTCCAATACGGATCTTGATCTATAGCAGCAGGAATCAATGCTGGAACGTTTTCTCCAGTGAGTTTTTCATGTATGAAGCAGGGTACTGCTTGGATAGCGGGCCAGAAAATCCATCCGATATTCGTGCTGTCCCGAAATCCAAACGTAGCCTTGGCTGTCGAATAGGTCGTACGTTTCGCAACTTTCAAAGCGATATCGTACAGCAAGTCTATGTCATCAACATCAAAAATCATGAAAGTGTCTTCTGGCTCAAAGCCTNNAGTCTAAAGCATTTTCGTACCCGAAATTCTTGGTTTCCTCTAGTCTTAACTTGTCCTCAACTACGAATTTTTCGTCATCAGTCATCTGAAAATATAGCCTAGTATCGAACTTATCCTGCAGATATTTAGTGAAGATCCAAGGAACAAGATGGCCTATATGAACCGGACCTGAAGGCCCTCTTCCAGTGTACAACACAAACTTAGTTCCCTTATCAAGCAGATCAAGAATTATGTCTAAGTCACGGTGTGAAAAGAAGAGTCTCCTTCTCAGTTGAAGATGAAGCTCACCCGTATGTTTAGCTATCCGTTCCAACAGGCTCTCAGTAATGGGTTCTGTGCCAAACTCACGTATCAAACGGGCGTAGTCGATTTCACCTCTAACCTCCCAAGGAGTTACGATCATCTCATCCTTCTCTTCGTCAACCAAAGGCGCCTCATCCGCTAATTTTAGCTTTTATAATCCATCGGAAATGTATTAAAGGTTATGCGAAGCGAAAGTGATACATCTCAGTCATGCCGCACTGAAATAAGCTATAAATATAACTGGAACATTTCTGGTTCTGGCTGGTGAAGTGATGCCCCGCCAATTTACCTAGAAACGCAAACAGGTTCAACAGAAAGACCAGCTACATACATGCATACTTTTAAAACTGAATTAACAACTACGTTGTCGAATTCAGCCCTTTTCATTCGAGAGGGGAAGAACATTGGTTGAACTACGAGAGAACGAGTGCGAAACATTTCTTGCTACAGAAAAGCTTGGCGGAAAGGCCTCTATTGAACAGTTGATGGTGGAAAGCCGATTACCTCATGCAACAGTGATGCGTTCAGCCCTCACACTGCAAAAGAAAAAACTGGTAAGAATTCAAGAACAGAGACAGACTCTAATAGGACTCAACAAAGAAGGACGACTCCACGCCCAGAAAGGGCTTCCAGAAAGAAGATTGGTCAATGCTTTGACAAAACTCGGAGGCAGAGCCCCTATCGAGAAGGCCGTCAAGAAGGCCAGACTTGGGCAGCAGTTCATCCCTATAGCTTTAGGATGGATCCAAGAGAAAAAATGGGCAGTCTTGGACACAAAGAGTAAAGAATTTGAGTTGTTGGGCAAGCCGCAGCAGGGGGACGATGAACAGCTGCTCAAACTTGCAGGTGAAAAAGAACGAGTGATAGTCGAAGATTTGAGTCCAGAGCTTCAAGAAGCCGTTGAAACTTTGAAGAGACGAAAACTCTTGGAAGTAGAAGAGAAAGTCAAAAGAGTCATCGAGATAACAAGGTTAGGTTGGGCCGCAATAGAGAAAGGAGTCAGACTGGTTGAAGACGTAACCCAGCTCACACCAGAACTGATAGTGAGCGGAAAATGGCGAAAAACAAGACTTCAAAGATACAATATTAAAGCACCGTCAGCCAAGATCTGGCCAGGCAAGAAGCACCCTTATTTGCAGTTTCTCGACGAGGTGAAGAGAAAACTGGTTGCTCTGGGGTTCAAGGAGATGCCAAGTAGCCTCGTAGAATTCGCGTTCTTCAACTTCGACGCCCTCTACACTCCCCAAGACCATCCTGCAAGAGAAATCTTCGGAATCTACTTTGTCAAACAACCAAGATATGGCAGCCTGGAGGAGTATAAGCCCGTAATTAAGAAGGTAGAACAGACTCATGAAAACGGTTGGAAGACAGGATCTACCGGATGGAGGTACAAATATTCTATCAGAGAAGCTAGGCGGCTGATTCTCTCAGGACATGGAACATGCTCAAGTGTCAGAACTCTTCTAAGCAAGGATCTCGAGATTCCAGGAAAGTACTTCTCGATAGCTCGATGCTTCCGCCCTGATGTTCTAGACAAAACACACCTCACAGAGTTCAACCAAGTTGAGGGCATAGTAGTGGACAAAGATCTGAACCTTCGAGACCTTTTAGGAGTCTTGGAAAAGTTCGCCACAGAGATTGCTGGTGCAGATGAGATTAAATTCAGACCAGACTACTTCCCCTTCACTGAGCCAAGCGTCGAACTCACTGCCTACAAGAAAGGCTACGGATGGATCGAGTTCGGCGGATCAGGAATCTTCAGACCCGAAGTGACCAAGCCTCTAGGCATAAACATGCCTGTGATCGCCTGGGGTCTAGGGATAGACAGACTCTTCATGATGAAAGCAGAGATCGATGACATCCGATACATATTCAGCCAAGACCTAGACTGGGTAAGAAGCAAGGAGATTATCTAGATGCCAACCATAGAAGTTGACTACAAGGATTTCGAAAGACTACTAGGAACAAAACTCCACAGGAATCTAGAGAAACTCAATGACATACTAGCCTTTGTTAAAGGGGAAGTCAAACTCTTCGAAGAAGAAAAGGGAATCATCAGCTTTGAGATAAAAGACACGAACCGCCCTGACATCTGGAACGTTGAAGGCCTAGCCAGAACTGTACGAGGATTCTTAGGTGTTGAAGAAGGCCTGAGAGAATATTGTTTGCGAGAATCCCTAGGAGAAGTTCACGTTGATCCGAGACTAAAAGGGATTAGACCATATATAGGCTGCTCAATTGTTAAGAACCTTGAATTGACAGATGTCACAATCCGTGGATTCATGCACCTGCAGGATAAACTCGACCAATCATATGGGAGAAACAGACAGAGAACATCAATAGGACTGTACGACTTCAGTCTCATAACACTCCCCCTTCACTATACAGTTTCAACACCAACTCAGACCAGCTTCACACCCTTAGGCTCCCCGAAGAAAATCACTCTAAAGAAGATCCTTGAACAGCATCCAAAAGGCATAGAATATGGACACTTAGTAAGAAAACATTCGGTATATCCAATACTACTTGACTCAGAGAAGAAAGTGCTCTCTTTTCCCCCAATCATAAATTCAAATGACCTCGGCAGGATCACTGAACAAACCAAACATGTTCTAATCGAGGTAACAGGAACACAACATGAAACTGTTCTTAAAACACTCACAATAGTCACTTTATCACTCATCGACAGAGGAGGAGAAGCGCATCCCACCACGATCCTGTACCCACATGATAATCTAAAGGTTGTCACACCTAAACTGGAAACATCATACATGAATCTCAGGGTAGACCATGTGAACAAAATGCTGGGTTTACGATTGACGGCTGAAAAGATTGAGCAATTGCTGAATAAGGCAGGATTCAACATCAAAAAACTCGGAAAGGATAGCTTAAACGTTCAGATACCGTCTTATAGAATCGATGTCATGCATCCAGTAGATCTAGTGGAAGACATAGCCATATCTTATGGATACAACAACATCAAGCCGTTATGGCGGAGACTGCCAACCACAGGAAGCATAAGACCCAGCCAAGAGGTCTTTGACGTCGCCAGAGAGTTGATGGTAGGTTTAGGGTATCAAGAAGTTCTAACGTATACACTTTCGAACCCAGAGAACCTCTTCAGAAGAATGAACCTTAATAGGGAAAAGACTGTTGAAATCGCAAACCCGAAAGTTCAGACCATGACTTGCCTCAGGAACTGGCTTCTGCCTAGCCTGATGGAAATTCTAAGCAACAACCTACATGTAGAGTACCCACAAAAAATCTTTGAACTGGCCACGGTAACACTTCCAGACAAGAAGGCAAAAACCAAGACCAATGACGAGGAAAGACTTGCCGCAGTCGTCTCTCACGCAAACGCTAGTTTCAGCGAGTCAAAATCATCACTGGAAGCACTCTTCACAAATCTCGGTCTGGAATGGAAGTTGGAGGAGACAAAACATCCAAGCTTCATTGAAGGTCGAGTTGGCACGGTCATAATCGGCGAAAAAGAGATTGGCCTCATAGGAGAGATCCACCCAAAAGTCTTGGAATCTTGGAAACTTGAGAACCCTGTATCATCCTTCGAATTTAACGTAAATTCAATCGTTAAGACGAAGCAAACCTGAAGAGTCGAGAGGAACACTTAATTCGTTCAGTACGCCAATTCTTTCGCGGGCAATGGTGCCCCGAGCTTCCCAATCCCGCCGGAACCTTTACAAAGGAGCCATGAAGACGGACCCAACAGAAGAGATAAGCATGAACTTGCTCTTGTGATGGCGGGTTTACCCAACATGGAACACGGCGGGCGCGGGCGAAAATCCCACACCAGAGAGAGCTTAGCACAGGGGAGCGTAACGCTCCACAATGAAGTTAAGGGATAGGTTATGTGGGAGACAAACGCCCGCGAAACAACTTTTATGTCTCACCTATCCATAGACCCTTAGAAGTCGTAGATGTTGGCGGGAAGAGCTTGGACGTAGAAACCAAAGTTGAGTTGATTTGCAGACCTCCGACTGAAGAGGTTCTGACCATGGAGGACTTAAGGACTCTTCTGGAAACTGAAGAGCATCCCATAGCTTACAATGGCTGGGAACCATCAGGTCTTGTCCACCTGGGAACAGGTGTCATCTGCGCCTATAAGATGAAAGACTTTGTTGAAGCGGGCATGAAGTATAAGGCGTATCTGTCCACATGGCATGCTTGGCTCAACAATAAACTTGGGGGCGACCTTGAACTTATTAGAAAGGCAGCTGACCTTTTTCGACATTCATGGATAGCCTTAGGCGTACCCGAAGGCAAGGTTGAGTTCATCTATTCAGACGAGCTTTACAATGATCTGCATTATTGGCAGAAGACGATAAGAATCGCGAAAAACTTGACCATAGCTAGAACGAGAAGAACCTTAGATATCGCCGGCAGAAAGGAGACGGAGGCAAATTATGTCTCCGACTTCCTCTACACGCCTATGCAGGTCGCAGATATCTTCCATATGGAAGTAAAGATATGCCAACTAGGCATAGATCAACGGAATGCTAACGTAGTAGCCAGAGAACTAGGTCGCAGACTTGGATTCTGGAAACCAACATGTGTTCACCACCATCTGTTGCAGGGGCTCGAAAAGCCGGAGATGTGGCCTGTTCCGGAAGGAAAAGAAAGAGAAGCCTTGTCAACAGCTAAGATGTCGAAAAGCCAACCTGAGACATGCGTGTTCATCTATGACTCTCCTCAACAGATAATGGAAAAGATTAAGAGGGCTTTCTGTCCGGAGAGAAAGGTGAAGTTCAATCCGATATTGGATATCTGCAGATACTTGATCTTCAGAGAAATGAAGACTTTCGAAGTAGAACGCCCAGCAAAATTCGGCGGCCGGCTGGAGTATCAGAGTTATCAAGAACTTGAAACGATGTACAAGCAAGGTGAGTTACATCCTAAAGACCTCAAGAACGCATTGGCCAAGGAGCTTGCGGCCATTCTCAAACCTGTGAGAAAATATTTTGAGGACAAGCGAGAGGCAAAGGAATGCTTAAACATGGTTAGGAACGCCAAGATAACAAGGTAAGAGAGTTGTCAACGAGACTGGAAGAAAAGGAAGAAAAGATTCTGAAAATCTTTGAGAAGTTGGCTGAGGAATCCTCAAAGGGCATCCCTATAATTGTTGAAGGAGAGAAGGATACCAGAGCACTGAGAATTCTAGAGATAAAGGGTGAGATTATAGAAGCGAAGACTGCGGGAAAGTCAATTCTGAACGTCCTCTCAGAGGTGCAGAGAAGCACGCAGACAGAAGTGATTCTCTTACTAGATTTTGACAGACGTGGAAAACAGTTGAGCAAACGTCTCAGACGGCATCTCGACGCCATGCGTATCAGATCAAACGTTTTCTTTTGGGAGAGACTGCAAGCAATCGTAGGTCGCGAATTGAAGGATATCGAAGGATTGGCAAGCTACATGGAAACCTTAAAGAGCAAGATTGGT
>JABAOC010000754.1_pt2 | contig 17346 bp, 12 predicted proteins | sample 7062161 | NCBI WGS metagenome assembly JABAOC01 (sample SAMN14538625, study PRJNA623070) | marine sediment metagenome | biome: marine biome [ENVO:00000428]; feature: marine pelagic biome [ENVO:01000023]; material: deep marine sediment [ENVO:00002113] | place: India: Gulf of Khambhat ... | reverse complement strand
GACCTTCAGCTTCTATTGGAAGGTCTCCTCCGAGCCCGGGTATAACTTCCTGGAGTTGGAACAGATCAGCTACACTTACGACCCAGATGCGCGAGCGTAAATATGCCACGAGAGAACATTGGAGTGGGTATTATGAACAGATGTACTTTGTCCGGTCTTGAGCTGTAGGGATGTTGTGAGATGGCAACGTCGGATTTTGATGAGTATTTCGCCCTGCATGCGAAGGGAAGGTTCCGCGAGGCTTACGCGGTTCTGCGCGAAATCATAAAAAGCAAGCCGCGATGGTCGCGATGCGGAGACTTGTACGTGTGGTGTGCTGACTTGGAGTTAACAGTGAACGATGATGTGCGTGAGGCTCAACTACTGTTGGAGAAGGCCCATGCGCTCGGTTGTCGCCATCCGGCACCATACCATCATGTACGCGGATTCGTCCGATGGAGAATGGGTGACTATGATGAGGGAATACGCGACCTTGAGAAGAGTGTTGAGTTGGAACCGAGTGTCTGGAGCCTTACAGCGCTTGGCAAACTGCTTGCAGTTCAGGGGGACGAACGCGCGACAAGTGTCTGGCAGCGCGTGTTGGAACAAGATCCGAAGAATTGTCTGGCGTATGCCTGCTTGGGAATGCTGGCGGCCCAATCCGGTGATCAGGACAGAGCGATACTTATGGTCACCAAAGCTGAGAAACTGGCTGCATCAGCGTCGGATCACAACGCAATCGGGCGACTATATCAGGAACTAGGGCAATTCCAGTCCGCCGTTGACTCATTTCTCAAGGCAGCCAAGGTCGGCGATCCGGCAAAGGCTCCGTTATATGCAGCTATTGCCGCGTGCTACTTTTCGATGGGTGATGTTCAGAACGGCCAAGAGTATCTCGACCGGGCCAGGAGGCATGATCCAGATCACGAGTATGTCAGGTACGTCCACGAGGTGAGCAGAGATGTACTTGATGACGACAACGAGGGAGAGAAGAACGGGGCAGGCGGTGAATCCTGACATGGCGGCTTCCCCCGCTGCCATCCTCATTTCGCCGGTCTTTTGTCTTGCCGCCTGCTCCTGGGGCGGTGAGCCGCGCCTGCCGCCGTCGCTGCCCATCATGACATTGGCCCGACGCGAAACGTGCCGGCTCGTGCTGCGCAGCGAAGCATTGTTTCGTCGAGCAGCCGGGCCGGAGACAATATCCGCAGAATCGCGGATCTTACGCTGCGACCGGACCGCTTGTCACTGTCGTGAAAGCCCGTACGACAGGAGGCGGTCACAGATCGCGCGTAGGGAGAAGGGGTTTGGGCTTGCTTCTTGGGAGGATGGGGCCCATAGTAATGGTGCTGCCGAGCGGCAGCGCAGTTGGAGAGAGCGATCGGCAGGCTTTTGATTGAGGAGCTTGGGCTATGGCGAATCGGATTTCTTCCCGGCGTGAGTTTCTCAGAGATACGATGTGGGCGAGCGGCTTCGCGGCGGCCATGCCCGGCGTGATGGGGGCGGTCGCAAAGGTAGAAGGTGGGACGGCGCGAGCCGCCGGGTCGGGCGGCAAGCTGCACGTGGCGTGCAATCAGTATCCGTGGGGCGTGTTCTACCAGCGCGAGGGCAAGGATTTCAGCGTGTCGCTCGACGCCGGGCTGGGCGAGGTGGCGGCCAGCGGGATCGACGGGTTCGAGCCGGGGGTAGGGGGGCTCCAGCAGATTGAGCAGATGGCACCGTTGCTGAAGAAACATGGGCTGGAAATGCGGTCGCTGTACGTCAACAGCACGCTGCACGAGGCCGGGCAGGCGGATAAGAGCATTGAGGAGGTCGTGGCCGCCGCGGCCCAGGCCAAGGCCGTCGGGACGCGCATCATCGTGACGAATCCGAGCCCGATTCAGTGGGGCGGCGCACAGAACAAGACCGACGAGCAGCTCCAGACCCAGGCCGCGGCCCTCGATAAACTTGGCGCCAGGCTCCGGGAGACGGGCCTGACCCTGGCCTATCACAATCATGATATCGAGCTGCGCAACGCGGCCCGCGAGTTTCATCACATGATGGTCGGCACCGACCCGCGGAACGTCACTCTATGTCTTGACGCGCACTGGGTTTATCGCGGGGCGGGCAATTCCCAGGTAGCCCTGTTCGACGTCGTGAAGCTCTACGGCCCCAGAATCACCGAGCTGCACCTGCGCCAGTCGCAAAACGGCGTCTGGACCGAGGTTTTTGGGCCGGGCGACATCGATTACCCGCGATTGGCTGAGCACCTGCTCAAAATCGGCGTCAAGCCGCTTTTGGTGCTGGAGCAGGCGGTCGAGGTCGGCTCGCCCAATACCATGAAGGCGGTCGAGGCCTTCCAGAAGAGCACGCGGTACACCCGGCAGGTTTTTGCCGAATTTTCCGGTTGACTTGCACATAGCGTCCGGAAATGCTATACTATGCAACCTGAAGGGACTTGCCGACTGTGCCGCAGGGAAGCTTACTGGTCGAGGTCTTTTGAGGAGAAGGGTTTACCGGAAACTCAGGGATGGTCGATGCGGCGTGTTGCGCGCGGCGTGGGCGCCATGTGCCTCGAGCATTCCCGGCCGGAACGGGTGATGAAAAGGGGTGGATTATGAGGATGAGCGGACGGGGGGTAATATGGTGGGCAACGGCGACGGTTGTGTTCCTAGTCTCGACGGCGGGGGCCCAGAACGATATTGAAGACCCCAACTCCTTTCCCGGGGTCTGGTACAGAATCGCGTTGGACCCCAACGGCAACTACCTGTACGGCGACGGGGACGGGTATGCCGCCGGCACGTGGTACCACTATCCCGAGACGGGCCGTTGGCGACAGTGGTTCTACAACGGGCCGTATGACCCCAACCGGATGGGCGATCTCAATTATCAGGTCTACATCCAGGCTGTGGACCCCAACAAGCCGACCTACGCGGAGGTCCGCTTCAACTGGTCCACCCCCGTATGGTCGGCGCTCGGCAAAAGACGCCCGCCGCTGCCGCACGACGTCCCGACGGCGGATCTGGACTCTCAACATACGGGAAGCAAGCACCTCTTTACAGTGGACAACTGGCGGATCGGGACCGTCGAGCCCATCGCTCATCACGTCGTTCGTGATTACAATCCGGAATGGATCTCCATCGACATTCACGCCCGCAACGCCTGCGTCTATCGGGGGGCCTTTCACTCGAGTGTGCCCAAGGATGCGAGCATGGGCGCCTGTTACGACAGCAGCACGGGCGACTGCTACACGTCCTACCGGCAGCAATGCCTGCCGCCATATCTGTGGCTTGGTGCGGGTACCTCCTGCCCCGATGTCAGTATGCCCAAGGTTTTCCCCGTGCCCGTGTATCGCTTCTGGTCTCCGGTGCGCGGCGCGCATTTCTTCACGGTCCGCGAGCGCGAGAAGGAGGATCTGCTTCGTGAAGCCGCGGACCTCTGGATCTCCGAAGGCGTGGGCTACTACGCCTTGATCGACGGCGCCGACCCGAACAGTGCCGCGGTTCATCGGTTCTGGTCCGACTCGCTCGGGGTGTACTTCTATACCATAAGCGAGGCGGAGAAGGACGGACTGATTGAGAACATGGCCCATGCCTGGACGTATGACGGCGTCGCATTCTACGCCTATCCTGAGGGTCGCGGGCCGGCCGATACCCGGCCGGTTTACCGATTCTGGTCGGCCACTGCCGGGTGCCATTTCTTCACGATCAGTGAAGCTGAGAAGGATGGGGTGATTGAGAGGTATCCGGAGGTTTGGACCTTCGAGGGCATAGCCTGGTACGCTTACGCGCCGTAAGGACAGCCGCCCAGCGGTTTGGGGACTCGACACGGCATGCCGCGAAGAACCTTTGGGAGGCAGCCGTACTATCCCTGCCGCCAGAGAGGTCCGGGGTCAGGGTTCCGGCGGCGTGAGCCCTTCCTGGATTGCGTATTTCGTCAGCAGGGCCACGTTGTCGATGTCCAGCTTGTTCATGATGCGCAAGCGGTGCGCCTCCACCGTCTTGGGACTGATGAACAGCCGCATCGCAATCTGCTTGGTGCTGTTGCCCTCGGCCATGAGCTGCAGGACCTCGCGCTCGCGCTGCGTCAGAACGGAAAACGCGCTCTCCTTGTCTTCCTGCGGCTTGCGGGCATAGTTCTCGACCACGATCCGGCTGATGGACGGACTGATGTACGTCTGGCCCTCGGAGATCAGCCGGATGGTCTGGACCAGCTCCTCGAACTCGCAGTCCTTGAGCAGATAGCCCGAAGCCCCGGCCCGGAACATTTCCCGCACGAACCGCTTCGCCGAGTGCATCGATAGCGCGACCACGCGCGTGGCGGGGGATTCGCGGATGATCTCGCGCGTCGCCTCGATCCCGTTCAGGTAGGGCATGCTCACGTCCATCAGGACGACGTTGGGTGACAGCTTCCGGGTCAGCTCCACGGCGCCGCGCCCGTCGCTGGCCTGACCGACCACCTCCATGTCTTCCTGTTGTTGAATGGATCGGCTCAGCCCGTGCCGCACGATGGTGTGGTCGTCCACGATCAGTATCTTGATGCTCATGATTTCTTACTCCTCGATCTTCCCTGACTGGTGGGATGTAAGGGGGCCGTCAACGTCACCTTCGTTCCCTGGCCGGACTCGGACTGGACGGCGAACGTGCCGCCGATGTGGGTCAGCCGCTCGCGGATGCTGAGCAGTCCGAAGCCCTCCCTCTGTTCGATCGTCTCGCCGATCCGTGCCACGTCGAAGCCCTTGCCGTTGTCCTCGACCACCATCCGGATGCTGTTGTCGACGCGGTCGATGCGAACGAATACGTCCGACGCCTCGGCGTGCTTCGCCGCGTTCGTCAGCAGCTCCCGCGCCGCCCGATAGAGCAGCGTCTTGACCTGCTCGGTGAGCGGCTTGCCCTCCTCCGTCGTCTCGAAGTGGCAGCGAAGGCCCTCCCGCTCCGTGAATTGCTCCGTCAGCTCCTCGACCGCCGCCTCCAGGCCGAACGTGTGCAGCGTCGTCGGGCTTAGCTCGAACGTCAGGCTGCGCGTCTGGCGGATCGCGTCGTCGATCTGCTTCTTGACGTACTCGATCGCGTCCTTCACGCTCGGGGGCGTATTCCGCTGCACGACGCCCAGCTCGCGCTTCGAGAAGGCCAGCGACTGCCCGATGGAGTCGTGCAGAACGACCGCCAGCCGGTGCCGCTCGCGCTCCTCGGTGAGCAACAGCTCCTCCGTCAGCGCGGCCAACTGCTGCTGGTGCTCCTGGATCTTCCGATCCTGCTCCTTGCGCAGCGTGGTATCCATGATCGCCAGCAGGATCTGCTCGGTCTCCTGCGTCTCGCGGTAGATGCGCCGGCCGTTGAGCAGCGTCGTGCGGTGCCCGATCCGCTCGAAATCGTGCTCGACCTCGAAGTCTTCGAAGCTGCTGTCGTGCGGCAGGATGTCTTCCAGCAGCGTGCGCAGCGCCGGAATATCCCACTGGTGGTTGCCGATTTCGTAGATGTAACGGCCCTCGGTTTCCTCCGGTGCAACCTGGAACGTCCGGTAGAACGTCTGGTTCGCCGAGACCACCTTCAGGTCGCGATCGAGCACGAGCAGCGACTCCTGCACCGTGTTGGTGATGCTCTCGGCGAACCGCCGCGCCTCGAGCGTCTCCAGCTCGGCGCGCTTCTGCTGGGAAATGTCGCGGTCGATCACGAGGATGCCGGTGGGCCGGCCCTCGTCGTCGCGCTGCAGGGCCCAGCGGCTCGAGACAATGATGGTTCTGCCCGAGCGCGTGGTGTGCGTCAGCTCGCCGTTCCAGCGGCCCTGGCTCAGGAGCTTGGCGGTGATCTCGATCAGGTTCAACGGGAATCTCGTTTTGAGCAGCTCGTGACCGATCTTGCCGACCACCTCGTCTCTCGTCCAGCCGTAGGTCTGCTCGGCCCCGCGGTTCCAGAACACGATCCGGCCCTCCATATCGTTGACCACGATGCTGTCGTGGGCCAGGTCGAGCAGCTCGGCCTGCTGCTGCAACTGTTGCGCGCTGCGGCGGAGCCGGTCCTCGACCTGCTTGCGCTGTGTGATGTCGCGCAGGACGACCTGGTTGGCAGGCCGGTTCTCGAAGGCGACGGGACTGGCCGCCAGCTCGACGTCGACCGTTCCGCCGTCCAGCCGAACGATCCTTTCTTCCATCATCGACAGCGGCTGCCGCTTGCGCCGCAGAAGCTTGAACTGTCGCTCGACCAGCTTGCGATGGTCCGGGTGGACGAAATCGAAAATGGGCCGACCGATGATATCGCCGGCCGTCTTCGCGCCCAGCAGCTTGACCGCCGTGGAATTGACGAATTGCAGGATGCCGTCCAACTCCACGCCGATGGCGTCGGGCGACAACTCGACCAGCATCCGGTAGCGCTCCTCGCTCTCGCGCAGGCGGTTCTCGAAGCGCTTGCGCTCGCGGATGTCGATGCCGATGCCGAGGTACGAGCCGTTGGTGAGCCGCACGTGCGCCCAGGAGCTGACGACCTGACCGCCGTCTTTGTGCCGCAAGAGAAAATCGCGCCAGCCCGGCTCGCCCGAGAGCAGAAGGGCCAGCGCCTCCCGGCGGTACCGCTCGTCGGGAAAGCACAACTCCAGCGCATTACGCGCGGTGAAGTCTTCCGACGAGTAACCGAGGGCGCGCGTGAACTCGTCGTTGGTCATGCCTATGTTACCCTCGGCATCGTAAAAGCACAGCATCACGGGGATATTGTTGACGATCGTCTGCAGGATGTCGTTCTGGCGCATCAACAGGTTCTGGGCTTCGATCTTCTCGGCCACTTCCTCCTGGAGCGTCAGGACGGTGCTGTCGAGCTCGGCAGTGCGCTCCTGAACGCGTTGCTCCAGGCTGTCGCGGGCCTCGCGTACAATCTGCTCCGCCCGCCGCAGCTCGGTGATATCGTGGAAAACGCCGACCGCACCCATGACTTTGCCCTGGCCGTCGCGCAAGGCGTTGGTGTTCAGCAGGACATGGCGCGTTTCCCCATCAGACCGCTGGATGAGGACTTCGACCCCGGTCAGGGCCACGCCGTCCAGGGCCGAGCGGACCAGGGGCATGTCGCGCGGTTCATACGGCGTGCCGTCCGGGTAGCACATGCCAAGCTGGCGACGGGATTCGATCTCTTCGCCGATAGGAATCTGGCCGTAGAGATCCTTTACGATGGGATTCGCATACGTGATCCGCGCCTGTTCGTCCGCCACCACGATGCCGCTCAGCGCCGTGTCGAGGATGGTCGCGAGCTTCGTTCGCTCGCTCTCCAACTGATCGAGCAGCTCGAGCTTCTCGGTCAGGTCTATCGTCGAGCCAACCATTCGTACGGCGTTGCCCCGCTCGTCGCGCACCACGTGCCCGCGGTCCATGACCCAGGCATACGACCCGTCCTTGCGCCGAAAACGGTAGCGCGCCGACCAGGTGTCATCCTGACCGGCGGCCATTTCGGCCAGCGAGGCGCCGACCATTTGCGCGTCGTCCGGGTGGACACGCTGGCGCCACCACTGGTTGGGACCCACCACTTCGTCCGGGTGGTAGCCGAATGCCTCGGCAAAAGCCGCGTTGTGCCAGCAGGTGTCGGCGGTGATGTCCCAATCCCAGAGGCCATCGTGGGTCGCCCGCGCGACCATGTCAAATCTCTGCAGCGCCTCCATCCGCTCCTGCTCGGCCTTATGCCGTTGCGTAATGTCCCGGCTGACGTTCAGCAAGCCGACCGGGTTGCCCTGTTCGTCCTTCAGTACGCTGATACTGCTCTGAGCGATCATCTGTGCGCCGCTGCGCTTGATGTGGATGTTCGTACCGTGCCATTCGCCGGTTTGCTCCAGGGCTTCGTGGGCGGCCCGCTCCTCCTCCGGCGTCGGCCATCGATACTGGTACAGGTCGGTCAGGTGGGCGCCGAAGGCCTCCTCCTGCGGGACGCCGTAGATTCGCGCAGCCGCCTCGTTCCAGTACGTGACCCGCTCCTCATTGTCGGTGGCAATGACGGCATCGCCGACGTCGGCGAGAATCTGGGCCTGGAAGGCGATTTGCTCCTGGACGATCCGCTGCTCCGTGACGTCGCGGGCGAAGACGAAGAGCCGATCACCGTCGAGTTTTTGCATCGTGACGTCGCAGTCGAGCCGGCTGCCGTCCTTGCGCCGATGCCGCATGTAGAATTTGTCCGAGCCGTCCCGCAGCGCTTCTTGCAGGTGAAGCATGACCTCCGGCTGCTCGTGTGGTGCCCAGACATCGAGGACGGTCAGTTGGAGCAGTTCCTCGCAAATGCGGCCCAGCATCCGACAGTACGTGTCGTTGACTTCGAGGTAGTGGCCCTCGGCGTCGATGATGCAGAATCCGTCCTGCAGGCTGCGAATGACGTTGGTATATCGTTCCTCGGCCCGGACGCGGCCGGTGATGTCGCGGACGGTGACGAGCACGGTCTCGACCGCGTCGTCCTCGCCGAACTCCGGCACCGCCGTGGCGGTGTAGTGTCGTACGCCCTCGGGCGAGCTGCAGTCGAAGTCGGTCTGGTTGGCCTTTTGTGTGCGAAAGACCTTGCGGATGGCCTCGGTCCAGAGCGTGCACATCTCCTCGGACACGCCCAGTTCCTCGAAGGTCCGGCCGACGAATTCGGCCGGTGGAATGCCGAGGGCGCGCTCGATGGGCTGGTTGACGTACAGGATGCGCATATCGCGGCCGATGCGCGTGATGACATCGGGGGCGTTTTCCGCCAGGGTGCGGAACCGCCGCTCCGATTCCCTCAAACGCTGTTCGGCGCGGGCCAGGGCCGTGATGTTCGTCATGACCGTGTGGCACTGGACCACCTGGCCGCCCCCGTTGCGCACGGGCCGGCTGCGAAGCTGCACCACCAGGGGCGACTGCTCGTCCCTGGGAAGCAATTCGAGGTTGGTCTGCTGTTCCTTGCCGGTCTTGAACACGGCGCCGTAGTGGAAGCGCCACGCGTCCCGGCTGGCCGGCGTCAGAAAAAGGCCCAGCGGCTTGCCGACCAGCAGGCCCCGTTCGTTGCCCAGCATGGAGGCCGCCGTCAAGTTCATCTCGAGAACCAGGCCGGCGGCATCGACCACGAGATACCCGACCGGGGCATAATCGAACAGGTCCGCATACTTCGTTCGGGATTCCTCCAGCTCGTCTTGGGCCTGGCGAAGCTGCTCGTTTTGCATCTCTAGCTCGATCTGATGGCAGCGCAGCTCGTGTACGGTCGCGGCGACGTCCTCCTCGGACATCTGTTCGAGCGGGAGCGTCTCTGTTTGCAGCTTGCGTTCCGCGTGTTGCCGCAACTCCTCTAATTCGTCGTGTGATTTCTTGCTCTTGTTCATAATGCTGTCCGGGTCGAGGTTCGAAAGACCCACACGGCGGGAAATCCGAATATCGAAGTCCGAAACAAATTCAAAGCACGAATTCTGAACAACCGAAACGCTGTCGCTCGACCGGCGGAGCTATTCTTGAATCTGCGATCTTGGCCGTTCGTGCTTGTTTCGAACTTCCAGATTCGTGCTTCGAATTCAGGGCACGAACCCCCCGGCGTTCCTATTCGCTCTGTTCGTCGTTCTCCTTTCCCTGGTCCTGGCGGTTCTGCTGGCCGTTGGTGATGTCCTTGATGGCCAGGAGGATTCGGCCGGTGGCTTCGCCGCCGAGCGTGGTCTGGCAGGCGTTGAGCAGCATGGTCCGCACGCCGAGCCTTGGGAAATCCTGCGTGACGCGAAAGTCCTCGAACCGGCTGTTCCCCGGCACGGTCTGCTCGAGCAGATCGCGCAGCTCGGGGATGCTCCACTGGTTGTTGCCAAGCTGATAGATCTTGACGCCGACCGTCTCCTCCGGGTGGACGCCGAAGTGCCGGTAGAAGGCCGCGTTGGCGTCCATCACCCGCAAATCCCCGTCGAGCACGAGCAGCGGCTCACGCACGGTCTCGACGATCGCCTGGGCGAAATCGCGTGCCTCTTCGATAGCCTGCGCCGCCTTTTTGCGCTCGCTCACGTCGAAGAACGTTGCGACGGTGCCCTCGACCAAGTTCTCGGCCGTGCGATAGGGCGTGATCTTCATCTGGTACCAGGTCCCATCCTCCGTCTGGACCTCCTTCTCAATCCGCGTGAGTTTCTCGATGACGGTCTGGATGTCGTCGAGGAGCCGGTTGTAGGCCAGGGTCGAGGTGATATCGCTGATGGGCCGGCCGATGTCCTGGGGAATCAGTCGGAACAGCGCGCGGGCCGCCGGTGTGAACCGCCGGACGCGCGCCTCCTCGTCCAGAAACAGCGTCGCCACCTCGGTCGAGGCCAACAGATTGTTAAGGTCGTCATGGGCCTTGGACAGCTCGTCGATCTTCTGCTGGTGCTCGGCGTTGACCGTCCGCAGCTCTTCGTTCGTCGATTGCAACTCTTCCCGGCTGGTGTCCAGCTCCTCGTTGCTCGTTTCCAGCTCCTCGATCGTCGTCTGGAGGTATTCCTTGGTCGATTGCAGCTCCTGGTCAAGCTCGCGGATGCGTGCGTCCTTCTCCTGTTTGGGAGTATCCAGTGGTGTGGGACCGCCGTCATCGAATTTCTTACCTTTGGGTCTGCTCTTGAACACGACGAGCATGAGGTTGTCGCCCACGCCCGGCGCCGTGACGGGCCGGACGACGATATCCGTATCGAAATAGTGATCGCTGGAGCGGATCTGGACGTCCTTTTCGACGACGATATGTCTCTCGTGGAAGGCGCGCTTCAGGAGCGTGTTGAGCTTGTAATGGATCTCCGGACGGGCCATCTGGATGAGGTTGAACGTGGGTTGGCCGCTCGGCTGCACGAGGTACTTGCTCGTATCGCCGTTGAAATAGACGACCTCGTAGTCCTGATTGACCAGTACGCACGGCAGCGAATAGTCGCGCAGGATCACGCGTTCCGCGATCTTGCCCACGTCCTGGACCGCTTTCTTCACCTGCGGTTCCTCGCCCACTTCGAGGCGCCGGGCCCGGAAGCCCTGGCCGGCCTCGGGCTCGTAGCCGGTCGCGACGGGCTTGCGCCGGAAGATCTTGTGCCGGGCATCGACGGGCGCGAACAGGTCGGAGAAGGTCCCGATGGATTCGCTCTCGCCCAGGAACAGGTATCCCCCCGGATTCAGGGTGTAGTGAAACATCGGGATCAGCTTTTTCTGCAGGGTGCTGTCCATATAGATCAGGACGTTGCGGCAGCAGATGAGGTCGAGCTTGGAGAACGGCGCGTCCTTGATGAGGTCGTGCTTGGCGAAGACCAGCATCTCGCGGATGTTGCTCTTGACCTTGCAGTGGTTGTCTTCCTCCGTGAAGAAGCGCCGCAGGCGTTCTTCGGAAACGTCAGCNNACGTCAGCGGCGATACTGCGGGGATACTGGCCGCGGCGCGCGGTTTCGATGGCCTCGGCGTCGAGGTCCGTGCCGAATATCTGAATGGGGTGGCGTTTCTCGAGCTTGTCCATCTGCTCCCGGACGAGAAGAGCGATGCTGCAGGCCTCTTCGCCGGTGGCGCAGCCGGCGATCCAGATGCGCAAGGGGCTTTCCGGCGGCTTGTCCTCGATTAGCGGGCCGAGGACGTGTTCACCGAGCGCCTCGAAGGCCTCGCGGTCCCGGAAGAAGTTGGTCACCGTAATCAGCATCTCCCGGGCCAGGATGTCCACTTCCCCCGGCTGCTCCTGGAGCAAGCGGATATAATTGTTCAGATCGGGGACTTGGTGAACGGCGAGCCGCCGGGCGATTCGCCGCCGGATCGTGTTGCGCTTGTAATGGGAGAAATCGTGCCCCGTCTCGTTGCGGATGAGCCGGAAGATTTTCTGGAGCTGGTCCTCGAGCTTCTGGCCCGCCTCGGGGGCCTTGCGCTTTTCGAGGAAGGGGTGCCGGATGTACTGGGCCAGTTGCCCGCCCATCTTCTCGACGGGCAGGATAAAATCGACCAAGCCGGTCTCGATGGCGTTGCGCGGCATGGAATCGTACTTGGCCTGCTCCTCGCTCTGGGCCATGACCATGCCGCCGGCGGCCTTGATCTCCTTGAGCCCGAGCCTCCCGTCGGAGCCGGTGCCCGAGAGGATGATGCAGACGGCCCGGTCGGCCCCGTCGCGCGCGAGGCTGCGCAGAAAGGAATCGACTGGCAGATGGACGCCGGCGTGTGACAGGGGCGCCACCATGTAGAGGGTCCCATCTACGATCGAGACGTCCTTGTCGGCCGGGGCCAGATAGATCGTGCCCGGCTCGACCTTCTCTCCGTCTTCGACATCCTTCACCTTGAGTTGCGTGTGCTTCTCGATGAGCGATCTCATCACGCTCGTGTGGTCGCTGGCGCGGTGCTGCACCACGACGAAGGCCATCGACAGCTTGGGCGGCATATGGCCGAACAACCCCTGCAACGCCTCCAACCCGCCGACCGAGGCGCCGACGCCCGTCACCAGGCACGAAGCCCGCGCGCATCCCTCCGGTGCCTCCGCCTCTTCATGTTGCGTTTCCTGCTCGCGCTTCTCCTCGGCCTCGCGCGGAATATGCTCCGCCTTGTGCTGTGCCTGTTCGTGTGTGGCCTGCTCTTTCGGCGGCGCTGCCTCTTCAGGGACCTCCTCCGGCTCGGCCTGTTCGCGTTGTGCCTGCTGCTCTGCGATAGGTTGCTCCTTGTTCTCTTCCGGCTTGCCTCTGGATGGCTTACTCTTGTTCCTTCTTGCCATACCCGAGTCTCCAAGACCAAAGGTCCACTTGTTTTCCTCTGCAGAGTGAACGTCTCGCTATCCTAACCTACGGCAATCTCCTTACACAAGGGGCAAAGTGCGGAATAAGCATTTTCCCTATCCGGAATGAGGATTCTCCTTACCCGCTTGTTCTCCCAGGCCCCGTAAGCTCAAGCCATGGAGAATGTGGCGGCCTCCGTGGGCGGTCGGACGGGCTCGGCCATGAATCTGTACTGGCGAAACCGGTTGCGATTGGGCTTCTGCGCCGGTGTATGCCTGTTGTCCGGGTGGCAGCGGCCAGGCCGAGGGGCTTGCCGATGGTCTTACTATTGTGTCAAAGCCGTCGGCAAGCTGCCGCTTGCCGCTGCCACCCGAGGTGCGTCCGGCAGGAGCAGAAGACCGCCCCGCGGGCATTCGACGCGTTCTTCTGGACGCTGTTGGTCGGCTTTGCCATTGGGATTGTCTTGCGGTATGTCCTGGAGCGGACGCCGGCCTGAGCCGGCGTGCGATGCAAGGAAAAGGAGATAGCGGAATGTCTGTGGCCAAAGTCATCGAAATCAGCTCCGAATCGAAGAAGGGCTTCGAGGATGCGATTCAGCAGGGCATCGCCCGTGCGACCGAGACCGTGGAGAACATCCGCGGCGCCTGGATCAAGGGGCAGCAGGTCAAGGTCGAGAACGGCAAGATCACGGAATACCGGGTGGACATGAAAATCACGTTCGTGCTCCGCGGCACCTAGCGGCGACGCAACGGGAAGAACGGATGCGGCTGAGATGGTTTCCGTGGAAGTTCATTATTCGCCGGCTGGCCCGCTCCCACGGGTTCGCGGACCCCGTCGGGATTCTGTCGCACCTGCGGCGGTTCGCCCAGCCGTCGGAGGTGGCTATCCCCATCGAGTTGCTGCGCGCGGGCGTCGTTTTCCACGCGCGCGGCCTGATCAATAGCCGGGTCATCCAGCAGAACCTCGACTGGGTCTGGCCCTACTGGATTCATCGGCAGTTCGACCCCAGAACCGAAGCGTTCATTCCGCGCGCTTTCTCGCTTACCCATGTCAACCTGACCACGCGCAACTGGACGGCGGTCGGCGCCCCAGGCTGCGACGCGCTGCCCATCGTCGACCCGCGCGGGCTGGTCACGCCGTTCTGGGACGGCTGGTCTCTGGACGCGTGGGTGGTGGCCGACGACGGACGCACGCTGGTCCCGTCGCGCGTGGCCGAGGTGCGGCAGAGACTCGACTTCACGGACGGCCTGGCCGTCGTCACGTCGTCGGCGGCCGAAGGATTACAGTTGCAGTCACGCGCGGAGGTGATCGTGCCGTCCGACGTTGCGTGCCGGGTGAGCCTGGAGGCGCGTGCCGATTCGCGCGCCTGGCTCGTGGTGTCTGCGCGGCCTTGCAATCCGGAAGGGGTCAGTTTCATCAACCGGATCGACTGGGACGACGGGCGACAGCGATGGCTGATCAACCGCCGGCATCACGTGTACTTCGACGAACCGGCGCAGATCCACGCGTTCTCGGATTACGCGCACGGCGACGTGATGACATCGATTGCCCCTGAGTTCCTCACAGCACGTCATCAAGCATGCGGTGGCAGCGGCGAGCGCCGGCGTGCTGATGGCTCGACCCCTGCACCACGGGCAAGGCCTTCGGCCTTGCCGCCGCCACCCGGCGATACGCAGTTATCGACCGTGCCGGGTAGAAGCCGTCTGTTTGGCTCAGGGCAGAGGCACACAGCTACCTGTGACGTGGGGATGGCCACCGCCGCAGCCTTGTTCGAGATACCCGTGGGCGGGCCTCGTGAGGTTGCCGTCCGGGTGCCGCTGGAGGCGAAAGGCAAATGTGACGCCGGAACCACTGCGAGTCGGTGGGAGAATGAGCTTCGCAGCGCGTGCCGGCTGCAAATTCCCGACGAACGCATGCAATTCCTCTATGAAGCGGCCTTGCGGACACTTGTCCTCCACTGCCCCGACGATGTGTATCCCGGGCCGTTCACATACAAGCGGTTCTGGTTTCGCGATGCGGCGTTCATCCTGCACGCGATGCTGTGCGCGGGCCTGCGCCGACGGGCGGAGCCGGCCATCGCGCGGTTCTTCCCGCGCCAGACGGCAGGAGGGTACTTCCGCTCACAGGAAGGGGAGTGGGACGCCAACGGCGAAGTCCTCTGGCTTCTGCAACGGTTCTGCGAGCTCACCGGGCGCGATCCCGGGAGACAGTGGGTCAGGCCGGTCACCCGGGCCGGTTACTGGATCATGAAGAAGCGTTCCTCCGACCGAAGCGACACGCCCTGCGCGGGCCTGATGCCCGCCGGGTTCAGCGCCGAGCACCTCGGGCCCAACGATTATTACTATTGGGACGACTTCTGGTCGATTGCCGGATTGAGGTCGGCGGTGAAAATGATGTCTACATGGGGCCAGAAGAGGCACGCCGCTCAATTCGAGTCTGCCGCGGCCGGGCTCATGGGGGCCGTCGAACGGAGTCTCGATCGTGCCGGGGCCTGGCTTCATACGCCTGCCATGCCCGCGTCGTGCCACAGACGGCTGGACTCGGGAGCGATCGGGTCCATCGTCGCGGGTTATCCGCTCCAACTGTTCGAACGGCATGATGAACGACTGCTGGCCACCGTGAATTTCCTGTTGGACCGATGCACGGTCGAGGGCGGGTTTTTTCAGGACATGATCCATTCCGGGATCAACGTCTATCTTACTCTGCACATCGCGCAGGTGTTGTTGCGGGCGGGCGACCCGCGCTTCTTCGGGCTGGTTCGCGCGGTGTCGGAGCTTGCCTCGCCCACGGGCCAGTGGCCGGAGGCGATTCACCCTCACACCCGCGGCGGCTGCATGGGCGACGGCCAGCACACCTGGGCGGCGGCCGAGTGGGTCATGATGATGCGCAATTGCCTGCTCTACGAGGAGACCCAAACCCATAGGCTGATCTTCGGCGCGGGTGTCGTGCCCACATGGCGGCGGGCGGACGTCCCCCTATCCATCGGTCCGGCCCCTACGTCATGGGGCCCCATTCAGTTGTTCATTGAACCATCCGTCCAGACCATTCGTGTCCGCTGGGAGCCCGAGTGGTTTGACGGAGAGCCGGAGATAGAGATTCGGCTGCCGGGCACGGACCCGGTCATCGTTGTCGATGGCCGGTGCAGCGTCGATATAGGGAATTCGCAAGAGACGAATAAGCATTTCCCCGATTTCGGAGCCGTCGGACCCGTATAGAATCGACACCTGCGTCGAACGGAACCCGGAAAAGGGCAGGTGCCATGAGGGTCTTCCCAGGTGTTCTATGTCTGGTGTTCCTCCTTGCGTCCGGCACAAGTTGCAGCATGCGGCAGGATGATGGCGACGTCGCTGCCGGCGAGGCCGGCGCGCTACGGCCGGCCGAGGGCCGGGAGATCAGGGGCACGGTCAGATACGTCGACCTGGAGGGCGGCTTCTACGGCATCGAGACCCGGGACGGGACCAGGCTCGACCCCGTCAACCTGCCGGATGATTTCAAGAAAGACGGACTCAGGATAACGGCCCGGGTCGAGAGGCTGAAGGATCGGATTTCCATCCATATGTGGGGCACATTGGTCCGCATCCTTGAGATTGAGCGACTGCCACAGGGCGGATGATGCCCGAGCCGGACGCCGAGAATCTGGTCGATGTTTGGAAAGGATTCGAGATGAGAAACCTTGCGATGATGTTGGCCGTCATCCTGACCGGCGTATTGCTGTGTCCGGGGTGCAGCACGCCGGTCCGTGGTCCCGATGGTGATGTCGAAGCCACCATCAGGGAAGGGACCCTCACGGCCACGATGGATCGCGGCATCGACCGGGTGTTTCGGGCGGTGCAGGATACGGTGCGAGAACTCGGCCTGACCACGGTCATGTCGCAACAGGACGGCGTGGCGGCCGAAGTCCTCGCGCGGGATGCCCAGGGACAGAACGTCACGATCAAGCTCGAGGCCGTCAGCGCGAACCGGACTTCGCTGATGATGCGGGTCGGCATACTCGGGGACAAGAACAAATCAAGTGTTATCTTCAGGGAGATCCAGGAGAACATGCGAGCGGTCTGATCTTCCGTCCGGGTGCACGGACTCGACGGGTCGCGTTTGGGGTTCCCTTGATCTGGAGGGTATCGAAATGAAGGGCCGTGCAGTTGTCATGGTGGGCCTGGCGATGGCAGGATGCCTGTTGTATCAGGGCTGCAGGTCCACGGTGCAGGATCCGGTCACCGGGGCCGAGGCCCAGTACCGGCGGGAGACCCTCGAAGCCGAACTGGACGGCGGGATCGCGGTCGTCCACGAAGCGGCGCGCGCGGCGGTGGATCGTCTCGATCTGCGGGTCCTGCGCGACGAATCGGACGGGATTGCCGCCGAGATTCTGGCCCTCGACGCTCATCACGACAGCGTTGAGATCAGACTGGAGGCGCTGCCGGAGTCCGGCACGTTGTTGACGATCCGGGTGGGATTATTCGGCGACAGGAACAAATCGGTCGTGCTGTTCGGACGCATCGTGGAGACCCTCGGACAGAGCGAGTCGGTCGCGAGCACGCCGGACCTGCAACCGGAGAGCCTCGATTGGATCCGATTGATCACGAACGGGCAAGAACCGCACCGGGGCGACCAATTTCCCTGAGAATACGCAGGCGCCACGTGTGGGAGGTCATCGTGCCCACGGCAACCGAAAGCACATGGCTCGTCCTGAACAGCCCAGATACCGATTACGGATGAATTTGTCGTAGTGTGGCATGAGCACCGGGTGGCAGCCTCAAG
>JABAOC010003561.1_pt3 | contig 17361 bp, 18 predicted proteins | sample 7062161 | NCBI WGS metagenome assembly JABAOC01 (sample SAMN14538625, study PRJNA623070) | marine sediment metagenome | biome: marine biome [ENVO:00000428]; feature: marine pelagic biome [ENVO:01000023]; material: deep marine sediment [ENVO:00002113] | place: India: Gulf of Khambhat ... | reverse complement strand
GCCGAGGGATTGGGGACGTGCTGGATTGGTGCTTTTGACGAGGGAAAAGTCAAAGAAATCCTTGACATTCCCAAACAGATTCGAGTTGTTGAGCTGTTACCTTTGGGCTATCCACGAGATCCATCACCAGTAAAAAAAATTCGTTTTCCTCTCCAAAAGATCGTCAAATATGAGCAGTGGTAGTGTTAAAAATGAGACAAATTTATTACAATAAAATTTCACACTTAGTGCAAAGTGTGAAGTTTTCCTTTGTTTTTACAGGGGATTTTATTATATTGTCTAAGCCAAAAACGTGAGTTACTTTACAAAAAACGATATCATATTAAAAAATATTTGCAAATATCAGGATTATATTTTATGTTAAAATGGCTTAGAAATATTTTTGCTATCCAAAGAGATAAAAATAAAATCAATAAAGTAAAACCAGAGTTTACAGAACTTGAACAAGAGCTTCAAGAAATTGAGCGGATTTTAAAAATAACAGATACTGAAGAGAAAAAGAAATATTACCCCAAAATGAAGGAGCTATTATCAAAAATTACCTTATATTATGAAAATCAATCAGGAGTAGATTTTAATCCAAAAGAATTTGAAGACTTTTCAAAATACATATATTTAATGAGAGAACTGACAAAAGATTCAGAAAATACTTCATAAAAAATTATGGCTCACTTTTGGTGTCATGGTCGATCAATTGTTTGTGATTCTCTGTTTTTGCGCTTGACCTTTCCATAATTATGATACGATTTCTACTAACTCAACGTCAAAATTTAAGTCTTTGCTAGCAAGCTCATGGGTTGAAATCACGGTAATAAAATCATCAGATACTTCGATAATCTTAATAACGAATAATTGACCATCATATCTTCTTGTTTGAAATTTCATCCCTACTTCAGGCTTTAAGTTTTTTGGCAATTGTTCAAAAGGTATGATACGAACTAACTTGTCCTGTCTCAATCCAAAATCTGTTTGAGCAGCTATCTGGAATTTTTTTGATTCTCCTTCAATCAATCCAATGACTTCTTCCTCAAATGCCTGCATCAAGAAACCATCACCTATGGTAAATTGAAAGGGATCTTTTCCAGCGGATGAGTCAAATATGGTCCCATCATCCAGACTACCTGTATAATTCACTATTACAGTATCACCACTTTTTGCTTTCTTCATAAGGTTTCCTTTCGGTTTTTAGAATGATTGAAAAAATAAAAAAGCCTCTGCCGTCGATTGGCAGAGGCTTAAAAGGGGTTGAGAAAAAAATAAAATACTATTATGTAAACAATTACTATTTGTTTTTAATGACTTTTTAATGATACAAATTACCAAGTTATTTCTTCTCATCCGTTAAATGATACTTAGAACAGGTACTGGGGGCTTCTAGTATGCCACGCTGGGGAACTTAAGTATAGAGTTTATTTAGTAACGACTCTGCCTATTGCCGCTTCTGTACCTTCCTCCACCGCTGCGACGGTTATCTGAACGAGGCTTTGCCTCATTCACTGTAATCGTTTTTCCCTTTAAATCTGTGCCGTTCAGGTCTTCCATCGCTGATTCTGCTTCTTGCTTTGCGGGCATTTCGATAAAACCAAAACCCCTTGATTCACTCGTGAACCTATCTTTGATGATCTTAATAGCTGTTATTTGACCAAAAGACTCAAAAGCTTCTCGCAAATCATCTTCGGTGACTTGTTGTGATAAATTTCCTACATAAATGTTCATTTTTTAACTCCTTTGAAGTTAATGATATTATGATTTCGCCTTACTACCCGAAAACTATTCGCTTGAAAGCTTCATCTTTTTAATTTAAGGGTTGACCAGGCATTTGTTATTTATAAAAGTTACATCGGGGACATTTCCAATCGGCATTTGTTGGTCGCCTGGGATGTTTTTTCTTTTTGTTTTTTACAAAATCATGATAATTTTCACATTCGATACCAAATGCATCTTGTGCCGAGTCAGAATATCTAAACTTAAATAATGGTTTATCCGTTTTGCCAACCCAGGATTTTAACTTTGAGTTTAAATCAGTAAGCGCACGACCGATGTAGTTGAAAAGAAAAGTTCCATTTTCATTCTTCCTGCCTAAAACAAAATTTCCAGCAGAAACTCTGGTGACCTTTTCATTAATCGTTTTGATGTCAAAACGATAAGGTCCTTCCATTTTTAGAGATGGCATATTTTTTCCTTTCGATTAAAACATTATTTTGATTGTTTTATAAAAAAAGAAAGCCCAACCAAATTAGTTGGGCTTCAATTATAAACAAATATTTTCTAAATTTTTGATAGTCTTTAGTGTACTGCTGCAAAAATTATCAAATTCAAACGAGCTGCGATTCGATCAAGTTGCTGATTTGAAAATATCTCTTTTCAACTCAAATAATTTTAATAAAAACAATATACAAATAAATTTTGTTTAAGTCAAGTGTTATTTTCTTGTTTTTAATGGATAGTATTTTATTCCTCAGTTATAGAATAGAGTGGAAAGAAACCTGGTTTCTAAATCCGATACTGAGGTATTCCGTGTTTTTTATGTGATTCACATTTTTTGTTTGCTTTTTTGAAATGAAGTTGTTATAATTGATTATCATCAAGAGCTAACTGCGATCATCTCCTGCTCTGATCCAATTACAACTATGGAGAATAAAATTAAAGACCATTATTGGATTGCCCAATGTGAAATTGCAAAAAGCACAGTTTTTAATTAATTCACTGTCAGTATTTAACGGAAGATAAAAATCTATAAGGATATCGCGTGAAAAATTTACTGGAAAAAGGAACCAGGTGTCTTATTGTGCAGTCAGAATTTTCCAAATTTAGTTTTTGGAATTACGTCGATATATGTAAATTAGTAGGAGCAAAATATCCTGCTGCACCCCTGGGGCTGATGACAGTAGCGGCATTGTTACCACAGCAATGGGAGTTTAAATTGGTTGATGCAAATGTAGAACTTTTACAGAATGAGCACTTTGAGTGGGCAGATATTGTTTGTACTGGAGGTATGCTGCCGCAGCAACAAAGTATGTTTTCCATCATCGATAAAGCGCATCAATATGGTTGTCCCGTTGTTGTCGGCGGTCCAGACCCGTCATCTCAACCGAATTTGTATCAATCTGCAGATTACCTGGTACAGGGTGAGGGTGAGGTTACTATTCCCATGTTCATACAGGATTTGGGAAAAGGCTGCAAGAGCGGTGAATACAGGTCAGTTGAAAAGGCAGATATGACTCAAGCGGTAGTTCCCAGGTTTGATTTAATACGATTTAAAGATTATATCCAGGTTGGGATACAGTATTCTCGTGGCTGTCCCTTTAATTGTGAGTTTTGTAATATTATTGAACTTTATGGCAGGAAATCACGAACAAAGACTTCCGAGCAAATCATTAAAGAACTCCAGACTCTTTATGATCTTGGCTATCGGGGTCATATTGATTTTGTGGATGACAATTTTATTGGAAACAAAAAGAATGTCAAAAAAGTGTTACCTGCTATCAGAGAGTGGTCTGAGGTAAACAGTTATCCTTTTTATTTTTCGACTGAATCTTCAATAAATCTGGCAGAGGATGAGAATCTTTTGCAAATGATGCGGGATGTGGATTTTAGATTTGTGTTCATCGGTATTGAGACGCCAGATGATGAGATATTAAAACTGACAAACAAGACCACCAATGTAAACATACCTGTTGGAAAAGCTGTTAAAAAGATTTATTCTTATGGTATGATTGTCAACGCAGGTTTCATTATTGGTTTTGATAATGAAACTGATCAAACCGCCAAAAACATGATTAAATGTATTCAAGATTCGGGGATATGCATGGCAATGCTGGGAACGTTGTACGCATTACCTAACACACAATTAACAAGGCGCTTGAAAAGAGAAGGGAGGCTGTTTGAGGACGGTTCAACACTCAGGGAGACCAATACTGAAATAGATCAAATGACGAGTGGCTTAAACTTTATCACTGCCAGACCCAGGATCGATGTTTTAAAGGACTATGTCCATGTTATCAAATACATCTATGAGCCGAAGCGCTATTATGAGAGAGCCACCTATACGGGCCTTCATTTGAAACCAGATTATCAATATAGACCAACTTTTGGGAGAATGTTGAAGTTAGCAAAGGCATTTTTAAAACTTTGTGTAAAAGTAGGGTTTAATAAAACAACTGGCTGGCTCTATTGGAAAATGCTTTTGACAGTTATTGTCAAAAATCTAAGGGCAATTGAAGCGGCGGTTAATCTGGCTGCCATGTTTATCCATTTTCATAAGATGTCTAAATTCATTATTGAATATACAAATAAAGAGATTAAGGGGGTGAGATATAATAACTTGGTTATTTGAAGTTAATTGGCCATTTAATAATATTAATTTACAGAACAGAAACGGCTAAATTCTTTTATCTCATCCCATGAAAGTATCGAGAGCTGTGGAGAGGAGAAATACAATTTATGAATGCTTTCGTTCTTTTATACTGATTTTTAAAAATAATTTTTTATAGGAAAGAGGTATAAAGGTATATGGGTATACTTAAAACCTTAAACTTTATTCCCTATACCTTTCAAATAAAAAAAGCGAGATTACTTTTACTTCTCCCGCTTATCGTTCAAATAAAAAATTCTTAGAATATTGAAGTTAATTTGCCACAAACTCCAATTTCTCTATTCGTGAATCGTGTTGTTGAAGAATTTTATCCTGTAGATCGTTTCACTGACTCTTCTTTGTTACCTCCTTTTCAATCCGATCTGATTTTACATCCTGCATTGTCATTTTGATCAAGATATAAATGAAATATTAGTACTTTCTTTTGCTCTTTCGAGTAAATCTCGCTTCCTGGACTTTTATGATTTGATTGTCTATTGAACCCTCATCCCATTCTTCAATAGCTTTTAGAGCAGCAGCTTTATTATCCATTTTTATAAAACCATAACCACGAGATCGTTTTGTAAACCGATCTCTGATTATTTTAGCACTTTTTACAACTCCATACTCTTCAAACATTTCAATCAGTTCGTCTTCGTCAACATCTGCAGGTAAGTTTCCAATGTAGATGTTCATTTTAACTCCAATCTCTTTTAGATATAGATTTAATTTAAATTATGTTAAAGTAACCGTGTTGTAAAACGGTGGTACCCTTTTATATTTCGGAATCGTTTGAGCTATTAGGGAAAGCGTGATATAGTTTATATTGGCGTTGTCATTCCGAACGGGGGGAGGAATCTGTATATCCAATAATTAGAATCAATTCAATATAGTAGCGTTTAACAGATTTCTCCTCGCTTCGTTCGTCGAAATGATACGAAATTTATCAACTATTTAGTGCTCTCAGTAATAACAGGTCAAAAGTAGGTTTCGGTTCTGGTTCAGGAAGTGGTTAGCGAACAAGAAGTATAGCCATAATCAGCATCGTAATAATTTTTATGATTCAATTTCTACTAACTCAACTTCAAAATTTAAATCTTTACCAGCAAGCTCATGATTTGCATCTACTGTAATGTCATTTTCTGACACTTCAACAATTCTTAGAACGATCAATTGATCCTCAGGTGTTCTCATTTGCAGTCTCATCCCAACTTCAGGATTTAAGCCTTCTGGCATTGCTTCAAAAGGTATTGTAGCAACTAATTTGTCCTGTCTCAATCCATAAGCTTCTTGAGCGGCTACCTGGATTTTTTTTGATTCTCCTTCAGTTAATCCAATGACTCCTTCTTCAAACGTTTGCATCAAGCGACCTTCACCTATCGTGAATTGAAGGGGGGCTTTTCCTTCTGATGAATCAAATATTGTCCCATCATCCAATCTACCTGTATAGTGAACCTTTACCGTATCGCCATTTTTGGCTTTCTTCATAATTTTTCCTTTCGGTTTTTAAAATGATAGAATAAATAAGATAGCCTCTGCTAGTGTTGGGCAGAGGCTTAAGGGGCTGAGAAAAGATAAAATAGCATTATACAAACAAGTAAATATTTGTTTTTTATCATCTTCTATTGATGCAAATTGCTAAGTTATTTCTTCTCACCCCCTAAATGACACCTGGAACAGGAACTAAGAGCTTCTCAATAATTGTCTAAATGCATTAACCAGGGTAACTAAATGACCCAATAAATCCGAAGACTTATTATTAGTATCGATTTTGCCAGACTCCACCGCCGCCGCTTCTTCGCCTTCCGCCACCGCCACGACGTTTATCTGAGCGTTCTCTTGCCTCATTAACAATAATCGGTTTGCCCTTTAATTCTGTGGTATTCAGACCGTCCATTGCAGATTTTGCTTCTTGCTTGGCGGGCATTTCGATAAATCCAAAACCTCTTGGTTCACCTGTGAATCTGTCTTTAATGACCTTAACAGATGTAACCTGACCAAAAGACTCAAAAGCTTCTCGCAAATCGTCTTCGGTGACTTCAGGTGATAAATTTCCGACATAAATATTCATCGTTAACTCCTTGTAAATTAATGATAATAAAATTTTGCCTGACTACCCGAAAACAATTCGCATGGAAGCTTCATCTTTTCTAATTCTGGGATTAGTGAGGCATTTGTTAGGGGGGGATTGAAGTAACTTAGACATTTGGAATTTTCTTTATCCTTAAAATAAACAAATTACAAAATTAATATGTGTAACCTACCTTATCCCATCCCCTAAATTAGTTTGTTATTTATAAAAGTTACATCGGGGACATTTCCAATCAGTACCCGAAGGTCTCTGGGGATGATTAACCTCTCCTTGTTTCACAAAGTCATGATAATTTTCACATTCTATACCAAATGCATCTCGTGCTGAAATAGCATATCGGAATTTGAATAATGGTCTCTCTGTTTTGTCAATCCAGGATTTTAATTCGGAATTTAAATCAGTATCCGAACGACCGATATAGCTGAAAATAAATTTTCCATTTTCATTCTTTTTGCCTAAAGCATAATTCCCGGGGGAGACTCTGGTTACCTTTTCATCAATAGTTTTAATGTCAAGACTATATGGCCCTTCCATTCTTAGAGATGGCATACTCTTTCCTTTCAGTTTCAATATTATTTTAATGTTTTTATAAAACAGAAAGCCCAACCAAATTAGTTGGGCTTCAATTACAAACAAATATTTTCTAAACTCTTGATATTCTAAGGTAAATTCTTTTTATTTATATTGTAAAAGAGTTTGCCAGATTATCAAATTCTAACTATTTCTATCTGAAAAAGTTGGTTATTTGAAAATATTTCTTTTTACTCAAATAATTTAGCAAGAATAATATACAAATAAATTTTATCTTAGTCAAGAGTTATTTTCGTTATGTCATCATTATAACAAAAATGCTAAAAAGGTCAAGAATTATTATCTTAGAAATATCATTTCCCACTCAAATTAATATTCCCCGACCTCTCGATAAACAATTCAATCATCCCTTCGCCGTTGCCAATTTTTCCCTCAATTGTTTCCTTGCTCAGCTGTGTGGTAGTGATGGTTAATCCGCGACTCAGACGAATGCGGTTGCCTTTGGGGACGATGGCTGAAATCTTTGTTGATGTCGAAGCAGGAATCGTTAAATCAATATCTCCATAGGACGTTTCGAATCGACAATCACAATTTGCAGGTAATATGACGTCAGCATCGATACTTCCGCTTCGAGTTACTGCTGTGATCGTCTTACAGGTCAAATCTAACAGTTCAATCCCAGCGTATGTCGTGGCTAGATCCATTGACACAGGATTGCCTGAGATGGTGATCTTTCCTGATTTATTTTTCACGCGAATTGTCCCCTTTACATCATCAAGGGTTACGGCATTGTAGCTTGTCGTTCCCCAAAAATCTCCAGAAATGCCCTTGCCAATTATTTTTCCACTGTGGTTATTGATTTCTGCTGATCCCGTTATTTCATATATTTCAACCGTGTTATATGAGCTTTCGACAGTTACATCGCCTTTAATTTTTTCTAAATAAACTGATCCACTTTTATTGAGTACAGTCGCTGGCCCATTGACATCAATTCCTTTGACCGTGCTGTATGAAGTCTCGATATCGGCTCTCCCTTGAATGAATTCAGCCGTTACCGAACCACTTTTATTTACAACTTTTAATGAACCACCAATATTTTGACACCGAATTCCGTCGTAAGATGTGTTTAAATCCGCATTGCCACCGATATCGATTACCTCCACGGAACCACTTTTACTATAAACGTATAACTCTTTACCCACTTCTTCGACATAAACCGAACCGTACGAATTAGAAATTTCGAGGGTTTCATCTATAATTGTCGCATCGACACTTCCGCTTTTATTATCAATCATCGCATTTTTAGCAACTTTCGTTAATCTCACATTGCCGTAAGTATTTTTAATATCAACAGTTCCCTCTATTTCTTTAATCGTAGAATTACCATTTTTATTTTTGTTGATGAGATCACCTTCAATGAATGAAATATTCATATTTCCGTATGAATTGCTTAAATCTGCATTTCCTTTGATGTTTTCAACAAAAGTATTGCCACTATGATTGTTAGATAATACGGATTTGATATTAACGACACTGACATCGCCGTATTTATTTTCGATTTCCGCCTGCAAATCCTGGGGCATGACGATTTTGTATTCTACACGATATCCTGTTACTTTTTTTCTAAAAAATTTATACCAATAGTCATCGTCTGGCGGAATCGTTCTGATTTGTAGCGTCGTTGCCCTGGTATTTACGCTGATTTGAATCTCATCCATGAAATCTTCTGCCTTATCTCTATCCCGATAAAATACCTTTTTCGTTGCCGTAATCTCAATATTACCCGATTTTTTGCTTGTGATCTCAACATCTCCTTTCGTATTAACTACTGAGACAGTTTTGATATTTTTTGAAGACACACTTTTTTGAAATGTCTCTTTAACAAGATCACTTTTTTTAGCAGCTAAAATGGGTATTGAACAACAGAATATTAAAAAAAGCAGGAATGCAGAGGTTATGTTTGATTTCATTTCGGAACCCTCCATTATTTCTGTAATAAATCGTTTTGCGCTATTCAGAAATTAAAATTATGTTTGAATTTTTCCCTGTCAGATTAATGATTGTATCGCCATCTCTTAATTTTCCAGTTAATGTGTCAGATGTCCCGAATTCCTCAATCTCTAACGGGAGTTCTGTACTAATTTCCCCCCACGTGGTTTTTGCATTGATTTCAACCGATGCCTGTTGTGGTAAACTTATTTGAATCGATCCAAATGAGGTAGAACAATCGATTTTTTTACAATAATTTTGAGGTTTTACTCCAGAGTTTAAACTCACTGCAATTTCAGCTAATCGAATGCTTCCGTTACTATTATCAACCCGAATATCCCCACTGATTTGTTTCAATCTTACTGTCCCAAAAGTGGTCTCGATATCAACCTTTCCTTTAGTTGAATTTGCTATAACATTGCCGTTTGTATTTTGAACTTCTATTTCTCCGTCAACCTCTTTTAAAGTAATATTTGAAAAGCGGGACATAATAAACACATTATTTTTTATTGCAGTTGCTGAAATATTTCCATTGGGATTTTTTATACTTAGTTTTCCATCCACATTCTGAACCTCAAGTAAGCCAAAAGAATTATCGATGGTTACCTCACCTTTGACATCTGTAATTCCTATTTTTGAATTTTGTGTATCGATGATTAAATTTCCACCAACTGCAATATCTATCGAACCAAAACTATTAAATATTTTTGTATCTCCCTTAACGTTATCAATGTTGATCGAGCAATTCGATCCCCTGATTAACGCATGTTTATGTGCATCAATGGTGTTGATCTCCCCAAAACTATTTTTTATATCAACCAACCCCTTGATGTCTTTTACTGAGACCTTATCATTCGAATTCGATATTTTAAGATCACCATCAATTTGTTCCGCAATAACTTTTCCAAATGAATTTTTAATCGTCAAGTTACCTTTGATTTCTATGGATCGAACTTTACTATTTGATGCATCAATATCTACATTTCCAGAATGTTTTGCAATCTTGATCGAACCAAATTTGTTTATTAGATTTGCTTCTCCTTCTCCTGCATTGATAATAATTTCTCCATGCGCATTATCGATTCTCATACCGCCTTTCATGCCATTAAGTTCACCAATTTCAATATCTCCGAACGAATTGTCTATTTCCAGAGGGCACATATCAGGGACTTTTAAGATAAAATCAATGGAGATGGCACGAATTCCTCTTTCTCTCGGATGATCAGTACTTATCTTAATATGAGTTACTTTTTCCTGAACATCGATGCGAATTTCTTCGATATAGGATTCAGCCTTCTCTTTAGATTTAGAAGCAACTTCAATTGCCGCATCAATTTTTAGCTCATTATCACTGGAGGGAATTATTTTTATATTTCCCAAACTATGTGTTACATGAAGCGGAATTGGTTTTTTAATTGAAATTGTCTGATGAAATTCCTTTTTTATACGATGAACTTTATCCGAAGGAAACGCCTCGATACTGAAAATTTGTTGTAATAAAAAGAATATGAAAAGTATAATATAAAGTAATCTCCGCATATTTATTATCCTTTCGATTGGTTCAATATTTTTTTCAAAGTTTCAACTTTTTCTTGATATGCAAGGAAAAGATATTTTCTTGCATTAATATTTTCGGCATTCTGTTCTATCGTTCTCTTGCATGCCTCGATTGATTCGTCTAAAAGTGCCAGACGTTCTTGATATAAAATCCAAAGATTCATATCCAGATCTGTTTCTTTTTGTTCGACTGCCTGTTCCAGCTTTTCAATGGCTTTGAGATATCGATTTTCTGCCTTCTCCACGGCTCGAATTGGATCAGGCTCATAGACAATTTTTAACCAGAAGAACAAAAATAGAAATGCGGCGCTTGTTGCTATTGCTGTATATTTCCACATTGGTTGCCATTTTGGAAACGTAATTTTTCTGAAAAGTAAAATCATTCTTTCGTAAATTGAGAGACGTGATTTCTCTGCTTTAAGTTTTGTTTCAATCATTTCCCATAAATTTTCAGGTGGTTGCTGACGTTGTAGATTCTTTGCCTTTTCAGAAATCAATTTTTCAATTTTGTGAATCATTTCATCTTTCATATGCTGTCTCGAAATTTTATCAAATCATTTTAAGACTTTCTATATATGGCGACAATCTTTTTCGTAATAATTGCTTCGCTCGGTGTAGTTGAGATTTGGAAGTCCCCTGGGATATTTTCAAGATTTTTCCGATTTCTTCGTGAGTAAAACCTTCAATTTCATAAAGAACAAATACAGCCCGATACCCTGTTGGCAAATTTTGGATTTCTTGTTCTAAAATAATCTGCAATGATTTATTCTGATCATTATTTGCTTTAGATTCTAGTAGGTCAGATAAGCTACTTTCTCGCTGCGTTTTGGATTTTCTGATATTATTCAAACAGGTGTTTACCACGATTCGATAAAACCAGGTGCTAAGTGCCGATTCTCCTCGAAAAGATTTTATCTTTTTGAAAATAAGGACAAATGCATCTTGGACGGAATCCTGGGCATCTTCATGATTGCCATGAATCCGATAAGCGATATTATAGATTTTTGTTTTATGTGTCTCGTATATAATCTTAAAAGCCTGGATGTCACCGTGCTTGCATCTTTGGATCAATTGATGGCTATCAATGTTCAAATTAGGATCCCTTGACAAGATTTTGGTTTTTCGATCTATAATTTTGATGTATATTTTATTCAAATGGTTGCATCATAAAATAGAAAAATTTAATTGGAATAACAATAGATTCTTATCAAAAATGTAAAATGAATCGGTGGAACTTTAAATTCCTAAATGAATTAAATAATAGAAATTTCTGGTAGAATATCTAATTCAGTCCAAACCAATTAAAAGAAGTGAAGCTACACAATAATAATACAACAGTTAGTCGGAATGATGGAATATTGGAATTATGCATGGATACATATTTGTAAAATACTTCCAGTTATCCAGTATTCCATTGTTCCAGTTATTAGAACTTTTACTTTTGAATAAAAATTTAATTGATTTTTAACGCTGCTTAGTCAGATTACGAATAAAGGTCAATAAATTTTAAATTTTGAGAAAGAGCCTGTCATTCCGGCAATCTTTAAACCGGAATCTCGTTACTTTACGGCATGAGATTCCCACTAAAAACATGCGGAAATGACAGTAATTCTAAATGTGACTAAGTCGGATTAAATTTTTATCTTAAATAATTTGGTTAAAAAGGTGGATGAAATGGAACAAAATTACATTGATATTCAGAAAGATGTCGTCGACGCCAGTTTTAAACAACCAATCGTCATTGATTTTTGGGCAGAATGGTGTGCACCATGCCAAACGCTGAGCCCAATTTTGGAGAAACTCGCCAATCAAGCAAACGGTCAATGGCGATTGCTAAAAATAAATATAGAATTGCAGCCTGAAATAGCGGTGCAGTTTGGTATTAGTAGTATTCCGGCAGTTAAGATGGTTTCACAGGGTAACATTGTTGCCGAATTTATCGGTGCACTCCCCGAACAACAAGTGGTCCGTTGGCTTGATGAAAATTTACCAACAAAATCAAAATCAGCATTAGAAAAGGCAATTGAAGCTTTGGAAAAGGGTGATCGAAATAAAGCCAAACAATATTTGATATATGCTGTTGATGAGGATTCTTCTAACTTTGACGCTAAAATCATGTTAGCGAGACTGATCTTTGATGAAAATCCAGATACGGCAGTGAAGCTTATTCAGGATATCGATGAAGGTCATTCTATGTTTGACTATGTCGATGCCATTCGAACTTTACATGGTTTCATGAATTCATATAAAGAACTAAAAAAAGAAGCACAAAAAAATAATACCGAAGCATGGAGACTTTATACAAATGGAATTAACGCCCTCCAAAAACGGGATTACGGAACAGCATTGGAGTCCTGGATTGATGTCTTGATATTAGACCGTCAATTGGATAATGATGGCGCAAGGAGGGCCTGTGCTTCATTGTTTAAAATTTTGGGTAGCGAGCATGAATTGACTAAAAAATACCATCGTAGATTTTCATCAGCATTATTTTAATAAATTTTAATGTGGAGAAAAACGGAAGCAGGTATTGACAATTTAGAAGAAAATGAATATCACAATATTGACTCAATTGAAATAGATTTACAGGCAGAGTTGCTGGTCGAAATAATCAAATTAGCTATTGAGGAAGCAAATTTGAAACAATGATTGGTTTGAAATTACTTCGCTGATTGATTTTATAATATTGGAATCATTAAATGAGAATCGTCCCTCCAGGGACGATTTTTATTTTAGGCAAATTCGATTAAAATTTTCTTGTTTTTTATTAAATTTTCTATAAATTAACTATTGTTGGGCATACTTCTATCTTTCTTCGGGAGAAACAAGCTATGAAAACTATCGGCTTAATTGGCGGGATGAGTTGGGAATCCTCCATAGAGTATTATCGAATTATAAACGAAACTGTCAAAACCAAACTCGGCGGACTACATTCTGCCAAGAGCATTATGTATTCTGTCGATTTTGCGGAAATCGAAACATTGCAACATCATGGAAAATGGGATGAAGCAACAAAATTGATGATCGATGCTGCTCAAAAAGTTGAAAATGGTGGAGCAGATTTTCTCGTCATTTGTACTAACACCATGCATAAAATGGCTGATAAAGTGCAACAGAACATTCAAATACCAGTTTTGCATATCGTTGACGCAACAGCTAAAAAAATCAAAGCGCAAGGTCTAAAGAAGGTTGGGCTTCTTGGTACTCGATTTACGATGGAGGAAGACTTTTACAAGGGAAGGCTAATCAATAGGCATGGTTTGGGGGTAATAATTCCGTCTGATGAAGAGAGGGAAATTGTGCATCGAGTAATTTATGATGAATTATGTAATGGCGAAATAAAACAACTCTCTAAAGCGAGATTTATAAATATCATTGAAAATCTCGTAAAAGAAGGGGCAGAGGGAATAATTTCGGGTTGTACAGAAATTGGATTGTTAGTTAAAAATCAAGATAGTAAAGTTCCATTGTTTGATACGACACAAATTCATGCCGAAGCTGCCGTAGAATATACACTGGAGAATTCAGATTAATTTAATTTGGCAATTTATGACTCTGTTGATTTAGCATCATTTAATAGCAATACACCACAACATACTGGGTAGCAGCAGTCCTGACTGCTGCATATTGTGCCAACGAGAAAAAAATAACACTAAATCAACAAGATCATTTATGAAACAGGAATTAAAAATGATATCGACGAAATCTATTCGCGAAACTCTTCTATCAGCTATTTCAAACGAAAGGGAAGAATTAAACCAGTTGTTGCAAAGGCTTATCCAAATCCGCAGTTATACTGGAGAGGAACAGGAGATCATTGAATTCATCCTTGATAAAATGAGACAATTTGGATTTGATGAAGCATTTATTGATAGCTTAGGGAATGTTATCGGTCGAATTGGATCAGGTATGACCAAGATTCTTTTTGACGCCCATGTGGATACGGTCAAAGTTACTGAATCAGAAGAATGGCTTTATCCACCTTTTGAAGGTAAAATTGCCAACGGTAAAATTTACGGTCGTGGCGCAGTCGATGAAAAGCCTGCCATGGCTGGATTTCTTATCGCTTCAAAAGTATTAAAGAAACAATTAAACGATATCGAGCTTCCTTTTACGCTTTATGTTGTCGGATCTGTGCTTGAAGAGGATGTGGAGGGCTATCCTTTATTTCATTTAATAACGAATGAAGGGATAAACCCGGATCATGTTCTTCTTGGCGAACCGACGGATTTGAAAGTGTACCATGGACAACGAGGGCGGATGGAATTAAATATTGCCGTTAGTGGCGAATCTGCGCATGGTGCCCATAATGAACAGGGCATTAATGCTATTTATAAAATGGCGCCTATTCTTAAAGAAATTGAAAGTTTAGATCGTCAGCTTGCTGTGGTGGAACCTCTCGGCAGAGGTTCGATCACAGTGAGTCAGATTGTCTCTCGTGCCCCATCACTTTGTTCCGTGCCTGATTTTTGCCAAATTCATATCGACAGACGTTTAACCGTAGATGATAATCGAAATAGTGTTGTAAATGAATTGAAAGGAATTTTAGAACAGTATAAAGTTGATGCAGAAATTTCAATTCCAACCTATGAAGGAATTAGCTGGAACGGAACAAAGTTTAATCAGGAAGCCTGCTTCCCAACTTGGATTTTGGAGAATGATCATCCACTGGTTCAAGCAGGAATAAAAACTGCTGAATCAATATTGGGAATATCTGTTAAAACTGGTTTTTGGAGTTTTTCCACTAATGGCGTTGCTACTAGTGGTCATTTTCACATTCCAACGATTGGATTTGCTCCTGGTAAAGAGGAACTGTCACATTCTTCACATGAGCAATTAGATTTAGGTGACTTACTAAAAGCGACGCAGTTCTATGCGTTGTTTCCTTTCCAGTTGTGTGAAATGGTTTAGTGACTCTCGTAACGCATTACAGACATTCGGTCGACAAGTGGTTATCAAAAGCATATTTGTGGGAAGCTACTGCAGAAGGCATTGTATAATTTGCTCTAGTTAATTTTTGAATTTAAATTTTTAATTATAATTGAGGACAAATTATGTCTTTATCCTTTCAAGCCCTTTTAGCCGCTACACCAATACTTCTCGCCGCACTGCTTCTCGTCGGTTTTCGCTGGCCTGCAAAACGAGCCATGCCGATAATATATGCTGTTGCCGCAATAGTCGCTCTCTCCGCCTGGAAAGTTTCTTTTACTCACGTAATAGCATCAACGATTCAGGGACTCTTCATTACTTTCGATATTTTGTACATCATTTTTGGGGCAATTTTGCTCCTGAATGCATTGAAACACTCAGGCGGAATTACCGCCATTCGTGCCGGATTCTCAAAGATCAGCAATGATCGAAGGGTACAGGTCGTCATCATTGCCTGGCTTTTTGGAGCCTTTATTGAAGGAGCATCGGGATTCGGGACACCTGCTGCCATTGCCTCGCCATTGATGGTCGCCCTCGGTTTCCCTGCTATGGCAGCGGTCATGATTGGAATGATGATTCAAAGTACACCGGTTACATTTGGAGCTGTTGGAACGCCTATTCTTGTTGGTGTCAAGGGCGGATTGGAAAATCCTGAACTCACCAGCAAATTGGCGGCTGTGGGACTCAATTTCGAGAGTTATTTAAAACTCATCGCCGCTGAATCCGCAATTCTGCACGGTATTACAGGCACCCTCATCCCGCTGCTTATGGTTATGATGATGACCCGTTTTTTCGGCCGAAATAAATCCTGGATAGAGGGGCTTTCCATAGCACCATTTGCCATATTTGGCGGATTTGCCTTTACGATTCCTTACACGTTTACAGGAATTTTCTTGGGTCCTGAATTTCCATCGTTATTGGGCGCTTTAATCGGATTAGCCATCGTGACGTTTGCTGCCCGAAAAGGATTTTTAATTCCCAAAGACACCTGGGATTTTGCTCCAGCCAGCGAATGGCAGACAGAATGGATTGGACAGATTCAAATCAAACTCGATGCGCTGACCGATAAGAGAATGCCAACATCTCTCGCCTGGATTCCTTACGTACTGGTAGCAGTCTTTTTGGTTGTAACTCGTCTGCCCCAACTGCCTTTCGGCGGATGGTTAAAAACGTTCACCATTAAATGGTCGCAAGTCCTTGCTACCAGCATTACTGCTGCCTCTCAGCCACTCTATCTACCAGGGACAATTCTCATTTTCGTCGTCCTGATCACATTCTTTCTACACAAAATGAACCCTAAAGAGTTACGATCTGCCTTCGCTGAATCCAGTAAAATTCTTATAGGAGCAGGATTTGTCCTTATCTTTACAGTGCCAATGGTTCGCATTTATATCAATTCAGGGACGAATGCAATGGGGCTATCAAGTATGCCCGTCGCCATGGCACAATGGGTTGCTGTGAGTGTCGGTAAAATTTGGCCTCTATTTGCGCCTTCCATTGGTGCCCTGGGTGCTTTCATCGCGGGAAGCAATACTGTCAGTAATCTCATGTTCAGTCTATTTCAATATAGCGTTGCCGAAAGATTGATGATCTGTGGAAGCATGGTCGTGGCGCTCCAGGCAGTGGGCGCAGCCGCTGGAAATATGATTGCCATTCATAATGTCGTCGCTGCCTCTGCTACGGTCGGATTGCTGGGAAAGGAAGGGGCTACGCTGAGAAAGACAATTCTGCCGACAATTTATTATGTGCTTGTGGTTGGATTATTGGGATTAATAACGATTTATGGTTTGGGAATTTCTGATTCGTTTTGAAAATATTTTTCCCACTGATGATAAAACCGCCACGGATTTTTTTTAAAAAAATTATCCTTGTGATTCTTCAATCCGTGTGTCAGTTTTTAATACTGAAA
>JABAOC010011972.1_pt1 | contig 17385 bp, 19 predicted proteins | sample 7062161 | NCBI WGS metagenome assembly JABAOC01 (sample SAMN14538625, study PRJNA623070) | marine sediment metagenome | biome: marine biome [ENVO:00000428]; feature: marine pelagic biome [ENVO:01000023]; material: deep marine sediment [ENVO:00002113] | place: India: Gulf of Khambhat ... | reverse complement strand
ATGGGGCTAGATAGGGCCACAGAGACAACGACTCACTTCGGACCGAATAGGTTCGAGGCAGAGGGTGAAAAGAGGTAACCCTCCCCGCTGCAACCTCCGATAGACGCGCTTGTAGGATGTCTCCCCAAGTGTCGAGGTTCGAGGGCCTAGAGAGATGGCTGTTAAAACAGAATCCGGCTTACGGGTTTTCTAGGAACATCAAAAGAACCACCATCAGGTGGCTTTTTTGTTTTAGGAAGGAAAATTTAGTAGAATTAAGCCGATGTCCTATTCTCAAGCAATAATACTAGCGATTGTTCAAGGACTAACCGAATTCCTTCCCGTCTCCTCCTCAGGGCATCTAGTCATTTTCCAGAAATTATTTAATCTCACAGAACCGCCAGTATTATTTGATATCTTGATTCATGTCGGCACTTTAGGAGCGATTCTCCTTTACTTCCGAAAAGAAATAGTCAAAATTTCCAAAAAGACAATCTGGTTAATTTTCATCGGCACCATCCCCGCCCTAGTAGTTGGTTTGCTTTTGCAGGGCTATATCAGCCTCATTTTTGACTCGCTCAAATTGGTTGGCGTCACTTTGTTAATCACCGCCGGTTTATTGTTTTTAAGCAAGCAATTCAGTCAATTAAACCGCCGCTTTAGTCATTTAAAGTGGCTCGATGCCCTTTTCATCGGCGCCTTTCAGGCTTTGGCAATATTGCCCGGAATTTCTCGTTCAGGATCCACCATCGTTTCTGGCATGTGGCGGAAGCTAGATCGAAAAACGGCCTTCCAGTTTTCCTTTTACTTGGCTATTCCCGCGATTTTGGGCGCCTTAACTTTGCAAATCCCTGACTTAATCTATTCACCTTGCAGCTATTTAGAACAGGGAATCTTGGGCATGGTAACTGCCGGCGCCGTAGGATATGGTGCCTTGCGAGCCCTAGAAAAAACCTTGTTCAGAGCCAAGCTTTGGCTTTTTGGCATTTATTGTTTAATTTTAGGAATAGTAGTTTTATTGATTTGAAGGGAGGTGAAAGTCGACATGGACAGAAAATATATTTTATTCACCGGAGTGATTTTGATAGCGGCCGTGATGGTGGGCGGAGTCTTTCTTGTTTGGTCAATGAAGCCGGGCGCTCCCCCTGAGGAGCCAAGCCCATCACCAACCCCAATTGCCAGCCCAGTGGCGTCACCAAGGCCCTCGCCTTCGCCTTCACCAGTAGTTAACCCCCTGGAAACCAAATCAGATCTTGAGCAGATCAAAGAAGCTTTTGCCGAGAAATACAATAAGCAACTGGCAGAGATAACGGTGACGATTGACGAAAGCACCGGCACTTATGCCAACGGAGGAGTCAAGTTTGAAGGAGAAATCGGTGGTGCCTGGTGGCTTGCCTACAACGATGGCACGGGTTGGATCATTGTCGCCGATGGCAACGGCAGCGTCATGTGCGCCGATGTAGAAAACTATAATTTTCCCACCAGCATGGTTCCAGAATGTTGGGATGAAGATACCAATACCCTGATTCAGCTTTAACAGAGCTTGAGAATGATGTTATAATCAAGTGGAGCAAAGTTTAGTTAATCAAGATGTGCCGATTTTTTAGAAAAAAGAAGAAATTGTCCCTGCCTTTTATTGCCTTCCTGGAAGCTTCGGGATTAGCGGTTTACTGTGGTTTAATTGGTCTTTTAATGTGGCAAGGGGAAAAACTCTTTGGTCCGATTTATACTTTTTTGGGGCCGACCTTGTTCTTAATTCTTTTCGTTGCTTCTGCCCTCATTTCTGCTCTCTTAATTCTAGGTTATCCTTTTCTTCTTTTTTGGGAAGAAAAGAAAACAAAAGAAGCCTTAAAGCTAGTGGCCTATTCCATTGCCTGGCTCGCTCTCTATATTATTCTGATTCTCTTTGTCTTGATTGCCTTCTGAAGCGTTTCTATTTCAGCAAAGCAATAATGAAAGAAAGAAGGGAAATAATCACTGCCACCAGAGGAATGGTGACCTTCAAAGCGTTAGTTTGGGCGGTTTGATGCCCCTCGACTGAATCCTCCCAGGAATCAAAAAGACTATCCACCGTTTTCGCTTCATCCCCAAGCATCGCCAGCAGTTGTTTCCTTCGTTCAATCTCCTCATCGCCAGCAAAAACCAACTCCCGTCGCAGAACAAAATTCTCTTTCGCCCAAACAGCATACTTCTTTTGAAAGTCACTGTAACGTTTTTGCTCTTCTTTCAAAACAGAAGCAAAGAGAGAAGTTAGCCCCACCTTTATTAAAGAACTTTTTTGAATCTCCTCAGAAAGGAAATCTAAAAAGTCCTCTCCCGTTTTGAGATTATCTTGAACCTTCTTTTGAAGAGTCTTTTGCTTCATTTAGGAACATTATAACAGAAATAAAAGCGGCGAAATTGAAAACCTGGCTTAGGAGGGTGGATTGAGGCTCTAAGCCAGGCCTTCGGCGATTTCGAGACTACGGGGAGCAAGTGACTTGAGGGGCTTCTTCTCGCTCTTTCCGCTTGCGCACTTCATCGCCAGTGGCTCGTCTCCAGTGGCATGCAGGATTCACATTGCACTCCAAATAGAGGCGGCTCCCGCTCGTACCGAACCTGAGAATTCCGTTGCAGCCTTCAGCCTTACAGGGTTCTCCCTCTTGGGCTGCAATTGAGACACCATTTCCCATTTCACACCTCCTGTGTAAAGCGTTTAAGATGGTGTCTATCTAGCTCTATTTTATCAAAAATATCCAAATTTAGGCAAAAAAAAGCTTAATTCTTTTTTGTCCTAAACTTTCTCTAGGAATCCTATATTAATTTTGCTATTATCTAGTTAATGCTGGCCAAAGTCACTTCTGGTGCCACCGTCGGTCTCAATTCAGTTCCAATCACCGTTGAAGTAGATATTGCCGAAAGAGGTTTTCCTTCTTTTAAAATTGTCGGTTTGCCCAATAAAGCGGTGAAAGAATCAAAAGAGCGGGTTAGATCAGCCATCAAAAACTCTGGAGCGGAATTTCCTGCCCACCGAATCACCGTCAATCTGGCGCCGGCCAATCTTCCCAAAGAAGGGCCGGCTTATGATTTACCCATTGCTTTAGGCCTCTTAATGGCTTCGGGGCAGATAAAGACCGATTTAAGTGAGGCCCTTGTTTTGGGAGAACTCTCTTTAGATGGTTCTCTCTGCCACACCAACGGTATTCTTCCCATGACCCTGTTGGCCAAGAAAAAAAAGAGAAGAAAGATTTTCCTCCCTGAAGTCGACGCCAAAGAAGCAGCCATTGTCAAAGGCATTAAAATCTTCCCGGTCAAATCCTTGTTATCCTTGGTTTATCATCTCAACTCAATTGAAAAAATTACCCGCCAAGCCCACATTGGTTTTCAAGCCTTGACCGATGATTTTAAAGCCGAGTTTGACATGGCCGAAATCAAGGGCCAGGAACACGTCAAGCGAGCTCTAGAGATTGCCGCCGCTGGAGGCCACAACGTCTTTATGAAGGGCGTCCCGGGTGCGGGCAAAACGATGCTCGCTCGAGCTCTCCCCGGCATTCTCCCTGACTTGACCGAAGAAGAGGCCTTGGAAGTGACCAAAATCTATTCCATTATGGGAAGCCTGCCCCCAGGCGCCTCGGTGATGACTCGCCGTCCTTTTCGCGCCCCTCACCACACCACTTCCAGAATCGGCCTGATTGGTGGAGGCACTCGTCCCATGCCCGGGGAAATTTCCCTGGCTCACCGGGGCGTTCTCTTTCTCGACGAATTTCCTGAGTTTCCCAGGAATGTTCTCGAGTCTTTGAGGCAGCCAATGGAAGACGGCCTGGTCCAAATCTCCCGCGCCGCCGGCACGGTCAAATATCCTGCCCAATTCGTTCTCATTGCCGCCGCCAATCCCTGCCCCTGCGGCTATCTGGGTGACGAAAAAAAACAATGCCGTTGTTTACCCGGACAAATCATCCGTTACCAAAAACGCCTCTCCGGACCCCTTTTAGACAGAATCGATCTTCACGTTGATGTCCCCGCTGTTAAAGTAGAAAAACTGACGGGGGAGGGAGTCGTGGGCGAAGGGTCGAAGAGTATTAGAAAAAGAGTTCAAACCGCTCGAGAGGAGCAAAGAAGGAGATTCAAAGGGACAAAGATAAAGTCAAATGCGGAAATGGAAACCAAGGAAATAAAGAAATATTGCCTTCTAGATAACGAAAGCCTCAATCTTCTTCGCCAAGCCGTTTCCCAAATGGGCCTCACCGCTCGCTCCTATTACCGGGTGATTAAATTAGCCCGAACGATTGCCGATTTAGCCGGAGAGAAGAGGATAGTTGTTTCCCATCTTGCCGAAGCCCTCCAGTACAGACCCAAAGAGCAGATTTTCTAAATTAAAATACCCAACTCCACCAGGGAGCTGGGTTTTCTAGTAGGCAAGTTTTCAGAGAGAAGGCTTAGCCTCCAATCCTAAACATGGTGGTGCCACACTTTTCACAAGTCGCCTTCTTGGCGGGCTTGCCGTTCTTCATGGTCACATTCTGAACGTTTTTACCGTTTCTCTTGGCGCGGCACTTAACACAGTAAAAATCTGCCATAGATTCTATTCACCTCCTCTCTCTTGATAAAAATATTTCTTGTCTTCGGGCAGGGAAAATGTTGTCAAGCCTACCTTAAGGCTAAGTATAGCATGACTTCAAGGCTAATCACGGCTAGACTGAGAACCAGTGTTTTAAGAAGGTCACGCTTGATTAGCCTTGGATCGAAAGAAAGGACGGAAACATCGGTCTTTTCACGGACACGTGCCTGTTTAGCCTCAATTTTTGCCGTCTGAGAAATTGCCCCTTGACGAGGTTTGGATTTTGTGCTTGTTGAAACAGGAGCAGGGGTTTTTTTGGCGAGCTCTCTTTTGAGCTGGAGAATGATTTTTTCCTGTCTTGTTTTCCGTTTTTTCGCCATGGATGAGTTTAAGTTATCATAATTAAATTCCATTCTCAAGGGAGAAGTTTTAATTAAATTTGTTATAATTAAGCGATGAGGGAGCGGCTAATTCCAGTTATAGGAGCAGCGGGTAATGTTGGCAAAGGAATAACCGAAGCTTTAAGACGTGAGAGATGGAAAGTATCTTCTGTAGATCCCCAAATCAATAAAGCGGTTGAAGATCTAAACGATGATGAATTTGAGAATTTATTTGCCTCGGCCTCTATAGCCATTTATGCTGCTGATTGTGGTAATCGGGAAGAGTATGCTGAAAACCCTGACTTGGAAAAAGAGAATAATAAACGCTTTGCTGATTTTTGTCAGAGAGTGGCAAAAATTAATTCGGAGCTGACCATTTGGTATGTGGGGGGCTCCTGGACAAAAAGGAAACCTGATAAAAGCTGGGTTGTAAGCGATGAATCTCCTAACAAAGACTTAAAAGAATGCAATCCCTATGAGAAAGCCAAAATTAGTGCCGAAAGAAATGCCCAAAAGTTGTCAAGTTTAATAAAGATTCGTTTTTTAGATTGGGCTTCAATCGTGCCTAATCTCGCTCCCAATTTTTCGATTTCAAAAATGATTGCCCAGGCTCTTGAAGAAAATAAAATCCGCTATAGTTCTGGAGGTTATGGCAGGCCATTGGTTGAATCAGTCCAAGCGGGTGAGGCGTTAATTGTCTTAATAAAAAATGATGATAGTGGGCAGCGGTTTGGAAGATATTTAATTCCGGCCACCTTTGTGACTTTTTCTTCTTTTGCGCAAGCAGTAAAAGGTGTAGTTGAGAAAGAAACAGGTAGAGAGATTGTTTTGGAGGAAATAGAAGAGACACCAGATTTTCTTAAATCACAATGTTTATCAAGCTATCTTGCGGGGTTAGGTTTTATTGTTGATGAAAAGAGAACCGATGTTGCCCTTAGGAGAAATGCAGAAGAGGCATTTGAAAAGATTAGAGTCAAATCGGGCATGTGAGCGTATTGACACTTAAATCCCAACAGACTAAAATCAAGTAAAGATGCTACTCAATTTTGACCAAATCCTAATTGTTTTAATCGGCGCAATTCTTGTTTGGCTGATTGCCCTTTCTTTCCTTTTTTACAAATTCCTTGCTCCTTTATGGAAATTAACTAAAGGAGTGACCAAAAAAGAACTGACAGCGGTTTTAAAAAAGTTGCTAAATGATTTTGACAAACACGAAAAGGAAATAAGGGTCTTGGTTAAAAAAGCCGAAGGTTTAAACAAGGACAATTTATATAATATTCAAAAAGTTGGCTTGGTGCGCTATAATCCTTTTGCAGAGACTGGCGGAGACCAGAGTTTTTGTTTATCATTACTAGACGGCAATAACAACGGCTTGGTCATTTCCAGCTTGCACAGTCGGGATGCCACCAGGATTTACGCCAAGCCAGTCAAGAAAGGCAAGGCGGCCGGATACGATTTATCCGCAGAAGAAAAGCAGGCAATTAAAAGAGCGAAAAAGTTAAAGTAAATGTCAGGAAGAAAAAGACTTATCTATTCTATTGTTGGAGGAATTCTTCTCTACCTTCTTTCCACTGGTGTTTCTTATGGGGCCTTTCGTTTTCTAATTGGGCCAGTTGCCCCTGGTCTGGTTTCACCCATTCCGGTTGAGGAGGCGAGATCAAGAGTTGATTTAACCGCCCCCAAAACCGAAGCCTGTCCTCTTAATGGCAGGATGTATACCAAGGGGGAAAGGCAGATTTGGGAAAAATGGCGCCCTTTAACGGTGATGGTGGAAAATCATGCCGAAGCAAGGCCCCAATCTGGTCTTTCCCGAGCCGACGTCGTTTATGAAGCGGTGGCCGAAGGTGGCATCACCCGCTATTTAGCCGTTTTTTATTGTGGGGCAGCGGCGGAAGACGTTCTGGTTGGTCCGGTTCGTTCTGCCCGGGTTTATTACCTTGACTTTGCCTCTGAATACGGTGATTATCCTCTTTATGCCCATGTTGGCGGAGCCAATCTGCCTGGTCCTGCCAATGCTTTAGGCAAAATTGCCGATTATGGCTGGTTAGCCAAAGGTAATGACCTCAATCAGTTCTCTCTGGGCTTTCCCACTTTTTGGCGGGATTATGAACGCTTAAAAGGGGTAGCGACGGAACACACGATGTATTCCACCACGGATAAACTCTTTGAAGTGGCCCACAAGCGCGGCCTGGATGCAAAAGATGATGAGGGCAATAAGTGGGATGAGGATTGGCGCTCTTGGCAATTCAAAGATGATGGTGAAAAAGGAAGCGTGAGCAACATTAAATTCAACTTTTGGAGTGGCTATGGAGAGTATGAGGTCAATTGGCGGTACGACAGCACCAACAATGAATACCTCCGCTTCAACGGTGGTCAGGCCCATAAAGACCTAAATAATGATGAACAGCTCAAAGCCAAAGTGGTCGTGGTTCAATTTATGAGAGAAAAAGGGCCGATTGATGCAGAAAAACATTTGCTCTACACCACCACCGGCACAGGCAAGGCGATTGTCTTCCAAGACGGGCAGGCAATTCAAGCAACCTGGAGTAAGGCCAAGCGAACTGACAGAACCATCCTTAAAGACTCTCAAGGGAAAGAGATTAAACTCAGCAAGGGTCCAATTTGGATTGAGATCGTTCCTGCCGGCAAGGAGGTTAGTTACTAAAATTCCTGCCCCGGAGACACCATGTTAAAAGACTTAATGGTATCCAAAGTCCGGGTTAAGCTTCTGCAGACTTTTCTTTATCAACCTGATGAAATTTTTTATGTCCGCCAATTGGTAAGAAAAATTGGTGAGGAGATCAACGCCGTTCGTCGGGAATTATCCCGGATGGAAAGAGCGGGGATGGTAAAAAAGGAGGCCCGAGGAAACCGGCTCTACTATTTTTTTAATCGCGATTACCCTCTTTATGAAGAACTATTGTCTATGGTCCACAAAACCATTGGTTTGGGGAAGGAGATAATTAAAAATAAATCCAAGTTGGGAAGAATTAAATTGGTGATGTTCTCTGGCCGTTTTGCCCGGCGCCTACCTCTTGAAGAGGGTGGGGTTGACCTTTTGATTGTGGGGGAAGTGGATATGCAGGTCTTATCGCGATTGATCAAAGCCGAAGAGGCAAGAGTGAAGCGGGAGATTAATTACACCGTCATGACCAAAGATGAGTTTAACTTTCGAAAAAGAGGCGAGACCCCTTTCTGCAAAGCATTTTTTTGGGATCGAGGTTAATGATTATTGGTGATCAAGAAGATCTAGTCGCTAAATACGGAGAGGAATAATGGGCCGACAGAAAATCATTAGGACCGGTAACAGTTTGGCAGTGACGATTCCCTCAGATTTTGTTAAGAATGTGGGGATTAAGGCTGGCCAGACAGTTCAAGTCAAAATCAACCCAGAAACGGGAGAGGTCACCTATACCTTTTCTGGTAGCCGCCAGCTTCCTTTGGCCAAAAACTTCACCAAAAGGAGAAGAGCGAAGAAATAAACTACTGAAGGCTGAAGCCTTCAGTATCTCCAACATTATGCTAAAATTAAGATGTTTTATTATTTATAAATGCTCCAAATAATGTTGGAGCGAGTTTGTTTCTCGTAAACTCGAAATGAAACACCGCCGCTTTCTACTCTGGCTGATTGTTTTTTTGGCCCTCATTGCCCTTTTTATCAATTTACCCGCTAAAGTCCCCTTTAAGTTTCAATTTAAAAACTTCAAGATAGACCAAGAAATCTCTCGACCAGAATTGGATTTTCAAATTGGCCAATTGAGATTTTTCCGTGATTTAGAAATTAAATTGGGAATTGATTTGGCCGGAGGAAGCCATTTGGTTTTTCAGGCGGATATGAGTGAAATTGAGGAGGAAAGTAGAGACGCTGCCCTGGAAGCGGCCAGGGAAAATATTGAGCGGAGAATCAATTTATTTGGTTTAGCCGAATCAATTGTCCAGACCTCCAAACTAGGAGAGAATTATCGCCTGATTGTAGAACTGCCCGGCGTCACTGATGTTAACCAGGCAATTGATCTGATTGGTCAAACGGCCCAACTTGATTTTCGGGAGCTTACCCCCGAGGCAACCGCGGCCGCTGTCCTTCAGGACTATCAACGAGCTGACTTAACCGGCAAAGACTTGAACAGGGCTCAAGTTCAGTTTGATCCCAACACGGGCGAACCCGTGGTGGGCTTGGAATTTAGTGGGGAAGGGGCCAAGAAATTTGGCGAGATAACCGAAAGGAATGTGGGCAAGCCCGTGGCCATTTTTCTTGATGAACTGCCGGTTACCCAACCAATCGTTCAGGAAAAGATTACCACCGGACAAGCGGTCATCAGTGGCGAATTTACCACCGAGGAGGCCAAGCTCCTGGCGACCCAACTTAACGCCGGTGCCCTGCCCGTATCCATCGAAGTGGTGGAACAAAGGAACATTGGTGCCACCTTAGGAGCCGAATCGGTGAGAAAAAGCCTTCAAGCCGGTCTGATTGGCTTGCTGATGGTCATTTTCTTCATGGCCGCCTATTACGGTAGACTCGGAGTATTAGCCGATGTCGGCCTGATTATCTACGGTCTCATCACCCTCATGCTTTACAAGCTTATCCCCGTGACTTTAACCCTTCCAGGTATTGCCGGTTTCATTCTCTCCGTGGGCATGGCGGTTGATGCCAATATTTTAATCTTTGAAAGAATGAAAGAAGAGATAAGGGCGGGTAAGCCAAAACCAGTGGCGATGGAGCTAGGCTTTGGCAGGGCCTGGGATTCCATCAGAGATGCAAACGTGGCCACTTTGATCACCTGTTTTATTCTCTTTAATCCTTTTGATTGGTCCTTTCTCAATACCTCAGGTATGGTCAGAGGCTTTGCCCTCACCCTGGGCTTAGGAGTTCTCATCAGCCTGTTCACCGGCATTGTGGTGACGAGGACAATTTTAAGAACCTTTTCTGGCAAGGAGGCTAAGAAATGAACTGGATGAAATACAAATGGCTCTACTTTTTAATCTCGGCCATGGTTTTAGTACCAGGAATTATTTCCTTAATCTTGTTCGGTCTAAAACCGGCGATTGATTTCACCGGGGGAAGTTTGTTAGAACTGAGAACCGAAAAGGAACTTGATCCTAAGGAGGTAGAAGCTCTTATCAAAGAAAAAGAACTCGAGGTATTATCCATCCAAACCTCAGGTGAGAATCAAATTCTCATTCGTCTTCAGCCAATTGAAAAAGAGCAGGCCGATGAGATAAAGGCAGTTTTGTTAGAGAAGTATGAAGAAGAACCCACCGAAGTCCGCTTTGAAACCGTCGGTCCCACCCTGGGTAAAGAATTGGTCAGGAAAACCATCTGGGCAATCATCCTCGTCGCCGGAGCAATCATGGGTTATGTGGCCTGGCGGTTTAAAGACATCAAATTTGGCGTCTGTGCCATTCTCGCCATGTTTCATGACACCTTTATTCTTCTGGGCACTTTTTCCTTGCTCGGCTATTTCTTTGGCGTAGAAGTGGACACTCTCTTTGTCACCGCCGTTCTCACCATTCTCTCCTTCTCCGTCCATGACACCATTGTTGTTTATGACCGCATCCGAGAATCACAAAAACTACTCCCCAAAGCCTCTTTTGAAGATTTAATCAACAAAGCCGTCACAGAAACATTAAGTCGTTCGGTCAACAACTCGATGACGATCATTTTCATGCTCATCGCTCTGCTTTTATTAGGAGGAACGGCCATCAGATGGTTCATCGCCGCCCTCTTAATTGGTACCATTGCCGGAACATACAGCAGCACCTTCACCGCCGCACCGTTATTGGTTGTTTGGGACCAAATAGCAAGAAGAAGGAGGGAAAAAAAGTAGTTTAGGAAGACTTTTTCCCAATCGCCTTTATTCTTTTCAAAAGATATTTTCTCTCGTTTTTCTTTTTATCTTCGACCACTTCTTCAAACAGCTGATTTAAAACCCGGCCCACTCTTGGCCCCGAGCGAATGCTCAAGACTTTCATAACGTCGTTGCCATTGACTTTCAAATCCGTCACCGAGAAGGGCTGTTTTTGAACCTCGACCAGCTTTTTCTTAAATCTTTCAAACCGCCATGAAGTTTCTCGAGCCCCACCGCCAACTCGATCTGCCCGCCTTAGCTCAAGCGTATCAGCCAAATTCTCCTTGCCCACGTTTCTAATAATCCGGCGAATAGCTTTATCTGTCTGCCTCTCATCAACACTGAATTGATGCCAGCGAACTAGGGTAACCAATTTTTTTTCATCCTTTTTAGAAAACTTTAAACGTCGGGCAATATTTCTGGCAATGGAAGCGCCCACCACTTCATGATTGTAGAAAGTAATCGCTCCCTTTTTATCTTTACCCACGACCACCGGCTTGCCCACATCATGAATGAGAATGGCCAAATTAACGACTGGATCCTTAGACTTGCTTGCTTGTAGAGACTTAACCGCGTGAGTACCCACATCATCGAGATGATGTCTGCCCGGGCTTTTCTGTTCCACCCCAAACATTTTTTCCACTTCGGGCAGAATGATTTTCGCCAAACCAGAATTGCGAAGAAGGGTGTACCCATCAGCCGCGTGGTCACTTTCAAGAATTTTAAAAAGCTCTTGTCTAATTCTTTCGGCACTAATTTTTTTAATCAGTTGGCAGTTTTTCTTGATACCTTGAAAAGTTTTTTTATCAATGGTGAAGCCCAGTTGGGAACCAATCCGAATGGCTCGCATCATTCTCAAAGCGTCTTCGGCAAACCTTTTTTCTGGTTCACCAACCGCCCTAATAATTTTCTTTTTAAAATCTTCTTGGCCTTTGAAAAGGTCAATTATTTCTAAAGACTTTCCGTCCCACTTACCCTTTTTCAAAATTGGTCCAATAACAAAGGCGCTGATAGTGAACTCTCTTCTTTTCAAATCTTCTTCTAATTTATTTCCCCATTTGACTTCATCCGGTCGTCTTTTGTCAGAATAACCCCACTCGGTTCGGTAGGTGGTAATTTCATAAACCTCTTCCCCTCTTTTAGTCTCTAGAGAAATTCCCACCGTGCCAAACTTATTGTCATAAAAAGAGTCTTCAAAAAGAGCCTGGATGGCCTCAGGAGTAGCGTTGGTGGTAAAATCACAATCGACCGGCACTTTCTCTTGAAGCAGACTTCTTGCTCCAGCTCCCACTAAATAAATTTCAAAACCCTCATCAGTGAATTTTTTAAAAACATCCCAGACTTCTTTGGGGATTTGCTTGCTGTATCTCTCTGGAAGCCTCTTTTTCATTTTACTCGTGTGATATGATTATACTACGTCTTCACAGACTTGTATAATTTTCATTTCATTAAAATTAGAACACAATGCGCTGGAAAATTTTAGCGAAAATAGGGGCTAAGGAGACGAAAAAAAGAAGGGAAGAAATAATCAAGGCCCTTTTAAAAAATCGTGGTTTAAAGAAAAAAAAACAACGGGAGGAATTTTTCCATCCCCAAGAACCTGACAAGTTCACTCCTAAAGAGGTGGGCATTTCTTCGGTTCAATTGACTAAAGCGGCGAAGAGGATTAAACAAGCCCTAAAGAAAAAAGAAAAAGTGATTGTTTACGGCGATTATGACACCGATGGCGTTTGCGCTACGGCGATTATGTGGGAAACATTAAATAAACTTGGCCTCGATGTTCTCCCCTATATTCCCCAAAGAGAAGAAGGCTATGGTTTAAAAGTGAAGGCAATTGATCAGATGGCGAAGGAAGGGGTGAGTTTAATTGTCACCGTTGACCAAGGGATTGTTCATTCGCGCCAAGTGAAGCATGCCAAGAAACGAGGAATCGAAGTAATTATCACTGATCACCACGAACCAGGGAAAAAGAAGCCAAATGCCGTCGCCATCATTCATACCGTTGACCTCGCCGGCGCCGGCGTGGCCTGGTTTTTAGCCAATTGGTTGATGAAAAAGATAAGGCCCAAGGCAAGACCAAGGGGATTAGATTTAGCCACCATTGGGACGATTACGGATATGGTTCCTTTGATCGGAGCCAATCGCTCGATTGTCAAGTTTGGTTTGAAAAGAGTGAGAAAAACAAAACGAATCGGACTTTTATCTCTTTACCAGTTCGCCGGTATTGACAAGGAAAAGATAGGCACTTACGAAGTGGGCTTTATCATTAGCCCGCGAATTAATGCCAGTGGCAGAATGGATGATCCGATGGAAGCCCTGAGATTAGTTTGCACCAGAGACGAAAACCGCGCCATCAGTCTAGCCCAGAAGATAGATCAGAAAAACAGAGAGAGACAAGAATTAATGAAGCAAACCAGTCTTCACGCCCGCGAACTTTGGCTCAAGAAAGACGGCCAAAGCGCCTTGATTTTTGTTTACCACCGATCTTATGAACACGGCGTCATTGGTTTAGTGGCTAACAGACTTAAAGATGAATTTTATCGCCCCGTGGTGGTTTTAGCCCCGAGGGAGGACTATTGGGTGGCCTCGGCCCGATCGATTGACGAATTCAGCATGATTGACGCCATTCGCCAAATGAAAAACTTTATTGGTGAGCATGGCGGCCACCGTCTCGCCGCCGGCTTCACCGTCAGCGCCGATAAACTAAAAAAGGTGAAAGAGCAAATCATGGCCAAGGCGGAACAAGACTTAGATAAGTCTAAATTATCCCCAAGAATAAAAATAGAGGCGGAAGTGGAACTGACTGATTTAAACCTAGCCCTTTACCAAGAAATAGAAAAATTTGCTCCTTTTGGCATTGGCAACCCCGAGCCCATTTTTGCCTGTCGAGAGATAAGAGTCTCGGAGATGAAGAGGGTGGGGGCGGATGGCCAACATTTGAAATTAAAAGTCAATGGTTTCCCGGCCATTGCTTTTGGCAGGGGAGATTTATTGCCCGAGCTTTCCCAAGCAGAGCCCGTGGATATTGCCTTCAATTTTGTTCTCAATCAATGGAACAACAAAAAACAACTAGAGCTTCGATTGAAAAACATTCTCACAAGAGATAAAATCTAACTATGGAAAGAACCCTGGCTGCCGAAGCTCCCAAAAAGATTGGTAAAAAAGTAAAACTCAACGGTTGGGTTGACCGTCGCAGAGACCACGGCAAACTGGTTTTTATTGATCTAAAAGATAGGAGCGAAATTATCCAGATTGTNNAGATTGTCGGTGAGGAAAAACTGAGTAAGTTAAGGATCTCTGATGTCATCGAGGTAGAGGGAGCGGTTAAAAAGAGACCTAAAGAATTAATTAATCCCAAATTAAAAACGGGCAAAATAGAGGTCAAGGTTGAGAAGGTAAGGGTCTTGGCCGAATCAGCCGATTTGCCTTTTGACATCCGGGGAAAAGGCTATCAAATTGGTGAGGAGACGCGTCTTCAACATCGTTATCTTGACCTGCGCCGCCCTCGGTTAGTGAAAAACCTTGAATTGAGACACCAAGTAGTCAATTTTGTAAGGCAATGGTTAACCGAGAGAGATTTTATTGAAATAGAGACTCCCTATATCAGCAAGGCGACTCCAGAGGGTTCCCGTGACTTTCTCGTTCCTTCGCGCCTTCAGCCAGGGAAGTTTTATGCTCTCCCTCAAGCCCCCCAACAATACAAACAACTTCTAATGGTGGCCGGGTTTGAAAAATATTTCCAAATCGCCCGAGCTTTTCGTGATGAAGACCCCCGAGCGGATAGGGCCTATGGGGAATATACTCAAATTGACATCGAGATGTCTTTTGTCAGTCAAGAAGAGATTTTAGAATTGGTTGAATCAATGATGGTTGATGTCAGCGAAAAAGTGGTGGATAAGAAGATTTTTAAAAAGCCCTTTCCCCGGATTACCTATGCCGAAGCGATGAAGAAATATAAAGATGATCGGTTTGACTTGCGGAGTGAAAAAGAGGCCGACGCGCTTGCTTTTGCCTGGGTAGTCGACTTTCCTCTATTTGAGAAAACAGAAACAAAAGAGATTTCCCCCTCACATAACCCCTTTACCGCCCCCAAGGATAAAGATATTCCCTTGCTTGATAAAAATCCTCTGAAAGTGCGCTCTTGGCAACACGACCTTGTTTGTAATGGCTATGAGGTCGCCGGAGGAGCAATCAGAATTACCGATCCCGAGCTTCAGGCAAAAATTTTTAAGATTCTCGGTCATTCACCCAAAGAAATTGAGAAAAAGTTTGGCCACCTTCTCAAAGCTTTTAAGTATGGTGTTCCCCCGCACGGAGGAATTGCCTTGAGTTTGGAAAGATTGCTAATGGTTTTCACCGGAGAAAAGAACACCCGAGAAGTAACCGCCTTTCCCATGACCTCGGGGGGTCAAACCTCGGTCATGGATGCCCCCAGTGAGGTTGACGAAGCCCAACTTAAAGAGCTAAAGATTAAAGTAGAGAAAAAGTGAAACAGGAGAAGTCTGATTTAACTGGTTTAAAAATAAAGCGGGCTTTTCTTTTTTTATTTGGCCTAGCTTTCTTTCTTTTTCCCAGCAATAACTGGTATTCCGTTGTTCAGGCCAATTATCAATCACCAAAAACCCAAACAATAGACTTAGAATTGCCCGCGCCAGCCGATTATCCAGTTAACCTTACTAACGTTCAGCCCTGGATAACCGCTCGCTCGGCGGTCGTCATCGATCGCGATTCAGCCGTAGTCATTTTTGCCAAGAATGAAGAGATACAACTTTTACCAGCATCAACCGTTAAACTGATGACGGCCCTGGTTGCTTCAGAGTATTATCACTTGGACGACGTGCTCGTTGTGAGCGGAACCAACGACTTTGGCCAAGATATGGATCTGGTCGAAGGAGAAAGAATTTCCGTGAGAAGTCTTCTCTATGGAGTTTTGGTGGCTTCGGCCAATGATGCGGCCATTCTTTTGGCCCAGAATTATCCGGGTGGCACGGAAACCTTTGTTGGGGCGATGAATGAAAAAGCAAAAGAGTTAAACCTCAAAAGAACCTACTTTGCTAATCCCACGGGACTAGACGTCAGCGAGGGAGACGAATTATTATTGGACTCCTCTTATTCAACTTCTCTTGATTTAGCCCGTTTGGCCAGCGTGGTGATGAAAGACCTGACTTTAAGAGAAATGGTGGGAACAAGGGAAGCGGTAGTGACCGATATCAGTGGTGAAATGAGGCATTACCTTTANNTTCATTGGTTGCCAGGAATGGAGGGAGTAAAAACCGGCTGGACCGAGGAAGCGGGCGAGTGTCTCGTAGGCTATGTGGAAAGGGACAACAGAGGAGTCATCACCGTCGTTTTGGGAAGTCAAGACCGCTTTGGTGAAACCGCCAGACTAGTTGACTGGACTTTTGCTAATCACCAGTGGCAAACCATTACTCCACCCACCCAGGATCAATAGCGGGGACATAACCATAGAAGCCCTGATCACCTTCAAAGACATAAATTGGTTGGAGAAAGTGTTGTGGCTCGAGAGAATCATAATAGGCGAGATAAATTTTTCTGACGACGACCTGGTCTTCGTTTTGGCCCAAATTAGCAATATAGCCTTTGTCTTCTTGCAACTCTTGCCAGGCATTATTAATCGGCTTGAGAGGATAGGTGGCCGAAGAATTAAAGTCGATTGGGAAATAGTAATAATAAATCTCGATAATTCTTTTGCCCCTCTCTCTATTACCCGAAAAAAGAAAGGAGATAAGAGCCTCTTTGGGATTGGGAGGGAGAATTCTTAAACCATCAAGATCGGCTCGAAAAAGATTAACCCGGACAAAATCGGCTTCGGACAAAGAAACAGCCGGAGTAAGATCGGGAGAGACAAGCTTGAGATAGTCGAATTCGGCACTCCCCGTGGCAAGCTCATCAGTTAGCAAACCATTGGTTTTGAGAAAGCTCTTTGCTTCTTGGGCCGCTTGCTCATCAGTGGGAAGATTCTTTTGGATCAATAAACTCTGATCATTTTCAAATTGATAGCGGAGATGAAAGTTGCCACTGTTGATTTCCATTTCCAAGGTTGTCGGAGGAATAATGGTCGTCGTCCAGCGATAATGAGTATTGCCGATGTTTTCCGGTTGAGCAACAAAACCCATCCGGCGAACTTTTTCCTTCGCCCGATCCAAAGCGAGCAGATTAGGGGGCTCCTTGGGCATAAAATAGACCTTGCCGACATCATCTAAAGTGGGCAAAGCCCCTTGGATTGTTTCTAGGCGGTAGGAAAGTTCAGGAGCCTCTTTTTCAGGAAATTTCAAAGCCGGCAGTTTGCCAAAAGCCATTGTTGGTGGTGGGGGGGGAGGAGGACGAAGCCTTTTCCAAACGCTCCGACTAACATCCCAGCCTATCTTGAGGACAATGATGACGATTAAAACAATGACGCCATATTTCAGCGCCCGGCGAGTCCCCTGGGCAGTTTGAGTCAAAGTAGCCACATTTTGAGTATAAATTGGGGCTATGTTAAAATCAAGGCAGAATGAAAGTTAGAACTCGAATTTGTCCTTCCCCTACTGGATTTGCTCATATAGGTACTGCCTATATGGCTGTTTTTAATCACGCTTTTGCTAAAAAAAATAAAGGCAAATTCATTCTTCGGATTGAGGAT
>JABAOC010009479.1_pt1 | contig 17398 bp, 12 predicted proteins | sample 7062161 | NCBI WGS metagenome assembly JABAOC01 (sample SAMN14538625, study PRJNA623070) | marine sediment metagenome | biome: marine biome [ENVO:00000428]; feature: marine pelagic biome [ENVO:01000023]; material: deep marine sediment [ENVO:00002113] | place: India: Gulf of Khambhat ... | reverse complement strand
TTACCAAGGACGCGCTCTACCACTGAGCTACAGCAGCATTACCCAATTCACCTATCGACACTGCTGTATAGTGAAACGAGCCAAAAACCACTTACATATCCGACAAATGACGATAGACTCAGAGAAAACACTTTATTTCTACTCAATTTGCCTATAAAAAGTGCGCAGAAATTTATTATTTTTCAACAGCTTTTAATATAAATCGTTTAAAATATCTTAATGGCAGGAAAAGTGCAATCATAAAAATGAAAAAAAACGATAAAAAAGAAAAAATATTTGAATTATTGTCGTTTTTTTACATAAAAGCATATCAACACAGTTTCCAACTACTCGGTGGTTACATTTTTGCCATTAAACGGCCCAAATCCCTCAATTCTGATTAGAAATTGAACTTTAATTCCCGCTCTGACCTGACATTACCAAATGCAAATCAGCAAAATCCATAAATTTCTGCCAGTCGTATTCCGTCAGATTATGCCTGCCGGAACGGACGTGGTAACCGATATTACCTGCTTTTATAGGGCTATCAAGACCGGGCATATGGTCAATTCCCAATCCTTTAGCACCCAGCATTCGATAAACAGGAGCAGCATGTTTGCACGCTAAAAACTCACCTTTTGGATCGGCCCATAAATCCTCATCTGCACTGGTTACATAAACCGGACGCGGTGCAATTAGCGCAATAAGCATATGTTGATCGACGGGCAAATCGTCTTCTTTGCCGTTGTATTTCTTGAAATTCTCACAAAACCAGTGTGGAAAGCTCGTATTAATGCGTCCTACGGTTTCGCCGAATCGCCGCCGACTAAGGGCCGCTCCGCCGCAACCGGAATTATTTGATATCACAATTGCAAACCGCTCATCCCGAGCGCCAGCCCAAAGAGCGGTCTTGCCCAGACGCGAATGACCGAGGACAATTACGCGCTCATGGTCAATATCGGCGTTAGTCTCAAAATAGTCCATGGCCCGGCTTAGACCCCATGCCCAAGCTCCAATTGATCCCCAGGCATCGGATGCTCGCTTTCCTTCGCGAAGTTTGTCAAATGCTGGGTGAATCCCATTCTTAAAACCATCGTGAAAGTCTGGGTCAATATCCCCATAATAGATTGTCGCCAGGCCGTAGCCCCGCTTGAGAATTTCTTCAACTGGAAACCGCGAGGAGGCTTTGCCTCTGGAATCAGCCGAGGCGCGATTTTTCACGATTCCGGAACCCGGGCGCATCCAACTACCGGACAGTTTGATAGCCGGATCAGAGTGAATCGTATGATTGCCGCCGAAATTCAATATGACAAAGGTGGGTATAGGCTTTTTTCTATCGTTCGGCAAGTATATTAGGATATCCATCTCCGGCCCATTCTGCTTTCCTGTAAAGTCGACTGCCACTTGACTACGCGTAGCCAGACCACCAAGAGCCCGCCGCTCAAGGTCGAAAACCTTGAAGGTCATATCCTGTGGTCGGCCAATTGGCGAGCGACCATAAACGTGAGTCCGGAACAGTTCGAGCACTTCCGGCCGGCGCTTTGCTCTCCAGACCTGAGCATTGGTTACTTTCGTGCCGTCAGACATCAACAGTGGGTCAGGCAAAGTGTATTCCGGAACCTTCTGCTCGTCATAATTTGTCTCGGAATGCCTTTGCATAAGTTTAACAACTAATTCAGGAGACGCCTTCCAACCATCGTTGTCCATGCCGCCTAAGCATAAATCTTCGGTGAGGAAAGAAACGATACTGAAAAAAGCCAACAATACTAAGAGTATTTTACTGCTAATCATAAAAACCTCCAAACTTCACAACTCACATGATTATAATGAGCCTTAATATAACCAGTCAATCCCTAAAACTGCCGATTTATTGCTAAGGCTTTCAGGAACATACCGGACCAAGTCGTGCAGGCTGAAATGGATGCTGCACTGAAGAATCCACTAAATCTCCATACTAAAAACTTACGTCAAACAAGCTGCACATTTTATTTCCAACCGGTCAGATAAGAACCGCTCTTTCTGGTCGGAGTATCGCACAGAATCCAGAATTTCTGCGGCTTCATTTTATATGGATTGAAACGGGTTCCATCGGCTTTGGAGAATTCCACGGCGGCCGCTGTATATGTTTCTCCCGCTGATATATTTGGGATTTTCAGGCTGAATCGGCCCTCCGAAGACTCCGGAATAATTTCCAGTTTGACATTTTTCCAATCAAATGAATCATTATTAGAAATGATAAATCGTTCTCCCGGAAAAGTAACATTTGCTTTCAGCTTCACAGTCGAATTCCGGTATGGATCATCAACATCGGACGTACGCTTTCTGCCGGGTGTATCATAAAAAAATATAATACTAATCAGGATTATAACGACAATAGCTACTACTGCGAAGGGGCTCCTAACTTTTTGAGCAAGCTGTGCATCCTGTATATGAAGTTGCTCAAGGCGCTTATGAACAGATTCTTCGTTCAACTCTGCCCCACAGAAGAAACACCTGGTAGCTGCAGCATCAATTTCCTGCCCGCAGAATGGACATTTCTCCGTTCCCATTTCCGCTCTCCCGAAAACATCGTTCTTTCAAAACGACTTAATATGCTGAAGCCGAAGAGCAGCCGCGTAGCACAGTATAAATTAATTGTCTATAAATTCAAACAAATGGCATCCGGTCATTTACGCAATATAGCCCGAAATAACATAGCTTGTTTATCCACCTAAGTTATTCTCTAAAAGGCGCACAATTAAACTTATGAGATATCATTTTCCGCTTTGATAAAATATTTATACTACTTCTCGCGATTTTTGTCAAGGACTTTAAAAACGAGTGAATTATCCCGTCTAACTGCTCTGTTGACTTGGGTTATCCGCGTCTTTAGCCTTTCCCAAATAGTTAGTCCAACTCTTGAGCTGTTGCTGCCATTGCTGTCTACCTTGTGGAGCTTTTATCGCAACTAACACCTTAAGAACTTCATTCGGATCAGATCCAACGGGTGGCTTGATAAAATAGTTATTAATCGTTTGTACAACAACACTGTTCGGGTCTAAGTCTCCCTCCGTTAGGCAATTTGCCACTAATTCGGATGCGCGTTCAATTTTTGATCCTCTTAAGCATGCATCCAATAGGTTGGGCAAAATCGCCTCTTTACCTTCTGGTGTCTGAGCAATCCCATATAAAATATCTAAATAGTCTGCTGCTTGATTAAATTGACCCGTTTCATAATAAAGCTCTGCTAATTTTTTACGTATCTCCGATTTATTTTCGCTGTTGCCCTTGGCAGCTTCTGCTATTTTAAGAAAACTGATTTTCTGCTCGTTAGATAACTTAACTTTGCTGCTTGGTAAGGTAAGCTTGTCCATCCATTCCTTCAGGACTCCGGCGTCAGAGCCATTGAATATTTTGAGCATCGCCTGCCAAGCCAAATCACTTTCGGAATTTGAACCGATTTTCTCCGCCAGCCAATTCAAGTCTTCACTGCTGCCGACTGCATCCGCCAGAGCAATAATTTCCTTTCTTAATGTTAAACTGGGGTCATTAATAAAATCGTTTCTTAATATTTGTAAGGCCTTCTTCTTGCTAATATATGTAAGCCCATCTACAGCGGCCTCCCGGACGAAATTCGCTTCATCGCGTAAGGCTTCTACAAACAATTTTTCAAAAAGCTGGGCTGCCTTTTCCCTGTATGTGCTGTCCTGCGCACATAAAGCAGCCATTTCGTTGAGCAATTCCCCCCGCAGGGTTCCGTCAGGATTGCTCTTTTGCTTGTTATATCTCTCCGATAGCAAACCAAGGTATCTGTCAACCTCTTTAGGCTCCAATCCATCACGGTTGAGCAGTTTTTTTATGACCTCCGCACCGTTCCTGGCCTTTTCCGCATTCTCCTCAAAAAGAAATTTCGCCGCCCATTCCAGGGTTTGCTTGCGTATTTCTTTCATTTCAGGAGAGATTGCGGCTTTAGGATTCGACAAAATTGCGTTAGAACATGCCCCGCCGAGCGCAACTAATAGCTTTGTTTTGACCTGGTCATCCTGTTCGGCTTCAAGCTGGGCCAGCAGGGGCGAAGCCGAATTCAACTTTGGCATCAAAGCCAGCAGCTCGGCGGTTATCAGCCGGACATCTCTGTCACCGTCGGAAATCAGCTTGATTAAAACCGGACCAAGTTTTTCGGGCAGCTTCGAACCGGGTGCGACGCGCCACTTATAAGCCTTGTCCAGGGCCCATAATCTCACAACTGTTTCCGTATCGACTAAATACGTAGCTAAGAATTCCCCCCTGGCCACGTCTTCGCTTATGCTTTCATACCTCTTGTCCAATTCTGATTTATATCGCCGCTGCCACAAGTCCAACGCGGCTCTCTCCTTGCGCATCTGAGCATCCAGGCGAATCAACTGAGTCCGCAGGAACGCCACCTGACCTTGCTGTTTAATCGCATCTATACTTTGTTTGCGAGTCTCAGGGTTTTCACCTACGTGTATGCCCAGAGAATCTAAAGCACTTTCCGCTTCAACAGATACTCGTCTGTCCGGGTCATCAACCAGCTCAATCAGTCTAATGGTCGCCATCATATCCAGCCGAAGTTTCAATGCGTGTATGGCATTTGTTTTCGTTTTGACGGGTTTGTTCGGATCATTAAATATCTTATCGAGTGGCTCTCTAATTTTATCGTATTCATAAATCACGGTCGCTTCCGCAGCGGGCTGGACTTCGGCATCATTCTTAGTATCAAATACACCGAGCAGCGGCTCGATAAAATCCTGAACATTCTTAATGGTCTTTTTCGATACCCTTGCTTGAATCAAAGCTTTACAGACCGCCATACGCGCCGGACTGTTTTCACTCTGTTTGAGGGCATCAAGCAATATCTCCCGGGCTTTTGGATCGTCGTGAAATAACATTACAGTTGCAGCGTCTATAGATCCGTTGAGCAAGGCATCCTTATTAACTTTTAACTGGGGATCGAGTTCCGCGCTCGTTGATGTATTTGGAACAGGCACGGGCTTTTCCTGGGCAATACCGGCCAGTTGGCATCCTATCGCCAATATCAAAATAACCAGATATAACCGCTTTGCGCTCATTCAGATGACCTTCAAGAAACTGCCGATTCCTGTTTTGCGATGTTTCTATCCGTTAGCTACGGTATAATAATATTCAAAACTTCTTTAGTCAACCAATTTTACTATGAGTAATAGAAAATAGATAATTTACCTACGGCCTTGGGTGGAATTTTCTATGAATCTCTCTTAGCCTTTCCTGATCAACGTGTGTATAAATCTGAGTCGTTGCTATATCCACGTGCCCGAGCATTTCCTGGACGCTTCGCAGATCCGCTCCTCCTGTCAGAAGATGAGTTGCGAAACAGTGCCTCAGCGTATGCGCGGTCAAATTTCTGGGCATCCCTGCCCGCATCGCGTATTTCTTTACCAATCTCCAAACTTCAATACGACTCATAGGCCGGCCTGTTCGGGAAAGCAGCAGAAAATTGTCACTAAAAGATTTGGCCAACTCCGGCCGGAGTTTTGTAAGGTACTCAACCGTCGCTTCAATGGCAACTTTGCCGACCGGAATCACACGCTCTCGATTGCCCTTGCCGAGGCATCGCAGATAGCCGATATCAAGGTTAAGGTCCGGAATCCTAAGGCCTGTAAGCTCGCTGGCCCGTATTCCGGTTGCATATAGCAACTCAAGCATCGCCTTGTCGCGGAGATAGAATGGTTCATCGGGATTGGGGGCATTCAGAAGATTGTCAACCTGCTGCCTGCTGCAAATGCTGGGCAATCTCTGCCAGATTTTCGGGCTTTCGAGTATTGCCGTAAAGTCATCTTCGATAAGACCCATAAGTTTGGAGTATCGCAGGAACATCCTTATAGCCACAAGCGCCCGCTTAATAGAACTTTCGCCCTTTTGGTCCTGAGTAAGGATTCTAAGATAGTCCTGAATTATTGCCGGCCTGATTTGTGACAAATGCTTTATATTGTTAGATTTACAGTGTTCCAGAAAGCTCTTAAGGTCCCGACCGTAGGCCAGAACGGTGTTCTCGGACAGACCGGCCTCGACAGTCAGATAACTCAGGAAATTCTTAACATTTTGCCCCAGAGGTAAAGCCAGCAACTTTTCACCAACAGATTGTCGCTGCATTGAGGTCATTTCTCATTACTCATAATCCGGAATCCATAAAATGGGTACCGAAGATAAAATCCTATTCGCCAAACGCGCTCAGCGATACTATTATCATCGGCATTAGAATAGGCTATCCTTAGTGATTCCAATCACTTTTACCTTAATCTGGTGTCCTTTCCCTACAATCCAATGCCAACATCCGGTATTGCTCCGGCCTTCCGACTCGACATTCTCCCAGTGTGCAATTGTTTCTTGCATCCAAGGCTCGAAAAAATAAAATTGTTCAGTATGAACGATATCGAATTTAATCGTCGAGAATTCATACTCAGAATGGTCATCGGCTCGGTTGCGTTGCAAAGACCGGCCGGCTCAGTCTTCGGGGCAACGACTAAATCGAAATTGCCGAAACTGCCACCTATCCGGGCAATTACAAAGGGGCCGAAATTCCACTGGTTCAGCTATTACGACAAACTGCAGTTCGATCCGGCCTGCCGGTACGTGCTCGGGATGGAGGTCGATTTCGAGCACCGCAGCCCGAAAGTCGATGACGTCATCAAAATCGGGATGGTCGATCTGAGAAACGACGACAGGTGGGCGGAACTCGACCAAAGCAGTGCATGGTGCTGGCAGCAGGGCTGTATGCTCCAGTGGCGGCCCGGCTCAAAAGACGAGATTATCTTCAACGACCGGCAGGGCGACCGGTTCGTATGCCATGTCCTTAACGTTCAAAGTGGCATGAAACGAACTCTGCCGTATCCGATTTATACCGTCAGCCCTGATGGCCGAACCTCCGTGGCGCCGGATTTCCGGCGTGTTCAGGAGATGCGACCCGGATACGGCTATGCCGGCCTGCCAGATCCGCACAAAGATGCCTCGGCACCAAAGGATTCCGGCATCTTTCGAATAGACCTCGATACGGGTAACCAGCAATTGATTATCTCTCTCGCCGAGATAGCCAAATTCGGCAAAATCCCCGGCAATCCAAAGGATGCCAAGCACTACTTCAACCATCTGCTATTCAATACGGACGGCTCCCGATTTATTTTTCTGCATCGCTGGCGGGCAACGGGCATGCGCAGCTTCGGCACGAGAATGCTAACCGCCAAATCCGACGGAACGGACATTCACATCGTCGATCCTCACGGCAAAACATCGCATTTCATCTGGCGCGACCCGAAGCATATTTTAGCCTGGGCATGGCATCCCTCGCACGGCAACGCGTTCTATCTCTATCAGGACCGCACAGAAAAAGTCGAAATCGTCGGCAAAGGAGTAATGACAAGAAACGGCCACTGCACCTACCTGCCCGGTAATAAATGGATTCTCAACGATACCTATCCGGACAAAGACCGAAAGCAGAACGTCTATCTTTACAATGTAGCGACAGGTAAAACAGTGCCGCTTGGCCATTTCTATCTGCCGCCTGAGTATAATGGCGAATGGCGCTGCGACACGCATCCGCGATTCAGCCCCGATGGCCAGAGCGTCGTGATCGACTCACCCCACGATGGAAATGGCCGACAGATGTACCTCATCGATATCAGCAGGATAGTTCAATCTATTGGCAATCTCACATAAGTACTTGCAAATAAACAAGAACTGATTTTATTTGTGCTCAACTGTCGCTTTTTTTCCATTAATATGCTATAATGCAGTATCTATATGGGGGATATGACAAAGAACGGTGTTTAACAACCATGATAAGGATTAATATGAGGATAGGGTCAATACATTTAGTTATTGCCTTCTATCTTGTGCTACGCATTGGATTTAATGCAACTGGAGCCGAAGTCGTACAGGATGTCGAATTCAGCGTCGAGCGTGGATTCTACGACACGGCGTTCGAGTTAACGCTCTCAACACCCTCACAGGCAGCACAGATACGCTTCACGCTGGACGGCTCGACGCCGAAGTCAAATACCGGAATCGTCTATGGAGGCCCTTTAACAATCGACAGCACGACTGTCATTCGTGCCGCAGCTTTCAAGCCGTACTATCAGGATCCAAATGTAATAACGAAAACCTACATCTTCATCAGTGACGTTATAAGACAATCACCCTATGGCCAGGTCCCGGGACCCGGCTGGCCGACAGGCAGCGTTAACGGCCAGGTCATCGATTACGGCATGGATCCGGACATCGTTAACGACCCCCGGTGGGCCAGCCTGATGGAGGCTGCCTTACTCGATATCCCGACCATTTCACTGGTAACGGATCTGGCAAATCTTTTCGACCGATCATCTGGCATTTACGTCAACGCCCGCAACGACGGCCGGAACTGGGAGCGGCGCACGTCTGTCGAACTAATCCATCCGGACGGGACGCCGGGATTCGGGCTTGACGCAGGCCTGCGGATACGTGGAGCATTCAGCAGAAGTGGTAATAATCCCAAACATGCATTTCGCCTGTTCTTCCGCAGCGAATACGGGGCGGGAAAACTCCGCTACCCCCTGTTCGGCGGCGAAGGAGACGATGAGTTTGACAAGATCGATCTGCGCACCAGCCAGAACAATTCCTGGTCGTACCAGGGCAGTTCCCAAAACACGCTCATTCGTGACGTCTTCTCCCGCGACGTGCAGCGTGATATGGGCCAGCCGTACACCCGCAGCCGATATTATCATCTTTATATTAACGGACACTACTGGGGTCTCTACCAGACGCAGGAAAGGGCCGATGCCGATTTCGCCGAGTCATACCTGGGCGGGGATAAAGAAGAGTACGATGTGATCAAGAACGACTCATCGGGCTCGCGCGCCCTGCATGCTACCGACGGTACAATGGCTGCATATCGGCGGCTGTACGACGCTGCGGTCGCCGGCTTTTTTTCCGACTCGGCCTACCTTGCCGTCCAGGGCCTAAGACCTGGCAGGACACCAGATAATCCAACAGGTGAGAGACTGCTCGATCCCGAGAACCTGATGGACTATATGATCTGCACCTACTACACAGGCGACCCCGATGCGCCGGTGAGCTGCTGGGGCCACTTCTCAAACAACGTGTTTGCTATCTATAATCGTGTCCGGCAGGAGGGATTCACGTGGTACCGGCACGATGCCGAGCACTCTCTGGGAGCCAATGGCGGAATCAATGAAGGGCGGCTTCTAACCGACCCTACGGATCGTTCGATCGGGCAGCAGTGGAGTCATTTTAATCCGGCCTGGCTTCATATACGCCTGACAGCCAATCCCGAATATCTTATACAGTTCGCCGACAGGGTGAACATGTATTTCTCTAATGGCGGTCTCTTGACAGCAGCGCCGAATATCCAGCGATGGATGGTCCGGGCAGACCAGATCGATCTGGCGATCATTGCCGAATCGGCCCGATGGGGCGATGCCCAAAGACATCCACCACGCACAAAGGATGATTGGGAGGAACAGAACAATTACATGGTCAACACATTCTTCCCCGCTCGGACACAGATCGTCATCAACCAGATGCGTTCGGTTGACATGTTCCCTGACATGGCTCTGGTGTCATTCAACCAGCATGGTGGAGAGATAATACCCGGATTCGAATTATTTATGTCACAAAGCAACGGCACACCAGGTACGATCTATTATACGCTGGATGGGTCCGATCCTCGCCTTCGGAGCGGCGATCTCAATCCGGACGCGGCAATCTTCGAGGATGACACGACCAGCATGACATTAATCAGCCGGGGATCGACCTGGCGCTACAAGGACGATGGCTCGGACCAGGGCACCGCTTGGCGCGACCTGAACTTCAACGACAACCTATGGGGCCAGGGACCCGCGCAACTTGGTTACGGCGACGGCGATGAGGCTACCATAGTCAGTTACGGACCCAATTCCAGCAATAAATACCCCACAACCTACTTCCGGCACGTTTTCAATGTTGAAGATGCCTCCAATTTTATGGAGCTATCACTCTCAATTGTGCGAGACGACGGAGCGGTTGTGTATATAAATGGCGTCGAGGCTACCCCGCGTATAAACATGCCCAGCGTCGAAATTAACTACCAGACATGGGCCTCGGGTTCCGGCGTGCCGGTAGGTGGGGCCGACGAGTCCACATTCTATACGTACGATATCGATCCGGATATTTTGGTAGATGGCACAAATATTATCGCCGTCGAGATACATCAGGTCAGCGGCACCAGCTCGGACATAAGCTTTGATCTGGAACTGGTCGGGCTGATAGCAGGCACGGCCTCGCCGCCGATCATCCTGGACCAGACCACTACGGTCAAGGCCCGAACGTACCATGCCGGCCAATGGGGCGCCATGACCGAAGCCCGGTTCACAGTCGGGCTGCAGGGGCTGGTGATTAATGAATTCATGGCCTCCAATCAAACGACGCTCGAAGATCCCGACGAGCCCGGTGAATTTCCCGACTGGATCGAGATTTACAATGGCACGGCCGGTACAATCGATCTCGGAGGCATGTACTTGACCGACGAATTCCAGGACCTGACCAAGTGGCAAATTGGTGCCGAAGTCATCATCGAGCCCGGCCAATACCTCATCTTCTACGCCGACGATGATGGTACGCAGGGCGTTTACCATACGAACTACAAGCTCAGCATCAGTGGCGAGACTATTGCTCTGGTTGACAGCGACGGCAAAACGATCATCGACTCGATTCTTTTCGACGGCCAGTTCGAGGACGTCTCCTACGGCCGATTCCCGGACGGAGATAATTTCTGGGACTTTCTACAGAGCCCCACGCCCGGCTCACCCAACCAGGCGGGACTCGGCCAATGATCATATCCCCAGATACGACGAGGCAGTAAAGTTGCATGTGTAATGAAAACACAGAGGTTCTGCCATTAAAAAGCTGCATTGAAGCATATCTTACACTCCCGCTTCTATATATTTTAATAACACAATTCGTTCTTGAGTCATACACATTCTGCTTATATAATCAGCCTTCAATTACAGGAAGTGCATTAATGAACAGACAAATGCCGCAGAACAAAAGGAGACAAAAGTACAAAAGCACAAGGAATTTGTGCGTTTATGCGATGCTGACTTGTGCACTCGTGTTGACAGGTTGCGCCCAACAGTTTTCGGCTCCGCTCGTGGTGAAGGTGCAAGACAGCATCCTTTACGTCTCCACAGGACACCCTACAGTGGAGCAAAGCCGGGGCATCGGCATGGCCGACATGATGGAAGTTGCAGAGGACGTCCTGGCCAGGATGCATTTTACAATCGAAAAAGCCGATGTTCTCCATAAGGAGTCCCAAGGACAAAGCGGTTTTATACGAACCAGGCCGCTGCCGGGGGCGCAATTCTTCGAATTCTGGCGCAGCGATAACGTCGGGGCCGACAACACCCTTGCTGCAAACCTTCACACCATCCGCAGGACTGTAACATTAGACATAAGCCAACAAGATGAGCAGCTACGCATCGGCTGCGAAGTGCAGGCCCAAAGACTGTCACTGCCCGAAAACCAAGTCAGCAGCAGTGCCAGGGTTTATGGGATGTTCTCACGAAGCAGCCCATCATTGCAGAGACTAAAACTGAATCCCGAGCAGAAGAGACTGATGGCATGGATCAATCTGGGCGGGGACTCACGACTTGAAGCGGAGATTTTGAAACGGATTAAAACACAAATCTTACAACGAACAAGCCACCGGCTACAGACTATGGAGAACCAAACATGAGAGTGCTGGTTTGCGGCGGAGCAGGATATATCGGCAGCAACATGACGGCAACGCTCGCGGCTGAGGGACACGAGCCGGTCGTATTCGACAATCTCAGCAAAGGCCATAAATCGGCAATCGGAGACGTGGAATTTGTCGAAGGTGATTTAGCCGACAGCCGGCTGCTCATCGAAACGCTTGAAAAATACAGCATAGAAGCGGTCACACACTTTGCCGCATTTATTGAAGTAGGCCAATCGCTTCAGACCCCACTCAGATACTATCGCAATAACCTTTGCTGTACGGAGAATCTGCTCTCGGCTATGGAAACTGTCGGCGTGGAGAAATTTGTGTTCAGCAGTACAGCGGGGGTCTATGGTATTCCCAAAAACGTACCAATCGCAGAAGATTCGCTAACCGAACCAATAAGTCCCTACGGCCAAACGAAACTCGCGGTCGAACGGATGTGCCACGACCAAAGCCAAACAGGAAAACTCGCTTATGCCTCGCTGAGATATTTCAACGCCTGTGGGGCCGGCAGCAATGCCACTCTGGGCGAGGATCATCGGCCGGAATCTCATTTGATTCCGCTAACTATCCAGGCGGCCATGGGAAAACGCAGTGATATCAAGATTTANNCGACTATATACATATTGACGATTTGTGCCGGGCGCATCTGTTGGCTTTGGATTGGCTGGATCAAGGCCGTGAGCTTATCTGCAACCTGGGCAACGAAAAGGGCCATTCGGTCAGAGAGGTTATTGAAGTGGTCAAGAAGGTTTCAGGAAAAGATTTCAAGGTAACGGAAGTAAGCCGTCGCCCCGGCGATCCGCCAAGATTGACTGCCGACGCCACAAAGGCCAGGAAAGAGCTGGGCTGGAAGATTGAAAAACCTCAACTGGAGGAAATGGTCTCCACGGCGTGGCAATGGCACAGCAACAATCCGGATGGCTATCCGGATTGAACCCTTTAAAAACTTGCAATAACACATTGGAGATGAATCCATGAAAAAAACAAGAAATAAAGTCAAGACCTTCTTGTCAGCCAGCGGTATGGATCCGGCAAACATTGATATGGATCAAACCTGTAAGATTTTCCTTGAAGAAATGGAAAAAGGCTTGGCCGCAGAAGAAAGTTCCCTCGCTATGCTGCCGACTTACATCGAGACTGACCAGGAAATCCCGTTAGACGAACCTGTTATTGTAATGGACGCAGGAGGGACCAACTTCCGAACGGCCGTTATGTTCTTCGACCGAGAGGGTAATCCAAAGATCGTGAACCAAAGACTATTCCCCATGCCCGGAATAAAACAGCAGGTTACCAAGGAAGAATTCTTCAAAACGATAAGCGGATACTTAGACGATATTATCGACAGAAGTACAAAAATCGGCTTCTGTTTTTCATATCCCATTGAAATCTTCCCCAATAAAGATGGAAAAGTCTCACATTTCTCCAAGGAGATAAAGGCGAACGAGGTTATCGGTGAAATGATCGGAGAAAACCTTAACTTAGCCATCGGTTCCTTGGGACAAAGGGATAAAAAACGAATCGTTTTGCTCAATGACACGGTCACAACTTTGTTAGCTGGAAGAGCTAGTATTAGAGGTAGATCATTCGAAACTTACATTGGATTTATTTTAGGTACGGGGACAAACTGCTGTTACGTAGAACAAAACAAGAACATTACTAAAAATGCAGATCTGGACCCGACCAAGAGTCAGATAGTAAATGTCGAATCAGGAGGATTTGGAAAGGCACCACAGGGCAGGGTAGATAGAAACTTTGATCAATCCTCCCTTAGTCCAGGTACGTATACATTTGAAAAAATGATATCGGGAGCCTACCTAGGTCCTCTTTGCCTGTGGACTTTGAAGGCGGCAGCTGATGACGCCCTTTTCTCCAAAGAATTAGCACAAAAGCTGAAAAAAGTAGAAGAAATTAACACAAAAGATATTAACGAGTTTATATCTTATCCTGAAAGCTATGACGGGGCTCTTTCATCCGCCTTCGGACGAGCAAGTGAAGAAGATCTTCTCACCGCATACCTCCTGATAGACAATCTAATCGAACGGGCTGCCAAACTGACTGCCATCAACTTATCCTCGGCGGCAATCAAAAGCGGCAAAGGACAAAACCCCTACAGACCTGTCTGCATTGTAGCGGAAGGTACAACATTCTATGAGTTAAAATCCCTAAAACGACGAGTTGAGTACTATTTGAAGGACTATCTCGAAAACCAAAAAGGAATATACTGCGATATCATGAAGGTTGAAAATGCGACTTTGATTGGGGCAGCAATAGCAGGCTTAACAAACTAACCTTTTCATGGGCTGAAGACCAAATAGACGAGATGTTGAGAGCAAAGCCTCCCCGTACGTGCAGGTCGAGAAATCACCGTGTGACAAGGACACCACTGGTGACGCATTGCTGAACCGATTACAGGACTTCTTTGGCGAGTATATCTAGACATTGAAAAAAGAGATGGTCGATACATGTTTCGCCACGCTCGGAGAAGACACCGGCATTATCGGTGCCGCCCTGGCCAGACACACACAACAACAAGGCAAGCTAAAGTAGCTTATACGGCAAAGATGTCTTGAGAACATCTGAAGGAAAGACAATCACCTCTTACGATCCCGTCGATTTGCAATGCGTTCATGTCCGGCAATGACCAATATGTTCCGGCTTATCACAATCGGTCGTTTGTCCTTTAGTCAGTTCATAGGTATCATTGGCAATCGCAACCTGTTCATTTGTGGGAACGACAAACACTTTAACTTCGCTGTTTTGAGTGCTTACTTCCGCTTCCTTTGCAACAGCGGCTTTATTGGCCTGCAGGTCAAGCTCCAGACCTATCTGACTAACAGCATTGCATATCTTCTCTCGCATGAACACAGCGTTTTCTCCTATGCCACCTGTGAAGACCACCGCGTCAACGGTATCCAAAATTGCCGCATAAGCACCAATATATTTCTTTATGCGGTAACAGAAAACATCGATAGCAAGTTTCGCCCGTTCATGACCCTCTCCAGCTAATTCTTCAAGGTCCCTCATATCGTTCGAGACGCCTGATAGGCCCAGCAGACCGCTTTGTTTATTGCAAAGGGCCTTCAAGGTCTTAACATCATAACCTTTTTCCTCAAGGTAAAAAAGAATTGCCGGATCAAGATCGCCCGACCGCGTCCCCATTGGCACACCCTCCAAAGGTGTAAGCCCCATCGAGGTATCGACGGAGTGGCCGTTCTTCACAGCGGTAATAGAGCAGCCGTTGCCGAGGTGGCAGGTGATGGCATTGATATCGTATTTCCCTCTGCCCATGAGTGCGGCGGCACGCCGAGCAACATATCTGTGCGAGATGCCGTGGAAACCATATCTCCGAATGCCGTATTTTTCATAAAGCTCATATGGTAAAGCATACATATAAGCCACTTTTGGAATTGTAGCATGAAATGCCGTATCGAAACAGGCAACCTGTGTCGTATCGGCAAGATGATGCTGGGCCGCTCGGATGCCGGCAAGATTCGGCGGATTGTGCAGCGGGGCCAGGTCTGCAAACTTCTCGATAGAGGCAATCACATTCTCATCAATAATGACAGAGCCGGTAAACTCTTCACCGCCGTGAACGACTCTATGACCTACGGCGCCTATCTCAGATATCTCCCGTAAGACTCCAACCTTATCGCTGATAAGGGTTTGGAGTATGAGCTCCATCGCCCCCCCGACATCCTGGACCTTTGCCGGAATTGTATATGCCCTGCCGTGATAGAAATGTGATAGTTCCGAATCCTCCTCACCGATTTTCTCCACTAAACCCATCGCAATAACCTGTGCCTGGGGCATTTGGTATAAATGATATTTGAGCGAAGAGCTGCCTGAATTAACGACCAGTACTTTCATTGTTGATATTGTCCTTTAACTTAAATGTCGTTTTATAACCACTTACACGAGATTCGCACTTTCCAACAATTGACCCAAAGTGAGTATTACCGTCGCGACAATGTCATCTACGGTGGCGCCTCTCGAAAGGTCTGCTATAGGTTTTGCAAATCCTTGCAGGAACGGCCCGATGGCTTGTGCGTTAGCCATGTATTGCGTGAGTTTATAGGCGATGTTTCCCGAGTTTAGATCGGGGAAAATGATAACATTGGCCTTTCCCGCAACAGCACTTTCATCTTTGACTTTCTTTTCGGCTACCCTGGGTACGATAGCAGAGTCGGCCTGAAATTCCCCGTCGATAGCCAGGTCCGGCTCGCGCTGCTTCGCTATTCTCAGAGCCTCCCTGACTTTGTCCACACTCGCACCGGCACCACTTCCTTGGGTAGAGAATGACAACAGAGCAACGCGGGGCTCCTGACCAAGGAGTCTCCTTGCACTTATAGCCGAAGCCAGGGCGATGTCTGCCAATTGTTCGGCGGTCGGATCGACATTGACGGCGCAGTCGGCATAAATAAAGGGCTTGTCATTTTCTCCGAGGAAGCTCGGAATCACCATAAGAAAGTAGCTGGACGGAGTTTTTATGCCGGCAGCCAAACCTATCGTTAAGACACCCGCCTGAATCAGGGTTGTGGTCGCGCTGGCAACTCCACCAACAGCAGTATCTGCATCACCGCACGCCACCATCATCCCTCCATAGAACAACGGCTTGACGACGATGAGCCTCGCCACCTCGACGGAGATTCCTTCTCTTTGCTTGCTGTACCTTTCTGCATAGAAGTCGAGCTTATCGCTTTCTTTCGGATTAATGCTTTCTATGCCGTCGAGATTAACGCCGGCTTTTTCTATCGCTGCTTCGAGCCGTTCGGGTTTTCCGAGCACAATCGGCCGGGCTATATCTTCGTCCTTAAGTCTCCGCGCGGCCTGGATGATTCGCTCGTCTCTGCCCTCCGGCAAAACAACCGAGAGATTTTTTCCTCTTGCTTTCTCCCGAAAGCCTCCTATAATATCCATCCTTGTTACATCCTTGTTTAAGAAATAAATAGCCAGTTGTCACCCTCTTTCGTACGGCTGACATTCTACTTTAACTGTGAGTTCAGACAAATGCAAGAAAATTTCGAATTTGTACGCCTGGTCGGAAACGAGCGGAGAGTAGGCTCGAAGCTTGCCGATGTTTCGCGACACTGGCAAGGTAAAAAAGAGCGGCTCCTGATGATAAGCCCTCATGATGACGATGCCGTTCTGGGAGCGGGCCTTCTCATCCAACTTGCCAGGCGGGAAAAAGTACCCGTCCATATCCTCATCGTTACCGACGGCAGCATGGGCTATTGCAGTCTTGACGAGAAAGACAGCATCGCCGAGATCAGGCGCAACGAAAGCTTCGAATGCTACCAAAGCCTGGGCGTACCAAAGAAGAATATCATCTGGCTCGGCTTCCCGGACTGCCAGCTCAGCAATCACCGAGGCCGATACCCCGCTGCCGGCGGCGATCCCGTGGCCATAAGCGGCTATACCGGCCTGCAGAATGCCTTCACATATCATCTGCGAAAGATAAAGCCGACGCAGTGTTTCCTGCCGACCTGGAACGATTTACATCCCGACCATCGTATCATTTACGAAGAATTTCTAATCAGCATGTTCCACGCCGCCGGCAATATCTGGCCGGAGCTGGGCGAGCACCTTGAAAAGGTGCCTTACGTGAACACCTACGCCGTTTATTGCGACTTTGCCGAACCGCCGACGCTGCGAATGCGAACGCCGATTTCT
>JABAOC010011392.1_pt1 | contig 17401 bp, 20 predicted proteins | sample 7062161 | NCBI WGS metagenome assembly JABAOC01 (sample SAMN14538625, study PRJNA623070) | marine sediment metagenome | biome: marine biome [ENVO:00000428]; feature: marine pelagic biome [ENVO:01000023]; material: deep marine sediment [ENVO:00002113] | place: India: Gulf of Khambhat ... | reverse complement strand
CGCATTTCTCTTCAAGGGTTTCTATTTTTTTCGCGGTTGGCGCGTATTTACCCCCATATCACTCCGCTTGCTTTGGTCAACGCGTTATCTTTGCCTGCAAAAGCCATGCTCGTCGCTGTAGAAGCGAGTATTGTGGCGATGATTATCGTGCCAAGAATTTTTGTTTTCATTTCTGCCACTATTGGTTCCAATGAAAATACGTTGATATTTTCAGCAGAATAAATAAGTAAATGTATGTTTTTAATAAAAAAATTTTTCTAAAATCCGCAATTCTATCTTTTTCGTTAATTATCTCAGCGAATCTGACCTAAAAACCTCAATCTAATCTGATAAATCGTCAGTGATGAAAGAGGAATGAAGAACCCCGGGGATTAGTCAGCTATCACAAGGATCTAACATGTTTTCATAGGTCTAGCACGGAAAAACCCTTAGCATGTAGAAAGACGCGAAGACCCGCTAAGGTGACTTACTAGACGTTCTATATACGCGCGGGTAAACATACCTGAAAACCAGCGGGAAAAACACGATCAGCAGCAGCCCAAACAGCAGCGTGTTATAGTCGAACCTCCCGAGAACCAACGCCGCCGTGGTGTAGACAGAGTAGAAAATCAAAGCGCTGATTATTATCGTAAAAGTCGTGTAGCTCCCGGGCCCAGCCTCCCTCGACGCCTTTATCATGTAGAGTGCTTCGCGTCCCTGATCCGTCGCCGCGTATTTACCGTGGGCGTCGGTGCCGACGAGCGTCGAGAGCTTGTTAAGGTGGTGGCTCAGGTTCCCGCTGCTGGATATCCCGAGCTCATGTTTGAGCTCTGAGAAACCCTGAGGAGTCTTCTCCAGGGTCTTCAGTATCTGTATCCTTGTGGGGTGTGAGATGGCTTCGAACAGCTCCGCGGCTATGAGGTCTCTATCGGCTTCGCCGTCATCTTCCACATCCATGCCCCAGTTACCTTCTTGTTTGTTTAAACATTGGTGAAGTATTTAATTCCTGAGTCCTTGACCCCAAGTCAACATTTCAGGACCAAATAAGATCAGTCATGATTTCAGTGCATTCTCCACAAATAGATAGGTAATTTTTATTAAATATAATATTATTAAAATATTTTATGAGAGGAAAAACTGAAAAATTAAGACCCGCCGGAGTTTCATGGATCGTAACATCCATACTGTTAATCGTGGGAACGTTTTATGAAATATTTTCCGAGGGTAGCTTGGGGTTCTTGAGCGTGACGTTTTTCGTATCTCAGGCTGTCTACTGGGCAACTCACTTGTACATGAGGTAAAACCAAGTTTCACTGGAAAGGCTGCATTAGACCCCTTCACACATGTAGGCGTGAGTCGTATAAGCGCTAAAAGGGTTTTATCGACCGATCCCCCTTCATTTAATGGTTTATATGAAGGAGTCGCTTGGAGCCAAGACCTGGGCTGCGCCGACGCCCGTCTGGGTGGTGGGCACATATGACGAGAACGGTAGACCCAACTTCATGACCGCGGCGTGGGGTGGCGTCTGCTGCTCCAGCCCGCCCTGCGTCTACGTGAGCCTGAGGGAGGCGACGTATAGCCACGGAAACATCGTGAGCCGGAAGGCGTACACGGTCAGCATCCCGGGTGAAGAATACTGGAGGGAGGCAGACTATATGGGTATAGCTTCAGGCAGAAACACCGATAAGGTCAAGGACACGGGGTTGACCGCTGTTAAGAGCAAGCTAGTAGACGCGCCATACGTGGATGAGTTCCCCTTGGTATTGGAGTGTAGAGTCAATAAGGTGGTTGAGATCGGCCTACACACCGAGTTCATAGGCGAGATAATGGACGTCAAGGCGGACAGAGACGTACTCACCAACGGGGCCCCGGACACACAGAAGATCAAGCCTCTGATGTTCGGGACGGGGGACCGCGGCTACCACACGGTGGGTGTCAGGATCGGGAACGCCTTCACACAGCGTAGGCCCCCGGCACCATAGCGCAAGTGATTTACCGTCATTCACCCCTTCTACTCCAGTGGTTTCATGAGTCAATTCTCAGAGAAGAAGAACAAGCAACTCAAGGAGGAAGCCTCGACATACCTGGTCCAACGTTGGGAGCCCAGCGTCAGGCACAAACCCCTCGTCATGGTCAAGGGGGAGGGAGTCAACATGTGGGACGCCTCCGGCAAGAAGTACCTGGACTTCATCAGCCAGCTCTACAACGTCCACATAGGCATGGGCAATAGGGTGCCCATCGAGGCAGCCAAGAAGCAGCTGGACGAGCTAGCCTACGCTTCGCCCAGCTACTACACCGAGCCCCAGGTAAAGCTCGCCAAGAAGCTGGCGGAGATCACTCCCGGCGACCTGTGCCAGACGTTCTTCGGGAACAGCGGCACAGAGGCCAACGAGGTGGCCATCAAGCTGGCCCAGCTCTACAGGGAGGCCCCCAAGATCGTCAGCTTCTGGGACGCCTACCACGGCAGCACCTACGCCATGGTGAGCGTCGGAGGCAGCGCCCGCAACAGGCAGGCTAAAGGCCTCAGCATATACGAGGAGTTCAAGCACATCGCCAGCCCCTACTGCTACAGGTGCCCCTACAAGAAGACTTACCCCGAGTGCGGCCTCTTCTGCGCCGAGTTCCTCAAGTACACCATCGAGAAGGAAGGCGAGAACACCGTCGCCGCGTTCATGGCGGAGCCCATCTGCAGCTGGGCCGGCCAGGTCGTGCCACCGGACGGCTACTGGAAGCGGATACGTGAGATATGTGACGAGAAGAAGATACTGATGATCTTCGACGAGGTCATGACCGGGTTCGCACGCACAGGCAAGATGTTCGCCTACGAGCACTGGGACATAGTCCCCGACGTGGAGACCTACGCCAAGGGCATCACCTGCGGCTACGTGCCCCTCGGTGCCACCGTGGTCAACAAGAAGATCGCCGACCACTTCGACGAGAAGAGCTTCCCCCACAGCTACACGTACAGCGGCCACGCAGTGTCCTGCGCCACAGCCCTCGCCGTCATCGGCCTCTACGAGAAGGAGAAGCTCGCGGACCGCGCCGCCAAGATGGGCGCCTACATGATGGACGAGCTCCACGGCATGATGGACCGGGTGCCAATCATCGGCGACGTCCGCGGCCTCGGCCTCTTCATGGGCGTCGAGCTCGTCAAGAACCGGGAAACCAAGGAGAGCCTAATACCCAAGGAGCTGTCGGCCGACGACAAGAAAGACCCGGAGAAGAACCCCATGCAGTTCTTCACGGGCAGGGTCAAGGAGAACGGCCTGGTTCTGGGCACCAGCTGGAACACCAGCATCCTCAGGATGATGCCGGCGCTGATAATCACCAAGGACCAGATCGACGAAGGCCTAGGGATACTTGAGCAGACCCTCGAAGAGACCGTTAAAAAGTTCGGGCTCTGACCACCCTTTTTTAACAATTCACCTCTTTTATTCCCTCATAGGGTTCAGAGATCCTCGATTTCTGGGGAAAATCAAGGAGACGGGCATTGACGGCTCCCTCACTGACTCCGGGATCGGGGGCACAGCCGAGCCACACATTTACCGCTTGGTACTCTGCGGAAATATGTGCGTCTCCATCCATACGTATGCCTTTTACGCTGTGATCTCCCATCCAATAACCATGTACAAAGTAGTTTTCACCGTCGTAGAGGTTAACGAGCCTGAAAGCCTGGACGGGGAGCCAACCCACGTCTCGGGCCCATGCAAGATGTACCGCGTCGGGGGCAGGATGACCGTCGTAGGTAACCCCGGTAGGCTGGTGCTGGAGGAGACTGACAGCGTCTGCCTCGCAGCGTTCAGCGCCATACTGCCTCTCACCAGCGCCATGACCCGGGAGGTCACCGAGCCATGGGACTACATGGACAAGATAAAGTACTACAGCTGCCCGGACTCGGAGCGGCCCGTGGTCTTCAAGGTGGAGCGCGTCGAGGTGGGGCACGGCGAGTACCCTACCCCCTACGGCTGAGGAAGGGCTCAGGCGGCCCCGTACAGGATGCTGTTGAACAGCAGCTTGAAGGTCGCCCTGTTCTGGTTCCTGAAGTGGGGCATGCACCCCAGCAGAAGTATGGAGCCGTCGCCGGCGGGGCACTCCGCCACCGCCGCCAGGCCCCGGAGGTGCTTCTCGCCCAGTATCCAGCCGCTGAGCAGCGGGTCCGCCTCGGGGTACCACGCCACGGCGCAGCCGTCCTTCACCTTGAACGCGGGGCTGTGCAGGTACATAACGGCCTCCTCTCGGCTGAAACCGTAGCCCACGGGGTGGGCGTCGTCCACTATGACCCTGAGGAGGCTCCCGGGGCAGTACAGCTCCTTCTGGTCCAGCCCCTCCGTCGCCAGCTCGGCGCCGGCCCACAGCTCCTTGACCGCGTACTCGCACGCCCTGTTCAGCGTAACAACCGTGCCCCCCTCCTCGAGGAACCTGAGCACCTCCCGGTTGCCGCTCTCCTCGACGCCTCGCCGGTAAACCGGCTCGTACGTCTCGGCGTCCATCCAGCCCTGGCCCTTCATGCCCTCCATCACTATGTCCCTGGTCATGTCCGGGAACACCAGCACGTCCACCTTCTCCCTGAGCCCCCCGGCGCGCACGTCCTCGGGGTACAGGTTAACGTACGTGTAGCCGTACTCCTCAAGCACCATCCTGAGCCACCCCTCGTCCGCGTTGGGAAGATGCGCCCTGTAGACGCCCACAGTGGGCTTGACCAGTTCATAGCAGTCCTCCGGTAGGTCGTCGAGGCCGTAGAAGTCCAGGCCCAGCTCCTCGGCGAGCTCACGGATGAGAGTCCCGCCGCCCTCTACTATGAAGGCCCCAGGCTTCAATGTGGCGTCGTCAAGCTCCAGATCGTCCATGCACCTGCTCAGGCCGTGGCCGGCGTCGAGGAACCTGTTCGCCGCCTTGTACGAGTAGTTGGGGACCGCGGAGAACGCGTAGTATTTCTTGCCTCGTCTATGCACCGCGCCCTTGGGCATGGCCGGCATGTCAACGGGTTTCAGCTTCGCCTCGAACGCCGTGTCCACCCCCTTCACCTCGACGCCCAGCTGCAGGCTCACCGTGTGGGCCGTTACGTCGTAAGGAACCTTGGGCGGCGCCTCCGGGCTCTCCCTGAGATCAGGGTAGACCTGCCTCTCCAATAGCGTCTTAGCGAAGTTTCCGTACGCCTGTGCGTACCGTACCACGTGGCTGCCCGCCGGGTACTCGACGCCGTCCGCCGTGAAAGGCTCCTCCGCCACGTGGACCTCCACGTCGCCCATCCTGAGGACCCAGATCAGCTCCTTGACTGCCCCGGGGTCCCGCTGGGCCAACGGGATGACGAACGCGTAGGGACCGGAAGCCGGCTCCAGCGCCCTGCGCCCCATCTCCAGGGTCCCCCTGAGCCATCGCTTCCTGTGCTTCGCGGCCGTCTGGAGGCACGCCCACGCCGCCGTTAGCTCGTAGTCTATGATGTCTCTGAGGGTCCATGAGCCCCCCTTCCACGGGATGGGGTGGTTCCACCTCGACTCCTTGGGGTTGAACCCTCGCTCTGTCTCCATCTCCTCGGGCTCTATCTCGATGGGCGACGCGATCTTCACCGAGGCTGCCTCGCTCAGGATGCGTATGCCGCCGTGGTGGTGCTGGTACGCCCTGGCTGGGGTCCACGCGTCGAACACCCAGTGGGTGACGACCCCGCCCTTCCCCTCCCGGGCAAGGGCGTCCGCCATGCTGACGCCCATGAAGTTGACTCCGCTGGTGAGCACCGGGTCTATGTTGGGCTCGTAGGGGTCTATGAAAGGCGGCACGTAGAACCTGGGCCCCTTGCTGCCCATCTGGTGCATGTCGTAGACTATCTGGGGGTGCCACCTGTTGTGGACGTGCTCCACGGTGAGCTGAGTCTCCTTCAGCGTGAACATGTACCAGTCCCGGTTGTTGTCATGGCCCGCGTACTCGTGGTATACGTACGGCGGCCTACTGCCCTCGTACTCGGTGCCCAGGTACCTGCCGTACCAGTCGTACACGATCCTGTTCCCGTCGGGGTTCAGGCTGGGCACTAGCAGGAACACGACGTTCTCCAGCACCTCCTCCATCTCCGGGCTTTCCTCCGTCGCCAGCCTGTGCAGCAGCTCTATGCTCATCTGGCTGCCGCCGACCTCGGTGCTGTGTATGCTGCAGCTGATCATCGCCACCGTCTTACCCCTCTCAACGAGATCGGCTGCCTCCTCCTCCCCGAGCCCTACGGGGTTCCCCAGCCTAAGCTGTATCCTCCGAAGCTCCTCGAGGTTCTCAAGGTTCTCGGGCGACGAGACGGTGGCAAGTAAGAAGGGGTTGCCCAACGTGGTCTCTCCCAGCTCCTCCACCTTGACCCGCGGCGACGCCTCGCCCACCTTCATGAAGTACTCGACTATCTCCGGCCAGTCAGCCATCTTACGGTCTGTGCCGACCATGAAGCCTAGATGCTCCTCAGGGGCCGGGACTCCTTCTATTGACATGGTTTAGCATAGATCACACGTCTAGTTAAGGTCAACGAATAAACCTAAGAACAGGCAGGACAACCAATAGAGAATGGACACTGAGCCCAAAGAGGACGAACTCAAAGAAGACGCCGAGGTCGAGCAGTCTGAGAAGCCTAAGTTCAAGGGCCCTAGGGAGCCCAACAACACCGACTACCTTGCTGGAGCCATGCTCGCCAACGGAATAATATGGATATGGATGCAGGCGCTTAGCCTTGTCGGGGAAAACGCGTTCATCGTCCCCAAAGGCTTGTTGACGGACCTCAGCTTCCTCATCTACATCTTCGGAGGCTACTACGCGGCAACCCAAGTCTGCAAGAGGGCCGACACCCAGCACCTCATCGTGGGGCTGAAAACGGCGGGCTACTCCTCAGTCATGGCGCTGGTAGTCATGCTCACAATGATAAGCCAGTTAAAACTCGGCATAGTGTTGTCCATACCAATAAGCCTCTTCGCCGGTGGCTTTCTAGCTGGATACATGCGCGTCAGGAAACGCCTCCAGAAGAGGCGGCTCGAGCTTGAGGCAAGTTCTTAAATCTTCATCTACTCTACAAGACATAGCATCCGTGACCCGAGATGTTTTGGGACCAAGAGGTAACGCCTGAGGACGTAGACGAGATTATCGAGTGGACGGCGAGAGAGATCTATAGGTACGGCATGGAGACCGCCGCCATACTCTTCCTTGAGAGCTTTAAGCCTATGAGCAGGGTGGGCGCGAGCATGGGGCAGGTCTTCCTGTTTCCATTGCTGCCTCTATTCGGCGACAACGCTATCGTCAAGGGGGACAAGTTCTTCCGGATCTACCAGGAACACGAGAACGTGGAGAAGCTGATACAGAGGCTGGAGGATATCGCGGCACATGGAATAGAGCCTAAAGAAAAGAAGACAGAAACTAAAGAGCAGAAAGAGGAGGAGGATGTGGAAGAGAAACCCGTACAGGAAAAGAAAGGCTGGAGGAAATATCTTCCTTTCTGACTTCATTATGACAAGATTACTGTGTTTAAAAGATCATTAGTGCTTCATAGTTTCCTAAATGTTTTTCTCATCAAATAAGAGTAACAATCAGTCATACAATGAATACTAGATTATAGGAATCAAGAGGCGTGAACTAAACATGTTATTAGCTTCATTTTAATAACTAAAGGCATAAAGATAGTAAAATATTAGCAGATTATGCTCCTACCAGAAAAAAGTATTATATATACAGAACAGTGATAGAAAACTAAGTCTATCATTCATTGAGCCGCGTACCGCGCTCCTAAAGGGATGACGCTGTGTGGCTCAGTGGATAGGCTACCAAAACGGAAGGAAAAAAAATGGCAATAATAGTAACAGGACGGGTAATGACTTTCATACTAATGGTTCTGACATTCATAGTGATGTACTACTACATGGCGATAAACAAAGAGGAAGAATACCACATCAGGACGCTGCCAGCGATGACCGCCATCCCTGAGGCCGTAGGAAGAGCCGCCGAGATGGGGCAACCAGTATTCTGGACCCCCGGGATAGGCGGTGGACTCAACGACTCCACGCAGGGACCTCAGATCCTTGCCAGCATCAGCATCCTCGAGTACGTGACAGAGGAGTGCGCGAAGGCTGGAGTACAGTTAGCTGCATACTGTCCATTACCGGACGCTATGCCTCTAGTCGAGGAGACGATGAGAACTGCATACCTGCGGCAAGGCAAACCAGAGGAGTTCAACGTCGAACAGATTGTCTTCATATCTGGCCAGTCAGCCTACCTAAGCGGCACCCTAGGATACTTTCAGAGAGCCAGGCCTGCTTCTAACATCCTCATGGGCGGATTCTACTACGAGTCCGTCGTCATCGGCGAGGCGGGAAACCACATAGGCGCAATGCAGATCGGCGGAACAAACAACACACACCAGATGCCATTCCTCGTGGCCACATGCGACTACATGTTGCTAGCAGAGGAGCTGTTCGCAGCCGGCGCCTCCATAAGTAGGGACCGAGACATGCTAGGATCCATCAAAGGGGAGGACATCATGAAGTTCATCCTCGTTGCGCTAATCGGTGTAGGCTTCTTACTCGGCGCAGCTGGCATCACTTTGATCGCGGATATGTTGGGGTGGTAATGAAAAATGTCACAAATGTTGAAACGAGAAGTCGTTTACGCCATCACTGGCATAGTAACAGTGATCATGTTCCTAGAGTACTTCTTCTTCCCTGAATCTACACCATGGGCTGAGATGATCAGGACATGGGCAGTAATCGTCTACAACATCTCCCTTGGCCTCGGCGCTGTGCGTCTCATCATGGCTCACAGCATGAATATCCAGAGGAAAAGGGAAAACTGGCAGTATAGCGGTCTTCTACTCGCAGCCTTGGCAATCATGGGACTGACCGGCTTTGCCGGATACTTCATGACAGGTCAACAGACCAATAATGCGATCTACAACTGGATGTTCAATTACATCTACACGCCACTGGGCGCAACGCTGTACCCCATCACAGGGTTCTACATCTTCTCAGCCGCGTACCGGGCCTTCAGGGCTAGGAACATCGACGCCGCCCTGATGCTCATCGCAGGCTGTTTCGTCATACTGAGCAACGCCCCTGTAGGTGAGGCCATCTGGGTGGGATTCGCAACTATCGGCGAGTGGTTCAGGTTCACCGGCCAGATTCCGGGAATGAGGACCTTCGCACTGGTAGGAACCCTCGGCATGATCGCATACGGCTTCAGAGCGCTACTGGGTAAGGAACGCGGATTCTACGCGGGAGGCGGAGAGGATTGAGCTTCTCATTAGCCAACATCGACCGCCGGGTATTCTACTGGATACTCTTCATCGCGTTGATGGTGCCGTTCCTGAACCCCATCGGGTTCCCGATAAAGATCGCTCCAAACACTAGAGACCTTTATGAGGGGATCACGGGCGACTCAGTGGAGCCAGGTGACGTGTGGATACTCAACTTCGGCTACGGCGTAAGCGCATGGCCGGAGTGCCACCCTGGTGTGACTGTATGCGCCAAGGCCTTGCTTAGGGAAGGCGCCAAAGTGATCCTCATGGGACCACACACAGACGTAGAGCTGACATACAACCACCTACTGGACACGGCTAGAGAAGACTTCGATGCTAAGGTGTATGGTGAAGACTGGGTGTTCTTGGGTTACATCACTGGCGGCGAGTCGGCGATAGCCCAGCTGGCCTCCAACATGCGGAGTGTCTACCCGACAGACCACTTCGGCACACCGCTGGACGACATCCCAATGATGGCAAACGTCAACACATGGCACGACGTCTCGGGCGTGCTGTCCTCGGACACAGGTGACTGGGGCGGATACTTCCTGACAATGTGGCAGGAAGCATACGGAGTACCGATGGCGCAGATCGGAATCGCGATGCTGGGCTCGACGGGCATCCCCAGATGGCTGGCCGGTAACTACTTTGGCATGAGCGTCGGCTCAAGAGGCGGCGCAGAGCTGGAGATGTTAATAGGCGAGCCGGGTGACGCAATCATAGCCATGGACAGCATCAGCGTAAGCCACCTACTCGTCGTGATAGCCGTAATACTAGGTAACATTGGACTGCTATTTGAAAAAGGGAGGAGAAGCTAAATGGCGTATCCAACAGCGACACTGGACGTGATCGGTCTCTGGACCGGCTGGGTCCTGATGCTAATGATCTACAGCTACCCGCTGTACAAGGAGAACCCGGTGTACCGGTTCGCTGAGCACCTCTACATCGCCGTCATGCTGGCGGTGAACCTAGTGGTGAACTTCAGCAACGTCATGAGGATCTGCGTAACCCCGATGATGACGGGAGACGTCCTGATGATAGTACCCCTGATACTAGGTATCATGATCTACGCGATGCTGATACCCGAGTTCCGGTGGGTAAGCAGGTATCCAATAGCGTTACTGGTAGGAGCCGGCTTCGGCCTCGGCATAAGAGGATCCATCGGCCCTAACATCCAGGACGCGATCGTGAGCACCATCACGAGGCCGACGGACGGAGGCGCCATGGCGTGGATCAACTTCCTGTACATCGCTGTAGGGTTAATATGCAGCGTACTGTACTTCCTGTTGACCTACGAGCACTCAGGCGCGTTGCAGGCGCCCACGAGGATAGGCCGTCTCTTCATCATGATCGGCTTGGGAGCCTACTTCGGTAACACCGTGCTGTTCAGGTTCACGATGCTGACAGGTAGAGCGCAGTTCTTCCTACAGGTCCTGAAGCTAATACCGATGTAATCAACCCACTTTTCTTTTATCTATTTTTTACTGGAATCCACGTAGATATTATAAGCTGTGAGGGCTGACTCAACGTGATCGCCTTGGACAAGGAGACGCTGGACAAGCTGCTGGCGGACGGGCTTATATTGAACCGGGTGAAGCTGGAGTGTCTCTTGATGCCCTACATGGGTCTCAGACCCGTCAGCCAGATAACCGTACCAGCCGAGTTCCCGGACGGTCTGGGGATGGGGCAAAGAATAGACCGAGCACTCAAACCCCAGATGAGTAGGCTTCAGGCCGTAACAGAGCCCAGAGCCAAGCTGAAGGCGGTGAACGAGACCAAGAAACTCATGGAGAAGCAGTTCGAGACGGTGGTCGAGGGCTCCGAATCCTACGCAGCCTACTATCGTTGGAGCGACAGGCTCGGATTAAAGTCGGAGCAGGCCCAAGTCCGTCCCACCGTCCATGAGATATTCATGTTCAAGGACAGAAGAGACAGGAGAGAGCTAAAGAGGCTGATCAGAGACAGGGAGAAGCTAAGGGCCAGAGTCAGAAGGAGACCGGATCCCCGGATGAGCCGCGTACGTTTCGCTTACCCCGAGGAGTTCAACGCCGAGTGGATAAACCGCATGGGGCGGCTTCTGGGGTACCCCGAGTGCTGCATCAAACGGTACAAGCAGGACAGGGTGAAGGGCGTCAACGTCGAGACCCGGGCAGCAACGCAGCTCGCCGAGACCCTCAAAGAAGAGAAGAAGCTGGACACCCACGCCTATATATTGGGCTTCTTCTTCCCCTGCCGCCCCGACTGCCCCGACTCCACGGAGAAGGGCATCAGGTGGCACCAAGAGTTCTCCGAGATGGATGAGAGGCTGGGAGCGATGTACGAGGAGCTGCTCGGGGTGAACGCCACCATGGTGCTCAAACAGCCCGAGCTCATCAACAGGTACCTATCCCAGTTCCAGAAACCCGCGCAGGAGAAGGACGGCGCAGACGATTAAATACAGGTAGACAAGATCAAGACTGGTTGCAGCACGGTGGACGCCGACGAAATAGCTAATTTTTTCCCGCTGGACCTCGACGCCACGGAGCCGGCCCAAGTCTCTGGATGCGGTGAAGCCCGGCTGTACAGGGTAAATGGGTCTAGGATGATTCCTGTGGGGGAGCCGGTGGGGGCCGTCTACATCGTGGACACCGTTGCAGGCGGGGCGGTCGCATGCCACCCTCACATAGTCGGCGACGACCTTAGGGCCCTCTGCAGGGATGCGGCAAAACCACTTCGTAGAGGCAGCCAAAACCGTGGGAGCGTTAACCGAGGACGCGGCGATACTGCACATACTCAGGGCGGGCGCGGGGTACATGGTGGCCGACATCATGAAACAAGCACCCATAGTAGCCGTCAGGACCGAGTACAGGACAGACGGGTACAGGGCCCACTCGGACGACCCCAGGAGGCTAGTGGTCTCCTACCGGAGCTACCCGGAGGGCCTGGACGAGGCGGCGACGATCGTGGTCCCCGACACCTACGCCACGGGGAGGTCCGCCGAGGCGGCGCTCCTGGACCTCATGGATAACGGCTTCAGGCCGGACAGGATAATACTCTACGGGTTCATAGCCATCCCTGCGCTGATCCGCCTCGGCGCCCTATGCGATGAACGCGGCGTAGACCTCCACAGCTTCGCCATATGCGACATCGCTCAGCTCGCCCACAACAACTACGACATGTGCATCTACGGCCCGGACGAGAGCCTGTACAGGGAGACCCGCCGCAGAGCGGCGCTGGGCAGCGTCATCGACAGAGCGACGCTGCGGAGACTCCTACCGCACTACGTCCCGGGGCTCGACCAGCCAGGCGACTGGTCGGAACGCCAGAGCCTCCTCTTCGACGGCGTCGCTAACAGGAGCGGCGACATCAGGGGCCACCTTTTGAAGAGCATCAGCCTGATAGAGACTCTTACGAGGATGAACGCCGGAGAGGAGTGGTACACGGAGACCCACGACGAGGCTGCGAGGACGGAGCTGAGCCTCCTGAGAGAGACCCTCGCGGGATACGATCGAGCCCGCGACGGGCAACTTTTTTAGCCTATCCCCGAGAATGGGCTGAGATGCAGTACCACATGGTGGTGACCGAGAGACGCAACCTCCGCTGCACATACTGCGGCGGAACCAGGCACCAAGATGGGCTGCCCCTCGACCACGTGTACTCCATAGAAGACCTCAAGGCCTTCTTGGAGAAGGACCCGGAGCCCGTTATAGGGTTCTACGGCGGCGAGCCCCTCACTGACATTGATTTCATGTACGAGGTGATGGATGGCGTACCCGCGAAGGCCTACACCCTCCAGACCAACGGCACCCGCCTCAACGAGATCGATAACGCCCACCTGCATAAGCTCCACAGCATCCTCGTATCAGTGGACGGTCCACGCGACGTGACGGACACCTGCGGGGGACTGGGCACCTACGAGACGGTGATGAGGAACCTAAGGAAGGTCCAGAAAAGTTGATTTTAACACCTCTAACCGCCATTTTTAATACAGCTAAGGGCTTGGCTTGTGAATCTCTAAAAAATTTCCTGAATACTCCCCAGCTGCCCGTGTCAGTGTTTGCGTACTACTTGCTATGAAAAAATAGGATAAGGTACTATTTTCCTTTCCTACTTAACCATAACTCTTTGTTATCTCCTCGTGTCTTTGCACCACGATATATCATACAACCAATTAAAAGCGAAGTACCCCACCTAAGATATGTCATCAACATATAGTTTTAAAATAGTAAAATATTCAGACTTTTATGACCTCTCATCAAGTTATAATAGAATGCTGTCTGGATTATGAAAACAGTGTTTGCATGTCTAGAAATAATTTCCATTCATTATTTTCGTTTAGATTTTGTTTATAAAATCTATTACGCGCGTGATCTCGCCTTCTGTATTGTAAAGGTGGGGCGAAAACCTGATCCTATCGTATCTTAACGAGGTATAGAATCCCGTTCTGGTTAATTGTTCGTAGATTTCCCTAGTTTTTCCGTGTTTGTTCTCGATTATCACGATTGAGGTAAGGTCTCGGCTCTCAAAAGGACTGGATATTTTGTATTTTTGTCTGTCGAGTTCATTAACTATATTCTTGGATAGCTTCAAGTCATGCTTCTCAATTGACTTGATCCCTTTATCGAGTAGATACTGAACTGCGCTTGTCCAAGGAATATTATTGAAGAAGTTGGCTGTGCCGAAAACGTCGTATTTCTTCCCCCCAAGGCTCTCGCTTGTTCCGGGATTGATATTGTCTAAACCGTAGCCTTCCTGCATGGCGAGCCAGTAAGACTGATTATAGTCCAGCTCTTCTAGTAGTCCAGGTTCTATCCAGCAGAAACCTGTCCCATATGGACCGCAGAGCCACTTGTATCCTCCACTGGTGATAGCGTCTATCCTTGTTTTCTTCATGTCAAGATGTCTGCAGCCGATTGCTTGGCTCCCATTTACCACGAATTTCACATCGTTATCGTAACAGATTTTTCCCATCTCGTCTAAATCGATTGCGTGACCAGTGTAGGAATTGATCCAAGTGGTGCAGAATACGCGTATCTTCTCTGTGATTACTTCCTCAAGCTCATTAGGAGTTAATGGATTCTTTTCTGGTTTTATTTTCTGTGTCGTAACCCCTAGTTTTTCCAAGCCTTGCCATGGGAGTATATCCGCTGGAAAATCACCATCAACAACCAGTACCTCGTCTCCTTTTTCCCACTTTATTCCATTGGCTAACAGATGCAATCCATAAGAGGCGCTGTTTCCGATTATAATTTCTTCAGGGGAAACCTTGATGAGTGCCCCTAAAGCATGTTTCAGTTCATCTGGGACTGAGTAGAATAGAGAATCGGAGATAGTGTGTGGATTTTGTTTCAGGTTGATGGCTTTTTTCAATACGTTTATGGCGACTAGTGGCATAGGTCCCTGCATTGCGCAGTTTATCCATGAGTTTCCGTCAAAATCACTGAACTCGTCCTTGGTTTGGTTCATTGTGCTTCTTGGTTACTGAATCGGACACAAAGGTTTTGTACTGTCACATGATGGGGGTTAGTCGTTTTTCTCCTGATACAGGTACAGATAAGGAATCAGATTCGAGAATACTTTGTTCTGCCCCTTCTTCAGGTGCTCAGATAGTGTGGTTCTAACAACTTTTTCCTTTGATGCAATGGTTTGCAGGTTCATCTTCCGAGGGAACACAAAGTATCCATGCCTGTAAGCTGTAAGTAATGCGTCCAGTTGATTTTTCGTGAGGTTTGAGAAGATAGAATCAATATTCAATATTAGGGTGGACGATAGTTGTCCCTCGATGATTGATTTCTTCTCTATCTTGTACGTGAATCCGTTTTCCTCGAGTAGCCTCATGAACTCCGTGAGGTGGTCGTGTTCAAAGGAGATTACTCTGTGGTGTTCCCATCCTTGATAAATTATGATTGGGGTTAGGTGCATGACATTTGCTTGCTCTGCGTTTTTAGCTACCGAGTTTTTGATGTTGCAGGTGCATAATTTTCTGATTAGATGTATATTGTGTCCGTTTGATGAACGAGTTATCACATTATCAGTTAATAAGCTGTGTTCAAGTATCTGCTCATAGTCGGTTGGGTTATCGGCTACTATCTCGATTATCTCGTTTTGATAGTTGCACCAGACGTATATCTTAATGCCAGGATGTTCCTGAGTCAATCTAACATGGAGGCAATCGTGAGTTACCTTGAATATTGCTTCATACAAGAGTCTTCAAGTATTCTTTAGTCTTGTAGGATATATCTATAAACCCATCATATGACAGTACTAGTAGGCTATTTCTGAGGGGTTATCTAGTAGATGGTCTATCCCAGCGAACTCCTGGATGGTGATTGAGGCGATTCTAATTTTCAGATCAGGAGTCAGTTTTGAGAAAACGGTCATGGGGAGCCCTCCAATGCTTTCACAGTCATCTTCGATAATAATATCAGGAGGATTTCGGGCTACTAATTGTTGATAGGTTTCGTCGGAGGAGCGGTATAGAAGTTCTCCTTCCGGGAAGCGGTGCTTGGCTAATACCTCTTTTATCTCTTGTATCTCGTTGAGTTTAGTTCTTGAGGTCATGTACAGTATTTGATGTCCCTGTTTACTCCATTTTGTGAGCTTTCTTGGAGCTTCACCGATGGGAAGGTATGATGAGAACTCGTAGATTGAGGGATGTTTGTCTATGACCTGTTGAACTATAGTTTCTCTGGTTTGATTAAGGGCTTCTTTATGGTATAAGATTGTTCCCTCAGTGAATACCATTACTCGCATGAGTGTCAAGTGTTGGATTACTAAAATAAGACTTCTACATTCATATGACGGGTTGATGCGTTTTTATTGAATTAATAAATAATAACCGAGTTACAATGAATGGATCTGTGTCAGTTTAGTGCTCATATTGATAAAATCTAGTCTGAAGACACAGTTATGACGATTATCGAGAAAGGCTGTGTCATACTAATCCATCATTTCTGTCAATAATATTATGTTCGCGAACCAGACGATGTTCTGGGGCAATAGCTGGTTCGAAAGGGTATGCGAGGTCACCCGTCTCATGATACGTGAGCTGGAGAAACTGGTGCCCCTCGCGGAGGGGCTCATGGATATGGGCGTCCTGCCGATGAACGCCTTCGTTACCCTGAGATAAACAACGGGTGAGAGGTCATACCCTAGGAAACATCATAACTCTCCACGCCAATGTTCAGCCATGAACGTCGAGTTCGGTGTATTCATCAGCCCAGAGCGCCCCGGCTACGGGGATATTCTCGGCGACGTCCTCCACTGCGAGGACCAAGGCTACCACAGCGTCTGGACCAGCGACCACCTCATCGGGATGTACAGTAACCCCGGCGACCCGAGGTTCGAGTGCTGGACCACAATGGCGGCGCTGGCGGCCGACACCTCCACCATAAGGCTTGGGCAGCTGGTGCTCTGCAACCCCTTCAGGCAGCCCAGCCTGCTGGCGAAGATGGGGGCCACACTGGACTCCATCAGCGGCGGCCGCCTCATACTGGGCCTGGGAACAGGGTGGCACGAGGGCGAGTTCAAGGCATACGGCTACCCATATGAGGGCGCCGCGGCACGCGTTAGAAGACTGGACGAGGCCGCCCAGATAATCAAGAAGATGTGGACCGAGGAAGCGCCGAGCTTCGAGGGACGCTACTACCGCATAGAGGAGGCTTTCTGCTCGCCGAAGCCCGTCCAGAGGCCCCACCCGCCGCTCATGCTGGCGGGCAGCGGGGAGCAGCTGACGCTCAGGACGGTGGCTAGATTCGCGGACATCAGCAACTTCGCCGCGTGGATGGGGTCTCCCAGCGACTTCAAGCATAAAGCGGAGGTGCTTAGCCGCCACTGCGTGAACGTCGGAAGGGACTTCAAAGAGATAAGGCTGTCCTGGGCGAACTATACGTTGATAAGCGGGGACAGGGCGAGCGCCGAGATGAGCCTCGACAGGTACACACGAAGCATGCAGGCCAGGTACGGCGGCGCGGCCGGGGACAGGAGGCCTCCTCTATGCGGGACCATAGACGACGTGATAGCGCAGATACAGGCTTACATAGACGCCGGCGTCACCCTGTTCATACACAGGTTCATGGGGGACAGCTTCAGGGATGAGGCAAAGCTCTTCGCGAAGGAGGTAATGCCCTGCTTCAGCTGAGCCCAGTCTTTATCTATATACCCTGAATTGAATATGCATGGAGAACCGTTTATACAAGT
>JABAOC010015659.1_pt3 | contig 17406 bp, 6 predicted proteins | sample 7062161 | NCBI WGS metagenome assembly JABAOC01 (sample SAMN14538625, study PRJNA623070) | marine sediment metagenome | biome: marine biome [ENVO:00000428]; feature: marine pelagic biome [ENVO:01000023]; material: deep marine sediment [ENVO:00002113] | place: India: Gulf of Khambhat ... | reverse complement strand
CGGCCTCGCCACGAGAACGCCTTGCGGCGTCACTACAAACAGGGCCCAAGCCCCGAGAAAAGAAATTCGAAATCCGAAGCACGAAGTCCGAAACAAGCACGAATACCCAAAGCCGAAAACTCGAAACGGTTCCTGCCGGGGCTGTGCCGTTTGGGACATTCCCTCATTTGAGCATTCGGATTTGTTTCGGATTTCGGCATTCGTGCTTCGGAATTCATGGGCGGGACGCCCATGCTACTTCAATTCATGGGCGGGACGCCCATGCTACGTGGTTTCTTTTACTTCCTTCTTGATTCGCTGGATGTGGCCGCGGCCGAGGGCTTTGACCTCGCAGCCGAGCTCGAAATAGCGGCGGATCTTTTCGTCGGGGAGGATGCCGAAGCAGTCGACGACGGCCAGCGGCGCGCCGGCCCACTGGACGATCTGGTCGGGTTCGAGCGCCAGATACGGCTCGTGCGGCACGGCCAGGATGACGGCCTCGGCGCCCCGGATTGCTTGGGGCAGGTCCTTCTCGACGGCCGCATGGACCAGCCCGTCCTGGTTGCGGAAGAAGCGCGACCAGGAATGGCCGGGGGCGGGGTAGACGTCCTGCTGCTCCAGCTCGTACCAGTGCTCGACGTACGGGTCGTGGATGCGCATCTCGGCGCCCATCTCCGTGAGCTTGCGGACGACCATCTCGCTGCCGCTGTAGCGCGTATCGCCGACGTCCTGGCGATAGCTGGCGCCGCAGATGAGCACCTGGGCGCCCGCGATGTACCGGCCCATGTTGCGCAGGGCGTCCCGCGTCAGCTCGGCCACGTGCAAGCCGCGCGTGTCGTTGATGTCGATGGCCGTGGGGGTGATTTTGAAGATATTGTCTCCATCCTCGAAACCGAGGATATGCTTGTAGGCCCAGTAGCCCAGTCCGCCGTCCTTGGGCAGGCAGTAGCCGCCGATGCCGGGGCCCGGGAAGATCATGTTGCTGTGCGTAGGCCGGACTTTGATGGCCTTGATGACCTTGATGAGGTCGACGCCGTTGCGCTCCGCGAAGAGGCTCCATTCGTTCAGGAACGCCAGCGTCGTCGCCCGGTAGGAGTTCTCGACGATCTTGGTGGTCTCCGACTCGATGGGGCGGTCCATGACCGTCAGCGGGAATTTCTCGGTGTTGAGCACCTCGTTGAGGAACTTGACGACGCGGTCGCGGGCCTCCGGCGTGCAGCCGGAGCAGACGCGCCAGAAATCCCGGATGCTCGAGACGTATTCCTTGCCGGGCATGACCCGCTCGAAGCTGTGGCTCAGCAGGGGAGTGGATTCGAGGCCCCGCTTGGCGAAGGCCTTCTTCATGATCGGCCAGGCCACGAACTCGGTCGTGCCCGGGGCGACGGTCGTCTCGATGAGCACGAGGCACCTGGGGTCGATCTTTTCGCCGATGGTTCGCATAGTGGCTTCGAGGGCCGTCATCTCGGCCTCGCCGCTGCGCATGTTGCCCAGCTCCTGCTTGGTGTAATCGCACTGGACGTCCACGACGACGCAGTCGGCGAGCTTCAGGCAGTCGCTGTTGTAGGTGGCGACCAGTGTCTTCTTTTCGTTGACGCAGCGGGCGATCATGGGATCGACCTCGGGGTCTTCCGCCTTGACGGGCGACTGGCCGCGGTTGAGCAGCGGGATCTTCCAGTAGCTGCGCGTGCTGGGCCGCTGGCAGCCGATGACGAACTTGCTCGGCTTGCCGGTCTTTCTGTCGACGGTGTCGGCGACGATGGCCGCCATCACCGCCCCGACGAACCCGACGCCCATCACCACCACGATTTCCTTGCCTTCGGCCCTGGCCTCGCGAACCAGGTTCTCGGTGCGCTGGAACTCCACGGCGTACTCCTCGAGCTTCGGTAGTTCGAATCTCTCGCCGGCAGGACTGACTGAATACTCGCTCATAGGCAATTCACCTCATATTTTCCCCCAATTATGGGGCCTGAACATACGTCCGGTGCTGCTTACACCCCTATTCAGATAAGATAGTGCGACAAGTCTATCAGGATTCAGCCTTGTATCAAGAATTTTTTCGGGCGCATCATGGGTTTGGTGAAGGGAATCGCGGTGTGGCATCTTTTTAGTGGCACAGGAATATGGTATACTGATAATTGAGTTAGAGTGTAGATGATTCGGCCGTCTTTTGCCGGACGATGGAGTTGGAGGAGCCCATGCACAAGGCAGTTTGGTTGTTGCCCCTGTGGCTGTTGCTGATTGGCGGCACGTCTACGGGCTGGGCCGGACAAGCCGTTCTTGAATATCCCTCCGCACTGCTCGATATATACGACGCGGACCAAAGCTGTTGGGATGGGATGGATGAATGGGGCGACTACCCCATGCCGGTAACGCCCGAGCGCTGGCTGGTCGGGACGCCGCCTTCCGATCTATCGGCCGTCACTCTCCCGATAGATCATTGGGTGGATCTGCTGTTCTCGGGCCAACTGGTGGACGGCGCCGGCAGTGACATCATCATTATAGAGGCGGGAAGGGCCTCCGAGCAGGCGTTGCTGTTTCTGACCGACGGCGCGGAGCGGGAATACCTTCTGACGAGAGTGGCGGTCAACAACCTGTACCCGGAAGACATGAGTCACATCGAGGTCGATCTTGCCGGTGTTCGGCTGCCGTTCGCGCCTCGCGCAGTGCGTCTGCTCGCGGTGGACCTGGGAGGTCTGTCTCCCGGTTTTGACCTCGCCAGTATGCGCGCGCGTGTATCGCACGACTGCGGCACGGCATCCCCAAACACGGTGTGTCCCGTTTGTGAGCCGACGAAGGCGTGTTTCCCGAACCCCATCAGTGGCGCGGTCGGGGTCGGCCCGGATACAAAACTGACCTGGTCTGGCGGCAGTCTGGCGAACGGGCACGTGGTCTACTTCGATACGGCTGTTTTGCCGGTGCGGTCCGGGGCGGCAGCCGTCCGGTATCCGGCCCAGCCGCGCGACGCCAATGTGTTCGAGCCGCCCCAGTTGCGGCTGGGCGAGACCTACCACTGGCGAATCGATGAACTCGGGGCGGCGGACGCCAACCAGGTCTGGCCCGGCGACGTGTGGTCGTTCACCGTATCGGACCACGTCGTGATCGATGACTTCGAGACCTATGCGCAAGGGCCGCCCATCTACGAGGTCTGGCAGCCTCGAGGCTGGACCGGCGTATCGCTGGAGAAGGCGGTCTTTGACACCTGCCAGTATTCCATGATTTTGGGCTACTACTACAGTGAGGACAGCCGCTCGGAGCTTCTCCGCAGGTTCACCAATCCACAGGACTGGACGCAGGGGGGCGCGACGATACTGCAACTGATCATCCATGGGGATCTGCCTGACCCGGCGAGCGCCGAGTTGTACATCGCGCTGACCGACGGTGTCAACGAGTATGTGGCGCCGTGCCCCAGCCTCGTGCCCATCGAAGACAAGCCGAAGTGGTATGTGTGCAGGCTGGTCCTGGCCGACGTCGGCAGAGTTGATCTGACGTGCGTTCGGGGTTTGGCCATCGGCGTTCGAGCAGTGCCGTCGATCCCGCCGGGGGCATCCCATCGAGCGAGCCTTGGCATCGCGGAGATCCGGTTGTATCGGGCGCTGTGCCTCGAAGGGCGCCGGCCGAGCGCGGACCTGACCGCCGACTGCGCGGTGGATTACCGCGACCTCGAAAGGATGGCGCTCGAATGGCTGGATGACCGCACGCGCGTCTGCGAGGTCGCGGCGCCGAACGAGCCGGTCCTGTGGTACGAATTCGACGGCAACGCAAACGACAGTGCCAGCGGCGCTGCCCACGGCCGGGTGGAAGGCCGGGTCAACTATGTCCCGGGTGTCTACGGCCAGGCGATCCGCTTTATGAACCAGGGGGACCGTGTGACAATCCCGCAAGCGGCGCGCGTCTTCGGGCGACTCCGGGAGGCGATCACGATCACCTTCTGGCAGTTCGGCGACGACTCGGCCCATCTGAGCGATACGATATGCTGCTCGGACTACACGTACGGCCAATCGAACCCGGCCATTGCCATCCACCTGGGCTGCTGGCGGCATCCCGGCCACTATCGCTGGGACTGCGGCCGGCCGTGGTCGTTCGAGAACCGCGTGGCGGGCCGGCACCGGGACAAGTCCGAATGGACGGGCGGCTGGAACCATTGGGCCTTTACCAAAGACGTCCGGTGGCGAGGGCGTCCCGCCCTTGCATCTGCCGGCACCGAGCAAGGCCAGGATGGTTTCGCTACGGGCCGGATGGAAATCTATCTCAACGGCGAGCTCTACGACCGCCTCACCGGCACGGACACACCCATCACCGATATCACGTCGTTTGAAATAGGCTCCGGGTGGTACGGCGATTATGACGGCCGGATCGACGACTTCCAGATTTTCGACTACGCCCTCTCGCCGGCCGAGATCGCCTATGTCGCGACCCGCGGCACCGGCGTTTTCGGGCACTACCCCTCTTCCCCGGCCGACCTGGACGCCAGCGACGTGGTCGATCTGCACGACTTCTCGATCCTGGCCACCGAATGGCTCCATGACGGCCTCTGGCCGTGACCCGGTGCTGCCTGCCTCGAACGAGGCAACGACTTACGTGCGTGACATTGCACCCGGACATTGACGCCAAGACCGCTTTATGTTATAATTCTTGCCGTTCGCCCGCCTATGGAGGGTGTTCGTGATCAGGAAACTGACGGCCGCGCATCCGATAATATCGGACCGCGGCCTGGGGAATTAGAGTCAGCTATGCACACTTCGATCGGTATACTCCTGGCGCTCGTTTCGTTTCGACTGAACGCGCTGGGAGGTGAGAGCACAATGACGCTCGTGATCAACGAGCTCATGGCAAGTAACGCACGTTCCATCGCCGACGCATATGGCGACTACGATGATTGGATCGAAATCTACAACTGTGGCGACGAGCCCGTCAATGCGGCCGGCTGTTATCTCAGCGACGCGCCGGGCAATCCGACAAGGTGGCGGATTCCCACGACCCATCCGGCCCTCACCACGATTCCGGCTCATGGCTACCTGCTCATATGGGCCGACAGCGAGACCCAGGAGGGGCCGTTGCACGCGGGCCTGAGGCTCCGTACCGGCGGGGAAACCGTCTCGCTCTATGACGCGGACCAGAACCTGTTGGACCGCGTGACGTTTGGCGAGCAGGCTGTGGACATATCCTACGGCCGCTTTCCCGATGGCGGTGCCCAGTGGCAGACGTTTGCGGCCGCCACGCCGGGCAAGGCCAACGGCACGGGAGCGGGCGACGTGGTCATCTCCGAGATCATGTATCACCCGTACCATACTACCTCGCCGGGCCCGGAGAACAGGAACCTGGAGTGGATCGAGCTGTTCAACAGAGGCGCGGAGCCTGTCGACATGGCCGGCTGGCGGGTGAGTGACGCTGTGGACTTCGTTTTCCCCTACCTCGTCCTCAAGGGCGGAGAGTACCTCGTGGTGGCGGCCGATGTGAGCGTCTTTTCGGCCCGGTACCCCGATGTGAAGAACGTGGTGGGCGGCTGGACCGGATGGCTGAGCAACTCGGGCGAGAGGCTGGCACTGCTTGACGAGGTCGGCGCCGTGGTGAGCGCTGTCACGTATTGCGACGAGGGCGACTGGGCGGTGCGCGAGCTGGGGCCGGCGGAGCGCGGCCAACGAGGCTGGCAGTGGTCCGACGAGCACGACGGTGGCGGCACGTCCCTGGAACTGATGAACCCGGCTCTGCCGAAAGAATTCGGGCAGAACTGGGCGGCCAGTCTCGAAGAGGGCGGGACGCCCGGCCGGGCCAATTCGGTTGCCGCCGGAGACATCGCACCGATGATTCTCGACGTACGTCATGCGCCGATCATCCCCGGACCCGAGGAGTTGGTCACGGTGACGGCGCGCATCTGGGATGAAGCGACGACCGGCCTGTCCGTCATGCTGTACTACCGGCTCGATACCTCCACCTATACCGACCAGGACATCTATCCCCAATATCGGGACGTCAGTTGGCGGGTTCTGCCGATGTCCGACGATGGCGGGCATGGCGACGGGCGGGCGGGCGACGGCGCGTTCGGCGCTCAGATCCCCGCCCAGCAGAACCGCAGCATCGTCGAGTTCTTCGTGGAGGCACGCGACGCGGCCGGCAACGTGCGCACCTGGCCGGCCCCGAGCATGATGGACGGTGTGCCGCAGCAGGTGACCAACGCCCTTTACCAGGTGGATGCGGCCCTTGATGTGGGCACCTACTGGCGGATTGGAGGTCAGCCACTGTACTACATCGTCATGACGGAGATGGAGCGGGGCCGCCTGGCGTACATCGGGACCCATAGCGGTCAAGACGGACCCGACGCCCAGATGAACGGCACGTTCATCAGCATAGACGGCACCGGCGTGGAGCTGCATTACCGGGTGGGCATCCGTAATCGCGGCCACGGCACGCGCAACGGTCCGCCGAACAACTACCACGTCAACTTCTTACACGATGACGCCTGGAAAGGGGTACGGGCGGTCAATTTCAACTGTCGCTACACCCACGCCCAGATCCTCGGCAGCGCGATCTTTCGCATGGCGGGGATTGCCGCCGCCGATGCAGCCGCCGTACAGGTGCGGATCAACGGCGCCGACCTGGCCTACCCGGGCAGTCCCATGTACGGCGTTTATGCCCGTATCGAGGCGTTTAACGAAGACTTCGCCGAGAGACATTTCCCCGATGATCCCAATGGCAACCTCTATACATGCTTCCGTATCGGTTCGGGGTCGGAGGCGGAGCTGCGCTACGAAGGCCCTGACCCGAACGTGTACCGCAACCGCTACCTCAAGGCGAACAATGAGGCGCAAGACGACTGGTCGGACTTGCTCCGCCTGGTGGACGTGCTCAACAACGCGCCCGACGACACCTACCTGCAGGAGGTCGGCAAGGTCATCAATATTACGCAATGGCTGCGCTACATTGCGGTCGATTCGCTCCTGTTGAACTACGAGACCGGGCTGAACATGGGTATGGGGGACGACTATTTCATGTACCGCGGCGTCATCGATCCTCGCTTCGTGCTGATCCCGCACGATCTCGACACGATCCTGGATCAGGGCAACAGCCACGGCAGCATCGATCTGAGTGTTCTCTCGGTTGTTACGGGGGCGCCCGGGCGCAACGGTGTCGAAGGATTGAAACGGTTTTTCAACCATCCGGACGTCGCCCCCCTCTACTACCGGCAACTGCTCGACCTGATCGGGACGGTTTTCGCGCCGGAGCAATTCGATCCTTTGGTGGACCACGTGCTGGGCGACTGGACGCCGCCGCAGATACTTGAGGACATAAAGCAGTTTGTCGTGCGACGTAATGCTGCGGTGCTGGCCCAGATCCCGCAGCAGCTTACCATCAACAGCCCCTTCGCGGTGGTCGACGGCTATCCGTACGCGACGGCCCCGACCTGCGCGCTGTTCGGAACCGCCGACGTCCTCGAGACACGGTCGGTGCTGGTCAACGGCGTACCCGCTCTCTGGTCGCCGCGCGAAGGGAGCTGGCAATTGGGAGAGGCACTCGGGCTGGCGGACTCGTTGGTGGCCGCCGACTCCCCGTGGAAGTATCTCGATGACGGCAGTGACCAGGGCACGGCCTGGCAGGGGCCCGAGTTTGACGACAGCGCCTGGCGCGCCGGCCCGGCGGAACTCGGCTACGGGGACGGTGATGAAGCCACCGTCGTCGACAGCGGGCCGTCGGGCGACCGATTCATCACGACCTATTTCCGAAAATCATTCACCGTGAGCGATGTCGCAGGATTCCTGGCCTTGCGTCTGCGGCTGCTGCGCGATGACGGGGCGGTCGTCTATCTCAACGGCGTGGAAGCATGCCGCAGTAACATGCCGGAGGGACCGATCTCTTATACAACACGCGCCATGGCGGGCATGAGCGGCACCGAGGAGCGTACTTTCATTGAATACGACCTGCCTGTCGGTCTGTTATGGGAAGGCGTCAATGTCCTGGCAGTGGAGGTCCATCAGAACTCTCCTTCCAGCAGTGACGTCAGTTTCAACCTGGCCCTGGAGGCGGCGCGGCCGGGCCAGGGGCCAGGGGCACTGCTGCCGGGGATCAACCGGCTCGTTGTGCAATCCTTTGGCAGCCTGGGCGGCGCCGGCAGGCAACTGGAAGAGGGCTACATCGACATCTGGTATGATGATGGAGGCAATTCAGAGGTCTCAGGCACGCTTGCGGCGGACAGAATCCTCGACGCGGCTTCCGGGCCCTGGCACGTGACGAGCACGGTGACGGTCCCGGCGGGCACGACGCTGACCATCGAGCCGGGGACGACGCTATTCTTCGATCCCGGCACGAGTATCATCGTCAACGGCCGGCTCGTCGCGGAGGGTACTCCCTATCAACGCATCACGTTTACCAAGGTACCCGGCTCGACAAGCTGGGCGGGATTGCAGTTCCTGGATGCTGCGCAAAAGAGCCGGCTTGCCTACATCAACATGGAATACTGCGACGCCGACTCCCAGGCCGTTCACGCCGACCATGCGAAGGTTCATATGGACCATGTCATCTGGGCGAATCACACCAAGCCGTACCTGGTCTTCGAGGACTCTTCGATCGTTCTGAAGAATTCGGTTCTGCCGAGCATCCAGGATGCCGAGCTGGTCCACTTTCAGGATTTCCCGCCGGACGGATATGCCCTGTTCGAGGGCAACTGGTTCGGGACCACGACCGGGTACAACGACATCATCGATTTCAGCGGTGGCCAGCGTCCCGGCCCCATCGCCCGGTTCATCGACAACACATTCACCGGTGCCAGCGATGACTGCCTCGACCTGGACGGCGCCGATGCGCACGTGGAAGGCAATCTCTTCATGCACGTACACGGGACGGGGCCCTCGGCCAGTCCCTCGCACGCAGTCACCACGGGGGCCCAGGGAGGGCGGTATTCTGAGCCGATGGTAGTGAGGAACCTCTTTTACGACGTGGATCACGCGCTGTTGTGCAAGGATGACGGTTTCATCACCGCGGTAAACAACACGGTCGTTCGCGCTCCCCTTGCGGCCGTGAATCTGTACGAGGCGCGGTCAAGCCAGGCACAGGGAAAAGGGTTCTATGGCGACGGGAACATCTTCTACGACGTGGCCCACGTGTTCGAGAATCCCGATTGGGTCGGCCATCCAGCGTCGATTACGGTGAACAACTCCATTTTCCCTACGATTGCCGGCGACCCGGTAGTCTGGACAGGCGCCGGCAACATGGAGGATGCCGATCCGCAGTTCTTGAATGCGGATGATGTCACCGATCCGGCGCATGACCTGCGACTGCTGGTCAGCTCACCGGCCCTCGGGGCCGGGCCCAACGGCCGGGACATGGGCGGGTTGGTCCCGCCCGGTGCCTCCATTTCGGGTGAGCCGTTCTCGGTGACGCATCGGACCAGTGCCACCCTGACCGTGGGCGGGCCGGATATCTACGCTTACAAATACCGGATCAACAACGGCCCCTGGAGTCAGGAAGTGGCCCGGCCTGACGCGGGGCCCGCCGGCGACCCCACGCCGCTGGCACCCATCGAGCTGGCCAATCTTCAGAATGGGCAATCGTACACGGTTTACGTTATCGGCAAGGATTCCGCCGGCGTCTGGCAGGACGAAAGCAGCCCCACCGCCTCGCGGACCTGGACGGTGGACACTTCCTATCGGCGTTTCGTTATTAACGAGGTCCTGGCGGTCAACAGGTCGACTCTCGCACGCGAGGGCACTTTCCCGGACACGGTCGAGCTGTACTACGACGGTCCGACGCCGATAGACCTGGCGGGGATGAGCCTGAGCGACGATCCGGAGCAGCCGGCCCGATTCGTCTTTCCCGACGGGGTGAGAATGAACCCGGGCGAATATCTGGTCCTTTTTGCCGACCACGAGATCTCGGCCCCGGGGCTGCATCTGGACTTTGCCCTGAACGCGGAGGGCGATGCCGTGTACCTGTACGACCGGACCGGAATCCTGATCGATTCGGTGGAGTTCGGGGGCCAGCTTCCCGACTTGTCCATCGGCCGCGTCGGTTATGCAGGCGCGTGGCATCTGACGGTTCCGACGTTCGGGCAGGCGAATATCTCACATCCTCTCGGCGACCCGCGCGCCGTCAGAGTCAACGAATGGCTCGCCAGCGAGAAGGTCCTTTTCACTTCGGATTTCATCGAGCTTTATAACCCGCACCCGCTACCGGTCGATCTCGGCGCCTTCTACCTTACCGATACGCCGGAGACTGAGCCCGACAGGCACCGCCTTCGCCCGCTCAATTTTATCCCCGGCAACGGCTATGCCGTCTTTCTCACCGATGACGGGCTCGACCCGGGCCACCTGGGGTTCAAGTTGTCTTCCAGCGGCGATATGATCGCCCTGTTCAACGCCGGGTTTCACGAGATCGACAAGGTTATATTCAGTCACCAGACAACGGACGTTTCCCAGGGGCGTTCTCCCGACGGTTCCGGCTCGTTCGAGTTCTTTCTGTTGCCGACGCCGGGACTGCCGAATCCGTCGTTGCCCGAAGTGACGAGCGCTTCCTTTGACCTGGTCGCAGAGGATGCGGCCAAGCGGGCAATTGTCCCGGCCTCGGCCGTTGATGTGGCGGAGGACTGGAACTCCAGCGTATCCTTTGACGATTCGAGCTGGCTCAGCAGTGCCGGCGCGCCGGGCGGCGTGGGGTTCGAGCGGAGCACCGGCTACGAGCAGTTGATCGGCCTGGACATGGAAGCGCAGATGTACCCACACAACGCCACCTGCTACATTCGCATCCCGTTTCGTGTCGAGCCCGCATGGATGGAAGACCTGGCCGAGTTGTTCTTGAGCGTGCGGTACGACGACGGTTTCGTGGCCTATCTCAACGGGGTGGAGGTGGCCCGCGCCGGCTTCACCGGGACGCCGCAATGGGACTCCGAGGCTGAGGCGGGCCGCGAGTCCCTCGTTCAGACGTTTGACACGGTCCTGGATCTCTCCGATCGCATCGATGTCCTCAGGACGGGAGACAACCTGTTGGCGATCCACGGTATGAACAGCTCGGCTACGAGCAGCGATTTCCTCATAGTCGCGGCATTGCAGGGCAGGGTGGTCGAAGTGACCGGAGGTGAGTACCCGTACCTGAAGGAACTGGACCTGCTGGCGGGGCTGCGGGTCACGGAACTGATGTACAACGCCTCCGAGGGAGACGACAGCGATTACATCGAACTGCAGAACGTCGGCCCGGTTGCGCTCGATCTGGCGGGCCTTCGTTTCACCGCGGGCGTGGACTTCACGTTCCCGGCGCGCACCCTCGCGCCGGGCGCGTGCACGGTTGTAGTGAGCGATCTGGCTGGATTTCAGGCGCGCTACGGGACGTCTGTTGATGTCGCGGGCGAGTACGGCGGACGCCTGAGCAACAATGGCGAGGACATCGTGCTGAAGCTGGCCGCGCCGCTGGAGGCGGCGGTCATGCGCTTCGAGTATGCCAATTCCTGGTACCCGTCCACGGACGGCGGTGGTGAGTCGCTGGTCATTCAGGACCCGGCCGCCGCGGCCGCGACCTGGAACGACCCGGCAAGCTGGCGACCCTCCCCACCCACCCCCGGCCGGCCCTGAAACCGAGTGCAATTGGATTCTCTACGGTAGCATGCAATCGTCGGGTGGCATCGTCACGACCGAAGGTCTTGGCGATGGTTCCTTCGTGTGGACGCAACGCCATCGGCAAGCTTCGCTTGACGATGCCACCCGGCTGGTTGTCGCCGTCTGCGCTCTGTCAGTTCTTTGCGTACAGGCCGAGACTGTCCGGGATGCCGTGGCCGGTGTCGAGCTTGTCGCACGAGTCCAGTGCGGCGATGATCGCCTGCTCGTCGGACGCTTTTACCTGGTAGACTTCACCGCCGTTCTGCTCGTATTGCCGGGCGTAGCTGTCCCAGTCCTGTCGGTAGCGCTCGTAGGCCCGCTGCTTGAAGGTCTCTTTCGCGCCGAGCACGTCAATCTCCTGCGGATTCAAGTACTTGATGATCAGGCGCCGGTCCGCCAGGGTGAAATCGACACTGATGAGCCTGCCGTCGATTCTGCAAATACGATTGATGCTCGCATTGGCGATGCCTTTGGCCCGGAGGTACTGGCGGATGATGTCGAGGCCGTCGCGTTTCTGCGCCGCATCCGGTATCGCCGGTCGCGCGTCGCGCGCGCCGCGCGGGACATACGGCGAACCTCGCCTCACGAGGCCCGCTTCACAAGGTGCGCCATGATGGAGGCAGTGGATGACGGCGCATGGGGCGTAGCACGGCACGGGATACGCACAGTAGCCTGGGACCAGGCCCGTGCCGCCATACTTGACGGCGTGAAGCGTGTATAGCGCGCCCTCATGGACCAGACCCGAGCGGCGGTAACTGACCGCGTGCAACGAGTAGTCAAGTCCGCCGGGAACCAGGCCCGAGTGGCGATAGCTCAGGGCATACGGGGAATAGTGAACGCGATAACGTGCGGGGACGTAGTAGGTTGCCTGGACGATACCCGGTGTCATCACCAGGAGCAACAGTCCCGTTGAAATCCTTTTCATATGGGTTTCCTTTCCCTGGTAGAGGCAGGCCTCTGTGCCTGCCAGGATGCGTCAGGGCAATCACGAAGATCGCCTGAATTCCTTCGTCATCCCCTCCCCCCTGACGCGCAACCCCAACGCGCAACGGCCCTCCGGGCCGAGGTCGCGCCGAGAGCGGGCCAAGTACTCAGGAACCCTCCCCCATGAAATTGATGATGGGTGATCGATAATGGACGATTGAAGGAGGAGTCACACTTTCCCTTCGCAATCATCAATAATCAATAATCGATCATCCGTGTCTTTGCCCTCCTTTCTCCCCGATACAACGAGACTCTCCGATACTGCCCAGGGGCCGCACTATCACGGCCGTACAACTTTGATCTCTGATATTATCGGCCCATGTTAAAGCGCATCTTGAGGCATTTTGTTGCAGGATTTTGCTGAATTGCTACGGCACCCGTGGCGGCGGATTTGAAACCCGCCCCTACTCTACTTAGAGACTATCTCAGACCGGCAGCGTCATTCTGAGTAAAGCGAAGGATCTGGGCTGTGAACTTGAGAACCCTCTCATACGGATTATGATTAATTCGTGCGCGGTCTGTCATCCTGAACGGAGCGCAGCGGAGTGAAGGATCTGGGCTGCGAGCGAGAGAAATCTCTCTTTCGGTGGCCAGATCCTTCGGCTTCGCCTCAGGATGACAGAGCCCACCGCGCGAGAATTTTTCCCAATCCGTATCATTCGGCGGCCAGATGGTTCGCTTCGCTCACCATGACAGGTCGGAGTACCGTTTTGAGATAGTTTCCCAGGAGCGGAGCGCCGGCACAGTCGAAACACTTGGCTCCGAGTACGGCACGTCGTTTCGTAATGGTCGGATTTCCCTCTGGAGCGACGGCACAGTTGAACTCGGTCGTGGCTCGGTCAAAGCGGCCGGAGTTGTGAATCGAGGCGGATCGGCCCGCCTTTTGCTGCATCAATCATCTGTGTGAAGTCTTTGTAGCGCACCGTGCACGAGCGGTCGGAGTCGCTCGTGATACTTGCGCTGGTGAGTGTGCCGTTCCTCCAGGTGATGTCCACTTCGAATCCGCCGCGGGCCCGCAGCCCCTTGGTCTGGCCGGACGGCCACGCCGCCGGCAGGGCCGGGAGCAGGTGGATTTGGGTTCCCACACGCGATATTCCGCGTGTGGGGTCCCCTTCACCCGTGTGGCTTTGCAGGAGCATCTCGGCGATGCCGGCGGTGCCGCCGAAGTTGCCGTCGATCTGAAAAGGCGGATGCGTGTCGAAGAGGTTCGGCAATGTCGATTTGGCGAGCAGTGCCACGACGTTTTCGTGGGCCTTCTCCGCGTCGTGCAGGCGGGCCCAGAAGTTGATGATCCAGGCCCGGCTCCAGCCGGTGTGGCCGCCGCCGTGGCTGAGCCGGTATTCGAGGGACTTCCGCGCCGCCTCCGCGAGCTCGGGCGTGGTGGCGACCGTGATCTGCTGGCCGGGGTACAGCGCGAAAAGGTGCGAGATGTGCCGGTGCCCCGGCTCGGGCTCCTTGAATTCATCGTTCCACTCCATCAGGCGGCCGTCGGAGCCGATCTTCGGGCCCGCCAGCCTTGCGCGGGCAGCCTTGACCTCCTGGACGAAGCTGTCGTCGATCGCGAGGACATCGGCGGCGGCAAGGCAGTTCGTGAAAAGGTCATAGATGATCTGCTGATCCATCGCCGGGCCCATGGTCATGTGGGCGTTCTTGCCATCAGTGGTTTGGAACCGGTTCTCGGGTGAGATGGACGGGCCGCTGACGAGTTCGCCCGTTCGCGGGTGGGGCACGAGCCAGTCCAGGAAGAACTCGGCTGCTTCTTTCATGGCGGGATAGCCTCGCGTCGCGAGGAATTCAACGTCGCCGGTAAAGGCGTAACGCTCCCAGAGATGCCGGCAGGACCACGCCGCTCCCATCGGCCACATGCCATAACCGACCGCGCCGATCGGACTGGTCCACCACCAGGCGTCGGTCGTGTGGTGTGCGACGAAGCCCCGGCATCCGTAGACGTCCCGGGCGGTTTTGCGGCCACGCGGGCGGAGGTTCTCGATGAGGTCGAAGAACGGCTCGTGGCACTCGCTCAAGTTGCAGACCTCCGCCGGCCAATAGTTCATCTGGACGTTGACGTTGATGTGGTAATCGGAGTTCCACGGCGCACTGATGTGTTCGCACCAGATGCCTTGGAGGTTCGTCGGCATACAGCCCGGTCGCGAACTGCTCATGAGCAGGTATCGGCCGAACTGAAAGTAGAGGGCGACTAAATCGGGGTCTTCTGTTCCGTCCTTGACGGCCTTGAGCCGCTCATCGGTCGCAATGCCGCTTTTCTCGATCGGCCCCAGGCTCAGTTCCACCCGCCGAAAAAAGCGACGGTGTTCCGCCACATGGTCTTGTCGTAGTCTCTCAAAGCCCTTCGCGACCGCGGCGGTAAGCTGTTTCTCGCAGATCACTCGCGGATTCTCCCCTCGGTAGTCGCTTGCTGCCGCGATGTAGATCGTGGCGGCATTTGCGTCCTTCACCTGCAACAGGTCGACGGATTCGCTGAGGGCACCCCCATCCAGGACAATTTGCAGTTGGGTCTCAAAAGCAACCCCCTCATGCTCCCCCTTCTGTGTGGCTCGACCGGTCATGATATCCCTGTCCGGCATCACCACCTTGACATTGGCGTCGGCCGGACGCGAGAGCCCGGCCTCAAAGCTGATGGCGCCGGGCGTGTCGCTGGAAATCCGCACGACAATGCACTGGTCGACGGGACTGGAGAATACCTCGCGCGTGAAGGTGACGTCGTTTTGCTTGTATCGGACTCTCGCCACGGCGGTATCCAGGTCGAGCTCTCGCCGATAATCGGTAATCTCGCCGCCTTTGCCGAAGTGAAGGCGAAGATCGCCCAGCGTCTGGTAGCTGCGGATCAGGCGGGGGCCGAAGAGCTCCTTCTGTGCAAGCCGTTGGGCCTCCGCGTACTTGCCTTCGAAAAGCATCCGGCGGATCATGGGAAGGTGCCGGTAGGCCCCGACTTCATCCCGCTCAACCGGGTGGCCCGCCCAGATGGTGTCCTCGTTGAGTTGAATCCGCTCTTCCGGCACGGTGCCGAAAACCATCGCGCCGAGCCGGCCATTGCCGACCGGTAGCGCCTCGGTCCATTCCCTGGCGGGCTGGCGGTACCAGAGCCTGAGCCTCGCCCGGTAGCCGTTCTCCTCCGCCGCTGCGGTGTTCACACAGATCGCGGTCAGTACAATGACGGATGCGACCCATCGATTTCGTCTGTAGGATTCCATCCACTCTTCCTTTCAGCGGGGCGAACTCACTTCGCAGGCACGAGCGTGTACGGCACGTCTCGTTCCGTCTCGAATTCAACAAGGTTCTCTGCCGGGCGTAATACGGGGACACTCTGCCCGGCGCTCCGGACAGCCATAGGATCACGCGTGCGGACCCTGCATTCCTCACCCAGTCGCGACTGGATAGTCGCGGCGGTCAATTGCCCGTTCTTCCAGGTGAGGTCGACGTCGAATCCGCCGCGGGCCCGCAGGCCCTTGACGGCGCCGCTCGGCCAGGCGTCCGGCAGGGCCGGCAACAGGTCGATGATGTAGCGGTCCCGGCTGTCCCGACGGTGGCTTTGCAGGAGCATCTCCGTAATGCCGCTGGTCGCCCCGAAGTTGCCGTCGATCTGGAAGGGCGGGTGGGCGTCGAAGAGATTGGGGTACACGCCGCCGCCCTTGTAGTCCGTCAGCGGGGACGAGGTCAGCGTCAGCAGGTTCTTGAGCATCAGATGGGCGTGGTTGCCGTCCAGCAGGCGGGCCCAAAAATTGATTTTCCATGCCCGGCTCCAGCCGGTGCCGCCGTCGCCGCGGAAGACGAGCGACTGCCGGGCGGCCTTGAACAACTCCGGCGTGTCGGGCGTGATCTCCTCGCCGGGGAACAGGCTCCACAGATGCGAGACGTGCCGGTGCTCGTTCTTCGGGTCGTCCTTGTCCTCAAGCCACTCCTGAAGCTGGCCGTGCTTGCCGATCAGATTGGGTGCAATCCGGCCGCGCAGGGCATCGAGCTTCTCGGCGAACTGACCATCGACGCCCAGCACGCGCGCCGCCCGGGCCGTGTTGGCAAAAAGCGCGCGGATGATCTGGTGGTCCATCGTTGGACCCATGACCAAGCCGCCGTTCTCGGGGCTGTTGCTCGGGCCGCTGATGAGCCGGCGCTTGTCGCTCCTCGGGTCCTCGATGAGATAGGCCGCGAAGAACTCCGCCGCTCCTTTCATCAAGGGATAGGCCCGCTCGGCCAGAAAGCCCTTGTCGCCGGTGTAGAGATAGTGCCACCACAGATGCTGGCACAGCCAGGCGCCGCCGGTGGGCCAGATGCCGTGGTTGGAAGCGTTGATCGGGGCGGCCCCGCGCCACAGGTCGAAATTGTGGTGCAGGACCCAGCCGGGGGCGTCGTAGTGTTTGCGGGCGATGGAACGGCCCGTCACGCCGAGGTCGGCCAGGGCGTCGAACAGCGGCCGGCCGCATTCGCTGAGATTGGTGGGCTCCGTCAGCCAGTAGTTCATCTCCGTGTTGATGTTGACGGTGTATTTGCTGTCCCACGGCGGGTTGAGGCTCTCGTTCCAGAGCCCCTGCAGGTTGGCCGGCTGGCCGCCCGCCCGCGAGCTGGCGATCATCAGGTATCGGCCGTACTGGAAAAACAACGCGGCCAACTGCGGGTCCTCTTTCTGAGCATAGTTCAGCACCCGCTGGTCGGTCGTCAGGGGCGGCTCAGAAACCGTGGCGAGGGCATCTTGCCCTTGTTCTTCGAGTGCAATGCGTGTGTCGGAATCTGGTGAGGCAAGGCCGAGACGGCCTCGCGACGCAAGGGCGGGACGCCCTCGCCACGTGGGCGGACCGCCCAGGTCGAGCGAGACACGTCGAAACAGTGCCTGATGGTCGGCCACGTGTGCGTC
>JABAOC010019970.1_pt2 | contig 17413 bp, 16 predicted proteins | sample 7062161 | NCBI WGS metagenome assembly JABAOC01 (sample SAMN14538625, study PRJNA623070) | marine sediment metagenome | biome: marine biome [ENVO:00000428]; feature: marine pelagic biome [ENVO:01000023]; material: deep marine sediment [ENVO:00002113] | place: India: Gulf of Khambhat ... | reverse complement strand
TAAAAAAAGTCCCATCAAAGTTGGTTAGACTCGAAAGGGAAAAGTACACAGAATAATATTTTTTTTTCCTTTTCTGAATTATTTTATACCGTTTTCTTCTTACAAGAGCAAAACTACGTATGCATCACAAGTTTCTTATTCTATTCTCCGTTGTTCGAGAGTATACACTAGGTATTCGGGATGTTTTAAGTCGGATGGTGCTCTCTCGTGGGCGATGAAATAATTGAAAAAGGAAACGAAGAAGAGAGACCTACCGAACTCGAAGAAGAGGTTTTTGTGGCTACTGGCGTGTTCCAGAATGGCCGAGTCCTTGTTACCGGCCCTGGGGCGAATATCCTGTTCAATACGGGCTTTTATGGGGAATTAAAAGACCAGGAAACCTTACTTCTTAGTGATGTCGAAGCTACAAACTTAATCGAACGGAAACGCCTTGTGATCTTGGATGAAGAAACGAACTCCCCTAAGACTCTTCAGCAAGTAGTCCACTACTTTGTCATGAAAAACAACGAGTTTTGGGTTAACTACTTGGTTTATAAGGATCTGCGAATGCGTGGGTACATCGTTCGGATAGGCTTTGAAGATCCAATTTTATTCCGGGTCTATCAACGGGGCGGCCAACCAGGCCGGGATCCCGCGAAGTTATTTGTCGCTCCAATAGTTGAAGGAAAGCGACTTCCTCTAGAAACCCTCGAATATCTCTTTTCTATTGCTCTCGCTGCTCGTAAACAACTCCTTTTGGCTGTCATTGACCGGAGTGGAGATGTAACCTATTATCGCGCGCAAGAAATTGATCTATAATGATGAACACAAATTCTTCAGAAGTATTAGTTCTTGGATTGGCGATAATGTAGGGATCACTCGGGATGAGCAGAAATAGAAGAGAGAAAACAAGTATAAAATGGGAGAACTCATATCATACAAAATTAATAATATGGTAAGAATTTTAAATGCCATATAATATGGTAAGATTCTTTAAACAATTTGCCTTGTGTGGCATTTTTTTGTTCACCCAGGAAAGACTACATGGGAAAAGTAAACCAATTCGAGTTTACTTCTGGGAAGGGAGATATCTGTAAGACTCCAAGAATTACTTCAGCCGCAATCGCCACAAGGAGCGCTAAAAAGAAACTAAACAAGGTTCCAATCAGATAATACTCTGCAAATTGTCGATTTTCAAGTTGACGGAACCGCGCCATTGATTTTGCTATGAAAACAAAGGAAATTGAGGCCAAATCACCAAAGAAACTGAATGTCAAAATGATACCCCGTTCCAACATCCCAATCATTCTCCCGGCTCGTGGCAGCCCCTCCTCTAATTGGGGAGCTTGCGAAACAACAAAATTCTTCAAGACTTGTTCAACAAGTGGCGCTCCACCAAAAATTCCCACTAAATAGGCACAAAATAGAATTAAAATTCCAATAAGGTTCATTACATCCCCTCCCCCTGTTTAAAGTAAGGACCCGTCAAATTATTCAATGTCTGAATTGCTAAGAACGCCTCCTCCCACTTTGCCGCTTTCAGACTCTTATAGACTGCCTGTTTGCTTATTCTTTTCTTCTCTCCAATTTCGGCATATGTCATCCCTTTTCGCCTCAGCTGGATAATTTCTTTTTGATGGGGAGTCCACCGGCTTTTAAGCGCATATAATACCGTCAATATACTATTCACCATCCCATCAAATAAGTTATTCCCTGACTGAATCCAGACCCGCCGCTGGGTTTTTGCCGCTATTTCCAGCGCAGCTCGCGAGCGATGGAACGCTGGACCATCCATCTCTAGCGTAGTTGTCGAAACTTCAGTGGTAATCTCTCCAATCCCAATTCCACACCTAAATTCCACCGAAATCAGCCCTTCAAAAGTTTCGATAAGGTTATAGAACCTTCTAAGAGATTTAAGAGCTCCTTGAAAGGAATCCCCCCAAACGGTGATAAATGGACTGACAAACTCTTGTTCATATTTTTCATTAACAATAGTCACTGCATTTTTCAATTCCCGTTGGACTTGGGATCGTTCCAATACTTTTTTGGAGTGAATAAGATCACAAGTTACAATAAAATACAAAGAACCTACCTCCGGTATTAACGAACTTTAAGTGACAAAGTAATTGTAAACCCTTATAAATTTACTAATAATTTGTAAACCTTTTTAGGTTTATGGTGCAGGTATTCGTATCCAACAATTCCAGAATGGGATCCCCATTTTCTTTCATCCGCGGAAAAGCGAGATAGTTACCGATCAAATAAATAAACAGGAAAATAAGGCGTATTCGCCTTTNNTTCTTTCGGAAGAACATCCACTTTTGCGAACATGTTTCATAAATTCTGATTCATTCGCGTTCTTAGTCGTTCTCGATCTTTTATATAATTCTCTAAACCCTTTTTCTCAAGGAGCTTTTTTTCGGCTTGGAGTACAGTATCCCATTTTCCAATGTCCAAATATCTTCCATTCAAGATATGCCCATAAACGGTCTCCCCACTCTGAATCGCGAGTTCTAGGGCATCTGTGATTTGGATTTCATTCTTTGCTCCTGGGGGTGTCTGTTCAATGTACTCAAAAATTTTGGGTTCGAATACATAGAATCCGCATATGGCATGGAACACATCACCCACCAGATAGTTTTCAGCTTCCTTTGGCGTGGGCTTCTCAATCAGCGCCTCTATCATCCCTGAATGCCCTTCAATCCCGTTCATTTTTGCAATACCATAATTGGATGGGTCTTGGACTTTGAAGATTAATATTGTTGCTAGAGGTTTCTTTGTTTTATGTAACTCAATGAGTTGAGCTACCTCCGATTTCGGTTCGACAAAGGAATCGCCTAACAGCGTGACGAAGGAGGTGTTAATCCAGTCTTTCGCCTGTAATATCGCATGACCCAAGCCGCGACGTTGCAATTGATAAATATACGCTATACTGACATTAAATTGGCTCCCATCTCCTAAATAATCCATCAACGCACCCTTTTGGTACCCAACAATCAAATAGATCTTATGGATACCCCCCATCCGCAGATTTTCCACCGCATGTTCAATAACCGGTTTACCCAGCAGTGGATAGATTTCTTTGGGGACGGCTCGGGCAAATGGATATAATCTTGTCCCTTCCCCTGCGGCAGGGATCAACCCCACAAGCTCATCACGCACCATTCCCACGCACTCCTTTTCCTTGGATATCTATGTTGAGAAGTTGAAATAACTCGTTTTAGTATCTCATCAAAAAAACTATTGGAGATTATCATCTAAAAGGAATATCTTAAGGCTTCCTGTTTTTACTATATTCCATTTATCAGAACTTCTCTCGGAGGAACTAATATTGTACCCCCAGAAAGGAATGGAAACACTACTCCAACTCTAAAAAGGGTTGTTTTTCTTAGATCCGCTTAAATGCTTCTTAAAAATGTCTTGTAGATGATTTTTCTCAAAAGTACCTGCTTTCTGGTCGGTACCGCATTATGAATTCATTTAAATAATTCGAAATGTGGCTCTCCTTGTCGTTTTGAGCAAAAAATACCCGTAGCATGACCCCACTCGAGTAGAAAGCTCTTTATTTCCATAGTGTCAATTATCCAATAAGATGCTGGGATGGATTGTACCGCCACCAAAGAAACCAGAAAAAACGAAACAAGAGTTTCAACAAGAATGCCGGAAAAAAGTAGAGTGGCTCATCAACCATGGCTTTTTAAAATCCTCCTGGATTCAGAAGGCGATGCTCCAAGTCCCTCGCGAAGACTTCATTCCTGAGGGATACAAAGATTATGCCTATCTCGAGATCCCTCTCATTCTTCCTGGCGCGAATTCTACGATCTCCTGCCCCCATAGTTATCCCCTGTTTTATGAGGCCCTCGAACTAACTGAAGGGGACACGTTTCTGGAAGTGGGCGCAGGATCGGGATATGGCGCAGCACTCGCACGGGAAATCGTTGGGAACAAGGGGTTAGTAGTCACCATCGAGATTGATCCCGCGACCCACGCCTTTGCCCGCAGCAATCTGGAAAAATTGGGGTATCTCGATGTCCTGCTCCTTCTCGGCGATGGTGCCTTGGGCTATCCGCTTTGTGCTCCCTATGATAAGATCTGCATTACCGCTGCATGTCCTAAAGTTCCCGCGCCCTTAGTTCGCCAACTAAAGACCGGTGGAAAACTAGTCGCCCCTATTGGCTCCTCCGCCGCGCCTCAGGATCTCATTCTCTTAGAAAAAAGTCCCAACGGGACTTCAACCACCCAAGTCCTTGAAAAAGTTCTTTATGTGCCTTTACAAGGAAAATACGGCTGGTCAGATCGGATTTGATTTTGAGTTTTTATTTTTAATGAGTCCTATACTTAGAAGACAAGACCCTTCTTTTCATTTAGAACAAAGTTAAATATTTCATCATCAATTATATACTCGGTGACTCTAATGCCTTATTGCAGTCAGTGTGGAAATGAGATAGAGCCTGAGGAACGCTTCTGCAGCCAGTGTGGCGCACCTGTTCATCTTGCAGAACCCACCGCAAGGAGGGAACCTTCTCCGGCTGATGCGGAACTCCGTCCCGATTCCTTTGCCCCAGCACGCGGTGCGGTGCATCGTCCCGGCACCCTCTTTGATCCCGGTAGGGAATATTATTTCTTACGGGAAAAATACTGGGATTGGGGGAGTGGCCCGATCTATGATCGCACTGGTAACGAGATCGGCCACATGCACCGCCAGGTTCTTTCCATCAGAAAACTCATCGAATTTAAAGAGGCTGATAATCAAACCATCGCAGCTACCATCAATCAAAAGATCGTGGCTATCCGCCCCACCTATGATATTAAAGATGCGGCAGACAACCTCCGTGCTCGGGTTAAAAAGAAACTCACTAGCGTGTTTCGCCCCCATCTCTGGTTGGAAGACCACCGCGGGAAGAAAATCTTGAAAGCTCAAGGCAATTTTATGGGCTTTCACTTCAAAATTCAGGACTCGAAAGGTAATCTTGTAGCAGAGGTCGAAAAAGCAGATAAATGGCGCGACTTTTTCTTGGATGGTGTGTTCGACTTTGGTGACAGTTATGGCATTCACATCGTCGATCCTCATGTCGATCGTCTCCTCGTCGTTGGTTTAACCATCGCGATTGATAATATCTGCCATGACCAGTAAGACCGCTCCTCTTCCTGATCAAATACAGCCCTTACCCCCTCCTCTTTCTTCGGGGGAGTTGCCCTAGCTTTTCCTCCGAGCCCTCCGAGCATAGCCTCCCCACCCTTTCGGGAAACTTTCAACTCGCCAGCTGATGCACGTGGAGGAAACCTCCGTCGTATCTTATACCCCTTCTTCTGGTTAGAAACACCTTCCCCAAATCTGTACATTTAAATCCTCTTATCACACATTCTTTTTCCACCTCTCTATCCCTGTGAACAAGTGCCCAATTACCCACTCCCGCACTCTCCCCCACCTCCTTAAAAGAAATCGAGCTGGGCGGGTGGTCTAGATACCTTGATGGCTAGATTGGTATGATTCCGGGTTTGGGTCATATCTCCCTGGGTATGTCCCCCCGAACGGGACCCGGCGGTCAGGGGTTCGAATTCAGGACGCGCTCCCCGCTGCTCTTGACGGATCTCCCCTCCCGCCCATTTCTTCCGATTTCTGAGGGAGAATTCTCTATAGTCGGAGTAGGGATAATTGACTGCTATATTGCGATTAATAACTCCTTTAAATTCTCTCTTTTCCTTACATAACTCTTCCTGCGTCTTGGCTTTGCGCTGTAGACCCTCTCTCCTCTTTCTCCTTAGGACGCCGCCAAAGAACTCGCTTAGGCTGGGAGATGGCTACCGCACCTCAAAACTCGCCGGAATTCGCATAGACTTCTTCATTAGGGGGGATATTTCGTGAGATGGTTGCTCCCGGCCCGATTTGGGCATATGCTCCAATGATTACTCCTGGATAGGTTGAGACATTCGCGCTAATTCGGGTCCCATTCCCCACAATTGCCCCCAGTTTCTTCAGATTTGGTTGGTACTCTTCTCCATTGATTGTCATGATTAATGGCGCAGGCGGGATTGAGACATTCATAGTCGTAATCCCTGCTGTCAACTCACTGTTCATACCAATAAGACTGTCCCCTATGTAGGACAGACTGCCTATCTTCGTGTTCTCCATGACCAGGGAATTTTTGATCTCCGATGAGAACCCGATTTGGACATTCTCCGCCAAGTTCGTATATTCCCGGATCAGGCAGTGATTCCCAATATACGCATTCGGTCCGATATACGAGGGTCCCCGGAGGGTTGCCCCTGGCCGAATAATCGCTCCACTATCGATCACCACCGGGTGTTCGATCGAGACGTTGGGTTCCACTTTCGCGGTTCGATGAATCCGCGTCTCCTGAATCCGGTCGAGTAACAGCCGATTCACTTCAAACAGATCCCACGGATACCGGATGTGCGCCCAGTGTTTCTCCCACACTGATGTATAAATCTTCTTTTCTGCTCTTATCATCTCATGAATAGCCGTTGGAAACGCCGGCGTTTGCTCCAACTGGTTTAAAATGTTTGGTCCCAGCAGATACAACCCTGAAAGCACATAATAGCTTTTTTCGGTCCCTGGAAGGGGATTCTCCACCGTTCGGGTCACACACCCCTCTTCATCCCGGTAAACCACTCCACTATAACTCGTTTCCGGTGTCAGTGTGATTGAAAAGGTCATTTCTCCTCCCTCTTGATCCGATACGTTGATCAACCGTACGATCATTTCAGGAGCTATGATCACATCTGAATAGGCTAAGATAAACCGTTCTTCGCCTAGCAAAGCTTTTTTGGCCGTCAAGACTGCATTCCCTACTCCATCTTGCACTTCTTGCTTCACATAGGTGAGCGACACCCCTATAGCCTCTCCTGTCCCTAACTCCTCCACCACTTGCTCACCTTGATAGCCGATCACTATAATTAACTCATGAATCCCCGCGTCTCGACATGCTTCAATAGTATGCTGCACCAGTGGCTTCCCTAGGATCTTAATCATCGCTTTTGGCTTCCCCTCGGTTAGCGGGTCAAGATATGCTCCCTTCGTTGCTGCCAAGATAATTCCTTTCATCCTCTTACCAGCTCTCTCTTCTCGTGGACACATCTGCTCTGCTATGTTCCACTTATTGCTTTATTCTTCGATGCGTCTCATCTTAAGGTTTTTGTTTCTCCTCTTGCAAAGCGACTTCCTTTCCCTTTCCCTGGTTTCTCTCGCTCCCACCTCCCTATCCACCCTTCAGGTGTGTTTTCCCTCTTTCCTCTGATTTTCCAGCGGCAAGGTCGCGATCTGTCTTGTTACTTTGGGGAATTCTTTCGAACATACTCGTGGGCGTTTCTCATTCCTATTTCCCTCCGCTCATGGANNGCTCATGGAAGATCTCCTTATCCTTCGACACCTTTTTCTTTCAGACACTCTTATGTCCCTTTGACAAGATTTTAATCCCCTTCCCTCTTTACTCTTGGCGGAGTGCTTAATTTTTACTCTCAATTCTTTACCTTTTAGCTTACCCTCGCGCTCTAGGGGTTGACCCATTGTCTAAAGTTCCATTGAAGAAGATTGAATCGATTCAGTTCGGCCTGCTGGCCCCGGATGATATCCGAAAAATGTCCGCAGCCAGAATCATCACGGCGGATTTGTGACGGGTTTCCCACCCCTCACCCCGTTTACGTATGATGAGGATGGCACACCCATTAGTTCCGGCCTGATGGATTCTCGCTTGGGAACCATTGAGCCTGGTCAACGGTGCCGCACCTGTGGGAACCGCGTTGGTGAATGTCCCGGGCATTTTGGTCATATTGAGTTGGCCCGTCCCGTCCTCCACGTCGGCTATGCCAAGTTGGCCCATAAAATCCTCCAATCCATATGCCGTGATTGTTCTCGTGTTCTTCTCTCCCCCGAGAAACTCGAAAATTTTCAAGAAACCCTCGTCAATTTCCGGGACATGCGAACTGAACAGTTCCGTTCCACTACCGATGAGATCCTGAAAAACGCAAAAAAACTCATGGAATGCCCACATTGTGGCAATCCTCAATTCAAAATTAAATATGAGAAACCGACCACCATTTATGAGGAAACTGAAGAAGGAAATTATCGGCTCTCACCCTCCGAAATCCGCGATCGCCTTGAACGCATTACCAACGAGGATGCTATCCTCCTGGGCTTTGATCCTCGTTATGCCCGTCCGGAATGGATTGTCCTCACTGTTCTCCCTGTTCCCCCCGTCGCCGTCCGCCCTTCCATCATCCTCGAAACGGGCGTCCGCTCCGAAGACGATCTCACCCATAAGCTCGTCGATACCATTCGCATTAATCAACGCCTCCGCGAAAATATCGAAGCCGGCGCTCCACAACTTATTGTCGAAGATCTCTGGGAACTCCTTCAGTATCACGTCACTACCTTCTTTGATAATGAAGTCTCTGGCATCCCCCCCGCCCGCCACCGCTCCGGTCGCACCCTCCGTACCCTCGCTCAACGCCTTAAAGGCAAAGAAGGCCGCTTCCGCGGTCACCTCTCCGGGAAACGCGTTGATTTCTCCGCTCGCACCGTCATCAGTCCTGACCCCTTCCTCGGCATTAATGAGGTTGGCATCCCCCTCGAAATCGCTCGCACCCTCACCATCCCCGAACGTGTCACTGAATGGAACATTGAAAGCATGAAACACTTGATCCTCACCGGCCCCGACGGCTTTCCGGGCGCCAACTATATCGTCCGCCCCGACGGCCGCCGCATCGATCTCCGCTATGTCGCGGATCGCTCCACCGTCTCCGAAGACCTCGCCTCCGAGTTCATCGTCGAACGCCACCTCCGCGATGGTGATATCGTTCTCTTTAATCGCCAACCCTCCCTCCACCGCATGTCCATCATGGCCCATTTGGTCCATGTCATGCCCTACCGCACCTTCCGCCTCAACCTCCAAGTCACTCCCCCCTATAACGCCGACTTCGATGGTGATGAAATGAATATCCACGTCCCGCAGTCTGAAGAAGGTCGTGCTGAAGCTAAGATCCTTCTCCTTGTCCAAAATCATATTATTACCCCCAAATACGGCGGCCCCATCATCGGCGCGATCCATGATTACATCTCCGCCGCCTACCTCCTTACCCGCGCCGACACCCTCCTCACCCGAGAAGAAATCGCCAATCTCTTAGTCACCGGTGAATACACCGGGCCCCTCCCCCCACCCGCCGTCACCGAGCCCAAACCCTTATGGACTGGGAAACAAGTCTTTTCCCTTTTCCTCCCGCCCGACCTCCACTTCGAGGCCCGCGCTAAAACCTGTGTCAAACACCGCGATTGCCGCAAAGAAAATTGCCCCCACGAGGGGTATGTCCTCATTGAAAACGGCCAACTTCTCAGCGGTGTCATTGATAAAGGCACCATTGGCGTTGAAGAACCTGAAAATTTGATTCAAAAACTCATCATCGACTATGGCATTGAAACTGGCCGCCGCTTCTTAGACCAACTCCCCATTACCCTCTTGAAATTCCTCTCCAATCGTGGCTTTAGTCTGGGGTTGAATGATGTCGATGTCCCCCCGGAGATCAAACTCCGCATTGACAGCATCCTTGACGAAAATCTCCAAAAAGTCGAAAGTTTAATCGAAGCCTATCATCGCAAGGAATTGGAACGCCTCCCTGGTCGCACACTCGAAGAAACCCTCGAAATGCGGATCATGCAAATCCTCTCCGAAGCCCGCGATCGTTCCGGTGAAATCGCCCGCCAACAACTCGCCCCCACCAACCCCATCGCTGTCATGGTCACCACTGGCGCCCGTGGTAATATCCTTAATTACACCCAAATGGCCGTCGTCATTGGCCAACAATCCATCCGCGGTGAACGCATCCTCCGCGGCTATCGCGCCCGCGCCCTCCCCCATTTCCTGCGGGACGACCTTGGCGCCACCGCCCGCGGCTTTGTCAAAGCAAACTATCGCGTTGGCCTCAATCCTATCGAATTCTTCTTCCACGCCCAAGGCGGCCGTGAAGGCCTTGTTGATACTGCCGTCCGCACCTCTCAATCTGGTTACATGCAACGCCGCCTCATTAATGCCCTCCAGGACCTCACTGTTCGCTATGACGGCACCGTCCGTAATGCCATCAATCATATCATTCAATTTAAATTCGGCGAAGACGGTGTCGACCCCATCCGCCTCCACTACAAACACATTGATCTCCCAAAACTCGTTAAACGCGTTCGCGCTCGTCTTCAACAAAAAACAACAAAAGCTTAATTATTCTATTCTCAACCATTGCCTTAATACCTTGTAATCATATCCCCCTCTCTCTTTTTCTTCTCCCTTTTCTTATTCTGCCTCTCTGCCCTGCCCCACCACCTTTTCTTTACCGCCGCGGCTTCTCCTTTATCCCTTTCAACAACGCCTCCAAGGACACTCCATTCACGAGGCTCACTTTGTACCGCACTCCTGGTAAATCCCCCATCGCCCGCCCTTTCGCTCCTCCGATCCNNCAACTACCACCTCATCATGTTCATCCACATACAGCAATCCCCCATCCCCCGGCACAAACGCCGTCACTTGCTTCCCATTCTTGATTAACTGAATCCGGACACACTTCCGGATCGCACTATTCGGTTGTTTTGCCTCTACTCCGACCTTCTCGATCACGATTCCCCGCCCTTGCGGTGCGCCCTCCAGCGGATCAAACCGTCTCTTCAGCTGCAAAATTCGCCGTTTGTACCGTAGACTGCTCCATCGGAATTTTTTCCGCTTCTTTCTGGCTTTCCTCGCTGCATACTCTCCGCTTGGCGATTTAGACCGACCCATTCTTGTGCAATCCTCGCCTTTTCCTTCCCTTCCCCCTTCTTATATGAGTTATGATTGTGCTCATTCCCCCACCCCACCCTCTCGCTTCCCCCTCCCACCCCTCTCTTCAGTGAGTTTCCGTGGGTTTTCGTTCCAGGCTCCGCCGCTCTCTCTTTCATGTTCCCTTACGCGAGAATGATGTCCTCGATCCCAAAATGCCGCCGCGCTAAAATCCGCGCCCGTCCAATATTCCGCCCATTCTTCCCGATCGCTCGTCCCCGATCCTCCGGGTTCACATCCACCACTGAGACCCGTCTTCCATCCTTCTGCTCCACCACCGAGACGTTCTTTACCTTCGCCGGTGCTAATGCGTTTTTCACAAAGTTCTCCGGTTTCTCATCGTATTCCACTACATTTACCTCCCGCTTAAACACCTCTCGTACATGCTTAATGTTCGCTCCCCCTTTCCCGATCACTCGCCCGGCCTCTCCCGCACTCACCACGAAGATAATCCGCTCATTCCCATCGATCACGCAATCCCGCGGGACCGCGCCTGTCAACCGCGCAAAATCCCTCATAAATTGCAGCTCTTCCCCCCTTAACTTGACTCCGCTTTCACTCTTCTCATTATTATTCACCATGCCATGCCCACCTGACCTCTTGTCCTTCACTTGCTTTCCTCCGCCTCCTGGCTCCTCTATCGGTCGCCTCCTCCCCCACTTTCGCTCCGAGCTCTGAGTTCCCTCAACTTGCTGTCTCCCATATCTCTTATCACCAATGCCATGATCATATGCGGCCGTCCGCACACCTCCCCGAGTTCCCAACTCGATCCTGGATATTCCACTACTGGGATGCCCCCTAGGGTCGCATAATACCCTAGCTCGTCTCGCTCCGTCTTTGGACTGTTCTCCGCCACTATCACCAGCTCCACCCCGCCTCGTACTACCGCTTTTTTCACCTTCTTCCACCCCCACTCCACTTTCCCCGTCCGCATCACGATCTCTACCGCGCGGTCTAATTCTCCTTTTTCCATGCTCATCCCCTCACTCATTTCTCCTCACTCCGCCCGCCCCCTTGCCCGGGGGTCATTAATAATTCCACGACCCCTGTCCCTACTGGGATCACCTGCCCAATGATTACATTCTCCGTCACTCCCCGCAACATATCCTCCTCCCCCGCTACTGCCGCCTCTAACAGATGCTTCACCGTCACTTCAAACGCCGCCCGCGCTAACACACTGTCTTTCTCCCCACTTACCCCATGTCGCCCTATCTGCCTAATCTGCCCTGTCATTGTCATCAGATCCGCTACCAACATTACATGCCGCACGTCCACTTCTAATCCTTGTTCCTCTAACACTCCCTTCGCCTCCCGAATCATCGCCGCCCGCGCGGATTCGATCCCTAGGACCTCTGCGATCTCCATGATACTATTTGTGTACGTTCGTGCTGGATCTACTCCTATCACCCTCAATACCTCTCCTAGATTCGTCCCCTCTGTGAAGATCACATACTCCTCCCCCTCTTTCCGTATCAATGCTCGCCTTATTCCTTTCACTCCCTTCACTTGCAGATCTCGGATCCGTTCTGCCAATTTCTGCAAGTCCTTTAACGTCGGTTCCCCCGTTGGCTCTAACCGGATCCGCCGCTCTTCCTCCTCCTCCACCACCGTCCCCTTTTTCAGCTCCTTCACCTGCACCGCTATCTCCTCCACCTTTAACCCTTTACTCTCCATTAATTGCAGGTTTAGCGTGATCACGATCTCCATATTGATCAGATCTAGCTCCACACTATCCGCTACCCGCTCGATCGTTGTCAGCTCCAACCGCTGCGCTACCTCCCGCGCCAGTCTTAGCTCCTCTCGACACGCTCCATCCAAATACACTGTCATCATCGGCGTCGATGGGTCCTTCCTTGCATCTATGATCTCGATCAACCGTGGCAGCCCCAATGTTACGTCCAACTCCGCTACTCCTGCATAATGGAACGTCCGTAGCGTCATTTGCGTCCCCGGCTCCCCGATCGACTGCGCCGCCACTGTCCCCACCGCCGCCCCCGCTTCGATCTCCGCCCGCTGATACTCCTCCTCCACTGCTTTCATCACGGCTTTAAACTCTTTCTTTGTCACCTGGGCCTCCCTTAACGTCCCTTCCAGCTCTTCTAACATCTCCACGGGAAGGATCCCCTCCCACTTCTTCAACTGCGTTGTTAACGCTTTCTTCGTTAAGGGTCCACTCTTCTTTTTCTTTGACATAATAATACCACTTCTCCCCGCTTATTCTTATCTTAAAATTCTCCCACAGGTGCTTCCTTCGCTTCTTTAGAGGTCCCTACCTACCCGTCTTGCGGCTCCTACTTAGATCCCTTTGGGATTCCCCGTTATTCGGTCCTCCTTCGCTTCTCTCACCGAGGTACTTCTCCCCTTTCATAAGCCTACCCATTTTACCAATGACCTTCGGTGCTCCCCTCGATTCTTACTCCTCCCTTCACTGCCTTATTCCTACTTAAACTCTTGGGTTTGATACTGCCTCTTTGAGCTCTTCTCTTCCTACCTCCTCGTTCCCTTCGGGTTCCTCACACCTCTCTCCTTCCTTTCTCCGCTTTGCCCCTCATTCCTCTCCCTTTCCTCTTCGTTTTCCTACCTCTTTCGCAATACCTACCTCTCTTGGTTGCCCTTTCCTCTAAACCCCCTTCCCTCTTCCCTCCCCCGTTCCCCCTGCTCTTCCCTCCCATCCCTCTAGTCGCGTCGCCCTCTGAGACCTTCTGCTCCCGATTACCTGGCCACTCTGGCTGATTTCCCCTTTTCATCCATTGTCCTCCTATGGCCTCCAACCCCCTCCCCCTCTACCACCCTCCTCCCCCCTCTCTGGGTCACACCATAACCTAAATAAACTCCCCTCCCCTCCTTCTCCCCAGGAGCTTGGAGGGGTTTTTCCTTTCCTCTGTCAATACCCTCTTATACTATTCCCTCCTTACCCTCCTTGCCCACCCCTCTCTTTAGAGGGCTTCACCCCTCGTTATCTGGTGAGTACCTTGTCTTACGACCCTGAAAACCTCCTCCTCTTCGATAAATGGCCTACCGAAGAATGCTCTATCGCCGATCCTGGCCTTCAACGCTATATCACCATTAAGGCCTCCTTCGTGCTCCATACCTTCGGCCGTAACGCCTACAAACGCTTCGGGAAAGCTGACACCCACATCATCGAACGCTTCATTAATCGCCTCATGAAATCCGGCAAAAACGCTGGTAAAAAACATCTCCTCTATAATGTTGTGAAAAACGCCTTCGACCTTATCCACGCCCGCACCAGCCAAAATCCCCTCCAAATCTTCCTCACCGCCCTTGATAATGCCGCCCCCCGCGAAGAAACTACCCGTATCTCTTACGGCGGCATCGTCTATCATACCTCCGTTGACACCGCTCCCCAACGTCGCGTCGACCTTGCCCTCTCTTACCTTGCCACCGGCGCCTCCCGCGCCGCCTTCAATGACGTGAAAACGCTCGAGGAATGCGTCGCCGACGAACTCCTCCTCGCCGCCCGTAACGACACCAAGGCCTACTCCATCAAACGCAAACTCGAAATCGAACGCGTCGCTCGCAGCGCCCGGTAAGCGCCTTTCCTCTCTTCTTCTCCTCCCCTCCTGCGGTGACATCCGCCCCTCCTTCTTTTCCATCCCACTCTGGGTCCCCCCTGGGCTGTACGCTCTTCCTCCCTTCTTTCCCTCCCATTTCTACGCATTTTTCTGCGTTTGTTTCCTCCACTTTCTTGAAACTATCTTTTTTCCCTTTGCTCTCCCCTCTCCGCCTCGCTTCCGCCTTTATCTCGTCTTTCTTGCCTTCACTCCCCATTCCTTCTCTTATCGCCTACACACTCCCATCCCTGCCCTCTTTCCACCGCCCTCTACCCGCAAGTCACCCCCTCCCTCCGAATCTCTTCCGCCCTTCCACATCATAACACATAAAAATTACTTCCCGATATCTCTCCCTACTTGTATCCATTAAACGAGGTCGAATCCTACAATGTCTTCTGCAAAACCTCACTTGAACTTGGTCATCATTGGCCACGTCGATCATGGTAAATCCACCATGATGGGTCACGTCCTCTATGTCGCCGGGGCCCTTGATGAACGTAAACTCAAACAATTTGAACAACAGGCCGAACAACTGGGCAAAGGTACCTTTAAATTTGCCTGGGCCCTCGATCGCTTGAAAGAAGAACGCGAACGCGGCCTTACCATCGACGTCTCCTTCTATAAGTTCATGACCGATAAATATTACTACACCATCATCGACGCCCCTGGCCATCGCGACTTCATCAAAAACATGATCACCGGCACCTCCCAGGCCGACGCCGCCATCCTCGTGGTCTCCGCCCGCAAGGGCGAGTTCGAAGCTGGCATCGGCCGCGGCGGCCAGACCGTCGAACACGCCGTCCTCGCCGCTACCCTAGGCGTTACCCAATTCATCGTTTGCATCAACAAGATGGATGACGCGCCGACCCCCTGGGCCCAAGACCGCTTTGAGGAAGTCAAGTCCAACGTCGAGAACGTCCTCCAAATGATCCAACGTGAACTCGACGTCAAAATCAACTACTTCTTCGTCCCCACCTCCGGGTGGACCGGCGATAACCTCCGCGAAAAATCCCCCAACATGCCTTGGTACGACGGGCCCACCGTCCTGGAAGCCCTCGATCAGGTCGTCCAACCGGAAAAACCCCTCGATAAACCCCTCCGCCTCCCCATCCAGGACGTCTACTCCATCACCGGCGTTGGCACCGTCCCTGTCGGCCGCGTCGAAACTGGCGTCCTCAAGGCCGGGGATGAGATCGTCATCATGCCCGAAGGCCATGTCACTGAGGTGAAATCCATCGAAATGCACCACGAGATGATCCCTAAGGCCGAACCCGGCGATAACGTCGGCTTCAACATCAAGGGGCTCTCCCGCGCCGACCTCCGCCGTGGCGACGTCGCCTCCCATCCCAAGACCCCTCCCACCGTTGCCAAGTCCTTTACCGCCCAGATCTTCGTCCTCTTCCACCCCACCGCCATCTCTCAAGGCTACACCCCTGTCATCCACGCTCACACCGCCCAACAAGCCGCCACCCTCATCCAGCTCAAAGAAAAAATCGACCGTCGCACAGGTCAAAAAGTTGAAGATAGCCCTACTTACCTTAAAACTGGCGATTCTGCCATCGTTGAAATCCAACCGCTCCGTCCGATGTGCGTTGAGCGTTTTACCGAGTTTCCTCAGCTGGGACGCTTTGCAATTCGGGATATGGCACGTACCGTGGGGGTGGGCATCGTTACAGACGTTACACCCAGATAAAGCCTAAAAAGGGCTCATTCCTGCCCTTTCTTCTTTTCTTTTTTTGGTTTTTTACTAAATTAGGCTTTTTTTTGTATTTTATTAGCTTGAGAACAGTGACTATATGTGAGATCCACGAAGTGGGCTCAAGCAGCGGTATACGATCATTGCTCCAACCGCGACCACCATCGAGCAGCAAGTGACCTTAGGGGTTGTGTAATTACCTATATCGTGACAATTATCTAAAAATCAACAGAAAGGAAGTGGAGGGAATGATTACCAAACTCTGAAATACATCATGGCGATTCAACATTATATGCAAAGAGTTAATTGGGGGACTGTCATAAGAGACTCCGCGTAAAAGCGCAGCTGGGATCAGGGTTAGCTGGGGAAGTTCTCCAATTCAAGTGGAACAGCGTTAGCAAGTGTGGGGCGTTCGCTTCGAGAAAATTTTTCAGATAAGGTATGTGAGAGGGCTAAAGAGGGATTTGAATGGGCGAAAGAACTCGTTATATGAGGGTTTGGCGGCATTTACTCCCCGTCTGGGCACTTTACATCCCATTCCTAATCTGGTATCTAACGATCCCGATAATGCCCCAACTCCCTCCGATCGCCCCCCACCACATGTATCGGCTGGCGGTACTAGGGATGCTCCTCCTTTTTTCGGCCTCAACACTCTGGAATGCCAATGCCGTAGTTAACGTCCTCAAGAATGGGCGATCTCTCGTACGGTATGGTTTGGGAGCGGTAGCCCACACCACAGCGCTCTTTTTCATGCTAATATTTTGGGCACAATTAGCGATACAGGTCTTTCCAGAAGTAGCCCGAGACCAGGTCTGGCAGCTCTTGCAATATGTGGTGCAAATCTGGTTATTTGGAGGCATCATTTTCTTTTTCATGTCGGTCAATCGCAAAACCCAAATACTGGGGAAAATCAAGGCAAACCTCCAACGTGCAACAAGGCAAAACTTCGCACATTCGACCTTGATTTCCCTGTTTGTGCGATTCAGCTCATCGATGTTGATTGTCACATTTACGATTTTTCGCCCGTTTTGGTTGGAAGGGCTTGTTGTCTTGTTGCTTGCGGATTTTGTTAAGGAACTCTACAAAGTGTGAGAGAAACGAAAGGGTAGGGAGTAAGAACACCAAAAAAGATCAAGAAACCCACCTGTGGTAGGGCAGAAGGGGACGCAAAAGGGAGGCATTCACAATGTCATGTTACCAATTAAGCTGAGACGCGGCTCTACTGTAGGTTGGGCAAAAGGAAAAGGACAAAAAGCCACGATTTGAGAACGTTGCTCTCTCAGTGGAAGTACTCTTCATGCAGAGATCTATTCACAAAACCTCTTGGTGCTATCGAATGAAACAGTTGC
>JABAOC010007842.1_pt5 | contig 17414 bp, 17 predicted proteins | sample 7062161 | NCBI WGS metagenome assembly JABAOC01 (sample SAMN14538625, study PRJNA623070) | marine sediment metagenome | biome: marine biome [ENVO:00000428]; feature: marine pelagic biome [ENVO:01000023]; material: deep marine sediment [ENVO:00002113] | place: India: Gulf of Khambhat ... | reverse complement strand
AACGGGCATGAACATGCCCCCACAGAATCGATCAACAAACATGCGCCAAAAGTTCTCGAACCCTATTAGGAACCTGCTGACCTCTTTTCTAACCCTTGATAGAGTTCTTGCTTCTTCCTCTCTAGGCCCATATCTAGGAAGGAGTAGCACTATCCTGTGACGCGCAAAGTCCTCAGCTACAAATTCCAAAGCATTCTTGTCAAGCGACGTATCTGCATCCAGAAAAACCAGAACCTTGCCTTTGGCATACCTTGCTCCCTGGTTTCTTGCGTCTCCGATTGACACGTCCTTTGTCGAGATAACCGTGTCAGCAAACTCCCTGGAAATCTCCACAGTGTTGTCGGTGCTCAGGCCATCCTTGACTATCAACTCGAAGTCTCGATAGCTTTGCCCGACGAGACTCTCTAATGTGGGTCTTATATACGTCTCTTCGTTGAATGTGGGCACTATCACCGATATCTTCTTCATTTCATCAGTCAAAATGGAGTTACAAGCGCATTTAAGCTTGACAGCATCTTTTCGCGGTCATATAGGCGCGCTAAGTACGGTTTGTGCAAAAGTATTTTGTCAACTTTTTATGTAAAACTTTGCGNNCGTGGTTGACACTTGACAACTCAGTTTTCAGGAAGAAAGGGGTCTGAGTTTTGCGGGTTCTAATGAGACTACCCTGCTTCACAATTCGTCTGAAACGGCTCACGTGTTTTTGCCCATCATAGAGAAACTTCTTGATAAGGGCTTGAGCTTTGAACCACTTGGTTTTTGATCGCGCGCGAGCGCCTTGTATGTGGAGATACTCGTTTGAGTTTCAGGAATGAATCAAGAAAAAAGAAAGAATGGGGGGGACTAATAGTCCTCGTCTTCGCCGCCGCCTGGAGGTGCGCCACCAGGGCCTTCCTTGGGTTTGGTTGCTGCTATAACGTCATCAATGCGCAAGATCATCGAGGAGGCTTCTGTCGCTGATTTGATTGCCTGTTCCTTGACTGCCATCGGTTCAATGACACCGCTGCTTTCCATGTTCACGATTTTCCCAGTGAAAACATCGACACCCATCGCGGCGCCCTTTTTCTTCTCGTGAGCAGCTCTCAAACTCACCAGTATGTCAATTGGTTCCAGACCCGCGTTTTCTGCAAGAGTCTTCGGAACAATCTCCAGAGCCTCTGCAAAAGCTTCTATGGCTAGTTGCTCTCGACCTCCAACTGTCGTAGCGTGTTCTCTGACATCCTTTGCGATTTCGGCCTCTATAGCTCCACCGCCGGGAACGACCCTATTGTTTTCAATGACGTCCGAAACGACTGACAGCGCATCGTTCATTGCTCGTTCAGCTTCATCAACCATCCGTTCTAGGCCTGCGCGAATGAGAATGGCCACAGAGTGAGGCGACTTGCAGTTTTCCACGAAGATCATTTTGTCATCCCCAACTTTGCGTTCCTCGACCACGCCAGCTGCGCCTAGGTCCTTTAGCTTCAGGTCTTCCAGGTTCGTCACCATCCGTGCGCCTGTTGCCTTCGAGAGTTTCTCCATGTCTGATTGTTTTACTCTTCTTGCGGAGAGCACACCTTTCTTGGCCAGGAAGTGCTGCGCCATGTCGTCGATTCCTTTCTGGCAGAATAGCACGTTGGCTCCAGAACCGATGATCTTGTTTACCATGTCTTGTATCATTCGTGTTTCTTGGTCAAGGAAAGCCTGCATTTGTGTTGGATCTTTGATTCTTATTTCTGCGCTAAACTCGGTCTTTTCCACTTCAAGAGGACAGTCCAGCAAAGCGATCTTTGCCTTTGTTACTTTCTTGGGCATTCCCACGTGAACTACTTCTTTGTCAATTATGATGCCTTTCACTAGCTGGCTGTCGAATAGGCTTTTTCCCTCTTTCTTGGTGATCTGGATGTTGTCGATATCAGCTATCCAATTGTCCCCTCTTTTCTCAGAAATCTGCTTGACAGCATCGATGGCTATGTCTGCCATGATTTCTTTTGCTGCACCAACTGCTTTGCTTCCCATGCTCGTTAGGGCAACTTTGCGGAGTGTGCTTCGGTCATTTACGTCAACTAAAGTACCCACCTTGTTCAGAGTTTCGACAGCTTTCTGTGCGCCTTTCCGGAATCCACTTACTACTATTAGTGGATGTATGTTCTGGTCCAGCAGCTCTTCTGCACGTTTGAGTAACTCCCCTGCCAACACCACGGCGGTTGTTGTTCCATCCCCTACCATGTCGTCTTGTGTCTTCGCGACTTCCGTGATCATTTTTGCAGCAGGATGTTCAACATCTACTTCCTCCAAAATTGCTGCTCCATCATTTGTGATGGTTATGTCGCCCAACGAATCGATCAGCATCTTGTCCATTCCACGAGGACCTAGCGTGCTTCGAAGGACCTCGCCGATGATTCGTGCTGCGGTGATGTTGTTCCTCTGCGCTTCTCGTCCACGTCTCCTGCCGGTTCCTTCTTTTAGAATTAGAACTGGTTGTCCACCTTGAGTTGTTAAATAGGCCACTTTTCATAACACCTTTTCTGGTAAATTGCTAGACTAAGCAATTTTGCGAAAATATAAACTTTGCGCGAGTGTGTGAGCACGGTGATTTATAGAAGAGGCTGGGTTCTCCAGCGGCAAAGATGGTCAATTCATATCATTTATTAAGACTCAATATGGTATATAACTGAGAACTTCCTGAAATCCGCAAGCAGACCTAGTGCAACGGAGGCTGACTCTTGGCGAAGACCGAACAGAAAGTCAGAAAAGAGAAGATTTCATTATTCCGAGAGGTTTACCCAATCGAAGAACCGTACGTTTTCGCTGCAATAGTCAAGGATCCTGACACCAAGAAAGTCCGCTACACAGTGATTGAACCAACCTTGCTTCCAGAAGAAGCTCAAATGCTGAAGGAAATGAAGAGCATTTTAATGGACGAAATCGATGTTGGCTTGAAGGAGATAGAAACCAAAGAAAAAGCTTCACAATATTTGAAGCAAAAGACCCAAGAAATCATCAATCACTACCGCCTAAGAGTGGATCAAGAAGCCATAGACAAACTAATGTATTACATCGTCAGGGATTTTGTCTATTATGGCAGAGTCACTCCCTTGATGAAGGACCACATGGTTGAAGACATATCTGCCGATGGCATCGACATTCCTGTCTACATTTGGCACCGAGAACATGAGTCCTTGCCCACTAACATAATCTTTGAAACTGAAGCCGATCTGAACGCGTTTGTCATTCGCTTAGCATATTTGTCAGGGAAAAACATCTCAATCGCGTCTCCATTGCTGGACTCGACGCTCCCAGATGGAAGCCGCGTTCAGCTAACCTACGGAGACGAAGTTACCAGACGGGGCTCAACCTTTACAATACGACGTTTCCGCATAGACCCACTGACAATCTCAGACTTAATCAGACTAAACACCTCGTCGTCGGAGATAGCAGCCTACTTCTGGTACGCCATCGAGAACCGAGCATCGTTCCTGGTAGCGGGCGGAGTTGCCTCGGGCAAGACCACCATGCTCAACTGCCTTTCCATGTTCATCCAGCCAGAATTGAAAATCGTCAGCGTCGAAGACACCGCGGAACTGAATCTGCCACATGAGAATTGGATTCCTTCGGTAATCAGAGGTGGTTCAAGCTATGGAGAAAAAGGTCTTACCGCCATAACCTTGTTTGATCTTCTAAAAGCTGCTGTGAGGCAACGTCCTGATTTCCTGATCGTAGGTGAAGTAAGGGGAGCAGAAGCCTTTACTTTGTTCCAAGCGATGGCAACAGGCCATCTGGGACTGAGCACAATCCATGGTGAAACCGTGGAGTCGGTGATGAACAGGCTAGAATCTGAACCAATGAACATTCCGAAGTCACTACTGTCGATGATTGATGCAGTCACGATTCAAGTAAGGACTGAGATCGACGGAAAACCAGCGAGAAGAACAGGAGCAGTGACTGAAATCGACAGCTATGATCCGGATAACAAAGAACTAGTCGCACAAGAAATTTTCAAATGGATTCCACGAAGAGACAGTTTCAGGAAATTGAATCGCAGCATCATCCTAGAGAGAACCAAGGAAAAGATGGGGCTAGATGAAGAAGAGATGCAAGAGGAACTGCAAAGAAGGCAAACAGTGCTGGAATGGATGGTTGGCAAGAACATTAGAAGATACACAGACGTCGCCAGCGTAATCAGAGAATACTATGCAGATTCCGAGCGAATATACAGAAAGGCTAGGATGGGAAGCAGATGAAGTTCTCAGCGCTTCAAGCATTGAGGAATCTGGCGAGAAGAATGCGGCACCGACTTGCCTTGAGGCAGCACGCACCCTCTGAGTCCAAGTCATCCACCACAAGTCTCTCGGAGGGATACAGGTGGCAGCCTCGATTCTTCGCTTACCGTATTCTCGGAAACAGAACTAGTGGATTTCTCCCTCTGTTCAAAGACCTAGATACCAATCTACACAAATCTGGTCTTCATATAGGGTTCAAACCATACGTCAGTCTAATTCTCCTCGCAAGTTTGCTCACAGGCTTCTGCACAACGCTGCTGATCTCTTCAGCTGCGATAATTCTCTCANNTGCCATCCATTCTATTTGGAGTAGGAGCCGGTATGCTTGCAGGGGCTCTCTCAACCATCTGCTTCTACACATATCCACTATATCATGCCGACAAGGTGAAACGAAACCTGGATAGTGACATTGCTTTCGCTGCAAGTTTTATGGCGATCCTGGCCGGTGCCGGTGTGTCTGCGAGCAACATCTTTCGCGCTCTCTCACAGATCCCCAACAAGCTAGCAATAGTCAACGAATCAAGAACCATCGTAAGAGATGTTGAACTCTTCGGAACAGATATTATCTCAGCTTTGGAAAGAGCAGCAAGAAGAACAAAGTCAGAAAGATTCAAAGAACTAATAGAAGGCTTCGTTGCTACAATTCGCTCAGGAGGGGACTTGGCATCATATCTGATGAGTAGATCCAAGCAAAGCATGAGACTCAAGCGCAATGCCTTGAAACGGTATTCTGACAATCTAGGGGTGATCTCCGAATTCTATGTAACACTTCTGGTCGCTGGGCCGCTACTCTTCGTGATCTTGCTATCGGTGATGGGAATGCTCGGGGGGGCAGGATCTGGTCTACTCAACCCGTCTCTCCTTCTCAATCTGCTAACCTATATCGGAATCCCAATTGGCTCGATCATTTTCATGATAGTTCTAGATACATTGTTGCCAAAGTGACCAGGATGATCAGAATAGAGAAGTCAATCAAGAAAATGGCTTGGACGATTTCCCTGAGTCTAGGTTTCTCAATAATGATTGTCGCGATCCTGATGCTGAGGGACAACCCGCTTCTCGATGACTTTCTTTTCATAGCAACCATAGCAGCTCTTCTTCCACCAACTATCGTACATCTGCTAGAAAACCGCTGGAGAGCAGCCATAGATGAGCATTTACCAGACTTGTTCAGAAGCATTGTGCAAGCTCAGCAGACGGGCATGACACTTCCCCATGCGTTGGAAGAAGCTGCAAAACGAGACTATGGGCCTCTATCGTTCGAGCTGAAGAAAATCATCAATCAAATGTCTTGGGGTTGGTCCTTCGAAGCAGCGTTCGAAGACTTTGGCAAACGTGCTGACACAACACTGGTGAAGAGTACGGTGCCCCTAATTGTTGAGGCTAGTCGTTCCGGTGGCCGCGTTGAGAAAGTGTTTGCTCCAATNNAATGCAAAAGGACCGAACTGCCCAGACACGACCTTACACAGCAATCATCTACATCGCCTTCTACGTATTCATATTCACCGTTGTCTTGCTCTTCAAAGCATTCTTTGTCACCATAGAGAGTTCACCTGTGTTTGGCGTTTCAGCTTTGACGGCTGAGGGAGCGGGTCGGGTTTTCTTCCACATGAGTTTCATTCAAGCGCTGTTTGGCGGACTACTTGCTGGCAAGATGGGTGAAGGATCTGTTTTCTCAGGCCTGAAGCACAGTGTAGTTCTGATGATAAGCGGATATGCTGCGCTAAAAGTGGTGGTTTGGTGAAGAAACGTCTCTCAAACGATAGATCGGCTGTTACTCCGGTTCTGAGTAACGTGCTACTCACAGTAATAGCAGTGGTAGCAATGTCAATTGCAGCCTCAGCTACATATGTGATAACTGAGAATATGCGTGAAATAATGGGTGAAAGAATCGTCGCAGAAGATGTCTGGTTTACTTCAAACGAAATCTCCATTTATCTCCGCAATACTGGACGGGTTGGAATCCAAATTTCTTCAGTATACGTGGATTTCCAGAGCCAAGTCTTCACACCGATGACTCTGGAGGTCGATGAACACGGGTGGGTGAACGTCACTTTCAGTTGGGAAGCTGAGATCTCATATCACATAAACGTGGTGACCAGTAGAGGAACGAAAATTGTCGACTACTATAAATCACCATAGGAGACTCAGAATCAACAGACGCGGAATAAGCAACGTCATAGTCATGGTGCTGAGTCTGGTCATACTAGTCATAATTGTGTCGAACATCATCTTTTGGAGTTATGAGATGAATCAGCGGGACTGGGAAAGAATGCAAGAAGATTTGAATGTTGTTTCTGCAACCCAGATTGAACACTCCTCATGGTTCACAGCTACCAAGGAGTATATTGTGGACATAGGCAGATCTGAGTCCGGGACGTATGAGGATACACAGTCAATCAACGATACATATCAAACATTCACGGAAGGACTTGCCGACGAGTTCAGGTTTGAGATCAGAGGTTTCTTCATGATAGATACATCAAACTATCCTCTTGACCAGATCCAAGCGCTGGAAATGCAATTGAGGCACAGGGCCAGTGACTCTGATGAAAAACTGTATCTGACAGCCTACAATTGGCTGTCTTCAACCTTTGAAGACAAAGACTTCAACGTGACTGCAGGTTGCCCGTCTACGACAGATTGGGGTTGCTATAGCGTGAGTCTCACTAAGAGATGGCGAAACTACGTGCACATCAATGGAACAATGATGGTTGGGATAGTGGATGAGGTTGGTGACAGTAGCCAAACATCATTCGACGTTGATTTCTTGGCGATCAGAACAGTGATCGATGGAGTGGAATTGGTCTTCAGGAACAAGGGACCCAAAAGCATGCATCTTGTTTCCCTGTGGATTAACAATAAGACACATCATCAAAGATATGACATTGATGTATTCCTCAATTCTGCGGAAACTTCGTCCTATGTGAGCTGCAGCGCGATCCTGCCTTCGAAACCTTACACAATAAAGGTGGTCACCGAAAGGGGAAACATGGCTGTCTACTCCAACAGTTAGAGATGCTGAACGTCGAGGCACATTATTTGGGCCTGCAACTCTCCTCCAATGCGCTGATTGCTTCCTTGGGGTTTCTAGCTTCAATCAATGTAATGTTGTAGAGTTTCGCCATTTTCTTTCCATTTTCATTTATCTTGGGAATCGCGATCAAACAAGCTCGATCAGGAGCGACGTCATAGATTTTGGCGAACATTGCAATGACGGGTTGCTCAGAGACAATATCCTCAGTAGTAGTGGCAAGATCTATGACCGATATTACACTCGTGTCCTTTGCTTCAAAAGCTGTGATGTCAAACATGTGGCTTGCACCGGATTTTCCTTTTAGGAAACCAGGAGTTTCCACCTCAAATCCACGCTGTTCCAGGAATTCTCTTATTGGTGTAATCAGAATCCAACCTAGCGAAGCTTCTTTTCGCGCTTCGTCACTCAGTCTGTAAGAGTAGACGCTTTCATAGATCGCATCTTCGAATCTGAAGTTGATGTGACAGCTCCGACAGAAATGCCCGGGTTCCGGAATATCGAAGTTCTTCATACAGTTGTTACAACTACACCATATTCCTGCTTTTCGATAATCCTCTCCAGGTTTCACTAATTGCTTTCCACAACGAGGACATACCAGCATGTCTCTCTTCTTGTAGCTATCTTCTATGTCAATGTATCCACATTTGAGGTGTTCTATCAGAGAACTCTTCTTAACGTTGAATGATTTGCAGTGAGGGCAGTTGTAGTGTATCGAAATCTTTGGTGATCCGCAATTTGGACAAAAAAGATCTTTGTCATATAGATTCTTGACGAGAATCCCGGATTTACTCAGCCTTTCCAAGAAATCTACTGCTTTTGTGGAGTCTCCCAAGATGGCCTCGACGAGAGGATACTTGTATCCGTGGTCTGAGTCGAAGGTGGGTTCCAGAACTTCAATTTCTCCAATTAGGAATTTGCTCACGAAAACTTGAACAAGATGGTCTTTGTAAAGCTCTGTTCGCTCTACTTTCGATGTTTTCGCCATTATTCTCGACTCATATGCGGCTTGGCTGAGACCAGTTCTTTACTAGGTTTCCACTTTGTTCTTAAAGATTTGTGCGCTTGTTTCCTAACTTGCGTGTTAACATGGTGGCCGACGCTGCTATCTCGTCAAGTGCTTTCGGATTCTCCAAGACTGAAGTGTCACCAAGTTCCTCCTTGAGCATGGCAGCCCTTATCATTCTCCTCAGGATTTTGCCAGAGCGTGTTCTGGGCAAGTCACCGACTAGTATGATGTCTCGCGGTTTGAACGGCTTCCCCATGTGTTTGACAACTTCCGTTAAGAGTTCCTGCTCCAGTTCTTCAGAGCCGCTGTAACCAGGTTTTACGACACCAAAGCACATGATCTCTTCACCTTTCAGGTCGTCCGGCAATCCTATGCATGCGGATTCATAGATTCCTGGATGTTGATTTAGAATGGACTCGACTTCCGCAGGTCCGATTCGCTTTCCAGCGACCTTTATTACATCGTCAGCTCGTCCATGAAGAAACCAGAAGCCGTCTCTGTCAACAGAAGCCCAGTCGCCATGGTACCAGACGTTGGGCCACTTCGACCAATAGGTTTCTATGTACCTCTTGGGTTGCTTCCAAAAGCCCTTGGTCATAGATGGGGCAGGCTTCTTACAGACAAGATAGCCGACTTCGCCTCTCACTGGATTTCCTTCTTCGTCGAAGACGTCTACGTCCATTCCGAGCCCGGGTCCTCCCAGTGTAGAAGGCTTGAGGGGCATTATTGGCAAAGGCAGAAGAAAGCATCCGAAGATCTCTGTGCCTCCTGAAAGGTTTATCATCGGGCATCTCTCTCCTCCAACTACTCGATGTAGCCAGAGCCAAGTATCTGGGTCTATTGGTTCACCAGTGTTTCCCAGCAGTCTCAGGTGGCTCAATTCATGGTCTTGCACGCCTTTGTCTCCATACTTTTTCAGCATCCTGTAAACTGTTGCAGACCCTCCTAAGATTGTCACGCCAAGTTTCTCAATCATGCTCCAGATTCGGTCAGGCTTTGGATAGTCTGGTGCNNTCAGGTGTGTACCTCCTAGGTGCTGTACTCCGATCAGTTGCCAAGGTCCCATCATCCAGCCGATATCTGTGATCCAGAAAAAAACGTCGTCTTCCTTCAGATCAAGGTTGAAATAGATTTCCTTAGAACTCTGGAGCAACGCACCTACCTGAGAGATCACTGTTCCTTTGGGTTCTGCTGTGGTCCCTGATGTATACAACAAGAGACCTGGGGTTTCAGAATCGAGTGATCTGGTTTCGCAATCTGTGGATTGCTCTTTGACGAGATCATGCCACCAGATGTCTCGACCCTCTGTCATTGCAACATCAGTATTTGTTCTTTTACAGACTACGACTTTCTCCACATTTCTTGCCAATTGAACAGATTGGTCTGCCATTTCTTTCAATGAGATAATCTTGCCTCTTCTGTAGTAGCCATCAGCCGTTACAAGAACTTTGGATTCGGCGCTCCTCAATCGAGTTGAAACAGCTGCAGGACTATATCCGGAAAAGATCGGGACTGCCACGGCACCAATCTTCAGAACTGCGAAGAGAGCAATGACCGTTTCGGGTAACATTGGAAGGTACAGCCCTATCGTGTCTCCCTTTTCGACACCTAGACTCTTCAATCCGTTGGCGAATCGGTTCACTTCTAAATTGAGATCCCAATAGGTGAACCTCTTCTCTTCTCCATTTTCTCCTGCCCAAATCAATGCAGCCTTGTTCTTTCTCCACGATCTAGAGTGTCTTTCAACACAATTGTAGGTAACGTTCAGTTTACCTTCGACGAACCACTTTGCCCATTCGACGCCTTCTGATGTGTCCAGTATTTTCTTGGGTGTCTCAAACCAGACAACATTCAGCTCTCTGCTTGCTGCATCCCAGAACCATTCAGTGTCCTTAGTAGAACGATCAATGAGATCCTTGTAATCCTTGATGCCCTCTCTCTCCATGAAGTGCGTAACATTGCTTTTCTCAACAAGCTCTCTTGATGGAAACCAGAGACGGTTCAAACCTACACCACCGGTCACAGACATTTCTTGGATAGGGTTGGTAGCATTAATAAGCTATCTCAGGCTAGAAGATCCCACTCCCTCTCAAGTCTTTCACTCTGCGAGCTTTCCCCTCAAACCTGGGCAAACTATTGTAGGGCACTAGAACTACATTTGCCTTAATTCCAGTTACAGTCCTTATTGATTCCGAGATCTCTTCCTTGAGATCACGGAGTTTCGATAGATCACCATCTGCATGAATATAGGCTTCTTTCTTCGGCTCAACCTGTACAGTCATGATGTCTAATCGTTCCGGACGCTCAAGAATTATCTGGTAGTTTTGAGCAGCGTTGTCAACTGAGAGCAACGCATGTTCGATTGTAGTGGGCCACATCTTGACGCCTCTCACTTTGAACATTGCATCGACCCTACCAAAGATTCGATTCATCGTTGCCAGAGTTCTTCCGCAGGAACACTCCTCTGTAGTGAGAGATGTGATGTCACCTGTCCTGAACCTGAGTACCGGAGTAGCTTCTCTTGTCAATGTTGTCAGTACTAGTTCTCCAGTTTTGCCTTCGTCGAGGACTGAACCTGTTTCAGGATCAATGATCTCGGGCAGAAAATGATCCTCGAAAATGTGTAGTCCTCTATGCTCAGCGCATTCTACGGATACTCCGGGTCCAATCACTTCTGAAAGGCCATAAACATCGAATGCTTCTAAACCCAACAGATCTTGTATCCTGATTCTTAGTTCCTCAGACCATGCTTCAGCACCGAAAAGCCCGCTCTTCCACTTGAGATCAGCAAGAGGGTTTACTCCCATTTTTTCTCTGGCGAATTCACCAATGTAAGCTGCATAGCTTGGAGTGCATGCGAGTATTGTTGTCCCATAATCTTTCGCCAATCTTATTTGACGTTCAGTATTTCCGGAGGCAATAGGCAGAACAGTTGCTCCGATCTCCAGGGCTCCATAATGGAACCCCAAGCCGCCAGTGAATAGTCCGTATCCATACGCATTCTGCACGACATCGTCTCGGGTTGTTCCTGCAGACGCATAGATTCTTGCCATAACTTTCGACCAAATCTCCAGATCTTTCTGAGTGTAGGCACACGTTGTCGGATGTCCCGTCGTTCCAGAACTCGCATGCAGCTCCAAGACCTCACCAATCTCTCTGCCTAGTGTTCCGTAGGGATATGCTTCACGAAGGTCTTCTTTGGTAGTGAATGGGATCCTCTCAAGGTCATCTAGTGTCTTTATGTTACTATCCGTTATTCCGGCTTCCTTGAACTTTCTATTGTACAGAGGTATCTTCTCATAGCAGAACTGTGCTATTTTACTGAGTCGATCCTGCTGCATCCTTCTGAGCTTTTCTCGCGGTTTCGCCTCAGAATCTGGTTCATAAATCCAACTCTTGACGGGTCTCTTCACTGTAACACCAACCATTTTCCTATCGTAGAGATCTCAATGAATAAATAGCTTTATGCACGTAAGCCAGCTCTTGCCGACTTACTCACATTTGGGATCCCATGAGGCTTTGCAGAAGAGGGTGTCTCAATGGTGACACACACTGCTGGTTTAGTCTCATCGTTTGATTGAGTGGAAGAACATAAAATTTATTAAGTATTACGATAACCGACTTCTTGCGGAGATTACTTGCCAATGGGTGGCCCATCAGAACGTGAATATAGCGAGAAACTGAACAGAATAACCGAAGGGATAAACAAGCGAGCCAAAAGCATACGGAGAGACTTCGAAAAGCTCGAAAAAATGAAAGTCAACGCCCTCAAGAAAACCGAGGACATAAGAAGTTCCGCAGATCGCGACATAGACAAAATAGAAAAGGAAATAATCAAATCAGAAGATCTAGCCCCTGAGTCCAAACAAAGGCTATACTCAGAGATCCTCTTGTTGAAAGACAGACTTAGGGAGCAGTACTCCTTGCTAAGGACACGAATCTCTGAAACTATGATACCAACAATGACAGAGCAGGCGAACTACTGATTCCGGAGCGGCGAGCAAACCAACTAGAATTCCAGACTCACAACCACTGGAAGTCCACTTCAATACTTCTCGGCTAGTTTACAGTTTTTCTGGGATCAACGACTACTCAGACATTTAGGGACTATCTCCTTTTCCCCATGCATTATTCTTTTAAAGAGATAGACTGTTAGATATGATTCCCAAAAGAAGAGTGTGCACCAGTGAACAAGCTCTATGTTATCCTGGCGCTGATGGGTCTGTGCGTAATTCTAGTGCCCGTTACAGCATATTTGCTCGGAGGTTGGCAGGCTTACTGGGGACACGCCCTGCTAGGGGTAATCTTTGCAATACTTGCAGTCTGGGCAAGAATTCACTATTACTGGGACGAGGAGTGAATGACTGCTCCCACAGAGATCGGGTCAGAGGTTGCACTAGCGGTGGTTGTAGCTATAGCCGCGTTCTTGATCGTAAGCATTCTCTTAGGTTTCTTCATGAGGAAGAAGGCCAAGAACTTTGAGGAATGGCTTGTTGGCCGAGGGGACATCGGCCCGCTAATTACCGGGTTTGCGCTGGTTGCTACCTATTTGAGTGGATGGGCGATTTTCGGGAATGCGGGCTTGGGATATGCATATGGTTGGTCAGGGAGCTGGCTGATAGGAACAATTGCTGTCATGGGAATAGCTTTGGTCTTGGTGATTGGCTACAGAATGCGAAGATACGTAGCTTTGGGGTCACGCACCATTCCCGAAATGCTGAGAGTGAGATTCGATAGCAGAATGGTGCAGGCGCTCGCTGGATTGACAATGGTTGTCCTTCTAATCGTTTATTCGGTTGGCCAGTACAAAGCCATGGCCACTGTTTGGACCATTGCTACAGGAACACCCTTTTACGGTGGCCTCATTGCTACTGCTGTCTTGGTTCTCGTCTATCTTATGGTCGGAGGTTATACCGGGACCCAGTGGGTCTCAGGTTTTCAAGGCATCCTGCTTACGGTCGTCGGGTGGACTCTGGGAATATCAGCTGTGATCTGGGCTGGTGGTCCAGCAAGGATTGCCGAATCATTAGGATCCCAGACATTCACATATCCAGGAGGAACCCAGACAACCATTCCACTTGGTGATTATACGCTACCTCTTCCTCCACCAAGTGGTCTCTCATTTCCAGGTGTAGACTACATAGGTGTTACCGCTGCCACACTCATGTTTCTGCTCATGGCCACTGGTTTCCCCCATAACATAGCTAGATTCCTGGGAACGAGGAGAATTACCAAACGAGAGTATTGGATGATGCTGCTGATCTTGGTAATGGGTGGCCTCACTCCTTTGTGGATAGGTGTCGGAGGCTTTGCTGCTAGAGCTGTATGGGGTGATGCTCTGATGGCAACTGAATACAGTCCCATGTACGGTGATTCGGCAGCGATCTTCACGAGCGTCAATGCTGGCGGAGTGCTCCTCGCATCTCTGTTCGCAGCAGCCGTCTTTGCTGCCGCGGTCGCCACTATTGCAGGTATGACTATGATCATGGCCACAAATGTCACACGCGACTTGATCCACAATGCTTACCCAAAAGCTTCATCCAAAACAATGCTGCAGCTGACTCGGCTGTCCCTCATTCCATTCATCGGTATACCATTGTGGTGGACACTCACTTCACCCCCACCAATTCTCTCAGAATTCATGGCAGGCTCGGCCGTGGCCCAGGCGGGAATCTTCTTCTTCGTCGTCGGAGTTTCAATGTANNACCAAGTGGGGTGCAACTGCTACAATAGTCTATGGTCTAGCGCTTACAATCTTACATCCCAATGCGTCTGGAAGGCAAATAGGTTTGTACCACTGGGGCTACTGGGCGCTACTTCTAATGGTCGGTTCGGCCCTAGTCTACACTCTTGTCAGCCTAGTGTCAAAACCTTTATCTGAGAAGAAACTCGAGAAGCTCTTTCCAGCAAGGAAGGCAGGCGACTAGCAGCACAACCTTTTCATCTCGACACCTACTCAATGAGCAGCCCATTAGGGACTCTGTTTTTGCTAGTGAATCCAAACACTAATAACCAGAAGATGCTACTCTCCACTATTCTAAACAGTGTGGAGAATGACTAATGGAAATTAACAAGATAGCAGTCCTCGGTGCTGGACTGATGGGTCATGGAATTTGCCAAGTTGCGGCTCAGACATGTAGCTATCATGTCACACTTAGGGACGTCGAACAACGATTCCTCGACAGCGGTATGAAGATGATACGCACGAGCTTAGAGAAATTCGAGAGTAAGGGTCAGCTCAAGAGTGGAGAAGCGAAGCAAATCATGGAACGAATACATCCAACACTAAGTTTGGAGGAGGCTGCGAGGGATGCTGATCTAGTAATCGAAGCTGTTCCAGAGAGAATCGAAATCAAAACACCAACCTTCAAAGAAGTGGATGAATGTGCTCCTAAACACGCGATCATCGCTTCAAACACCAGCTCTATCAGCATCACGCAACTTGCCGCCCTGACCAGCAGACCTGAGAAAGTCTGCGGCATGCACTTCTTCAATCCGCCCCAGCTCATGCAACTTGTAGAGGTGATAAGAGGAATGAGGACTTCCAACGAAACGATTGACGCAATAATTGATACAGCTCATAGAATGAGGAAAGAAACGGTCTTGGTAAAGAAAGATAGCCCTGGATTCATAGTTAACCGCATCCTGATACCTGCCCTGAACGAAGCTGTGGCTCTCTTCTGGGAAGGCGTGGCAGATAGAGATGACATAGACAAAGCTATCAAACTTGGGTTAAATTGGCCCATGGGCCCTTTAAAGCTTCTAGATTATATCGGTGCAGACACAACGTTGTCGATTGCAGAGGTGCTGGAGCAAGGGATTGATCCCAGATTTCATCCGACCACAGGTCTCAGACAAATGGTTCAAGCGAAGCTACTTGGACGCAAGGTAGGCAAGGGATTCTACGAGTGGACTGGAGGACACTAGTGAGGAATTGGCATGGGACTTCAATACATCTTGTACTCCAAAGAGGACGGAATCGTCACAATTACGTTGAACCGTCCAGAAGCGTTGAATGCATGGAGCAAGGAACTCGCAGAAGAATTTCTGGTCGCTATGAAAGATGCGAGAGAAGACAAGGATGTGAAGGCAGTTATCTTGACTGGAGCAGGAGAGAAAGCATTTTCTGCTGGAGCGGATATCAAAGCCATGCAAGGTATGAATGCTGGGAAAGCAAGGGATCTATCAAGAATGGGATACCGAATCTGCAATGCAATCGAGAGCAGTGAAAAGCCTGTAATCGCAGCAATAAATGGCTATGCACTAGGCGGAGGGATGGAAGTTTCCATGGCATGTGACTTCCGCGTGGCCAGTGAGCACGCCAAGATGGGACAGACAGAAATCAACATTGGACTCATCCCAGGTTGGGGTGGAACCCAGCGACTACCCAGAATCGTCGGAAAGGCCAAGGCAAAGGAACTCATCTATACCGGTCGGATAATTGATGCAAAGACAGCCTTTGATTGGGGTTTGGTCACTAGAGTAGTACCCAAAGAAGAGCTAGAAACAGCCGCAAAGGAATTCGCCAATCAGCTAGCCAGCAAAGCACCTGAAGCACTCGCGGTAGCAAAAACTCTCATAGAAAAGGGAGTAGAAACAGACTTGGAGACAGCACTGGAATTGGAACGCGAAGGCTTCGGAGTCGTGGGATCCACGGAGGATTTGCAGGAAGGCGTGTCTGCTTTCATAGAGAAAAGGAAGCCAACCTGGACAGGGAAGTAGCAAGAGACGGAACCGGATCTGTGTAGAGACACTGAGCGTCTGACGTGAAAAACATGGATTTCGATCTCAGCACTGAACAGCAGATGCTGGTTCAAGCAGCATCAGAGATTGCCAGAGACTTCCAACCAGACTTCTGGCGAGAAAAAGATAGAAAACATGCATTTCCTGACAGCTTTTGGAAGGCTTTGGTTGACGCGGGCTTCACCGGCATCATGATTCCAGAGGTATATGGTGGCGGCCAGATGGGAATGCTTGAAATGATACTGGCCATGGAAACACTCACCAGCGAAAGTTGTGGACTAGCGGGAACTTGGTTTCTAGTTCTAACTTCCATTTTCGGGGGACTCTCAATTTCAAAGCATGGGAATGAGAACCAGAAAGAAAAATATCTGCCACGAATCGTGAAAGGCATGGAATTCTGCATGGCTCTCACCGAGCCTGATGCAGGCACAAACACTCTCAACACCAAGACCTTGGCGCAGAGAGATGGTGACGAATACTTGGTTAGCGGACGCAAAACCTTCATTTCTGGCGCGGACAGGGCGAAAGGAATGTTGCTAATAACAAGAACAACTGCGTTGGAGAAGGCGTCCAAGAGAACTGACGGTTTGAGCCTTTTTCTCGTAGATCTACCAAATCCTGCCATCGAGATTGTGCCAATCGAGAAACATGGCATCAACTACTCCAAGACATGTGAAGTCTACCTGAGTGACCTCAGGATTCCTGAAGAAAGCTTGCTGGGTGAGGAGGACAAGGGATGGCGTCTTATCCTTGATACTTTGAACCCAGAACGAATGTCATTTTCTGCAGCTGCTGGAGGGCTCGGTCTCCTGGCAATGAACAAGGCAATAACATATGCAAGGGAAAGAAAGGTTTTTGATGTACCGATTGGCTCCCACCAAGCCATTCAATTCCCCTTAGCGGAGGCAAAGGCCAAAATAGAGTCCGCAAGATTGCTGAACTACAAAGCTGCTGGCCTCTATGACAGAGGTCAACCATGTGGAGCTGAGGCGAACATGGCGAAGGTTGCTGCTGTTGAAGCAGGTGAGCAAGCGGTTTACCATGCCATGCAAACCCTCGGAGGCTATGGATACGCTGTTGAATACGACGTGGAACGATGGTGGCGGGAAATAAACTTGATCAGATTGGCTCCTGTAACTCATCAGATGGCTCTCGCCTTCATAGGAGAGCATGTTCTAGGCCTACCGAAGTCTTATTGAGCCAAACGGTTGACCAAGCAGCAACCTGCTCCATCAAGTATGAACACTCCCGGTCAAAGGTTTCCCCAAACTCTCTGGTCGAATCAAGCGTATTGCACCACGCAAAACATATCAATTAAAAGATCAGAATGGATAACTCTAACCTAGAGAAGGAGAAATGGATGGAC
>JABAOC010002173.1_pt2 | contig 17415 bp, 15 predicted proteins | sample 7062161 | NCBI WGS metagenome assembly JABAOC01 (sample SAMN14538625, study PRJNA623070) | marine sediment metagenome | biome: marine biome [ENVO:00000428]; feature: marine pelagic biome [ENVO:01000023]; material: deep marine sediment [ENVO:00002113] | place: India: Gulf of Khambhat ... | reverse complement strand
TAAAACAGCCGCACGCAACACTTAATCCTACGGTTTAGAACAGTATGTTCTACTGTTCAGAACAGTATGAGATCATGAACGCCTACGAGATGTGCGCGCGCACTTAAATTAAATCAAGTCACTGCTTTTGACGATTTTTTTACCGTATTCCAGACCCACGCGCTCCCAATCAAAGAATTAGTTGGAACTTCAAATGTGCTAATGATCAGCTGTAATGAAATTACTGTAAATATAAGCGTGCACAGATTTGGGATTCCCAGTCTTTTACTTTGACTGAAGGGGGATACTGATCATAATCCTAGCTTTTCATAAATCTTTAGCCGCTTCTCTTCTACTTTCTTATTGAAGTCTTCAAAGAGGTTATTACCTTGGGCGTCGATTGTCACGATTAAAGGTCCTAAATCTTTAACTTCAAAAATCCACATGGCCTCTGGCATTCCTAGGTCATACCACTCCACACTTTTCACTTTCCTGATGAACTTCGCTGCCAGAACCGCGGCTCCTCCAGTGAAGACTCCGTAAACCGCTCCATACTGTTTCATAACCTCGGTAGTCTTCTTCCCCATGCCTCCCTTCCCTATTACGAGCCGAACCCCAAAATTTTTTATGAACTCGCCTTCGAGCACCTCCATACGCATACTTGTTGTCGGACCAGCCGACACCACCACCCAGTTATCAGGCTCCTTCTTTACGATGGGACCGCAGTGGAAAACCGCCAATCCTTGCAGGTTAATAGGAAGTTCTTTTCCTTCCTTGTGGAAATCCAGTGCTCTTCTGTGAGCAGCGTCACGGGCTGTAATCATGGTTCCTGTAAGATAAATGACATCGTGCACCCTCAGTTTACGCACCTCTTCCTCTGAAATCGGAGTCTCAACTCTATACGTTGCCATTTTTTACACCACCTTGTGCGTCATATACTCGATTTTTCCATCATGGCAGATGTGAACTGATGCTCTCCTCGCTGCCCAGCATTGAACCGCCACCGCCACAGGAAAGGAAGCAGGATGTCTATGGGCGAAATCAACCTTCACACCCAAAACCGTAAACTTACCTCCCAATCCCATCGGTCCAATTCCAGTGGAGTTCACAGCTTCATAAAGCTCTTTCTCAAGCTTCGCCAGGTTCGGATCAGGATTGAGCTGATTCAAAGGTCTCAGCAGGGCCGCTTTCGCCAATTTCATAGCAATATCCGCCCCTCCGCCTACTGCAACACCCAAGATGGTCGGGGGACAAGGCTTAGCCCCAGCATTAATCACGGTGTCTAAGACAAACTTCTTGAGGCCAGTTGGACCTTGCCGTGGGCTGAACATGCCTAAAGCACAAGCGTTTTCGGATCCACCTCCTTTAGGCATAACCGTAATTTCAAGAGTGTCCCCAGGTACGATCTCCCAGTGTATGAAGGGAATTAACCTTCCAGTGTTGTCTCCAGTATTCTTTTGAGTGAAAGGATCAACAGCGTTAGGGCGAAGGGGAACTTCTCTAGTGGCCCTTTTTGTCGCATTGCGGAGGGCGTCTTCAATTTTATTTAGATATTTCACTTGGCTACCCGCCTTCACATAAAAGATAACGATGCCGCTGTCTTGGCACATGGGAGTACGTGTTTTCTCAGCCAGCTCCACATTTTCCAATATAATTTTCAGTTGATTCTTTCCAACTTCGCTTTCCTCTTCCTGATACGCCCGCTGGAGTGACTCTTTTACGTCATGCGGTAACTCTGTGACTGCTAGCTGCAAGAGTCTGACAGCGATATCCTCCACCATCTTTTTTGTTAACAAAATAATTTCCCCCATGAAGAAAAGAGAGTTTGAATTTTCAATCTTATACCTTTTACTGAAGTAATCACAATTTAGAGGGGTTACAGTCTCATAGAATCTTTTATCTGTTCTCTCGTCTAAATTAAATACGTATGTCCCAAAAAAGTTTAAAGCGGGAATTGAGGCGCCAAAATGACTGAAGAGGCAGGCCTAGAAAAAAAGAAATACGAATGCCTAGAAGACCTTCCAGGCATAGGCCCAGCAATAGCTCAAAAACTGCGGGAACTAGGATTTCACACAGTGGAATCCCTGTCCACAGCAACGTCAAAAGAATTAGAACCAGCAGGCATAAGCGAAAAAAAAGCACTAGAAGTTATCCGCAAAGCCCGTTCAAGTATGAACTTATCTTTCATCAGAGTAGACGAGTTGCTAAAGATGCGCCAAACCGTTCTTCGCCTAACAACGGGAAGCAAAATGTTGGATGAACTGTTGGGAGGAGGCCTCGAAAGCCAGACCATCACAGAATTTTACGGAGAGTATGGAAGCGGAAAAAGTCAAATTTGCCATCAGCTTTGCGTGAACGTGCAGTTACCTCCTGAAAGAGGGGGGTTGGGTGGCGCAGCCCTCTACATTGACACTGAGAATACTTTCAGAACCGAACGCATCATTCAAATGGCGCAACATCTAGATTTAGACCCAAAAGAGGTGGTTAGGAACATTATTTTTGCTGAGGCATACACGTCAGATCACCAGATGTTTCTTGTCGACAACGCTGACAAGGTGGTTAAAGAAAACGACATTCGTTTGATTATTGTAGATTCATTGACTTCCCACTTTAGAAGCGAATATTTGGGGAGGGAAATGTTGGCTGAGAGACAACAAAAACTCAACAAACACCTTCATAAGCTGATTCGGCTGGCTCGAGCCTTCAACACTGTAGCGGTTGTAACAAACCAAGTTATGTCTAAACCAGATGTTTTCTTCGGTAACGTTATACACCCTGTAGGCGGTCATATAGTTGCACACACAAGTCACACACGTATATTCCTAAGAAAGTCTGCTCGCGGACCCGTAAGAATCGCACGTCTTGTTTCAAGTCCTTATCTGCCTGAAGGAGAAACGATTTTCAAAATTACCGAAAACGGAATAGAAGGCACAATAGAAGAAGACAATCCGAGACGAAAATAAAATGCCTATATCAAGGATTTTTGTAACACGATTCTTTCAACTCGTAACAAGAAGGCGATTCGCCGAAGCAGAACGAGTGCTAGAGCGAATAAAACTAAAAGTGCAGGAAACTGAATGGAACAGAGGATATTTTGAAGCCCTAAACGGTATCCTTTTGGCTTATCGATCAAACGACACATACGCGTTTCTCCAAAACTTAGACCTCAACAACGAAAGTGAGTTAAAAAAATATCGACGAGAATTCTTAAAACAATCCAGAAACAAGATTCACGCAGATTACGACCGCGGTTTCTTCGCAGCCTGGGCGGACTACATGCGAGTATCAATAAGAATGAAAGAAACACCAGAAACGCCCAAGTAATCCGCAAAAAATTTAGAGAAACACATTCAAGCCGTGCAAAAGAGGATGTTCAGTGTAAAAAGGACATTTGATGAAATGAAGATTACTTCCGCTGTTTCTCAAATTTGATTAGTGAAATACCAGCGTATTGAACAACACCCATACAACGATCCACGTGAGGAAGTAGGCGCCTATTCCCATTGTAAACATTTTGGACGGTTTTTCCACCTTAGCTAAGAATCGCCATTTAAATATGTAATGGCTAAGAAGGTAAACGAGTATTCCAGCGGACATGCCGCTTATTAGAGGGGTAGAAACATTTTCAACATTAATTAGAAGAACACATACTAACCCTGCAATAACGCCGAAACCAACTCTACCCCAATAAATAATCTTTAAAGGCTTCAAAATCTCACCTCCTTGAGGGAAAAACGTTGAAGGAGAGAATGACAAGTTTCGACATTGCAGCATTAGCTCCTGAACTTAACCAACTAATTAAAGGCGCCCGAATTGATAACATTTACCAAACTAATTCGCTCACATTGCTTTTAAAGCTTCGTTTACCAAACCGCCCTCGACTTCATCTTCTCATTGAGGCTGGGAAAAGACTTCACCTAACATCATACTCCCTAAAAAAACCCCAAAAACCTCCCGCCTTTTGCATGGCCCTTCGAAAACACCTTAGAAACGGTGAAATCAAGAGAATTTACCAACACGAGTTCGAACGAATAGTGATAATGGAGGTCGGCAAGAGAGAAGGCGACTTTCAGCTCATATCAGAAATTTTCGGCGAGGGAAACATCATATTGGTTGATCCAGAAAATAAGATTCTGCAGGCTTTGACCTACCGAAGAATGCGGGACCGTAACATTTTACGCGGTGAAGTCTTCCAACATCCCCCTCCAAGTGGAAGAAACCCGAATAAACAGACCCGCCGAGACTTTGATGAAATTAAAAAGCTTGGACAACTGGAAATAGTAAAAGCCCTCACAAAATTTCTGAGTATCGGTGGACCCTACGCCGAGGAAATTCTCCTTCGCGGACAGGTTAATAAAAAGTCTCTATGCGATTCCCTCGCGGAAAATGAACTTGATAGAATCTTTGATCAACTCCAGCAGATTCTCCATACAATTAACGTGGGAAAAGTTGAACCCCGCATTGTAATTAACGAAGAGGGCGAAGGAATCGATGTGACTCCCGTGCCTCTAAAAAAACATTCTCAATTCAATCAAAAAAAATATGGGACATTCAATGAAGCCCTCGACGATTACTACATGGAGATGACTATTGAAGAAGAAGTGATTGAAACAACAAAGGGAGTTGAGCAGAAAATAGCTAGACAACAAAGGATTCTTCAAAGACAACAAAAAGCCTTGGAGGATTTAAAGGAGCAGATTGAAAGAAACAAGCACATCGGAAACCTAATTTATCTGAACCTAGGCAATCTACAATCTCTTCTTCAAAAGATCATGGACGAAAAAAGAAGCGGGAAAGGTTGGGAAGAAATAATTTCAGGCATTGAAAATGAAAAAGAAGTTGGCCATATTCCAGACAGCTATTTTCACTCCTTGAAACCTCCAAACCTCATCCTCAATGTTTCGGTAGGAAACGCAATTTTTCCCCTTAACCTACGGCGTTCAATCCAAGACAACGCAACTAAATATTACACAAGGGCTAAGAAGGCAGAAAAGAAACTGGAAGGCGCCGAAAAAGCCCTTCGAGAAAACCAAGCCAAGATTGAAGAACTCAAACAATGGATTGGCCGAGTGAAAGAAACGCGAAAACCCCTTGCCAAAAGAAGAAGAAAGGCTTGGTATGAAAAATTCAGGTGGTTCCACTCCTCTGACGGATTTCTTGTGCTTGGAGGTAGAGACGCAATAACAAACGAAATTCTCGTCAAGAAACACATGGAACCCCACGACATCGTTTTTCACGCCGACATTTTGGGCGCACCCTTCGTTTTGATCAAGACTGGCGGAAAAACCCCACCGGAACGAACAATAAAAGAATCGGCACAACTTGCGGCCTCCTACTCCAGGGCATGGAGGGAAATGCTAAGTGCAGTTGATGTCTACTGGGTCACCCCAGAACAGGTGGACAAAAACCTTCCTTCAGGGCAGTACCTCAGAAAGGGAGCTTTCATGATTCACGGATCGAAAAACTTTATTCGTGGGGTTCCCTTGCGAGTTGCAATTGGAGTAAAGATGAAGAAAGAAGAAACGATGGTTGTTGGGGGACCTGTGGAAGCCACCGCCAATCAAACAGAGATCTCCGTTGAGATTACTCCGGGAGAGCGAAAGAGCAGTGAACTTGCTAAGCAGATACGACAAGTATGGACTGGAAGAGTTTCTGAGATCTTGAAGAAAAGAATTCTTCAGATTCCTCTAGAAGAAATACAGAGATTCATACCTTTGGGCAGAGGAAAGATAGAAGTCTCTAGGACTTGAAAAACTTTCATAGTATCCTTATTGTGGTCAAAATACTTTTCTGTGATTTTTGGCGCACATTTCTACAGACTTATTAAGGGGAGATTATTTTAAGGTATCAAAAAGAGTTTAATACACCTTCCAAATCATGGTCGTATTGGGGTTTGATTGACTATGGCTGAAATAGGCTTAAGGACACGGATGCTAGTTAAAGACGTTATGTCAAGCCCAGTCATAACAGTTGATGAAGATGCTACCATTGACAAGGCAGCTCAACTTATGGCGAAAGGCCATATTGGTTGTATCATCGTAACCAGCAAAGAAGAAAAGCCATTGGGCATCATAACCGAAACTGACTTCGTTACACGAGTTTTAGCTAAAAACATCCAGCCAAACAAACTAACCGCCAAGGAAGTGATGACGTCACCTCTCATAACCATCGACCCTGATGAGACTCTTAGCGAAACCGCTAGACGCATGAGCCAACTCAATATTCGAAGGTTGGGTGTCATGTACAAAGGAAACATCGTCGGGATAATTTCCAGTAAGGATATTTTAGATGTAACCCCAGAACTTATCGCAATCATCCAAGAGAAGGCGCGTATAGAGAGAGAAAATGCAGTGGAAGCGAGTTCAGAGTCGGTTCCTCTGGCAGGATACTGTGAACGTTGCGGGAGCTGGTCTGACGACCTGACTGAGGTTGAGGGAACCTTTCTCTGTGAAGAATGCCAAATAGAGCCATAGAGCGAATGCGCGCGCGCTAAACAACCTCTTTCTCTGAAGACCCTAGACTCTTCAGCCGTATTTCCTCTATCTCTCCTATGTAGGCATGAGCGCAGTGTATGCAGCAGAAGGTTGTTTCTTTTCCGTCAATTAATTCCATGTGGCCGCCGTCGTAGATGCGTGCGCCACAGTGGTCGCAAACTTCAAGGTTTGCTTGAATAGCTGTTGAGGTTAGGTTATCGAACCTCTTGAACAATTTAATGCAAAATTCTCTTCCGGCTTTAGTTAGTTCAAATATCTCACGCTTTTTTTCGCCAACGGGCTTAGAGGTATGTTCAACAAGTCCTTTCTGCTCAAGTTGTTTCAAGAAAGGGTATACTAAGCTTGGGCTGATTTTTTTTCCGACGCGTTTTCTAAACCTGCTTAGTATGCCGTATCCGTGAGTGGGGCCCTCATAGAGGAGGGTGAGTATGTAGAATCGTGAAAAATCGGAGATTAGGTTGTCGAGTTCGGATACCAAGTTTATCACATGTAGATATATCTTTGAAAGAAATATTTATATATTTCTCTTCCGCAGATATATTTTAGGAAGATATATGCGGGCGAGTTCATGACTGAAAAGAAAAAGACAATAAAAATCGGCGGAATGCACTGTGCATCATGTGCCCAGACAATAGAAGGAGCACTAAAAAAAGCACCAGGCATAAAGGAGGCTAACGTGAACTTAGCAACTGAAAAAGCCTACGTAACCTACGATTCAAACATAACCAATGAAAATGAAGTAATTGAAACCATCAATTCCACTGGCTACGAAGCGCGCTTAGAAACTAGAAAGACTATTGTGAAAATTGGGGGAATGACTTGTGCATCCTGTGCGCAAACGATAGAAAACGCGTTAAAGAAGACAGAAGGCATAATGGAAGCCAACGTGAATCTTGCGACTGAAAAAGCTGTTGTAGTATACGATCCGCAAACAATCGAATACGAAGCTGTTAAAAAAGTCATAGAGGCCACGGGTTATCAAGTGCTGGGCAAAGAGGAAGGCGCAGCTAAATACGAACAAACAATAGAGGAAGAACAGAGAAAATTCAACGAAGCAAAGAAGAGAATGTTGATTTCATGGGGTTTCACCATACCGATTATAGCTTGGATGATACCTGAAATGGTCTTTGGAGTAGCCTGGCCAAACATGACAGCGTATAACGTGGGCCTGATTCTATTAGCTATTCCAGCAATGTTTTGGGCAGGGAAGGAAACACTCATTTCCGCAGCAAAAAAGGTAGCCCATGGCAGAGCCAACATGGATGTATTAATTGCCTTAGGCACATCAACCGCATTTATTTCCGGCCCGGCCATGTTTTTAGGAAGAGCTGTAGACATTTCTATCCTAAATTACGCTGGAGTCTCAGCAATGATAATGGCCTTCCATCTCTTGGGAAGGTACATAGAGGCAAAAGCAAAGGGAAGAGCCTCCTCAGCGATCAGGAAGTTGCTGGAGTTGGAAGCTAAGACCGCCCGAATCTTAGTGGATGGAAAAGAAAAGGAGATACCCCTCGATGAGGTTGAAGTGGGCGACATAATGATTGTTAGACCGGGAGAAAAAATCCCCACTGACGGTGTAGTGATTGAAGGTCAGAGCTCTGTTGATGAGTCAATGGCAACTGGTGAATCAATCCCAGTGCTGAAAAATGTGGATGATGAGGTAATAGGTGCCACAGTAAACCAGCGAGGAATGTTAAAGGTAAGAGCGACGAAAGTTGGGCAGAACACATTCCTTTCTCAGGTAATAAAGATGGTTGAGGAAGCCCAAGGATCGAAAGTTCCAATCCAAGAATTTGCTGACAGAGTGGTTAGCTACTTCGTCCCGGCGGTCTTAGCCTTGTCATTTTCCGCTCTTATCTTGTGGTTGGTTTTTCCCAATCAAATCAACATGGTAAGCGTTTGGGCCCAACCGTTTTTGCCTTGGGTTAATCCAAACCTAGGAATAATAACCCTTGCTTTATCTGCCTTCGTCGCGTCCCTCGTAATAGCGTGCCCTTGCGCCCTCGGACTAGCTACTCCTACAGCTCTTATGGTTGGAAGTGGCATGGGAGCCGAAACCGGAGTGCTTATACGCCATGGGGCAGCATTACAAACGCTCAAGGAAGTTGATACTATCGTCTTTGACAAAACGGGAACGATCACTAAAGGAAAACCTGAAGTCACAGACATAATTCCAGCTGAAAGCTATACTAAAGAAGAGGTTCTGCGTCTTGCTGCCAGTGTTGAGGTTGGATCCGAACATCCCCTTGGCGAAGCCATTCTAAGGAGCGCAAAGGACGAGAATCTCGAACTTTATGAGGCTGTTGCCTTTGAGGCAATAACGGGGAGAGGTGTGAGAGCCCAGATTAAGCGTTCTCCTCCGAAGAATGTGCTTGTTGGAAACCGAAAGCTTATGGAAGAAGAGGGGATTGACTTTAAGGTGTTAGAAAGCGATTTGAAGCGATTTGAAGAGGAAGCCAAAACAGCGATGCTCCTTTCTGTAGGGGAAAGAATAGCCGGAGTAGTTGCTGTTGCAGATACGTTGAAAGATGATTCGGTTAGAGCAGTAAGAGAACTTGAGGAAATGGGGATTAAAACAACTATGCTTACAGGAGATAATCAACGTACCGCAAAGGCTATTGCCAAAAAAGTCGGGATATCAAGGGTTTTGGCTGAGGTTCTTCCTGATCAAAAAGTGAAGGAGATCCAGAGGTTACAGGAAAATGGTGAAACAGTCGCTATGGTAGGTGATGGAATAAATGATGCTCCCGCTTTGACCGCTGCGAATGTTGGAATCGCCATAGGAACCGGAACAGACATCGCTATAGAATCTGCTGATGTCACATTGGTAAGAGGAAATCTGTCCAGCGTAGTCACCGCTGTAAAGCTGTCAAAAGCCACCTTTAAGAAAATCAAGCAAAACCTCTTTTGGGCATTCTTCTACAATGCTGCAGCCATCCCACTAGCTATGTTAGGTTTAGCCCACCCCGTCATAGCAGAGATAGCTATGGCAATAAGCTCAGTAAGTGTCGTTTCAAACGCCAACTTACTTAGAAGATCAAAAATTCGATCGTCTTAAACCCAAACAATTGGTGAGAAGAATATAAGGCGCGTACATCGCGTAGATTAGAAAATATAATAGATTTTCTCCTTCAAATCTCATGAAGTTGCCGGATACTAATATTAGCGTCGATGTAATCTCTAAAAATATATGTTTACGTAGACCGCACAATGTAAAATACTTTAATAAAAATTAATATATCAAAAACTCGAGGCTGAATCTTGCCCGTTGATATGGTCTTCCACCATGCTAAAATGTGTATCCGTGGAAGAATTATCGAGGCAGGACTAGCCATAGATGAGGGAAGAATAATCAAAATAGCTAAGGAAACAAACCTGCCCTCAGCCTCGATAAAACTCAATTTAAGAGGACACCTAACGCTTCCGGGTTTGATCGACCCTCATGTACATCTTCGAAACCAGAAACTAGCCTACAAAGAAGATTTTTTTAGCGGAACAGCGGCAGCAGCAGCAGGCGGCGTTACCTCAACCATCGACATGCCAAACAATAAACCCGTAACCATGGACTTAAATTCACTTAGAGAGCGCAGGAAGCTGGCGGAAAGAAGAGCAGTTGTGAATGTTGCATTCTATTCAGCTTTTCCTTTGACACTAGAAGAAGTGCCGTCAATAATTGAGAATGGCGCTCTTGCCTTCAAGCTCTACATGTCAGAAAAAATCGGAGGGCTTGATGTTGACGATGATACACTGTTGCTGCAGGCCTTCAATGAAGTTGCAAAGATGAGGGTTCTAGTCGCGGTGCATGCTGAAGACAGAAAAATCCTTGAAACCAAGAGAATAGAAATGGAAGAAGCTGGACGCAAAGATTTGGAGGCCTATGTAGAGGCTCATCCGCCTGAAGCTGAGGAAAAGGCTATAAGACGGATCATTCAACTTGCAAAGAAATCGGGAGTTCAGGTTCATTTTTGTCATTTAAGCTCAGCAGTCGGATTAAACGCCTTTTTAGCAGCGAAAAAAGATGGTCTCCCTGTCACTTGCGAAGTTACTCCACATCATCTTCTCTTATCCTCTGAACATTTGAAACGTTACAGAACTTTAGCACTTACTAATCCTCCGTTGAGAAGTAGAAAAGATGCCGTAGCTTTATGGAGTGCCCTCAAACAAGGCTTCATTGACGCAATAGCCTCGGACCATGCTCCACATGCAGAGGAGGAGAAGCAAGTCCATTCTGTTTGGGACGCAAAGCCAGGCATACCTGGACTTGAAACAACCCTTCCCCTTTTACTAACTGAGGTGAGCGAACGTCGCCTGACAATTGCAGATCTGGTGAGACTAACGTCAGAAAAGCCGGCGGAGATATTTAATTTAAGGAACAGAGGGCGCATAGAGAAAGGAAACTGGGCTGACATTGTAGTGGTGGATATTAACCGAAAATACAAAATCGATGCATCAAATTTCCATTCAAAAGCCAAGTATTCTCCCTTTGACGGATGGAGAGTTAGGGGTAAACCAATCAAAACCTTTGTGAACGGACGACTTGTTATGGACGAAGGCGAGATAGTCGCAAAGCCTGGAACCAATCAAATAATTGAGAAGTCAACTAGAAAGTTGTAGCTGAGAAATCCAACCATGGCAGAACATTAATGAAGGAATAGATCTACTTCGAGAATTTGTATACGATTTTGACGCTACTACAAGCCTAAAAATCAGCGCGCTAGTCAAATTTTCCGCCACTTCTTACAGATTCGGCCTTGGGTCTAAAAGGTTTTTTCGGCTTAGGTTTGCTGTGCTTCGAACACCTCTTAACGCAAATCCATACGTTCGCTTGAAGTTCCCAAAAGCATCCACACAAATCTGTCAGAGTTCCAGTTTTTTCTTCGGTCATTGTCGCCTTTCTCTTTGTGTTATATCGATCCGACCCTTGGAGCGATTTCAGCGAAAGACCGCTCTAGTTCTTTTATTAGATTTTTCAGAGTCTACATCTTTGCGCGCGCAAAGATATTCCAATGTTAACTATCCTATTATTTCTTGCCTATTGTTGATCCGCCGGAAGTCTCGATGTCGCCTAGAGTGGGATCTCCGATATAGAGAAGAGTTGAGCCGCCGCTTAGATCAGCGTCCAACCTTCCATCAAGGTTTACAGTTGCATGACTTCCTCCACTGAGGTTGACATTTGCATTATGAACTGTGAAATTTGATAGTTCCAAATGGCTCCCCGAAGAGCCGCTGATACGGAGGTCATTGGCTGCACCATCTATTGATAGTGTGCTTCCTCCTGAAAGTGTAAATTGGCCATCTTCACTGGTCATAAAGTCGCCAGTGAGAGAGCTGCCTCCGGAAAGGCTGAGAACGAACTCGTGAGAAGAGCTAAATCCTTCGACGGTACCGTGTGTTCCTCCTGATAGCTCCAACTCGTAGAGAGTGGGCATTGTGATTTTGGCGCTCAGGGTTGTCGATTGATAGCTATAGCCCAGTTTGAGACGTATTGTCAACGTATCGTCCGTTTTGAAAACCTCGACATAATCTAAAATGTTGTCGTCGGCGGTTATCTTGATGCTGTAGGAATTTGACTGGGTGAGTTCAACCTCAAATCCACTTCCCACCTCAACGACTGAGAAATCACTGAAGAATTTCTCTTGGGTAACCAAATTTTCAGAACCCACTACCTGACCGAAGGGATGCCAAACCCCCAGCAAAAATGCTGCGGTTAAAATGGCCCCTACTCCCAGAACTACAACAAGGAAGACGATCAAGGCTATGGTCAGAGTATTCATTGGCCTTCTGTATTCTTTTGCTGCTCTTCTTTCCTCAGGTCTACCCACAAGATGACCAGCAGAAGTTCCACACTTGGGACAAAAGTTCGCATCTTTGTCCAGTTCGGCTCCACATTTCGAACAATAGGGCATCGTCACACCTCTGATCGATTACCTTTATCGGTTCGCTTATAAAAGAGATCTCATCTGTGCTGCGGGCTCAAGTAAACATGTTCATTTTCATGGCTTTTGGAGTCTTCGGACCCCTGGAAAGAAATAAAGCGATTTTGAAAGGCAACGTTATTAGCGCAAGATAACCGTACTATTCGTAGGTTATTCGGTGAAAAGGTTGAAATTTATAACAGATGGCATGCTTGGGAAGCTTACACGCTGGCTTCGTATGCTTGGTCACGACGTCGAGTACTCCAGATCTGATGATGACAAAAAACTTATTGAAAAGGCAAAATCCGAGAAACGTATTCTGCTTACCCGAGATCTTAGACTTTACCAGCAAGCCATGACTTCTGGCGTAGAATCCGTCTTAATTGAAGCAGCAACCGGAGCCGAAAAGCTAGCTGATTTGGCAAGACTATTCAATTTCAACCTTGAAATCGATGTAAATTCTTCTCGTTGCCCAAAATGCAACGCAAAAATCAAGCTGGTTTCTAAAGACGTGGTTATTGACAGAGTGCCCAAGACAACATCGACCTATTATAATGAGTTCTGGGAGTGCCTAGGATGTAGACAGATATACTGGCAAGGAGCTCACTGGAAGAGAATAGAGAAAACTTTGAGAGAAGTTAGGAAAATTACTTGAAACATTGTGACACTTTTTTTTAATCGAGCTTTCTTTCAAACCTATCTTCTAATTTTTTTCTTTTTCATTACTCTTCGGACATCTTTCTTTGATTTTCATCGCTAATTTACTATATTCGATCATAGCTGAGGAAGCTCCACTCACTCAACATACCTCAGCAGAAACATTAAGACAAAAAGTCAATTTTGAAACCTAGTTAATCAAGGTTGAAGAAACCACTTGAGGGGAACGTCTTGATAGGTTCCATCCGGCAGCGTTCTGCGGATAGTGATGGGAAGTATTCCCATTTCAAGTTCTTGAATGCCAATGTCAATGGGGCTTGCACGGCTTTCAGGAGCCTCCAGAAGAATGGGAGCGCCCATAGCTATCTGAAGAGACCTAGCTCCCACTATTCGAGCTCTTTCAAAACGGGTGAGCTTCGGAGGACCAATCAAAATCTTTTTCTCTTTGCTCGTTACGTTAATACGCCCCTGCACCTGGCGGCATCATTCCAGGTCCCCCTGGAGGACCTCCCGGAGGCATTGGGGGTGCCTTCATTTTACCGGATGCTATTACGTCATCGATCTTCAGAAGCATGGATGCGGCCTCGGTACAGGATTTGATTATCTGTTTTTTAACTGCAACGGGTTCAAAGACACCCACTTTTTTCATATTCTCGACTTTTCCTGCGTGAACATCAACTCCCGCCCAAAGTTCGCCCTTCTCATGGCTAGCTCGAAGCTCAGAGATTATGTCGATAGGATCAAGTCCAGCGTTTTCGGCTAGCGTGGTGGGTATTGACTCAAGCGCTTCAGCGTAGCACATGACCGCAAGTTGTTCTCTTCCAGGAAGCGTCTCCGCGTATTCTTTGAGTACTTTGGCGACCTCCATTTCCGGTGCACCGCCTCCAGCCACGATCTTGGGTTCTTCAACCACATCGCGTGCAACGCAAAGTGCATCATGTACCGAGCGTTCTGCTTCGTCGACTATTCTTTCGGTTCCCCCTCGTATGAGAATTGTGACTGCCCGTGGGTTTTTACAACCTTCTACAAAAGTCATTTTGTCATCGCCGATTTTTCTCTCTTCTACGAGTTGGGCGTAACCAAGATCCTTTTTAGTCGTGTCGTCGAGATTTGTGATGACTTTTCCCCCAGTTGCCTTTGCCAGTTTCTCCATATCTGACTTTTTAACTCGACGGACAGCTAGGATATTTTTTCTAGAGAGAAAATGTTGAGCTAAGTCGTCGATACCTTTCTGGCAAAGGATGACATTGGCGCCTTTCGTGGCGAGTTTTTCCACCATTTCTTTTATCATGTTCTCTTCCTGTTTTAGGAAGGCATCCATCTGTTCTGGACTTTCTATATTAATTTTAGCGTCAAATTCTGTTTTCTCGATTTCAATGGGAGAGTCAATCAAAGCGATTTTGGCTTTTTCCACCCTTTTTGGCATGCCCGAATGAACCACTTCCTTGTCGAGGACAACACCGTTTATGAGTTTTGTATCGGTCAGAGCCTCACCGGCTTTCTTCTCTACTTTAACATCGTCAATGTCCACTTTGAGTCCATCTTCCGCTTTTTCGGCAACTTGAAGAATCGCTGAAGTGGCTATTTTGGCGAGGTATTCTTTGCTTTCAGCCACCAGCTTGCTTGCCATTGAGGTCATCGCAACTTTTTCTATAGACGTTCTGTCGGTTGCATCTATTGAGATGGCGATTTTTTCAAGGGTTTCTAGAGCCTTGTCGGCAGCTTTTCGGTACCCGTCTATGATGACGGTTGGATGAACATTTTTTTCCACAAGGTCCTCAGCCTTTCCAAGCAGTTCTCCTGCTGTGATAACAGCGGTGGTGGTCCCATCTCCAACTTCATCGTCTTGGGTTTTGGCTACCTCCACCATCATTTTTGCAGCGGGATGTTGAATATCCATTTCATCTAGAACGGTACGACCGTCACTGGTTATGGTTACGTCGCCGAAACTGTCCACAAGCATTTTGTCCATGCCCTTTGGTCCAAGGGCACTCTTTACCGCCTCAGCAACTATTCGAGCAGCCATTATGTTGGCATGCTGAGCTTCCTTTCCTCGAGATCGAGATGCTCCTTCACGGAGTATGAGAACGGGTGTTCCAGCTAATTCTGAAGACAATCTCATTCACACCTTCTTTTTGTTGCGGAACACTAGAAACGACCTTAAAATATAAGCTTTTCTAATCCTTTCACGAAAAAACTTGATTAGTTTTTGTCTAGCGTGCATACAATCATGAAGGCATTAATTTCGATGTAAAAGTGATTTTTTTGGATTAATATTTAAGTGCCGATAACTAAGCGGTTATTCCTAGAATCTAGGTTACTCAGAGGGCGAGAAGCTTTGAAGAGAAAGACTAGAGTTATCATAATGGGGGCTGCTGGAAGGGATTTTCACAACTTCAACGTCTACTTCAGAGAACATGACGAATATGAGGTTGTGGCTTTTACCGCTACACAAATCCCTGGCATAGAAAAACGGGAATATCCATTCGAACTGACTGGCCCTAACTATCCAAAAGGCATACCAATACACTCTGAAGAAAAGTTACCGGAACTCATAAGAAAACATCGAGTGGACCAAGTAATCTTTGCATACAGTGACGTTTCCCACGAATATGTTATGCATAGGGCATCTATAGTATTGGCTAATGGCGCTGACTTCAGGCTCATGGGACCGACAAACACTATGTTGAAAGCCAAGGTTCCAGTAGTTTCGGTCTGCGCGGTTAGAACAGGATCTGGAAAAAGCCAAACTTCAAGAAGGGTTTGTGGAGTTTTGAGGAAAATGAGGTTTAACGTTGTTGTTGCGCGGCATCCAATGCCTTACGGAGATTTGCGTAAGCAGGTGTGGCAAAGATTTGCTTCCTACGAAGACTTGGACAAATACGAGTGCACCATCGAAGAGCGAGAAGAATACGAACCCCTCATTAGCAATGGAATAGTGGTTTACGCTGGAGTTGATTACGAAAAAATTTTAAGAGAAGCAGAAAAGGAAGCAGACATCATCGTTTGGGATGGAGGCAACAACGACCTACCCTTCCTCTCAACTGATTTACACATCGTAGTAGTTGATCCTCATAGGGCAGGCCACGAACTAACCTATCATCCAGGAGAAACAAATCTAAGAATGGCTGACGTCGTAGTCATCAACAAAGTGGGCACAGCTGACCCCATGGAAGTTGAAACAGTCCGAAAGAACATTACAAAAACAAACTCAAACGCAATTGTTGTAGAAGCAGAGTCACCGATAACTGTTGACAATCCAAAGCTTGCTAAAGGAAAAAGAGTACTAGTTGTGGAAGATGGGCCAACTTTGACTCACGGTAACATGGCATACGGTGCGGGCACCATTGCAGCAAAAAGGCTAGGAGCAAGCGAAATAGTGGATCCACGTCCCTACGCTGTTGGTTCGATAAAAAGAGTCTTCAAAGAACACACGCATTTGGGAAACCTTCTTCCAGCTATGGGCTACGTTAAAGAACAGATTGGAGAGCTGGAAGATACAATTAACGCAACACCTTGCGACGTAGTAGTAATAGGAACTCCAATCGATTTGAGGCAATTGCTACATCTGAACAAACCCGCAATAAGAGCTAAGTATGAGCTTCAGGAGATCTCTAAACCAAACCTTGAAGACATATTGAAACGACGGTTTCCAAAAAGTAGTGAATTTGAATTGTAGGGTGTTTAAAATGAGTATATCACGCATACCCATAAAACTTTCTATAGAAGGAAACGGCGAAGCAGAAGGAGAACTCATCCGCCATCTTGCTCCAAAAACAGTGGACGCCATAGCTAAAAGGCTTCCAATAGAAGGGCGAGCAGCCCTCTGGAAAGAAGAAGTTTACTTTCAAATACCTGTGAAAATGGGAAAGGAAAAAGCTAAGCCAACAGTTGAAAAAGGCGCTATCGCCTATTGGCCCATGGGAAACGCTTTTTGTATTTTCTATGGTATGTCACAACCCTACAGCCCCGTCAACATTGTTGGCCAAGTAACCAAGAATCTGAAATTGTTTGAACGAGTGAAAAGCGGAACAAAGATTATTGTTAAAAAAGTAATGACTCCTGTCTCGCGAAAATAATTAACGATAATCACCACTAGTACACTATATTGGCTAAATCTAGATCGCGCGTATTTTGAAACTAACGAAGGGAATTATAAGTTTCCTTCCGTAGAGCGCGCATGAGTCGCAGAGCCTTCAGCGTCCCATCCCGGAACGACAGCATCTTTCCTAGGGAAAACGTAACCACGTCTCTTACAGACATAACACTCCTCTTCTCAGACATCTCTTAATCCAGAACTCATTAATTCTTTCAAATGAATTAGTGTTTACCAAAGCTCTATGTAGACAACTCAACATTCCATGCGCGCG
>JABAOC010011128.1_pt1 | contig 17417 bp, 15 predicted proteins | sample 7062161 | NCBI WGS metagenome assembly JABAOC01 (sample SAMN14538625, study PRJNA623070) | marine sediment metagenome | biome: marine biome [ENVO:00000428]; feature: marine pelagic biome [ENVO:01000023]; material: deep marine sediment [ENVO:00002113] | place: India: Gulf of Khambhat ... | reverse complement strand
GCTCAAGAATTCTCCCAAGGCCTTGATCTTGGCCTCCGAGTTAAGGGCCGTCTTCAATGCTCTGTTTCTCGCCAGCAAGGCTTCTCTGGCCTCCGGGTCGACCCCCGTCCTCATGATGAACCGGCGGAAGTCCGCGGGACTCCTCAACGTCAGCCTCTTCCGCTGCAAATAGTTTGTAAAGACATCATACTCCCTTCGGTAGAGCTCATGCTCCTTCGGGGTTAGATCGACCAGAACCTTTTCGTGGGTGTAGGGTGATAGGTGTCTTCCAGCCAAGGCGTCCACTCCAAGCTGGTAGACGGGGCCTCCCACTAATCGCGGCAGGTCATAATGGCGACCGTCCTCTCTTTCATAGGTGGCTGTGAGACCCATTCTATAAGGTGCGATGTACATCTCGGCTATCTGGCTGTAGCTTGGAGCCGGCAGGTGATGCACCTCGTCGAAGATTATGAACATGAACCTGTCTCCCAACTGTTCAGCTCGGATGTAAGCTGAATCGTAGGTGGAGACGGTTAGAGGCCTAAGGAGGTCGTCTCCCCCACCGTAGGCTCCCACCTCCGCCCCGAACTGGTTGCTGAGGAGCTGCCGCCACTGATCTAGGAGATCCAACGTGGGAACAACTACCAACGTGGCGACATTCAGTTTCTCAATGGCCTTTAGGGCGACGAAGGTCTTCCCAGCAGCGGTGGGCAAGACGATGATGCCTCTTCTACCTGCGTCAAACCAAGCGTCGAGAGCAGCTTTTTGGTAGGGTCGCAGTTCTACGCGACAGGAGAAGGTGGGTACCGGAGGGGGGTTAGCCGCTTCATCCTGGTAGGTCATGCCGCTCCTGTCGAGGTAGGCTAAAACCTCGCGGTAGTAGATGGCCATAGCCCGGAAGGCCCCCACTCTCGGGTCCCACTGGCCGTAAGGGGTTCCAACATCCCCGCGGAGGAGAAGGCTTCCCTTGTCATACCTCAGAAGGATCATCTTATCCCGCCCATGCATGCAATTAAGCGTCCCCAGGTTTATCAGATTATTGACCGCACGCGCATTTTCTCATCGATTTGGCATACGCTATTTGAGGGATAAAAGAAGTGGGCTTATACTATGAAGGGCAGCTCTCAGATGTAAGGAGAACAGTTCCGGTCTCTTTCTTGAGTTCCTTCCACAAGCCATAAAACTGACTACTAGGGTTGGTATGTGTGTTGCAGAGATTGGAATTTCATAAGATAACTGCAGATGAGCTTCCATATGTTTCGTATCTCTGCCTTTGGGGCGTTAGTCAGAAGCAGAAAGACGCTATGAAGAGGCATATGGCAACGAGGCTCAAGTGGATTGAGGAGATGTGGTCCAAGGGATTAGCGATCGTTGTGGCTTTGGGGCCAAGAAAAAGCAAGAAGGGTCTCATTGAGTATCTGCCGATTGAAATTGCTCCTGAAGCTGTCAAGGGGAAGAACTCTTTGCTGATAAATTGCATTTGGGTGCTGCCGCGATTCATGAAAGCTGGTGTAGGAAAAGGGCTAATGCAGCATTTTCTTGCTGATGCCAGGAATGTGGGTGGAGCGAGTGTGTTGTCCTATGAAGGTGCCAAATGGTTTGGCTATTTTGACTACATGCCAGCCAGCTTCTTCAAACGATTTGGATTCAAAGAGATCTCACGAGATGACACTCGTGTTCTGCTTCACCTTGACCTAGGCGCACATGCAGCACCAAGGCTTCTGACTCCAAGAAGCCAAAGAATTGAGAGGAAAGGTACTACAGTAGTTGATATCTTTTGTAATAGTCAGTGTCCTTGGTGTGGATGGATGGCAGACGAGGTCTGCAGAAAGGTGAAAGGATCTGGCATAACATTCAAGGTGATCAACACTGACAATAGAGAGGCTATCGAAGAATTTGGATTAGCAAGAGGGATATCAATCAATGGTAGACCAGCGATCAAGAGAATGGCTGCTTGGAGAGAAATCAAATCAACCCTAGAGAGAGCTACGTCTGGTCAATAGCGGGACGATCAAACAGTGGCTTCCGCAAGTCTCAAGCCATAGACTCAGACTAGCACAAATCGCGCAGGCACACGCCGACCACAAGGTTATAAGTTAGAGTCCAGATGGATTACACCAAAATGGTGAGATGAATGAACGCAGATGACGCATTTGAAAAGATTGCAGATGATGCTCTGCAGCAGTTTCTGAATAAGAACCCAGAATGGGCCACCTTTCTTGGCCTCCATGACCCCTATGATAAGCTTCTCTCCAATGGTAGCATAGAACTCGTGCACGAAAACCTAAGACTACTGGAAGAATGGCTTCACAAGATACAGACAAAAATCGACTTCGACGAACTCAACGAAGAACACAAAATGGACTGGAGACTGCTCCAATATGTTCACGAGATAGACAAGTTTTACGCACATGAGTACCGTGCCCACGAGAAAAATCCCGAAGCCCTAGAAGGCATAGGCTCTCTGATCTTCATAGTTCTAACCAGAGAGTACGCACCTCTAGAGGCAAGAATCGAAGGCATTGTCTCTCGCTTAGAGAAACTGCCTGCATATCTAGACCAATTTCGAAACAGTTTCAAGAACTGCGTGCCAGTAAAACTGTGGACTGAAATAGCCATCGAACAATGCCAACAGATACCAGGCTACCTGCAGTTTCTCATCACCGTTACAAAGGAGAGAATATCGCAAGAGCTCCATCAAAAACTCCAGAAGGCAATCACAGACCTGTCGCAACCACTCAACAAGCATCTGGAATGGTTGAAAGCATTGTTGCCCAAGGCAAAGACTAACTGGGTCATCGGAAGAGAGAAGCTCGAAAGACTCCTCAACCTCAGAGATCTCGGATTCAGTGCCGATGAGATCCATGAGTTAGGAGTGAAGTTTCTCCGAGAGACAAAAGAGGAACGAGCCAAGCTCGCTGCAAAGATCTCTCCTGGAAAGACTGTTGAAAAGGTGATGAAAGAAATACAATCTGAAGCGCCCAAAACCTTTGAAGAAGCCTTAGAATTCACGCGAAAAGAAATGGAACGAGCACGAAGCTTTGTACTGGACAATGACATCGCAACGATTCTTGGAGCAGATAAGCTTCATGTTGAAGAAACCCCGTCATTCATGGCGCCCTTGATTCCCACTGCAGCACTCGTGCTGCCAGCCAAATACGAAAAGACTCAAGAAGGAATATACATCGTAACCCGCCCCAAAGACATGAAAGATCTTGGCAAACATGCAAATTACGCAAGCATCCCAAGCACTGTGGTCCACGAAGCCTTTCCAGGCCACTTCCTCCAGACGTCCCGCTCAAACCGTCTCGGCTCATTCATCCGATACATCAGTCAAGGCACCGAAACTGTAGAAGGTTGGGCCCATTACTGCGAAGAGATGATGATGAACCATGGATTTCAAGGAGGTGCAAACGCCAAGTTAATGCAAGTTAACAGAATCGTCTTTCGGGCCGTCCGAATGATCGTTGACGTAAAACTCTCCTGCGGAGAAATGACTTTCAACGAGGCGGTGGACATGCTAGTGAGCGAGACTGGAATGTCAAAGAACGTTGCGATCGCCGAGGTTCGCAGATACACAATGACACCTGGGTATGCCCTCTCGTACCTGCTCGGCAAACATCTCATATTGAAACTGCGAGACGAAGTAAGGGAAAAGATGGGGCCCAAATACAGCGAGAAATTCTTCCATGACACTATCACAGCCAACGGATACCTGCCGATAGCAAAACTCAGAGAGACCTTTGAACAAAGGCTCAGAGCAAGCAGAAACGTGTAAGTCCCCCATTTCGAGCACGCGCGCCCCCCGGCTGCTGTTGGCGTCATCCACGCGCGCTTGTGATCACCGCAGAGTTGGAATAACTTCTTTAGCTATTTCCTTGAAGGTTGGGATCAGTTTCTCCGCGCTCGCACGGAAGATGCTGAAGAGCTGCAATTCCAAAGCTGATGTTCTGCCTCATTGATTTCATATTATTCAGATCAGGTTCAAGCGAGATAAAAGGGCAACTGACATACGGTAATAATTTAACGTTACCCTGAACAGACGCGCATCTCAACATTAGTTTCGTTGGTTGGGGTAAGGTTTTATTGAGGAAAAGCGACCTTGACATAAAGTGAAACAAGGGATTGACCTGTTTAAAGAACTGAAACAGAACGAATTCGGCAGGGTGCTCCCCCTGTTTCGACGGCTTGACTATTGTCTGGCTCTCCGAGCCACAATCGAAAGCAACAACCCAGGCCGAATTTTCGTCGATAACGCGGACAATCCCCACATAGCTTTGGCCCTCACGGTCGGAGGGTATTTTCTTGCTGGAGATTACAGCAATCCGGAGGCAAATGAGGCTCTCCGCTCTTTTCTTGCCGAACAGATTTTCACGGGTCACGTGCATGTGAAAAGCAGCAGATCCATGTTTCTGACGTTGCACCCAGAAGCATGGGAGGCCAAATTGCCTGAACTAATTCCCACGCACGACATAATCAAACGCACACGCTACCATTACGTATGCACCAGAGTCAAATTCGCTTGGCGCAACAACATTCCCGAGGGCTACACAGTCCGTCGTGTCGATCGCACCTTGCTAGATGATTCCAAGATTGTCTTTCCCAATTCAATTCGTACACGGATGAACATAGATGAACAATGGGGAACAGTGGAGAATTTCTTGGAGAAGGGGGTCAGCTTCTGCGTACTTCGCGGATATGAAGTCGTTTCGTGGTGCACTCCTGACTGTGCGGCAGACCGTCAGATTGAAGTGGGCATAATAACCCACCCAGAACACAGGCGACAGGGGCTGGCTGCTGTCTCAGTGGCCGCAACTGCAGAATACTGTCTTAGTCATGGTTTTTCTGCAGTAGGATGGCACTGCAATGAACTCAACGTGGGCTCTTGGAAGACCGCAGAGAAGGTGGGATTTGATCGGGATCGCGAGTATGCGGAATTTTTCTATACATATAACGTGGTTCAGCATCTTGAGGAATTGGCATGGTACAACTTTCGGCGAAAAGACTTCGAGAAATCGGTTCATTACTTCGACCAGCTCTTTAGGCAGCGGCAAGAGTCTTCAAATGACACTTATCACGTTGCTGCGGAAGCCTGGGCTGCTTTAAAGAACAAGGACAAGACGCTCACTTATCTGCGTGCAGCAGCAGAACACGGCTGGAAATATCCCGATTACACCAAGCGGGTAGAAGCGTTTTCCGTGGTTCATGATACTTCTGAATGGAAAACAATCTTGGCGCGAATGGCGAAGAATGCGAAGGATAACCACTGGTTGGTCGGATAGAAATTCCATGCTCACAAACACTGAGATATCTTAGTTCCGTGTGTGTGGACAAACATTTAACCCCAACCCAAATATGCCTGCACGCAAAGAATAGAGGAATAAATGGGGGATTCCCTTTGATTGTTGAAGTGATCTTGTCCGGGTTTCTTTTTCTGTTTATTTTGGTTTTAAACCTTGTAATGGGTGCATTTGGTTATTTAATGGAAAAAGATGAGTATGACCCAGACGCTGACCTGCAAAAGATTAACAATGATCCAGAAAAATTTCAAATAGGCATCGTACTAGCGCTCATAGAACATGGTAGCGTCATTACACTTGCTATAATGTTGTTTGCCATCTTTAGTCCATACAACCCAATACTCGGAATTGTCTGCATTGTCTTTCGAATAGGAGAAGGCTTGATCCAATATATTAATGAACCGAACTACTGGGGTCTTCTCAAAATAGCAAAACAATACTCAGGTACTAGTGGTGCTTGAAAAAAACTCGCTGAGTCAATTAGCTCGTACCATTTTCAGAACAAAGGACTCTAGATTCAAATTTGCAATGATTTGCTGGTCCATTGGCACATTGGCTTATTCAATCGTGATAGTTACCTCTGAAGTTCTACCACAAATTATCGGATGGCTAGGAATTATTGCCAGCATTCTCGTTGGCCTCAGTACTGGCATAAAACTTGCAAAACTTGAGTTTAAAGACTTTACAACTATCGGTGGTCTGACGGCAATTCTGTTTGAAATAATCATTGGAGGATGGCTATTATTCTCTCCCCTCATCTAGAAAGGAAAGATGACCATGTCTACTTGAACGCGCGCGCTATAACTTGGATGTTTGCCTTCTCAAGGGTTCTGAAGACGCTCAAAACTCTCGGACAATTCTCAGGTACATTTCAACCTCTTTCCAGGAGGATTCCTTTTTCACAACCACCGCTACTTCTCGAAATTCAGATGCACGAAAGTCTGAGCGCACATGACAGATTAGGGCCCTTCAGTCTTCCAAGCGTACTCGATCTTGCTGAATTCTTCCTTGAACCCTTGACCTCGATAGAGCTTCAAGGCAGGTAGATTCGTAAGCTCACAAGCGACACTCATGGTTCTAAATCCACGCTGAGCAGACTTCATAATAAGCCGTAAGAGGGATCTTCCCAGCCCTCTCCTTCTATAGTCAGGATGAATCCCAAACATCCACAGGTGACAATTGCCTTCGCCATGAGTGGGACGTACAAGTGAGAATCCAATGATTTGCTGGTCCTTCACACCCACCAATGAAGTATCCTCCTTGAAGGGTTCTAATCTGCTAAAGGTCTGATCGAAGAAGACTCGTCTTTCCTCATCAGTCTGGTCGAAGAAAAATCGATCTTGTCCCGTACTAAACGTCTGATAGTAACACTGATAGAGCTCATTCTCATCCACATCTGCGAGCGATTTGACCTCAAACGGAACTTGTGCATTCTCGAAGTCGAGTTCCGCGAGAACACATCGCATGATTGCCGTTTCAGTCATCAACCGCAACCCAAGGGACTCGTATAACCTCTTGTACTTCTCAAAGGTTTGTGCAGGTGCCTCTGCCCGACGAAAGGATAACTCGATTCTCCTCAGACCTTTCCTCTTAGCATATCCAATAGTCTGCCTGATGAGCTCGGATGCGACTTGCTCAAGATTCTTCCTCGGAAAAACAAACGGATGTCCGTTGAGCGCCCAAGGGTTGATTTCAGCTCTCTTGCCATCGTGCATGAACAACAAGAGCCATCCCACAAGTTCACCAGTTGAACGCGCCTGAACTGTGACCGGGGGAAAATCAAATTCTAGTCCGTTAAGCCAGTTCTCCAACCTTGTAGTGGTGAATTCCGCTCGGCGGGTAGTCGCTAATGCCGCATAAGCCACTTTGGCGAGTTCATGAACATCTACTTCCTCCCATCTACGAATACTAATTTCCAACCGTTTCAGCCTCACCCAAAACGTAACACCATATCCTGCCCAGTCACTTGTAGAGAAGATAGAAAAGAATTTCCCCTTAGACATTGACACGCACAAAATCGCAGAAATAAAGAGCACTCAAAAAAAGAGAGTTTGTGGGAGATAACCACTGTGGGAGAGTCTAAATCCTTAGCGTTTTTTGAGTTTCCTTCACTCGATCTTTATGGTTTCACCCTTAGGCTTTTTCTCCTTCTTCTTGGGGACGGTTACCTCCAGAACACCGTTCCTGTAAGCGGACTTTGCTTGTTTTGGATCTATCTCGGTTGGCGTCGCTACTTCTTTGTAGTACTTACGTTGCGGTGTATCGACCGAGATCGTGAAGGTTTTCTCAGTTCCATGGAGTTTTATGTTTTCCTTCTCAACGCCCGGCAACTCAGCGATGACCTTGACTTCACCGTCGGTTTCCAGTACGTCGACTAAAGGTTCTCTCTGCTCTCTGACGTTGACCTGCGGTCGCCCCATACGGGTTTCCGGCTTGATGTTCCCGAACTCCCTAACCTGAGGTTTCCTGTCCGGTCCAACCGTGACACTGTATCCATAAACGAATGGTCCCCACCGCTTCACCTTAGTGCCGTCTGGCAAAGTTCGTTCCTGAACGAGATCTTTCGGAGCGTTCTTGGACAGCTCTCCGAATTCTTTTTGCATCATTTCTTCCATTTCTCTGAAGATTTCATCTATGTCCCCCAAGCGAAAGCCAAAGAAAGGACGTCTTCTTCCAAACCACCTTGACCACCAATCTTCTTCCGACATAGCTTATCACCTCCTTTTTCTATCCATCTAAAACAGGCTCTTTCAAAGCCGCTTGCCAAACCACTTCGAAGGGTCTCTTTGGCCTTGGCCTGCGCCTTTCAGGGTTCCAAGGTTCAAAGGGATCAAAGGGGAGAAACGGCTCCAAATCCTGAAACGTCTTAGAGCCCCACAAACATTTGTTAGATGGCACTATCTTTCACGCCTCCAAAAGTCTTCCGTTTCTTCCAAAGCCTCAATTAGATGCCTTAGGACGAGACTGATCAGTATGAACCCACTCTGCCCGACCTCTGGACAACGATATTTTCCCCGCTCAACCTTCACTAGGAATCCGCCTTCTCTGAGTTTTCTGGTATTCTCCCAAACGATTTTCGGATTCAAATCGAGGTCCCTCATGAAGTCAGCGAAGTTCATGGTGCGATCCTCTTCCTGCATAAGTCGTGTCAGCATTTTCAAGCGAGTCTCATGAGACAAGGCGACAAAGATCTTTGACAATCGCTCGCAATCCGCTTCGAAAGCCTCCAGTTCGTCTTCTAACTGCTCTCTTGACCAGTCCGCGAGTGACAGAGGAATTTCGAATAAGACGTCTCCGTTTCGAACTAGTTGCAACCTTAAGGCCATCTACACAGGCTCCTTATTACCAAAGAGTAAGTATTAACAAAGACGTATATAAATATTACCTCTAAGTAATAACAATTAGCCCAGTATGCTTTCGAAAAAGAAGGAAAAGCGGGAGATAGCCCACTGGTCGCCAATTCAAATCCTCCAGTCCACCACGAATTCACCGGCAACTAAGGCACACGCACAAAAAGCAGGAAATCGGGTGATGGCCCCACTGTAATGGAGGTTAGGAATATACAAGTAAGAATATTTATATCTAAGATGTGGATTGTCTGCTGATGTCAAGTTCAGGCAAAACAAGACCGAGGTTACAAGGATGGCGTATTTAGCACAAACTAAAGGTGGGCAACCCGTTCTTATTCTGAAGGAAGGAGCTTCAAGAAGCAGAGGACAGGAAGCACGAAGAAACAACATAATGGCCGCGAGGGTGATTGCCGAAGTAGTAGCTAGCACGCTTGGACCACGCGGCATGGACAAAATGTTGGTGACCAGCATAGGTGACATAACAATAACCAATGATGGGGCGGCAATTCTAGATGACATTGATGTGGAACATCCGGCCGCAAAGATGATGGTTGAAGTGGCCAAGACTCAGGACGACATGGTGGGAGACGGAACCACAACCGCAGTTGTTCTATCGGGAGAGTTGTTAAGAAAGGGTGAAGAGCTGCTCGAACAGGGTATTCACCCAACAGTGGTCGTAAGCGGCTATAGAAAGGCGGCTCAGAAAGCCATGGATATCTTGCAAAAGATGCACATCACTGTGGATTTGAACGACAAAAAGACGCTGAAGAGTGTCGCAATGACGTCGATGGGAAGCAAGGCCGTTGGCATGGCACGGAAACACTTCGCGGAGATTGCGATTGACGCTGTAAAACAGATAGCTGAAAAACGTGGAGACCGGTGGATCGCCGACATCGACAACATCCAGATCATCAAGAAAGAGGGCGAAAGCCTTGAAGATACAGAGCTTGTAAGAGGCATAATACTGGATAAAGAGGTTGTACATGCTGGTATGCCAAAACAGGTTAAAAACGCTAAGATAGCACTCGTAGACACTGCATTAGAAGTTAAGAAGACCGAATTCGACGCTACGGTAAAAATACAAGACCCATCTCAGATGAAAGCGTTCTTAGACCAGGAAACCAACATGCTCAAAGAGATGGTTGAGAAGATAGCCAAGAAAGGTGCCAACGTTGTTATCTGCCAGAAGGGCATAGATGACATGGCTCAGCATTTCCTGGCGAAAAAAGGGATCTTAGCGATTCGACGAGCAAAAGAGTCGGACATGGAGAAGCTCTCTAGGGCTACTGGTGGAAGACTCACAACTAATCTCGATGATTTGAATTCCAAAGATCTGGGCTATGCTGAGGTTGTTGCAGAACGAAAGATCGGAGACGACAAAATGGTATTCGTTGAGGGATGCAAGAACCCGAGATCAGTCTCCATACTCATTCACGCCGGGCTTGAAAGAATGGTTGACGAAGCTGAGCGCGCCCTACACGACGCATTATCCGTAGTAGCAGACATTTACGAAAAGAACAAAGTCGTAGCAGGAGGCGGGGCCGCAGAGGCTGCAATAGCGAGAAAACTCCGCGACTACGCGACCAAGATCGGCGGGAGAGAACAACTGGCGGTAGAGGCGTTCGCAGAATCTATGGAGATAATTCCCAGCAAGCTGGCTGAGAATGCGGGTTTGGAAAAGATCGACGTCCTAGTCGAATTAAGGGCGGCGCACGAGAAACCAAAAGGCCACTTGATGGGTGTCGATGTTTTCACAGGCAAAATTGTCAACATGCACAAGAAGGGGGTCATCGACCCGTCAAGCGTAAAGGAACAGGCCGTAAAATCTGCCGTAGAATCCGCGTCAATGATTCTGAGGATCGACGATGTAATATCCGGTGGAAAGACAGAGGCACCACCTACTCCTCCTGGTGGCCCAGGGGGAATGCCAGGCGGCTACGGTGGCATGCCTCCAGGATACTGACACCTTCGCGTGCGTGTATGGAACCACACAGAGCCTCATACGAAAATGGCGGTTTGCCCCCGCATAGATGACCTATTTCGCGAGTCAAACAATTAGTCGAATTCGTGTAGATTGTACCGTGCGCCTAAGCAGCCTATCACTTGCGTGCGTTTTGACTACAAGTCTATCCAAGAAGTCGAAATGGCAGACGGAACTTTAATACAGTAATGCTGGGAGTTTTTTGGTTTCTTCAGTTAGTTGCAGAGCACTATTCAATTCTCTGAAGTATCTGATGACCGTTAAGCCTCTTTCGGTTATGGTGTATACGATTTTTGTTCTGCTTCTCTTTTTGCCAACAACTTGTTCTTCAACAAGGTTCTGCCGGATCAAGAAATCCAAGTACTGCTTCAGAACACTACAGTTTACGTTAGCTTTGTACATGACGTGAGTCAGCTTCAACGGTCCATGACGAGCCAGAATTTTTAGGATGTCAACATGCATTTCAAGTTTTGACCTTCGCAAACTCTAACACACCTCTAATTATGTGATGCATTGATTAGCCATATGAGACGTGCATATTCCTTGATCGTCTCTTCGTCTCGATATTCACTTGAGCTGATTTGCCGTCTCAAATGGAAAGCACGCAATTTCATTTTTTGAGTGTTCAAAAATCATGCTTCCTTTTTTAGGACGCGTGCCACATAGTTCGAACGAATTGCCTAAAAGGCTTGCTGATTGCTAAGAATATGTGTATCTAATATGTTCATACACACATCGTGCGCTAGTAAGCCGCATTGTTTCGCATGAAAGTGTAGAAAAAAGAGGAAGTTGCAGAAGATATCTTCAGTTTCGCGAATATGCTTGACCCCGGCTACTTTATACGAGCATGCCACAAAAGTCCATTTAATCGTCGGTCACTAGCCATGACTGAAGGTCATTTCTCTGGATTGTCCCAAGGAAAATTTGAGATAAAGACGACAAAGCAGAAAGAATATTTCTTATACAACAACCATGTTTCAAGGGTATCCGAAGCTTAAAGTAATATTTTCGCTCTACCTACATTGTGTGGAGATGGAGAGTAACAAGGATGACTTACGAAGAAACGTGGAAGGTTTTGGGAGATTTAGTCACTGAGCTTCGTAGAAAGGGTGAGACAATTCCGCCTGATGTGATTGAGGACTTGCGTTCAGCCAAGACCATGATACAGGTTCTGAAGACCGACCCAAAGTACATTGAAAATATTCCTAAGATCGAGACATTTCTGGGAAAGGTGGAGGCTTATCTCATTTCTTTGGCACAAGAGCAGTTTGGATCAGGGTTTATTTATCAATGGATGGAACGACTTGAGGACGCAAGGCGGGCGGTTGAAGAGGAAGGTGAGGTTGCTTCGAGGTTTGTTTCTGGGCTGCCAAAGGGGGAACATTGGGTGCGGATTAAGATTTCTGAAGACACTCCCCGAAAGAATATAGAGAGACTGGCCAAGGAGAAGAAGCTCTCCCACAAGATGCAGAAGAACGGGTATATGCTAGTCTTCGGCGACAGCGAGAGTGTGAAGTCTTTCGTTAAAACCATGGCAGAAGAGTTCCGTGGCGCAAAGAAAAGCCGATGAGCAACTCGGGCATCTTTTACTCAAAATAATCAAATATTAACGAGGAATATCGCTGGCTTATAGAACAATTTTATAGAAACTTTTACACTAGTTTTGATGCTTTCCACGGGCGAAAACAAAAAGGGCGGACCTCGAGGAAGATGCCTTACATAAAGAAAATCGAGCTACGGGGCTTCAAGTCTTTCGGTCCGAAAGCCGCCAGCATCATGCTCGACAAAGAGTTCACAGTGCTCACTGGACCGAACGGGAGCGGAAAAACCAACATTGTGGACGCCGTTTTATTTGGATTGGGTGAGTTAAGCGCTAGAAGACTTAGAGCTGAAAGTTTCTCCAAGCTCATATTCCGTGGCTCTCCTGACAGTGAGACAGAGAAGGCAAAGGCAGCAAAGGTTGTCATCCAATTTGATAACTATGACAGCCACATACCAGTTGACACAAGTACCGTAACAGTTTCTCGCGAGGTCTATAAGAACGGTCAAAGCATCTACAGGCTAAACGGAAGAAGAATCTCAAGGTCTCGCATTCTCGACTTACTTTCTCTTGCTGGAATAAGCCCGACTGGACACAACTTCATTTTGCAGGGCACCATTACACGCATGGCAGAAATCTCCTCCTACGACCGACGGAAGATTATCGCAGACCTCGTTGGCATAGCTCAATACGACGCAGAAAAGGCAGAGGCTGAAGAGAAGCTTCGACAAGCCGACATCTCGATTCGAACCGCAATGGGCCGAATAGACGAGGTGCAGAAGAGAGTAGACGATCTAGAGAGGCAACGCAACGAGCTACTTCGTTACAACTTCATCCAAAACGAAATGAAACGCTTCGAAGCCATGAAAGTGTGTCACGAAAGCTTGCGAACTCAGGGCAAAACGGAGGATCTATCATCAAAGTTTGAAAAGGTTAGAGACAAAGTAGAGAGATTCCGGGAACTAAGAGAACAACTCACGGCTCAACGTCGCGACATGCAAAGAGAATGGAGCAAACTCAGCTCAGAAGTGGTTGAAGAAGGCGGAACACAAGTCCTTGGAGTCCAGATAGAGATCGGCGACGCAAAATCAAAACTAATCGAACTGACAACCAAAATAGACGCTGGAACTGCTAGCTTCGAGGGTCTCAAGAAAGTGGAGGAGAACAACCTCCAACAACTCGAGGCAATCAAAAGTGAAATCGCGGAGAACCGCAAGAACATCCGACGATTAGCGCGAAGGCATGATCGATTAGCAAAAGAAATCGCGACCAAACAATCCCAGTATGATTCTGTTTCTGATAAGGCTGCACAGCTGAGAGCGAATCTGGGCGAAAACAGCAAGAAAGCTCAGAGCGTCGAACAAAGGCTGGAAAAACTTTACCAAAAAATCCTCACTCTCCGCAGCGAAGATGCTCAAAGACAGACGACGATTAGAGCTCTTGCGCGCAGGCTAAGGAACCTCAAAACAAGTAGAGGAAAATTGTCATCAACCTTCAACGATCTCCAAAAATCCTTTGCAGACCTAAAGACAGTGCAGAACGAGCAGAAAGAACGCCTCAAGAATCTCCGGAAAACTCTGGATGCAAAAATCGCTCAGAGGGAATCTGTAGAAAAGGAGATTGCAGAGGCCAGTAAGATCGCCAAATCCGCTCGAGAGGCAGTGGTGGAGTTTGCCACCCAACGAGAACTAGCTGAAACAGTTGCGACGGAGGAAAACGCGTTAAGAAACATCGAAGAACTTGCAGATCTCGGTGTAATCTCGGGCGTACATGGTCGGCTCCAAGACTTGATTAAGATCAAGAGGGATTATGCTCAGGCAATAGAGGGCGCTGCTGCAGGCTGGCTCAACTCTCTGGTTGTAAAGGATTTCGACACGGCATTCACGTGCGCCGAAACGCTGAAACGTATGAAACTCGGCAGAATCAAGATAGTCCCGCTTAAAGAGCTGTCTGAAATAAAGTCCATCAATCCTCCGAGGATTAGGGGATCAAGAGGACCTGCCTCCACATTTGTGGCTTGTGCAAAACGTTATGAACCCGCGGTGACCTTTGTTTTCGGAGACACTCTAATAACAGGAGACGACAAAACTGCTTTCACTGCCTCGGTTAGAGGATACCGAACAGTCACATTGAACGGAGACCTTTACGAGGCTGGTGGAGGAATTGAAAGCGGCTACTATCGGGCCCCCATCAACTTTTCTTCGATAATCCCAAGCGAATCCGCCGTCAAAAGCTTAGAGGAAGCAGTGAAGGCTCTTCAGGAACACCTCTTCAGAAGAGGTAGCGACGTATCTACCTTTGAACAAGAAATAAGCGAAAATGGAAGGGAAATAACTCGATTAGAAGAAGCAATAAAAACCCTCGACAATGAGATTGCTCGAATAAAGAGAAGCGGAAAACGCGCCCAAAGAAATATTGCACGCCTTGAAGGACAACACCAAAACGTTCAAGCAAGTCTGGAAAAGGAGAAGACAGAGAAAAAACTTCAAAGCACACAACAAAAAGCCCTCCAGAAGGGAGTTCACAGATTACGCGAAGAATTAGCCGCCTTGCGAAGGAAGACAGATCCCTTGCAAATTCAGGAAATGGAGATTCAGCGAGAACAATTGGGAGATGAAAGCATAAAGCTGCGGCAAGAGCTGGGCAGCGTCGAGACGGAGCTTTCGACTCTAGACTCCAAATACAAGAACGTCCTGAAAATAGGTCCCGACAACATCAGAGTTCAACTCAGAAAAGTGCAGAAGCAGCTCGCAACTCTCGAAAAAGAGGTTGAAGAGGCAGTTCAGCAAAAAAGCCTGCTTGAAGAGGAACTATTGAAGCTGGAAAAATCCAAGGACGAACTGTCTCATTCAGTTCTCACTGCCAAAGAAGAGGCAAAGAAATTCACCTCTCAGATCGATGACGTTGATAAGAAGGTGCATCGCCTTGATACCGAGTACGAGCAAGCAAATCAACTCTTTAACCAGCTTCAACTTAGCCTCCAAACATGTCAGTTGCAGCTTGATCAGCATCGTCATCGATTGGAAGAACTCGGCTACGAAGAGCCTTTGACACTGTCGCTGGAGCCACTTGAGGTTGTAGAATCGTCGCTTAAACAGATGCGATTAGAGTTGGAAAGGCTTGGGGCCATCAATCAGCTGGCTCAAACACATTACAATGAACAAGCTTCACGATACAAGGAACTCTCTATACGTATGAATGAGCTTGAAAGGGAGAAGCAGGCCATCCTTGCTTTCATGGGAGAAATAGAACGTAAGAAGCGGGATACCTTCATGGAGGCCTTCAACAAGATAAACGAAAAGCTCAGCAGGTTCTTCTCAAAGCTCACAGGCGGTGGAGAGGCTGCTCTAAAGCTTGAGAAGCCCGATGAGCCACTCTCTGCAGGAGTGGATATGGTTGTCCAATTTCCGAAGAAGACTCCAATCCTGGTAAGTGGAGCCAGCAGCGGAGAGAGATCCATATCTGCAGTTGCGTTCATCTTCGCTCTGCAAGACTTCACTCCTGCTGCTTTCTACTTGTTTGACGAGATTGATGCGCACTTGGATGCGTTTCATGTTGAGAGGTTGGGAGAGCTCTTGACTGAAGAGTCTGAGAAGTCTCAGTTTCTGGTAGTGACCTTGAAGGCTGAAATGGTTAGTAAGGCTGAGAAGGTGTATGGTGTGTATTCGCGAAGCGGGGTCTCCAACGTTGTGTCGACTATATTTAAGGAGGCTGCCTAGTGGCCTCTGCCGTCAAAAAACCCTTCTATTTTCAGCCCCCATGGAGCGTGCTTTTTGAGCTCCATAAACTGCAGAAGATTCTTCCTTGGGATGTTAATATCGCTTTTCTGTTGTCGTCCTTCTTAGAAGAGATGGAGAAGAGGGGAGACGTAGATTTTAGGGCTTCGGGGATGGCATTGGATTCCTCAGCCACAATCTATCTGATGAAATCTAAGCTTTTGTTAAAGCTTGAAGAGCCTCCGCCCCCGCCAAAAGCTTTACCTGAGTTTCTTCCGCCCCCCTTGTTTCTTCCTCTTCGTTACGAGTTGACTTCTACTACAATCCAGCACCTTCTCACCGTGCTAGACGATGTTCTCAAGGGAGAACGTGTGTTTCCATTAGAACGACGTCCAGAACCGCTTTTGCCATCGCCACAGGATATTCTTCCTCCAGTTGACTTGTATCTGGTTGAAATGGGAGAGCGAATGAAGCAATTGTACGGTTTTCTTCTCCAACTGGCTGAGAGAGGAGAACTCATAGTCTTTTCTAGGGTGGTAGCAGGACTGGAGAAGATGGAGGCTATTAAAAGGTTCATTGTGCTCCTTTTTCTCGCTCAGGAGGACCAGGTTGGCTTGTGGCAGAGGGAGGATTCCGGTGAGATTTACATAACTCTTAGGGAAGGTTCGGATTTTGGAGGAGCCGAAGCAGAAACTGTCCGAGCTGCATAGAAGGAAAACGTTCAAGCGCAGTCTAGATTTGGTTGAGGCTGCGTTGTATGTCGCTGGTCGCCCTTTGGATCTGAAGACGTTGGCCAGTGTCCTGAAGACTCGGTCTAAGAATAAAGTTCGGCGGACTGTAGCAGCTCTTGTAGAGGGTTATAAGAACCGTGACACCGCGCTTGAGGTTTTGGAGCTTGAGGATGAACGTTTCGTCTTGCAGTTGAAGGCGGAGTTTACGCCTCGTGTTCGGAGGTTGGCAGTTAGACCGCTTCTCTCAAAGGGTCCGCTGAAGACTTTGTCTTATATCGCCTATCGCCAACCCGTATTGCAACCTCAGGTTATTGATGTTAGGGGGCATCATGCCTATCCGCATTTGAGAGAGTTGGAGGATATTGGCCTGATTAATCGTGAGAAGGCTGGGCGCTCGAAGATGCTACGTACAACCGAGTTTTTTGCTGACTACTTTGGCTTGAGTCACGACTTGAGAACCATGAAGCGTCAGCTTAAGAATATCTTTGAGGATTTCGCGAAGCCTGAACCACAAGAAGCATAAATCTCAAGAAACGTTTTTGACTTTGTCACCAAGGGTTGTCAGCATATTACGCAGTTGCTGTGAATGAGAAGAACAGACTTAGGATAGGGATTTTGTTTTCATAATTCTTATGACCCAAATGGGTGACTGTCTTGTGATAAAATTGAAACACAAGCAGATGCTTTTGCGGGATGTTCTGGAGAATGTCGGAGACAGTCTCAGTCCGGAAACTGTCGCGAAGAAGGTGAGTCAATTCTGCAGGCATGGCAACATCTTTCTCTTCTTTGAAGTGATGAATCTGAGAAAGGAGCTAGAGAA
>JABAOC010001157.1_pt4 | contig 17417 bp, 11 predicted proteins | sample 7062161 | NCBI WGS metagenome assembly JABAOC01 (sample SAMN14538625, study PRJNA623070) | marine sediment metagenome | biome: marine biome [ENVO:00000428]; feature: marine pelagic biome [ENVO:01000023]; material: deep marine sediment [ENVO:00002113] | place: India: Gulf of Khambhat ... | reverse complement strand
GTCCGTCCCCTACAGTAAACCTGAATTGCAAGGACGGCACAGAGTCCGTCCCCTACGCCACCCACAAATGGATAGACAGGAAATTAAACTGAATGAGGGAGGGTTTGTTCTCAGGGACAAGCCTTTCTTTTTGTATTCGGGAGAAGTCCAGTACTTCAGAATCCCCAGAAGAGAGTGGAGAGACCGCTTAAGAAAGGCTAAGGCTACCGGACTTAATACAATCAGTTCTTATGTCCCCTGGTCGTGGCATGAATTGAAGGAGGGTTCTTTCGATTTCGTGGGAAAGACCCGTCCCGAGCGGAACTTGCTGGACTTCATTAAACTTCTACAGGAGTTTGGCCTCTATTTTTTTGCCAGGGTCGGACCGGTAAGTAACGCAGAATTGGTTCACGAGGGGCTTCCCCACTGGCTTTTAGAGAGCCATCCCGAAGTCTATAGTGAAGGCAAAGGATTAAGTGACTTGCCTCACGTGACTCTGGTCTCCTACCTGAATCCCGCATTTCAGAAATACGTAAAAAAATGGTATGAGAACATATTACCCATTGTCGCCGAACACCAGGTTACAAGAGGAGGGAATATCGTCCTCATCCAGCTATGTAACGAAATAGGGATGGTCCACTGGGTAAACAAGACTGCGGATTATAGCCCAACTGCTACCAAACTATACCGGGATTTCCTGCGGAAAAAATATGGTGACATTAACGGGTTAAATAAGAATTACGGAACAGATTATAAAGACTTCAGTCAAATCGAACAGCTGGATGGTCGTGCAGATTCCGACTGGAAACCAGCGTTCTGGGACTGGGCGAAATTCTATCGCTGGTATCACGCCACGTATTATCAATTCTTGGTTCGCCAGACAATAGCTCATCAAATCAATCTCCCCTTGGTAGCCAATATTCCCCAATTCTACGATTTTGACGTTCGGGGTAGAGGAATCTACAGTCCTATGACCGTATCAATGTTCCGCGATTTTCCCCTGCATGTTCCTGAGGTGATATTCGGGGGAGCTTACCAGCCGCGTCGTCTGGATTACGATAACTTTCATGACGTAGTGCTCACCACGGAGGTAATGAAGATGGTATCCTTTCCGGATGCTCCCACCATCTGCTGCGAACTTCAGACGGGTCTACTGCGGGGCCGTCCCAAAATCGATTCTGCCGATGTAGAGTTACTCCTGAAAAGTTCGGTAAGTCAGGGGTTGAATGGGGTCAACTCTTATTTATTTTGCGGAGGCACAAATCCGGAAGGATTGGGGGTCTTTGGCACTTATCACGACTGGCAGGCGCCGGTCTCTTCGGAGGGCGAGGAGAGACCACATCTGGAGCCTTTGAAATCTTTTGGTAAGTTTATCCAGACGTTCGGAGAAAAGTTGGCATTGACAGAGAAGGAGTTCGATACTGTATTTGGATTCTATACTCCTTACTATGCTACGGAATACCTGAGAGGAAAATTTGTAGAAGAACTGGAGAAGAAGAGAGATCAGCTCTTTTTTGACGGCGTGGCCAGGTTACTTCAGCTTGCTGGAATAAATTATTGCCTGAAGGATTTACAGAGAACTTCTTTGGAGGAGCTTCTTTCCCATCCCACTCTCTGGCTTTTTTGTCTCGATTTTATGGATGGACAGACGCAAATGAAGTTAGCTCAGTACGTGGAAAAGGGAGGAAGACTTATTATCTTCCCCACACTGCCCATAATGGACCTGTCTTACTGGAAAAAAACTCTCTTACTGGATGGTCTGGGAATAGAGATTTCAGGAAAGGTGAGAGAGAATTTAGTTGAAGTGAAAGGAAAAGAGATACTGGGACGGGGAGAGACAACGATTTTTCGTGTCAGTGCACGTTCGGACGCCGTTGTTGCCAGAACCCTTGACGGAAAGCCTTGCGGATTGTTGAAGAAGAAGGGAAAGGGGCGAGTTCTAGCTCTTGGTTTTGGAATTTCTCACGTTTTTGATTACCACGTTGACCTGATAAGAAGTTTTGCCAGCCAGATGGGCGTCAAGCCTTCTATTGCGGTGAAGTTAGGGGAGGTTACGGCGACGGTGAGAAGCACACAGCGGGCAGCGAATAAAAGTAGATATGGATTTCTCTTCCTCAGCAATTATAAAGATGAACCTGAAAACGTGAAGATATCACTGAGGATGCCGGGGGAGAGAAAAATAATCAGTCTGCCCGAGCGAGGACTGATTCATATTCCCCGACGTTCGGCTTCGGTTTTACCATTAAACGTTCCTTTATCAGAAGAGATTAAAATAAGATGGTCCACTGTGGAAATTTTGGAGTACAAGGTTGGTAAACCGGTAACTTTATTGGTGCGAGGAGTAGCAGGAAGGGATGCGGAAATTGTCCTCTCCTGTGTAGGGGCGGCACTCCGTGGCCGCCCAAAGAAGCCAAAAATAGTAAGAATTGACGGAAAGAAAGCCACTTCTAATTATGTTGGCGGTCTATTAAAGATTCATTTTAAACCAAACGGCAAATACCAAAAACTATCCATCCCCTTGTAAAATGTAGGGGCGGGACTCCGTGCCCGCCGCATCCGGGATTGTAGGGGCGGGACTCCGTGCCCGCCCGAAAAGAAGGATTAATGTACAGATGGCAGGATCTATCGAAACGCAGAAAAGCCATACGGTTAAAAAATTTCGATTATAGCAATTCTGATTACGTGTATTTCATAACAATGTGTGCGAGACATTTATCAAGTCCCTTCTTAAGTCGTGGGTTAGCTCAAGAAATATTGAAATCTCTTCTATCTTTGAGAGACGAAGGCAAGATTTTTCTTTATTGCTACTGTCTGATGCCTGACCATTTACACGTCGTTCTATCGCCACGGCCAAGTTGCGGAAGAGAGTCTTCCGAAGACGTTTCGAAGATACTTGGAGATTTCAAGAGCTATACAACGAGGTTGAGTTGGAAGCATGGTATAAAAGGCAAGCTATGGCAGAGAAGTTTTTATGATCATGTGGGGAGAAAAGAAGAAGATTTGACAGCCATCTGCGATTATATTATTGCAAATCCGGTAAGGAAAGGGTTAGTAGGAAATCCAGAGGATTGGTCGCATTCTGGTTTGCTCGACCCATTGCCCTTGTAATGTAGGGGTGACACTCAGTGGTCACCCGAAAGTCAGGGCGGGCACAGAGTCCCGCCCCTACGGTTGCAATGGGCGGGCAGGTAATCTCGCCCGCACGGAAGGGAAAGACATGATAGAAGAGGAGAAAAAGTTTCAGAATCCATATGGTTACTTTACTTCCGACGGGAAGGAGTACGTGATAACCCGTCCGGACACGCCGCGTCCCTGGGTCAACGTAATCTGTCCCGGCGATTACGGATTGGTCGTATCCCAGGCGGGCAGTGGTTTCAGCTGGCGAGGAGATGTCAAGTTGAATATGGTCACTCGCTGGGAACAGGACCTCATCAAGGACGATTGGGGGAAATATCTCTATTTGAAAGATGACGCCAGCGGAAATTATTGGTCGCTCGCCTGGAAGCCGGTGTGCAAACAGCCGGAAAGTTATCAATGCCGTCACGGGATAGGATATACCACAATCAATTCCCTTAACGACGGGATTTCCAGTAGCCTTACTCTTTTCGTTCCTCCGGATGAGCCACTGGAAATCTGGATGGTGAAATTGAAAAATGAATCTTCCGGAAAACGCTCCTTAAGTCTATTCAGTTATCTGGAATGGCGTCTGGGTACGGTGACAGATAGCCATAGAGAATTTCATAAAATTTTTATTGAAACAGAATATATGAAAGAAAAAAGCGCCCTTCTGGCGGGCAAGCGTCTGTGGGAACTGGGAAATAGACGGGGACAGCAATGGAATATGGACTGGGAATATCTCGCCTTCCATTCTTCCAGCATTAAACCGAGCTCCTTTGTAGTCAATAGAGAAGCTTTTCTGGGAAAGTACGGCTCTTTAGAGAGTCCTGCTGTCATAAAAGAAGGCTTCTCGCAACCAATGCCTTTCACTAAAGGGAATTCCCATAAATGGGTTGACCCCATTGCCAGTCTGCAACTCAATATCCGGCTTGAAAGTCACGAAGAGAAGATAATCATCTTTACTATTGGGTGCGCCAAGAATAGAAAGGAAGCATTATCTCTAATCGCGAAGTACGGGAATGCGCAGAAGGGAACGGAGGCCTTGGAGAGAACAAAAAGATTCTGGGATAAATATCTAAGAAGTCCACAAATCCAGACGCCCGATGAAGGCTTCAATTTTATGAACAATACCTGGCTCAAATATCAGGCTCTCTCGGCGCGGCTCTGGGGAAGGACGGGATACTACCAGTTGAGCGGGGCATACGGTTTCCGGGACCAACTTCAGGACAGTCAAATCTTTCTTCCTTTCGAACCGGAATCTACGAGGAAACAGATTCTTCTCCACGCCCGACATCAGTTCAGAGACGGCACGGTCTACCATTGGTGGCATCCTCTTTCCGAGGAGGGAAGAATTACGGGGAAGACTGATGACCTCTTGTGGCTTCCTTATGTGACAATCAATTACTTGCAGGAGACTGAAGATTTTGCCATCCTTTCTCAGAAGGTTCCCTATCTTCCCGAGCCCGGCAAAACGAGTAAGGTGAGAGGAGAAGCCGATACGTTATACAATCATTGTAAGAAAGCAATAGAAAAAGTCCTCAAAAGATGCAGTCAGAGAGGACTTCCTCTTATCGGAGAAGGTGATTGGAACGACGGGATGTCTGCTGTTGGCTGCAGGTGGAAGGGGGAGAGTATCTGGCTGGCGCATTTTCTTTACGGAATTTTGAGAGATTTTGCCGAAGTGGCAAAAAGAAGAAAAGACAAGAACCTCGCCCGAAAGTATATCCAGAAAAGCAAAATTTTGCAAGAAAAGATAAATAAATATGGTTGGGACGGAAACTGGTATATTAGAGCCACAAAAGATAGCGGCGCTCCCATAGGGAGTTCGAAGTGCAAGGAAGGAAAGATATTCCTCAATGCCCAGACCTGGGCAATCATAAACGGAGTAGCTCCCCGGGAGAGAGCCAAGAAGGCCATGGAATCGGTGGAAAAAATGCTGGGAGCAAAGTATGGGCCGCTCGTTTTCTATCCCGCCTACTCCCGGCCAGACGAAACCATAGGTTACCTCACCCGCTACGCGCCCGGGGTAAGAGAGAACGGCGGAGTATATACCCACGCGGCGGTTTGGGCAGTGATTGCGGAATGCATAATGAAAAGACAAGAAAAGGCCTGGCAGTTCTATCTCGGCATATTTCCCATATATCGCGGGATCGATTCTGAACTGTACAAGGCTGAGCCCTACGTAACCCCGGGCAATGTTGATGGTCCTGCTTCACCGAATTTCGGCCGGGCTGGCTGGACATGGTATACCGGTTCTGCTGCCTGGATGTGGAAAGTAGGAATGGAGTGGATTCTGGGAGTAAGAGCGACATTTGACGGTCTAATCGTTGATCCCTGCATTCCCCGGGAATGGAATGGATTTAAGATGGAGAGGAGATTCCGGGGAGCCACGTACCGGATAGAAGTGGATAATAGTAGAGGCGTCTCTTATGGGGTAAGAGAGGTAATCGTGGATGGGAAGAAAGTAGACAGAAACACGGAAACCCTTCCTTACGCAATCATTCCCGTTTTTGGCGACGGAAAAACTCACAAAGTTGTAGTCCAACTCGGTTAAAACGAAATTTTACAAAAATTTTACAAATCTTTTACACGTGCGTAATATCTTTAGTATATACTATTGACAAAAGGATATTCCGAAAAGGCAAACTCCGAGAGATCGGAGGGCGCAAAGCTCAGGGACCAATGCAGGGAAGGCCTGAATATTGTGCCTTCTTAAGTTAGGTTTTCCTGTTCAGTCTGCCGAGCTGCCGATAACGCTTCTATAAACGCTATAGGTAGCTCGGCATTTTAATATGCAGGAACCGCAAATAATATCAGAAAGGAGGTGAACAGCAGTAATAGATTTCAGGAATCTTTGAAAAAAAGGAGGGAAGTAATGAAGAGTAAGACTATCTGGTTATCAGGAATGCTAACGCTAGTTCTACTTCTTGCGGGCTTGGCAACTTCTTTAGCAGTAGTGGATGAGACAGGCTCGGTTTCTGCCACAGCTACGCTGGGAGCGTCCACCTCACTATCAGTCCAGGCTAAGAAGATTAGCGACAACGGAACCGTTTCGGGAATCAATTTTGGTTCTCTCCCGGGAGGTACGGGAAATAAGTTGGCTCCCCATTACGTGGAAGTGCAGGTAGCGAGTAATTATGGAGCGTGGGAGCTGGAGGTTTACACCGATAACTTCACCACTCAGCCCGATACTAGCACCTGGGGATACCAGTATGGCGGAATGAAAGGTTCGACTGACGGTAATCGCGTGGCTGTCGCCTGGCAGGCATACAGAGCGACCACAAGTGTATCCGATCCCCCGGCTGCTCTTACTGGCTGGACATATCTCAAGGACAAGAAAGACGTAGATATTCCAGCAACAACCCCGGACGAGAGCTGGGCGAGCGCCCACAGTGATGGCTACAGCAACATTGCTTATGGCGGACCCGATTACGTTATGGTGGTCGAGCCGGGCAGTACCGGAGAGTTGGATAGTGATAATACGCTGGTAGTTTATCTTGGTGGTCTCTTCGGCTCTGCTGCATCCGACTCGTATAACACGGTAATCGGCTTTGACCTTTATCACGAATAAGAGGTGGTTGGTCGCGTAGCTAAAGAGTGATAGCTATGCGTTGTGGGGGTCTCGATAATTCGGGATGGCCGCCATGTAGGGGTGGCACTCCGTGGCCACCCAGCAGGGAAGCCACACAGTCCGTCTCCTACGGTCTGCCAGACAAAGGGACGACACAGAGTCCGTCCCCTACGGCCAATGCGGGATTAGATTTTGCAGAGGAGTTAATGTGAAGAAACTTTTCTACATCTCATTAGCGCTATTGTTTCTCAATCTTTCGCCTTTCCTGGTTAACGCCGGGATTGGCGTAAAACCGACAGTGACCGAACTTAGCCTTTCCGCGGGAAGGAAGAAAGCCGGAATTTTTAAGGTATTGAACGATGGAGATAAGACTGTCAAAGTGAAAGTTGAACTGGAGGATTGGGGGCGAAAAAAGGAAGAAATTAGAGTCGATTCCTGGCTTAAGATTAAGCCGCGTGAATTCGAGCTCGCTCCGGGAAAGGCAAGAAGAGTGAAGTACAAGATAGAAGTGCCGGAGGAAGCAGAAGGCGAAATGGTGGCAATGGTCTTTTTCGGTTCTCTGGCTCCCGCGGGCGGCGGAGTAGGAATAAAGACGCGCTTTGGAGTGAGCATCTATGTGGCTGTTAAAGGAACGGAAGTCGTGGAAGCGAATATTGAGAAGTTCGATGTTACGAAATATGCCGGCGAAGATTCGGATAATTACGGAATCAATTTCGGAGTGACTGTAGAAAATATGGGCAATGTCCATATTCGACCTAAAGGGAAAGTGGCTATAGATGACAAAGAGGGTAACAGAATAAAGGAGGTAGATATTTCCCATGGCTTTCCGGTCTTCCCTCAGGGTAAAAGAGCATTTCCGGCAATCTGGAAAAGAGGAGTGCTCCGTCCCGGCGAATATAAGGCGAAAGCTACTATCAATTATGGCGAACTTTATGGTTTAAAGGATAAAATTTCTTCATATGAGGCTTTTTTTTCCGTAAATAAATGGGGGGAAATATTAGTAGAAGGAAGAAGAAATGATTAAGAAAGTTTTGAACACAGCTACCGTCTTGAGTTTACTTCTTTGGTTATGTGGAATCGTCTTTGCCCAGGTTGACCGCACAGCAGAAGTGAGCGTAAATAGTGTCATAGAGGAACCGATTATTTACGGGCCGGTTCTGGACGATTTCAATGACGGTGGCAAGCTCAATAACTGGGGATATGATACCGGCTCATTTGTTAGTACGGGAGCAGCAAGTTGCGTTGATTCCCGGGACGCGGCTTCCCCCCAGGAGGGTTCCTTCTGTTTAAAACTTGATTACGATGTTTCGCTCGAGGAGAGTTATGCCGGATACTGGAGTCTGTTGCAGGGGGAAGACCTGAGTGGTTATACCTCTATCTCTCTCTGGGTTAAGGGAGCAGCGGGAGGGGAGTATTTTAAAGTAGAACTTAAGAATAATAGCACTGACGCTAATCGTAACCGCGCCGCAGTCTACGTTACCGATTATTTGGACGGCGGAGTAACCACCGCTTGGCAGCAGGTGACTATTCCCTTCCACAACTTCGTTAATCTTGACGGTTGGAATAATATGAAAGAACTGGTCTTTGTTTTTGAGAATTCTCAGAGCGTTACTAACGGAAGTCCCGTCCAGGGGACTATCTATATAGACAAAATATCGTTTGGCAGTTCTGCAGTAGACCACGTTAGAATTGACTACTTCGGGGATAAGTTAGGGACCTGTGCTCTGGGCGGTAATATGGGGGATATGCTCACTACGAAATTTACCCATTCATTTACTACTGACGTCTACAGGTCTTCGCCATATGCTCTGGAATCTACTTACGATGTAACTTCGGATTCATGGGGAGGACAGTTCGTAATATTTGGCGGCGGAGAGAATGGCTGGACTGAAATTCCTCACGATTTCAGTAACTATAACTACGTTAGCGTCTGGATAAAGGCTAAGTCTGCAACCGAGAATCCCAAGATTTTAAAGGTAGAAGTTGTGGACCGCACTAGTCCGCCTTTTCCTGCTGTTTATCTGACCATAACTACCAGCTGGTACCGGTACCGCATTCCTTTGAGCGCGTTCGCTGGACTTAATAAGAAGAACCTGAGAAAGATGACTTTCGTTTACGAGCGAGACGGAATAGGGGGAATAGATGCTGCTGGAGGTAGCAGGCAGGGAGTCCTTTATATAGACGATATGCAGTTTGAGAAATAAGTGAATCTATTTCTAGGTAGATAACTAAAATGGTTGCGCCAATTTCACAGAACAGTTTGGCTAAAAGATTACTTTTCAGCTTCCTATTGGTAGCTACTATTCTGATAACAACAGGGAGTTCGACGGTGTCGTATGGCCAGGCTACTCTGTCAGTGCAAGCGAAAAATGTCGGTGACGATAGTAATGCCGCCTCGATAGACTTTGGCCAAATCATTCCCGGGACGAAACTCGGCACACCGGGTCAATATATAGAGATAGGTTATGAATCCGACCAATCTCTCTGGTTTATCGACGTTTACACTGACAACACGAATTGGAGCGGCGGAGGGTACCAGAGGGGAGGTTTGATTACTGCTGACGGGAAGCAGAGGGCGCCTTTATTGTGGCGGGTTTACGATAACGTCCAGACAGGAGGTGTGCCTTTCGACACTACTGATGACTGGGCCTGGCTTAAAGATAAAGGTGACCTGGACGACCCCGATACATCTCAATATGATGAAAGCTGGATCGGGGCTTTCAGCGGTGGTTATGCAAATATCTGTTATGGCGGTCCGGGTTACACCAATCTGTCCCCTTATCCGAATGTTCCTCCCGATGTTAGACCGGGAAGTTCCCCGATATATGTTTACCTGGGAGGGCTCTTTGAAAGCGTTGGAGCGGGAGAATATACAACGATAATTTCATTCGATCTTTACCATCTTGCTCCCGAGGATAAGCCGGTTATTTCTCACAAGCCGATAGAGCAAATCGGGATTATCGGAAATAAAATAATATTTATCGCTAATATTACAGATGATAAGTCGGTAGAGAATGCCACCATTCACTACAAAATAGACAAAAGTGGCAAATGGGAAAGTAAGGCGATGACTTTGCAGGGAAGTCCCGCGGAGAAAACAGCAACTTATATTCTGCCTTCTCAGGTAATATCTCAACCATGCCACATATATTACTGGTTAGAGGCTGGCGACAGCGAAGGTAACATTGGTAGCTGGAGAGACGAAGCCTGGCCGCAGGTAATTGAAGTAACCCAAAGCGTCACGGCTACTGTCGGCTCCAAAGGAGGAAAAATAATTCTCCCCGACGGGAATTTTACTGACGGCGAAGTTATGGTCAACATTCCTGAAGGAGCGCTAAGTGGAACTACTAAAATAACCATAATACAGATTACTGATTTGAACAAGATACCAGGCTATGCTGGAACAGGAGATTGGCAACCCGTAGCAATTTACAACTTTATTCCGGAAGGTACAAGATTCAAGAATCCGGTCACAATCACTCTGCTATACTTCGACATAGATAATGATGGCAGGCCGGAAGATTGGACAGGCAAAGAAATGGAGTTCAACGAGAGGCAACTGGCTTGCTATTGGTGGGACGGAATTAACTGGAGGCCGGTGGGCGGGAAGATTGATGGCGACAGAAATATTACTACGATGAGGGTAAGCCACTTCAGCTACTATGGTCTGTTTAAGGCCCGCCCGATGGGAATTTCCGAATACCGACCCGAGGAGAAAATCATTACCCCCGCCTATGTCGACGGGAAAAATGATATTGCCTATTTCAGTGGTCTAAGCGGACAGATTACGACTATCAGGATTTACGATATTACCGGTAAGAAGATAAGGACAATCGAGGGAGAGCCTTATGAATGGGACGGCAAAGACGAGGATGGCAACGTGGTGGAAAGTGGAGTATATATCTATCAGTTCAAAGCGGAAGTAAACGGAAAGAAAGAATTAGTCAGCGGCACCATAGCCGTAGCAAAATAGCGGTAGCGTATCGGCGACACCCATTTGTTGCCGTGTAGGGGCGACACTCCGTGGTCGCCCAACGATTTTGAGGGGGTAAGTCTGATGAGCAAAGATGAAACATCTGTTGAAAGAAGAAAATTTAATCGCTTTGCGGTTAAGATTCCCGTAAAGTGTAAGCCGGTCAGTGGGGAAAGAAAAGATGCGGGGAGAGGTTTGGTGCATGCCACTACAAAGAATATCAGCAGTAACGGTATTTTGTTGAAGTGGCCGGGAGAGTATCGGTTGCCGCAGACTTTGAGCTTGGGAATAAGTGTAATAACCACTTCAAAACCGATAGAGTCGATTGCCCGCATGGTCTGGGCTAAGGAGAGGAGCCGTTGTGGTGGCAGTAATACGGAATTGCCCGGGCAATATGATGTGGGATTGTCGTTTGTTGAGGACGCACATAGCGAACTTCCCCGGCTGATTTCCCGGGAAACCGATTTCTACTGGGAGATATTTGAGAGAACAGGCCATATTCAGGCTTACCTGTTGCACAGGGGAATTCGCAAGGAATGTGAAGAGGTTCCCAGGGACGGATAAAAATGTTTAGAAAATTTTTACTCTTCATCCTAATATTCGTTCTGATAAATGTGGGGCTTAATGCACCGCATAAGGTGTATTCTGCATTCAAGGATAACGGCTGGGGGACTCGTTCGGCCGGAATGGGCGGTGCGTTCTGCGGATTGGCTGACGATGCTTCAAGCCCGCTCTGGAATCCCGCCGGACTTGCCCAGATGAAATATCCTGAGGCAAACTTTATGTATTCCAGACTATATACCGGCCTCGAAGGAGTAGATTTGGGCCTTAACTACTTCTCTTATGTGCTTCCCGTACACAGAATAGGTGCTTTTGGAATTAGCAGAGCGGGCCTCGTTTCCGCTGACCTCTACAAAGAGGAGACTTATATTCTCACCTACGCAAGCAAAATTAACCAGTATGCTCCCAGATTAATCCCGGAAGTATTTACGGGTATAAACCTGAAATGTTTGAGTCATGGTTATACGCTGGATGAGTATTCCAGGGGCGATCCTGTTTTTGCCGGCGGCCGTTCCCAGGCAAACTTCACGTTCGATATCGGGCTTCTGGTCAAGCCAAACCTGCCAAGGTTCTCTGGGCTGTCTATAGGTATGTGCGTAGAGAACGTCACCACGCCTGATGTTGGTTTAAAGAGTAAAGACAGAGTTCCCTTAGAAGCGAGAGTCGGGTTCGCTTATAGAATGAAAGGATTTAAGATACTGAAGAGAATCATAGTGCGGGATGTTACGCCGACGCTCGATTTCGCTTATCGTTTCCAGGATTGGGGGAGCCCGGAAGATAAACTAAACGTACATTTGGGATGGGAGGGCTGGTTCATCGATAAAATGTTGGGACTGAGGATGGGCGGGAATATCAGGGAAATTACATTCGGTTTCAGTTTCAATAAGGCCCTGGCAAGATATTTTGGTATCCAGCTCGATTATGCTTTGATTTTCCCTCTGGAGATAGTGGAGACCTACGGTTCTCACAGAATTTCACTTACCGTAAGATTTTGATATGTATTGTAAGATGTAGCTGCAGAGCGAAGCTCTGCATTGTAAAGGCGGCACTCCGTGGCCGCCCAAAGGAAGGGACGGCACAGAGTCCGTCCCCTACTGGATACAGCATTTGAATCGAAAAAACAAAGAATGAAAGGAGGAACTTTAGATGGGTAAGAAAGTTATCTTCTCTTCTTTGGTGGCTCTGGGATTCTTGATTCTGGTTGGCTGCGTTCCGTTGGAAGAGTATCGAGTAAAAGAAGAGAAGACAGTCAAGGAACCAGAGGTAGTAGAGGAAAAGAAGACAGTTGAAAAAAAGAAAGTGTCAGCGGAAAAACCGGGAGACATCCTGATGATTGACGACTTTGATGACGGAGAAAAGCCCAATAACCTGGGAGGCGATTTAGGGGCATGGGACCGCGACCCCGCGGATGAGACGCAGACCTGCAGGGAGTATTTCACTTCTGATGTGAAGTGCGGAGAGGAAGGCTACTCTATGAAGCTGGAGTACGACGTCGATTCTCCCAGTCCTGCCTTTAATGGTTATTGGACTAAACTGCAACTTATCGACATTACTCCCTATGAAAACCTGGTCTTCTATGTGAAAGGTGACAGAGAAAAAGGGTTCACCACCCAGTTCAAGATTGAACTGAAAAACACGAAGAACCAAGTGGGCAAGTACTATGTAAAGGGAGTTACCTCCGACTGGCAGAAAGTAGTTGTGCCCCTTAAGAACTTTGTGGGAATTACCGATTTCAGCAAAATGACCGAATTCGTGGTAGTATTTGAGGACAGAATAGCCACGGATAGGGATGGGGCAATCTACATCGATAATCTCTATTTCTCAAAATAAGTTTGTGGCTGGTCAGGCGAATTGCAAAAGTAGGGGCGGCACTCCGTGGCCGCCCAAAGGAAGGGACGGCACAGAGTCCGTCCCCTACAGGCAGGCAAGGCTTGCGCTTTGCTGCTACATGTCTCTTGTGTAGCTGGGAGAATTTTATATGGAAGGGATAGAGGTAATCTTCTGGGTAATTTTAGCGCTGATATGGTTGATATCAGGCAGCTTATTGAGGAAGAGAGCTCGCCGGGAAAGGGAACGCGTGCAAAAGAAAGGGGCGGCTTATACAGAACCTGAAGAGGAGAAAACGGGAATTTCTCCCGAAGAAGAGTTAAGGCAAGTTTTTGGACTCTGGGGAGGTGAAGAAAGAACCATTCCTGTTAGCGAACAGCCTCCCATTGTGCTTCCTCCAGTGGAAGAGCCGGAAGCTACTCGGACTGTTGAAGCAGAAGAGTTGCCCCAGAGAGAAATAACGGCGCCCCCTGTTCTCGAACCGAGTCCTGAAGAGGAAGAACTGCTAATTGAGTTAGACGATTTGGAAACTTTGGGACAGGGTATACTCCTATCCGAAATTCTCGGCCCTCCCAGGGCAAAAAGGCCGTTCCGGAGGATTCGCTGAGGAACATAAATTTTCTTAAATCGTTAAATGAGAAATGAAAAAGAACTAACCCAAAGGGGTAAGAACAGGCTGACAGTGTTGGCCATTATCTTTTTGGGTTTTTGTGTTTAGTGAATTGTAAATTTCTCGCAGGGGATTGCCGGCCGGGAAATTGAAGGAGGCTTTGAGTGAATATTCCTCTGGTTGACTTAAGACGTCAGTACTTGTCGATTAAGAAAGAGATCGATAAAGCTATCCAGGAAGTCATCGATAATAGCGCCTTTATTATGGGAGAAAATGTTGAAGGATTTGAGAATGAATTCGCAAGTTTTTGTGGAGTCAAATACGGAGTGGGGACGAGTTCGGGAACTACCGCTCTTCACCTGGCACTGGTAGCTTGGGGAATAAAGCAAGGCGTTGAAGTGATTACCGTTCCCTATACATTTATTGCCACAACGGAAGCAATATCTCAAACTGGCGCGAAAGTCGTTTTCGTGGACATTGACCAGAGAAGTTATAATATGGATGCGGAGAAGATTGAACAGGCGATTACGGAAAAAACCAGAGCGATTATCCCCGTTCATCTATTTGGTCAACCTGCCGATATGGATAAGATTAGCGAGATTTCCAAGAAACACAATCTCATTGTAATTGAAGATGCCTGCCAGGCTCACGGCGCTGAGTACAAAGGGAAGAAGGTGGGGAGTCTGGGAGATATTGCCTGTTTCAGTTTTTATCCCGGGAAAAATCTGGGTGCCTACGGAGATGCGGGCATGGCAATCACGGGTAATAAAGAACTGGCAGAAAAGATGGAATTATTGAGGAATCATGGTTACGAGAAAAAATATTACCACAAGATAGAAGGTTATAATTATCGGCTGGACGCAATACAGGCTGCGATACTGCGGGTAAAGTTGAGACATCTTGAGGAATGGACAGAAAAGAGAAGAAAAAACGCCAGATTGTATGATGAATTACTCAAAGGGAGCGGAGTTGAAACTCCACGGGAAATGGAATATGCCAGGCACGTTTACCATCTTTATGTTGTTGGCACGGATAAGAGAGAAGGGCTATATTCAAAACTAAAGGAGAACGGGATTTCTACTGCTATCCATTATCCTCTTCCGTTACACCTACAGGAGGCATATAGATACCTTGGTTATAAAGAGGGAGATTTTCCCGTCTCCGAAGCCTGCACGGAAAGATTGCTTTCTCTTCCTATGTTTCCTGAATTGACGCGAGACGAGATTAGGAAAATTGTTAACGTGATAAGGAAAGATAATTGAAACAAAAAACGGAAAATGTTTTGAAAGTTCCAATTATTATCCTTGCGGGTTTTTATGTTTTTTGGACCTATTTTTTCTATCGCAACTATTTTATTGAACCTGGCTTTCTAATTTCCCTCAACCGGACAGTTCGCATCTTTTCCCGCCTCCAATATCCACACAATTTCAGCTTGAGTAGATTCCTTACGTCAACAGGTTATCACCTTTTGTTATTCTTGGGCCTGGGAATAATCTGTATGGTTGCTTTTGGGCTCGGCAGGAAGATTTTGAAGTTATTGAAGATTGAGGGAGAATCCATATTAGAAAGCGCTATTTTTGCTCTGGGCCTGGGATTCGGTTCTTTGTCATTAATAATGTTCGGCCTGGGTATCTTGAACTTATACTATACGTGGGTAGTCTATTCTGTGTTGGGAATATTGAGTATTTTTTCATTTTTTGAAGTCAGAAAGTTTAGACTACAGACATCCCAATTATCCTTACCCAAACGAAAACCCACAATGTTCACTTCGTTTTTTTGGGGAATGCTGGGATTGGCGGCAATAATAAATTTGGCCGGAGCTCTGGTTCCAGAATCATTCTATGACTCCTTGGTATTTCATTTGTCCGTTCCCGCCTTGTACAAGATAAATCATGGAATAAAGTATATTGAGACAATTTTCACTTCCGGTTTCCCACAGAATATGCAAATGTTATATACCTTGGGTCTCTTATTGGGAACAGATATTTTGGCAAAACTTACGCACTGGGTAATGGGGATATTTGTAGTTTTACTTGTCTACGCGCTGGGCCGTAAGTATTTTAACCATCGGGCAGGACTGGTGGCAGCAGCTATATTCTATACTATTCCTATGGTTGCTATGCAATCCCGGGTTACAGGAGTTGACCTTGCGCTAACTTTTTTCGAGCTCCTGGCGGTCTTTGCCCTGGTGAATTGGTTTGTCAGAAACGGAAGAGATAAGAAACCAGAGTTGGTCAAAAATGGTTGGCTAATCGCGGCTGGCATATTTAGTGGTCTGGCTATGGGAGTAAAATATACAGGAATATATAGCTTTGTGGTGTTTGCCGTTGCTGTTTTCCTGGTAGGGATAATAGTGTATAAAGAGAAAATTAGAAGCTGCTTTAAGAGGACTTTTCTATTTTGTGTGGTAGCCATAGCTCTATTTTCTCCCTGGTTAATAAAGAATACCATTTATACGAACAATCCATTTCACCCATTCTTGAGTAGCGTGATCAAAAGTAAAGATTTCTATTTAGGCCCCGAATATACTTCTATAGATAACAGAACCTTTACCAGGAAGTCTAAGAAATGGGCCGTGTATCCTACACGGAATATAAAAGAATGGTTATTATTTCCCTGGACTCTTACGAAGAAAGGCAATGATTCCAATTCTTTCGTTGGCCCTATATTTTTATATCTTCTTCCTTTGTTGTTCTTTTTAAGAAAAGACAGGCGGGTTAAATTTCTGATTTTTTTGGCTGTATCCTGGTTTTTCGCCTGGAGTTTGATTGCCCCCAGAAATTTGAGATATTTTATTTCCGGACTTACTCTATTTGGAATAATAGTTTCTTTTCTTCTGTTTAAAGTTGAAAAAGAGAATAGATACTTTACAAAAGTATTGATTTTTCTTGTTTTCCTTATGGCGATGAATAATATCGGTTGGAGTTTAATTATACTTACCACAAATAAAGACCCCTGGGGCGTGGTTTTGGGCAGGGAATCGAGAGAGGAATATTTATATAGGGATAGCATAGGCAGGAATTTGATGCCCTACTATTATCCCGTGGTCAAGTATATCAATAGAAATCTACCGCTGGATGCAAAAGTCTTGTTTATAGGAGAAGCGAGAGGTTATTATTGTGATAGAGAATTTGTGACCAGTCTGGCTGAGGACCCCCACAGTATTGTTATCAGGTTAGTGAGATTCTGTAAGGATACTGATAAGTTGTTGGAAAAGCTTAAAGATTTGGGTATTACCCATGTTCTATATAATCGGAGAGAAGGGTATCGTCTAAAAGGTTATAAGGTTTTCGATTGGCAAGGAAACGATTTTCCGATTTTCCATAAGTTCTGGAGGAACAACCTGAAGTTAATCTGCGTGGAGAAAGATGTTTATCTTTTTGAAGTTAAATATGAAGGAAATGAGCGCATCAATTATGTTGAAATATACGAAAACACCGAGGTGGATGGCTATATAATGGAAGCGAGAAACCGAATTGCTCGAAATGAAATAGATCAAGCTTTCAATCTCCTGCAAAAAGCAAATAAAATAATGCCCAATTCAGCAGTAATTCATTTCAATCTTGGCTTCGTATACATGAAGAACGGAAACCTCAAGCAAGCCATAAAAGAGTGCAACCGCTCTCTTGCTCTCAATCCCTATGACTCTGAGACCTACTCGCTTCTGGGGTATTTATATTTTCAGAGGAAAGATTTGGTCAACGCTTCTGAGAATTTCAAAAGAGTGATAGAATTAGATCCAAATTCAGCTCACGGTCACGGAAATTTGGGAATTGTTT
>JABAOC010001815.1_pt1 | contig 17425 bp, 13 predicted proteins | sample 7062161 | NCBI WGS metagenome assembly JABAOC01 (sample SAMN14538625, study PRJNA623070) | marine sediment metagenome | biome: marine biome [ENVO:00000428]; feature: marine pelagic biome [ENVO:01000023]; material: deep marine sediment [ENVO:00002113] | place: India: Gulf of Khambhat ... | reverse complement strand
GTAATTATTTTAATCGCTAAAGGTGATTTTAAAAATGCGTTTATTTATGTTGAAATGTCCAAGGCACGAGCGTTGACGGAATTATTAATGAATACAAAAATTGAGGATCATATTGAATTTGAGGAACAAAAAGGAGCTTTTTATAGTGTCTTAACTCCTGCCCAAATTCATGATTTGTTAAAATCAAATAAACAAAATTTATAAGATTGGACATGTGCCTTTAATACCAGCAAAAAAAATACCTATGAAATATTAACATCTCAATGAACAATCAATCAGATAAAGCTTATAAAATTAATTAAAATTATTACTTAGTGCCTGAACGAAAACCTCCGTTTTTGTCATTTCTACCGAAGGGAGAAATCTGTTTAATCCATTAATTTATCATGACATATAGATTCCTCGACTTCGCTTCACTCCGCTCGGAATGACAAGTTTTACTAGTTTTCGTTCAAACACTACTTAAGTTTTAAATTGGAATAGGTTATGAAAAATGACAAAAGATCATTATAATAAAATAACCGAATTAAAGGAATTGACATTACTAAATCCTTTCTAAAAATTAAGAAATATTTAGAATCATTGCCCAAGACAATTAAAGGACCAATATTCAAAGAATATCTTAAGCTCCTATATGAAGGAAATAGCCGGTTTGTTAGATTGCAAGGAGGTAGAGGAGATGTTGGTGGAGATTTGCTCCTTTATCATCTTAAAGCGATTGATAAAGTTGCATTTATTGTGCAAGCCAAAAATCAAGCGATACCACTCAAATATGACGATACTCTCGTCGAACTAAAAAAATTTGAAGAAAAAGGTCAAAAGAAATATAATTGCACCTTCTATAAATTAGTCTCAATTAATGGTCATGTTACAGAGGCAAAGAAACTATCAAGATTTCATATGATTCTTCATGACTGGAAGTACATTGAAGAATTAATAGAAAATTATAATCCTGAAGGATTACCAGAGCCAAAAATAAATTTATATCCACATAATCAAGGTAGCTATGATAAAACTATCAGACTCTTTGATACACATAAAAAAGTATGTGTAATTCAAGCAACTGATATAGGTAAAAGTTACCTAATTGGGAAACTTGTGGCGGATAACATTGAGAAAAACACAATTATTCTGGCTCCCTCTCATTATATTCTAAACCAGTTAGACAGAGATTTTCACTTTGTAATTTCAAATAGCGAACTAAAAACCTATGCGAAACTTGCACGATATTCATATAAAGATTTAAAAGAGTGAGATTATGATTTAATAATTTTAGACGAATTTCACCGGCCAGGTGCACAAGAATGAGGTAAAGGCGTTGAAACACTTCTACGAGCAAATCCACATGCTAAGGTATTTGGAACAACAGCTACTCCTGTTCGATATCTTGATTATAGTCGAGATATGTCTAAGGAATTATTTAACAGAAATATAGCAAACGAAATCACCCTCCCTTCAGCGATTGCACGGCATATCTTAAAGATTCCCAAATATATAACAGCCTTATATACGATTGATGAAGAAATAGAACAATTAAAAAAACGTATTTTTACGCTTCATCATATTATTATGGCTTTTAAGAGCTCATGAGTGGATTTTCATTAAAGGTTGAATAAAATTAATTCTTCCACTCTCAGATGAGGGCAACTTGTTACCATGTTTTTACATTTCCCACAAACCATTCCCTTGCATTATAAAATTTTTCCGTTAGATTCATACCTTTTAAAACCTTCTCTTCCAAAATGTTGGGAATAATGTTTGTAAGTAATGTCCGTTGTTAGTTTTCAGTAGTCAATTGTATCCTGATTTTATAAATAGTTACGCTATTTTTGAGTCAATACCATCATTTATTATAGTGGTAAAAGAGCGAATAATCAATTAATAACTGCTTCAGCCGTTTCCTGATGTTTCTACCAACTATATCTTATGGATTCCGAAATTATGGGATTGCCACCATATTAAATTGATTGTTCCGAAAGGGGGATTGAAGGGGGATGAGGTGTATTGATGATATTTTAAATTTAATGACCGCTTTCTTATTAGTTCGCAAGCGTTGCAACTTTCTCAGCAATTAATAAATTAACCAAAGTCTCTGGAGATGCTTTTTGCGTTTTTGCCAATTCATAGACTTTTTTGGCGATCTGTTTTTCTAAAACGAAGTATCGAGGTTCTTCGTCTATCTCAACATCAAAATGAACTTTGGTCGTTTGATCCCAATAATCCGCCAGACTGTGAGAATCCCAAAAATCTGATGCTTCTTCAATACTGTCAAATTTTTCAGGAATAGGATCAACTTTTCTGTTATCGTTATTTTTTCTTCGTGTTTTTCATTTATTTGCTTTCGCCTTAGCCAATGCCATGACAATTAGAATTGCTTCACCGGTGAAATGATAAACTAAATATTTTTGTGTATCATTCATTAAAAACGGATTCAATCGGTTCTTTTTCCCATTTATTTGCCAATTGTTTCATATATTGAAAATTTTTATCCCAATCGTGTGTTGTAATTTTTCCCAATTTTCTATTAATTCATTTTCTGTTTAGGTTTTGAATTTGGTTCTTGATCATTGAGATTTATTTGTAATTTGATGCTTGAATATTGAAATTTTTTAATTTCATTTTAGCATTCTAGGTAAAAATAAATTATTGTGCCGTTAAATACCGATTCACACCTTCGGCTACCTGCCGGCCCTGGTAAATCGCCCTGGCAACTAAAGAAGCGCCCATCACGCAATCACCAGCAGCAAATACGCCAGGTACTGATGTCATATAGTCAGAGTTGATGATAATATTTCCGCGATTATCGAGTTGTAAATTATTATCGGTTACTAATGATCCATGTTCGACATGGATAAATCCTGTTGCTAATAAAACAAGATCAGTCTCAATCTCAAATTCGGAGTTGGGGATTTCTTTAAATTGGCGGTGACCATTATTATCAGGATTTGACCATTCCAGTTTCACACAGCGTAGTTTTTTAACATGTCCTTTTTCACCAATAAATTCCTTTGTTAAGATGCCCCAGGATCGATCACAGCCTTCTTCATGTGAGCTGGAAGTTCGCATGATATTGGGCCAGGTAGGCCAGGGATTAACTGGTTCCCGTTCAATTGGCGGTTTTGGCAAAATTTCGATCTGCGTTATTTTTTTGGCACCTTGTCGTCGTGATGTGCCGATACAATCTGATCCGGTATCCCCTCCCCCAATTATTGCCACATTTTTATCGTGAGCCGAAATTTCTTCGTCCACGGAGATCCGTTCGCCAGCAGTTCGTTTGTTTTGTTGGGTGAGAAAATCCATTGCAAAATGAATACCCTGTAATTGTCTGCCCGGAATATCGATATTTCGTGGAGTCGTGGAACCGGTCGTAATTACAGTCGCATCAAAGGTTCGTTTTAGATAATGGACGGAAATATCTGTACCAACATTCACTTCATTTTCGAAAATGATGCCTTCCTTATTCATTTGTTCCAAGCGACGTTCGATCACCCATTTTTCTAATTTAAAATCAGGTATTCCATAGCGTAACAGCCCACCTATTTTATGTGCCTTTTCAAAAACAACCACATGATGACCCAATCGGGCTAATTGCTGGGCTGCTGCTAATCCTGCTGGCCCTGAACCAATAACTGCAATTTTTTTCCGTGTATCATAAGGAGCTGGTTCAGGGAGTATCCATCCTTCTTCAAATCCACGTTCTACGATCTGAAGCTCAATATGTCGGATTGTCACTGCAGGTTGATTAATGGATAGTGTACACGCCGCCTCGCATAGTTCAGGACAAATTCTGCCGGTAATTTCTGGAAAATTATTCGTCGAATGGAGCAGGTATAATGCTCTTCGCCATTGCCCTCGATAAACCATATCATTCCAATCAGGAATTCTATTTTTTACAGGACATCCAAAAACATGACAATAAGGTATACCACAATCCATACATCGAACCGCTTGTAATTGTAACCTTTCCGTTGGTAAGAATTGTTCAAACTCTTTAAAATCATGAATTCTATTGACTATGGAACGTTTGGTGGGATTTTCTCTTGTATATTTCATAAATCCGGTATGTTTAGGCATCGTACACCTCTTCAGTTGCAGCAACTGTTTCTCTATCGGTGCTTTCTTCCAAACGCATTCGTGTTAACACCTCTCGATAGTCAATTGGCATGACTTTTACAAATAAGGGCAATCGAGCTTCCCAGTCATCTAACAGCATTTTCGCCCGAAGACTTTGTGTATATGAATAATGTTTCTCAAGCATTAATTTTAATTGCGTTCTATCCTCTTTATTCCATACACTTTCAAGGTCGACCATATCCAGATTACATTTTATATCAAATAACTCTGTTTCATCATAGACATAAGCAATTCCACCGCTCATCCCGGCTGCAAAGTTTTTACCTGTTGATCCGATTACGACTACGATGCCACCGGTCATATATTCACAACAATGATCACCAACACCTTCCACCACTGCTTTAGCCCCGCTATTTCTGACAGCAAATCTTTCTCCAGCAATTCCGTTGATGTAAACCTCTCCTGCTGTAGCACCATACAATACGACGTTACCAGCAATTATGTTTTTATGAGATTGAAAAGTTGTTCCTTCAGGAGGAACTAAAACAATTCTTCCACCTGACATCCCTTTTGCCATGTAATCATTGGCATCGCCTTTGATATGGATGCTAATTCCTGGGGCAAGAAATGCTCCTAAGCTTTGTCCTGCAGAACCTTTAAAGTTTATTTTAATCGTTTCATCTGTGAGACCTTGAGCACCAAATCGTTTTACAATTTCTCCGCTTAGTACTGCCCCGACGGTTCGATGAATATTTCTAATCGGAAGATCAATTCTTACAGATCCTCTCTTTTCAAGCGCCGGTTGCGCATATCGTATTAATTCACGATCCAGAATTTGATCGCGATCGCTATCTTGTTGCCTGATACATCGTAAAACTGATTTTTTGTCCTTATTCAGTTGAATTAAAATTGGACTCAGATCTAAATTTTTTGTTTTCCAATGTTCAATAGCAGGTTGAATATCCAGAGCTTCAACATGTCCCACCATTTCATCGATTGTTTTGAAGCCGAGTTCCGCCATGATTTCCCGCAAATCTTGAGCAATAAATCTTAAAAATCGTTCTACATACTCCGGTCTTCCTGTAAAGCGAGAACGTAGAGTTTCATTTTGTGTTGCCACACCTACTGGACAGGTATTGAGATGACATTTCCGCATCATAACACATCCCAGCGTGATAAGAATAGATGTTCCAAATCCAAATTCCTCTGCTCCCAATAATGCAGCGATTGCCAGATCCCGCCCGGTTTTTAATTGACCGTCCACCTGGACACGAATACAATCGCGCAGTCGATTAAGAATTAATGATTGCTGAGTTTCAGCCAAGCCCAATTCCCAGGGTAAGCCAGCGTGTTTTATAGCCGTGAGAGGAGAAGCTCCGGTTCCTCCATCATGTCCTGAAATGAGCACCATATCCGCCTTAGCTTTCGCTACACCTGAAGCAATCGTTCCGACTCCAACTTCTGAAACAAGTTTAACAGATATCCGAGCTTGTGGATTGACTGCTTTCAGATCGTAAATCAATTGGGCTAAATCTTCAATAGAATAAATATCATGATGAGGGGGTGGAGAAATTAACGTTACGCCAGGAGTGGTATGTCGCACTCGGGCAATTTCACGGCTGACTTTGTGCCCCGGAAGCTGACCGCCTTCACCTGGCTTTGCACCCTGTGCCATTTTTATTTGCAGCTCATCCCCATTTATTAAGTATTCTGTAGTGACACCAAATCTTCCCGAGGCGATTTGTTTTATGCTGGAACGTTTGCTATCCCCGTTTGGCAATTTCATATAACGTAATGGATCTTCTCCTCCTTCACCTGAATTACTCTTCGCTCCCAGGCGATTCATTGCGATGGCAATCGCCTCATGTGCTTCCCTGCTAATCGAGCCAAATGACATTGCCGCTGAAACAAATCGTTTTACAATCGATTCAACCGGCTCCACTTCTGCCAAAGGAATAGAACTGCGTTTTTTGAACTTGAACATGCTTCGCAATGTTGCTTTGTGTTTGGATTGCTCGTCTACAATATTAGTATATTCTTTGAAGACCCGGTAGTTATCCGTTTTGGTTGCTAACTGAAGTTTATAAATCGCTTCAGGAGTCCATAGATGTGTTTCACCATTTTCTCTGATATGGTATACACCTCCGGGATCCAATAATTTATTCGGTTTCCCATTCTTTTGGTATCCCTGTCGATGTCGTTGAATGGTTTCCAGGGCGATCTCTTGTAAACCAATACCTTCAATTCGTGACGCAGTACCGGTGAAATATTTTTCAACGACTTTACTATTTAATCCAACAGCTTCAAAAGTTTGAGCGCCAAAGAAACTGTGAACAGTGGATATTCCCATGCGACTGAAGGTTTTTAATAATCCTTTTTTGACAGCAGTAATATAAGCATCCATTGCCAGCTCTGGAGAGGTTGATTTATCCAAAAGATTATTCTCAGCCATATAGCGGACAGTTTGAAATGTCAGATAGGGACAAATCGCATCGACTCCATAGCCAACGAGCAGGGCGAAATGTATCACTTCTCTTGCTTCACCAGTTTCCACGATGATCCCGGCTGCAGCCCTCATTCCTCTGCGAATTAAATGATGATGTAATCCGGCTGCTGCCAATAGAGACGGAATTGGAGCATGATCTTTATCCATATTTTTATCAGTCAAGATAAGAAGTGTTGCTCCATCATTTATATTTTGCTCAGCCTGTTGGAACAATTGTTCCAGGGCTGTTTCCAACGCTGCCCCATCTCTATCAGCAGGGAAAAGCGTATTTAAATATTTAGGGACAATATCAGGATGGTTCGCTTCCTTGATTCGTGCCATATCTCTGATGGATAGAAGAGGATGATTTAATTTGAATCCACAGTATTGATCTGGAGATTCTGCTAAAAAATTATTTTCCTTGCCTAAAAAGCTTTCAAGTGACATAACAAGTTCTTCTCGCAACGGATCAATTGGTGGATTGGTCACTTGAGCAAAAAGCTGTTTAAAATATGAGAAGACTAATTGTGGGCGGTGGGATAATATTGCTAATGCTGCATCATTTCCCATGGATCCAACTGCCTCTTGTCCCCTCGAAGCCATTGGTGCAATGATCATTTTTATTTCTTCATCGGTATATCCAAAAGCATGTTGTTTTTGCAATAGAATGTGTGGATCAATCGATGGGATACGAGAGGGAGCGAACAGACCTCTCAGCTCAATACGCTTGTCATTTACCCATCGTCTATAAGGTCGTTGTCGTGATATTTTTGCTTTTATTTCATTATCCGGCACAATCCGATTCTGTTTTAAATCTACCAGAAACATTTTACCTGACTGAAGGCGACCACGACTCCGGATTCGATCTCCAGGGAATTCCAAGACGCCAGTTTCTGATGCCATGACAACTACTCCATCCTGGGTAATTGTGTAACGCGAAGGTCTAAGTCCATTCCGATCAAGTGTGCCACCGATATAACGACCATCCGTGAACATCAAAGAAGCAGGTCCATCCCACGGTTCCATAATGGCTGAGTGGAACTCATAGAAAGCACGTTTATCTTCACTCATCTGGATTCTTCCACCATAAGCTTCAGGAACCATCATCATAATAGCATGAGGCAGTGATCGACCTGCCATTACGAGTAATTCCAGGACATTGTCAAAGATAGCTGAATCACTACTCTCTTCAACAATTATTGGTTTAATTTTTTCAATATCACCGTCAAAGAGTTCAGATTTCATTACCGCTTCACGTGCCCGCATACGGTTTATATTACCTCGAAGTGTATTTATTTCACCATTATGGGCTAAAAATCGGAAGGGTTGCGCTAACTGCCAGGTTGGCAATGTATTGGTGCTGTAACGTTGATGGATTAAAGCAAATGCACTGATAAACTGACTTTGGATTAAATCCGGGTAAAAATGAGGCAATTGCGAGCCAGTTAAAAGTCCTTTATACACGATTTTCTGGCTGGACATACTGACTATATAGAATTGACTGGCATCTACATCTTGCCAGCTTGCTATTTCTTTTTCTGCCAGTCTTCGAATGAAATAAAGTTTTCTTTCGAAATTTTCAACACTAATTTTCCCATAAGAAAGAAACATTTGTTTAATTTTTGGTTCTGTGGAACGAGCGATATTACCTAACAAGTCATTATTTACTGGTACTTTTCGCCAGCCAAGGACTTCGCAACCTTCATCTTCTACAATTTTTTCCAAAATCTTAGTACAGCGTTGAGCAAGCTCTTCATCGGTTGGCAAAAAGATCATTGCAACAGCATAATGACCGAGCTCAGGTAATTTGAATCCGGAGCACTCGTTTCTGAAGAAAGTATCTGGAAGCTGCAGCAGAAGTCCAGCGCCATCGCCGGTCGTCTTATCCCCTCCTATCGCTCCCCGGTGCTCAAGATTTATCAATACCTGAATTCCATCTTGTACAATTTGATGGTTGGGAATACCATCTAACCGAACCACAAAACCAATACCACAACTATCATGCTCAAAGGATGGGTCGTAAAGCCCTGTTTTTTTAGAAAAGCCTGCCGCATTTCGTAAATTTGAATTCACAATAGCAACCTTCAATATTTAATATACTCGTTACGGTCAAGAATTTCAGTATTGATTGTCATTGCGATCCGCCAGTTGGAGGAGAAGCAATCTCTTTAGTCAGTGTAAATCAATAGATTACTTCACTCCACTTCGTTTCGCTCGTAATGACTGGATTATTAAAAATTAATCCGTATCAAGTATACTTTTAAGTACAAGATATTTCTATATAAACATAAAAAAACACCCATCAATTCCTTCAATTCCAGCCATACTGTAATAGAAATGGACAGGTGTTTGTAAATCAAATATTGATTTTAAAAATAATTGCTTGTTATAATTACACTAACTCTTTAGGAATTTTACCACGAGTAGGTTTACTATTATTAGCTGCATTTAACAGACCTGGTAAATCCAATCCAGTCGCATTTTTAAGTTGTTCGATTATCGTTACGGCTGTCTGGGTCAGATTCTTCACATGACTGGGAAGTCCATTACCATTGCCAGAATCAAGTACGGTAAGTTTTTCAATATGTAAATTATCTGCAATGACACGAGTGACCTTATCTAATAATTCAGGAAGCATCTGAATGAGGAAAAGCTCACGTGTTTTACCGTCCTGCCATTCCTGTTGCATCAATTTGATGGCTTCAGCGGTTGCTTTTCCATCTTCCAGAATTTTTGCCGCTTCTCCCCGGGCTTTCAGTTCACTCGCTTTTTTCTTCGCTTCGGCAGGGATCATGACTTCGGCTTCGTATTTTTTCTCATTCATAACAACCCTGGCTTCTTCAATTTTGCGCTCTTCCTCGATACGGGTGATTTCACCAGCAACTCTGGCTTTCTCTTTTTCTTTGTTACTCTCCGCTTCCAATTTAGAACGATGAACACTTAACTGATTCTCTGCCTCAATAATGATCATATTTGCTTTCGCCTCAGCCACACTTCCTTTCTGCTTCTGTTCGGCAGAAACAATTCGCGCTTCGGCTTCAGCAGTCGCTTCTGCAATCCTGGCATCTTTAATCACTTCAGCATTCTTCTTTTTTCCTATGGCTTCAAGATAACCTTGATCATCCGATATATTCTGAATCTTGACAAAGTCGACCACAAGTCCTAATTTAAACAGATCATTTCGTGACTGCTCTGCTACTTTTTCGGCGAGTGCTAATCGATTCGTGTTAGCATCTTCTGGAGTCACCGTAGAGAGAACACCACGCAAACTCCCTTCTATGTTTTCTTTTGCAACCATGGCTATTTCTTGTGGATTTTTTCCAATGAATCGTTCTATCGCATTCGAAAGACCATCTTTTTCACTGCCAGCGATTTTTATATTTGCCCGACCATCTACATTCATCGGGATGATACCTTTACACAATGCCTTTGTTAACCTGATTTCAATAGGCATTGTAGTTAAAGGCAATTGTTTTACTGATTCTATAATCGGAAATTTAAATCCCCTGCCGCCTTTGATAATCCGATATCCAACTTTAGTTCCATCCGGTAATTTTCTCTTTCGACCTGATATAATCAGAACTTCATTGGGCTGACATATTACCAAGTTAGTTTTAATAAAAATAATTAGAAGCATGAGAAAGATTATTCCTAAAAAGACACCGATTCCAATTGTCTGTTCCATTTTTTTCTCCTAATTTGAATTGATTGCCATTATCTACACATCATAATAGAGGGAAAATTCTCCCGGATGAGGTCTTAATCGAATATAATCGACCTCTTTTTCGCGTTTATATTTAAGCCATACTCGAATTAAATCTTCGGTGAATACACCATCTCTTAATAAAAATTTATAATCCATTTCTAAAGCATCTAATGCTTCTTCCAGTGATCCTGGTGTACTTTTGATTGCTGGAGCATTCTCTTTATGCATCAGTTCATAAATATCCTCATCAATGTGTGGGGGAGCTTCAGTTTTATTTAAAACGCCATCTATTCCAGCCATTAAAATCGAAGCAAATGCGAGATATGGATTAGCCGAAGGATCGGGAGTGCGAAATTCAAGTCTTTTTGTGTTCTCGCTTCCAGAGTACATCGGAATTCTTACACACGCACTTCTATTCCGCTGAGAATATACCAGATTAATAGGCGCTTCAAATCCTGGGACCAAGCGACGATATGAATTCGTGGTCGGAGCACAAAAAGCTAATATTGATGGTGCATGTTCCAGCAATCCTCCAATAAAATATTCTGCTGTTTTGCTTAATTCTGCATATCGACCAGATTCAAAAAACAAATTGCGATTATCTTTCCACAAGCTTATATGAACATGCATCCCGGTTCCATTATCCTGAAACATTGGCTTGGGCATAAAAGTAACAGTTTTACCATAGCGTCGAGCTACATTTTTGATCACATATTTATACTTCAATGCTCGATCACCCATATTCACCATGGTATTAAATCGAATGCCAATTTCTGACTGTCCTCCAGATGCCACTTCATGGTGATGCAACTCAGCTTCAACTCCCACATCTAATAAAACACTTACCATTTTCGAACGTAAATTCTGGTAGCTATCAACCGGAGGAGAAGGGAAATAGCCACCTTTATTTCTTGGCTTATACCCTAAGTTTGGGCCTTCTTCTCTTCCAGTATTCCACGATCCCTCCTGTGAATCGATAAAATAAAATCCTTGATTCATGTTCTGATCATAACGAATTTCATCAAAAATAAAAAACTCCAATTCAGGGCCAAAATAGGCTTTATCGGCAATTCGATTTGCTTCTAAAAATAATTCAGCCCGTTGTGCCACAGCACGAGTATCGCGAGAATAAATTTTTTGTGTGGTTGGATCTTTAATATTGCATAAAAAAGAAATGGTTGGATCATCCATAAACGGATCGATAAACATCGTTTCCAGCTCAGGGCGAATCAACATATCACTTTCATGAATAAGCTGGAAGCCACGAATTGAAGAGCCATCAAATCCGATCCCATTAATAAACATATTTTCTTCAAATGCTTCAATAGGAAGGGTAATATGCTGAAGGCTTCCCAATAAATCTGCAAATTTAAAATCAACAAACTTAATTTCTTTTTCTTTAATTACCCGATTAAGGTCACGTAATGTAACCGTGTTTCCATTATTGCCATTATTTATGCTGTTCATAATTATATCTTCCTTTTACTAATTTGACTACCCTATTGCCCGAGTGCCACGTTCGCCGGTTCGAATCCGAACACATTCTTCCAATCCAGTTACAAATATCTTCCCATCACCAACATTATTGGTTCGGGCTCCTTTTACAATGGCATTAATTGTAGGTTCAACAAAATCTTCGTTTACTGCAATTTCAAGTCGATTTTTTTTTAACAATGTAACTTCATGCTCAACTCCACGATAGGTTTCGTGGTATCCTTTTTCTTCACCACATCCAAGCACATTACTAACCGTTATTTTATAAACCTGGGCATCATAAAGTGCTTTTTTTACTGATGGTAACAGGTGTGGTTGAATTATTGCGATAATGAGTTTCATATTTTTCCCCTTGATTTAGTTTATTAATCATTTCTTGAAATGTGAAACGGCAAAAGTCAAACGAAAAAGTACTATATATTTTATTTCATTTCACGTCTCTCGTTTTACGTTTGACTTGCTCGCCATTTGGCGAGCACTATGATTTATTCAGTAAGAAATATTTGAAAACCACTATATGATTCCATACCATGTTCACCAAGATCAAGACCTTGCAATTCTTCTTTTTCTGAGACTCTTAATCCAATAACTGCATCAACAGTTTTAAAGACAAGCCACATTGATACGACAATAAAAATCACGACAGAAAATGTTCCCAGGGCTTGAATACCAAGCTGTAAAAATCCTCCTCCAAAAAACAGACCATCATTCGGAGCTCCTAATATTTTTTGACCAAACAATCCCACGGCAAGAGTACCCCATATTCCATTCAATCCATGCACAGCAACCGCACCAACTGGATCATCGATTTTCAGCAAATCAAGCCACCGAACACCGAACACACACACCACTCCACCGATAATCCCAATTAAAATAGCGTTATTTGGTGAAACAATAGCACATGGCGCCGTAATGGCGACTAATCCTGCGAGAGCTCCATTAAGTGTTAAAGCCAGATCTGGTTTACCGAATTTTGCCCAGGCAACACTCATCGCTGCGATTGCTCCAGCCGCTGCGGCAATATTCGTATTTATCGTGACTCTTGCGACTAATTCCGGATCACCAAATCCCAGCGATGAACCAGGATTGAAACCGAACCAGCCAAGCCAAAGAATAAATACTCCAAGAGAAACTAATGGCATGTTGTGCCCAGCAATAAAATTTGGTGAACCGTCTGAATTAAATTTTCCAATTCGAAATTTCAATAACACTGTTCCTACGAAGGCAGCAAAACCTCCCACAGCATGAACAACCGTGGATACTGCAAAGTCATGAAAGTTCAGACTTGCCAGCCAACCACCTCCCCAAATCCAATGCCCAACAATAGGATAAATAAACGCTGAAATAATGAATGAAAATGCTAAATAAGCGGTGAACTTCATTCTCTATGCCATTCCCTCTGCTACGATCGTGGCGGCTGTTCCACAAAATGCTGCTTGAAACATCCAAAAGGCGTAAAGTGGCAATCCAGTTGCTGATGATTTGGCATTAACTAAGAACCATCCTTTGGCGCCAAAAAGAAGACCTGAACCGCCAAACATTACTGCATATCCAAAAATAAAAAAACCAAGCGATGCAATGCTAAAGTCCATCATATTTTTCATAAGTAGATTGGCAGCATTTTTGGCTCTGACCAATCCCGCTTCGACCATGCCAAATCCTGCCTGCATAAAAAATACTAAAAAAGCAGCTATAAGTACCCAAAACGTGTCCAAAGCATTAATTGAACTTCCGATAGCATCTTGTGAATAAACTGGATGAGCAAAGATTAATAAAAAACTACAAACATAAATCCAGATCATGTATACTCCCTTGTTTTACCATTCAATCAATTCAGTTAGCTATCACTGTCAGGCAAACAGAATGCCACAATTCATTTCTTGGCCTATGATAATTATCTATTTCTTTGTTTTTAATATTGTTATTTCTCTTAATTCACATTCATTTGCAGCTTCGTCTGTTAATAATTTAACGATCATTTGCCACATTTTTGTTGCTTATATTTTTAGTATCTACATTTTTGTGGTTAAAGAGTAATTCAGGTTATATAATTCTTGTAATCTACTAACGAGGCTTCACCTCAAATCGACGAGTAGTGAACAATAATTCTGATACGAATAGAGATTGTACAACGTAGAGCGTTGAGCGTGGGGCGTAAAACACGGCACGCTCTACGCCATACACGCTACGCTCTACAATTGGTTTACTTCTCATTATAGATCCAAAACTTGACTCAAAATTAAAGATGTTATGGAGATAAAAGGTTTAATGATTCCTGTTTTTTAATTGCATTCAATCCTACAATTTTGTATATTTCATTTATTAAATCTTACATTATTGTTGGTTATGTCCAGGTGAGGATTATGAAAGAAAAAAATATATCCAAAAGTGGAGGTGCGATCTCTGCAGTTTTAAAAAAACTATCCATTCTTATTGATATCAACCAGGCAATCAGCCGAAATCTTGATCTCCAGGAATCATTAAATGCCACACTAAAAATTTTGCAGAATTCATATAATATCAAATCTGGAGCAGTCTTCTTAGCTGACAACAACGAAAAACGACTCGATATGGCAGCGTCAGTAGGTTATCAGACCGACGTTGCAAAAACAAAATATAAGTTTGGAGAGGGATTAACAGGTCGGATTGCTGAAACGGGAAAGCCGATAATCGTACCTAAAGTGAGTACTGAACCACTTTTTTTAAATCGAATGAGTTCCTGGGATCCGAAAAAGGATCGTGAACAATCTTTCATTGGTGTTCCCATTATATTGGATTATATTTTTTTTGGTGTTCTGGCAGTCAGTCTTCCCTACAGCGCCAAACGAGAATATGATAACACTTTAAAATTTCTGACACTTGTGGCTTCAGCCCTTTTGCAGCCTATTCGTGTAAAACACGTGATTGAATTAGAAAGACAAAAACTGATGGATGAAAACATAGTTTTAAAACAAAAATTACAAGATGAATTTCGTTTTCATAATATCATCGGTAATAGTCGTGAAATGCGCAATGTATATGAACAGGTAGCACGAGTTTGTCGAGTGAATACCACCGTTTTAATTCGTGGTGAATCAGGCACGGGTAAGGAGTTAATTGCGGAAGCCATTCACTATAATTCAATGAGACATGAAAAGCCATTTATTTCTGTCAATTGTGCAGCGATTCCAGAAAATTTAATCGAATCGGAATTTTTCGGACATGAGAAAGGTGCATTCACTGGTGCTGTTGCACGGAAAAAAGGGCGGTTTGAACTGGCTGATGGCGGCACAATTTTTCTTGATGAGGTCGGTGAATTGACTCCAATGACCCAGGTAAAATTGCTTCGTGTTTTACAGGAACAAGAATTTGAACGAGTCGGGGGAACAGAGACGATTAAAGTAGATGTCCGAGTGATTGCTGCAACGAATGCCAACCTGGAAGAATTAATGACAAAGGGAAAATTCAGAGAAGATTTATATTATCGTCTGAATGTTTTTTCAATATATTTGCCGCCACTGAGAGATCGTAAACCAGATATTTTACTTCTGGCTGATCATTTTATGTTAAAATATGGAAGACAGCAAGGAAAATCTATTAAACGCATATCGACGCCAGCTATTGATATGTTGATGCGTTATCATTGGCCAGGTAATGTACGGGAATTGGAAAATTGTATTGAACGAGCGGTTTTAGTTTGCGAAGATCAGGTGATTCATAGCTATCATTTGCCGCCGAGCCTGCAAACTGCTGAGAGCAGTAACACAATACCACAATTATCTTTAGATAATGCTGTTGCATCCTATGAAAAAGAATTGATACAAGATGCACTTAAATCGACCCGTGGCAATTGTGCGAAAGCAGCAAGATTGTTAGATTCAACAGAAAGAATTATAAGCTATAAAATAAAGAAGTATGATATTGATGCAAAGAGATTTAAAACTTAGTACTAAAGGTTATTAAGTGAACAAATATGGCACTAAATCAATTCATTCGATAAAACGGATGTCCACGGCACTTCCTTAGAAAACATCAAGCAGCGTTTGCGGATCATGTTTCAGGATCAATTTACCTTTCACCTGTTTGAACAGGACGGCTGGGTGCACGCCAAAATTTTCATTCATTGCGATAAGAAGAATGAGAAGTTTTTATGGTGAAGGAATGGGAGTTGGCGGAGGTGTAGGAGGTTTTTGCAGTGTCAATTTTATATCAATAATAAACCCAAATAATGCAATTGAATTCAATTCTTCCTTGATTCTGAAGCCTAAATCTAATAACATACTTTTGTTGAAAGGTCATCAATTTAATTCAAAAGGAGTACAAAAAAGTGAATACGACTTACTGTGACAATTTAGCAGATGTTCTTTGTGTGAATCAAGTTCGGATTGATTTTACCGACAAGCCGATTACAGCCTGGGGCGGGATGGGCGTATTGATGGGAAGTTTTTAGAGAAGATTCAATTGCGGGACTGGGTCGAGCGCCATGTTCCCATTATCGAGACGTCGCCCAATGCTGGTGGTGTTTATGAGAAGGTATTGGGTCAACTGTTGACGGTATTAGGCGGCGGTTATCGTTTTGCCCATTCTGTGATGTGGAATCATGGGGTGGAGGCGTTAAAGCGGGTGTTTGGTGTGGATTGGTTACCGTTAGCGCCTTCCACGCTGACTCGATTTTGGAATAAGATCGATAGCCAGGCCTTAGTGGAACACTTAGGCAACGCCAGCCGCTTATTCGCCAAGAACTTTGTTGATTGGGAAGGGATTAGAGAGGATAATTTGAATTTGGATTCCAGTGTCTTAACTCGGTATGGCACGCAACAGGGAGCCAATAGAGGTTATAATCCCAACAAACCTGGCCGTCCCTCGCATCATCCAATATTGGTATTTTTAGGTTCGGGCTATGTGGTCAATGTGTGGAATCGGTCGGGGGATTGTCATGCGGGACAGGGTGCGGTGGATTTTTTTCAGCAGACCATGATGACATTAGGTTCATCGTTTCGGGTTAAGCGGGTGTTGTGTGACACCAGTTTTTATCAGCTTGATTTCATTGATCATCTTCACGACACTGGTTATAGTTATATCATTGCGGTTCCGCTGTGGCCTATTTTCCAAACACAGATCATGCGCATTAACCAATGGCAGCCAATTGATGACGGCATCGAGGTGGCTGAATTTGAATTTAAACATTTCGATCCCAAATGGACACGTTCACTGCATACGTGGTGGTTCGACAGGAGATTGTTGTTCGTCCCAAAGCCAGTGGCAAACAGCCGAGTTTATTCAAAGAATTAGCGGAGTTGAAGAACTATCGCTTCAGCTTGCTGACCTGTAATGAGCGTCAGTTATCGCCTGAGCAGGTCTGGCGGCAATACCGTCCTCGCGCCAATGATGAGAACGTGGTGAAGGATTTAAAAGAGGGCTATGGTTTTGCGACGTTTAATTTAGACAATTTTTGGGCAATCGAAGCAGTGATGATCATCAATGCCCTGGTATTTCATAACCTTATCCATTATTTAAACCGTAACGTCATTAATCCCAATGCTGAGGTCGAACAACTAAAAACCCTGCGGATAAAGTACTTTATTATCCCAGCGCAATTGGGTAGTGAAGCTCGCTATTCGGTGCTTCGCTTAGGCATTCAACAAGGCAAGTTTCGGGACAAAATAACATCGGTGCTACGAGATATT